>Ga0209014_10000576_pt1 | contig 21544 bp, 19 predicted proteins | sample BarGraNGADG00212_FD_184491 | JGI IMG/M metagenome (GOLD analysis project Ga0209014, IMG submission 184491) | Arctic peat soil microbial communities from Barrow, Alaska - Barrow Graham LP Ref core NGADG0002-212 (SPAdes) (version 2) | ecosystem: Environmental > Terrestrial > Soil > Wetlands >...
CCCCCGCCGAGACGTACACGAACCTCGCCCTGGCCGGGCACGACGCGGTCCTGCGGACGCTCCGGCGGTACCTGACCGCGCGCGGCGCCGGTCCAGGACGCTGCATGGTCCTGCTGGGTCTTGCCGGGCCCCGCCGGCTGGTCGCGGCCACGCTGGCCGCGGCCGCTGCGATCTCGCGCGAGTTCGGGGCCGTGCGCGCTCCCGCGCCCTTCGGGCGGCAATGGCAGGCGGGCAGGTTCCGCACGCCGTACCTGCGCAACGCGCTGTGGGATGCAGGGTACGCGGTCGACACCCTCGAGACGGCCGTCCCGTGGGCGGCCGTCGATCCGCTGGCGCGCGAGCTGGCCCCGGCGCTGCGGTCCGGGCTGGCCGCGGACGGCGAGCGCGTCCACGCCTTCACCCACCTCTCGCACGTCTACCCGACGGGGAGCAGCCTCTACACGACGTTCCTGTTCAGGATCGCCGCGGACCCGGACGTGACGCTCGACCGCTGGCGACGCCTCAAGGCGCTCGCGTCCGAGGCGATCGTGCGGCGGGGCGGCACCATCAGCCACCAGCACGGGGTGGGGACGGACCACGCCGCGTACCTCCCGGCCGAGAAGGGAGCCCTCGGGATGGCGGTCCTGGCGGACGTCGCCCGCCGGTTCGATCCCGCCGGCCGGATGCATCCTGGGGTCCTCCTCGGGGACGTGTCGTGATCCCGCCCGCGGTCCACGTGCTCGGGCCGGGGTGGCGCGACGACGCGTGGGAGCGGCTGGCGGGGCCGTGGGACGTGCTCGTGGTGGGCGGTGGGATCAGCGGCGCGGGCGTCGCCCGCCGCGCGGCGCGCGCGGGCCTCCGCGTCGTCCTCGTGGAGCAGCGCGACCTCGCGTGGGGTACGAGCTCCCGCTCGTCGAAGCTCGTGCATGGCGGCCTGCGGTATCTCCGCGAGGGCCAGGTCGGCATCGTGCGCGACTCCGTCCGCGAGCGCGAACGACTCCTGCAGACCGCTCCGGGGCTCGTGGACGAGCTGGGCTTCCTGATGCCGACCTACCGGGGGACGTCGCCGGGCCGCTGGACGTACACGGCCGGCCTCGAGGTGTACGACGCCCTCGCCGGCCGGCGCACGCACCGTCGCGTGCGTCGCACGGAGCTGGAGCTGCTGGCGCCGCGCCTCCGCGCCTCCGGCCTCACCGGCGGCTTCCGGTACGCCGACGCGCAGACGGACGATGCGCGCCTGACGTTCCGGGTGGCCATGGACGCGGTCGCCGCGGGCGCGGCGGTCCTGACGTACGCCGTGGCGGAGGACGTGCTGCGGGACGGCGCAGGCCGGGTGATCGGCGCCCGGATCCGCGACGCGCTCGACGCCGGCCGTGCTGTCGACGTCCATGCGACCGCGACGGTGAGCGCGACGGGTGCGTGGGCGGACCAGTTGCGCGGCCGGCTCGGCGCGGACCCGCGGATCCGGCCGCTGCGCGGCTCGCACCTGGTCTTCCCCGCCTGGCGGTTCCCGGTCGCCCAGGCCGTGAACGTCATCCACCCCGCCGATGGGCGTCCGGTCTTCGCCTTCCCGTGGGAGGGAGTGACGCTCGTCGGGACCACCGACGTCGACCACGCGGGCGATCTCGATGTCGAGCCGCGCATCTCGCCTGCCGAGGCGGCCTACCTCGTCGAGGCAATGGCGGCCGCGTTCCCGGCTCTCGACCTCCACCCCGAGGACGCGATGGCGTCCTTCGCGGGGGTTCGGCCCGTGATCGGGACCGGCCGGGCCGACCCGTCGAAGGAGTCGCGCGACCACGCCGCCTGGGACGAGCACGGCCTGCTCACGCTGACGGGCGGCAAGCTCACCACGTTCGACGTGCTGGCACGCGAGGCGCTGCGAGCGATCGGGCCGCGGTTCGCGGGGCGCACGGCGGTGGGCGCGCCCGAGATGGACCGGCCGGTCGATGCGGTGCCTGCGCCCCGCCTCGTAGAGCTCGGCCCTGGCGCGCGCGATCTGCCCGCCGACGACCTGCGGCGGCTCGCCGGCAGGTATGGGCGGGCGACGTCGTCGCTCCTCGATGCGGCGGGCGAGCCGGGCGGGCGGGAAATCCTCGAGCGCATCCCCGGCACCGCCTCCACGTGGGCCGAGGTCCGCTGGGCGGCGCGCGCCGAGGGCGTGGTTCACCTCGAGGACCTCCTGCTGCGCCGGGTCCGCCTCGGGCTCACCCTGCCGCAGGGCGGCGCAGCCGTCCTCGATCGCGTGCGGGCGATCGCGCAGCCCGAGCTGGGCTGGAGTGACGAGCGCTGGGACGCAGAGGAGGCCGCGTACCGCGCGCTCTGGGCGAGCGACTACGCGCCGCCCGCCCGGGAGGATTCGCCGCCCGCCCGGGAGGATGCCGATGACGAACGTCCACCCGCGGGGGTCGATATCGGGTCGTCGACGGTGCGGGTGCGATGACCGCCGCCGACCACGTCCTCGCGATCGACGTCGGGACGCAGAGCGTCCGTGCGCTCCTGTTCGGGCCGGACGGGACGCTCGCCGCGAAGGCGAAGATCCCGATTGAGGCGTACGTCTCGCCCCATCCGGGCTGGGCCGAGCAGGACCCCGAGGTCTACTGGAGCGCCATCGGCCAGGCCTGCACGGCGCTCTGGACGGATCCCGCCGCGCGGCGGGATGCGGTCGCGGGCGTGGCGCTCACCACGCAGCGCGGCACGGTCGTCGTGGTCGATCGCGACGGCGCGCCCCTGCGACCGGCGATCGTCTGGCTCGACCAGCGTCGGACGCATGGTCTGCCGCAGGTCGGGGGCATCAGCGGCCTCGCGTTCCGCGCCCTCGGCGTGCGCGAGACGGTTGCCGCGTTCCAGGCGGACGCGGAGGCGAACTGGCTGCGCGTCAACGAGCCGGAGACCTGGGCGCGCACGGCCAAGTTCCTGCTCCTCTCCGGGTTCCTTGCCCACCGGCTCGTGGGCCGCTACGTCGACGCCGATGCCGCCCAGGTGGGCTACCTGCCGTTCGACTACCGGCGTCGCCGCTGGGCCGGCCGCAGCGACTGGAAGTGGCGCGTCGCACCGATCGAGCCGGCCATGCTGCCGGACCTCGTGACCTCCGGCTCCGAGCTGGGCACGCTGACCGCGGCCGCGGCCGCGCACCTCGGCCTGCCCGCCGGCATGCCGGTGATCGCCGCCGGCGCCGACAAGGCATGCGAGGTCCTGGGCTCGGGCTGCCTCGCCCCGAACCTGGGCGCACTCTCGTTCGGGACGACGGCGACCTTCAACTCGACGCATCGGCGCTACGTGGAGGCCGTCCCGCTCGTCCCGCCGTATCCGGCCGCGGTCCCGGACGCATGGAGCCTGGAGATCCAGGTCTATCGCGGCTTCTGGCTCGTGGAGTGGTTCCGCCGCGAGTTCGGCGCCGCCGAGGAAGCGGCCGCGCTGGCCCGTGGGATCGACCCGGTCGACGTCCTCGACGACCTCCTCGCGACCACCCCGCCGGGCGCGATGGGCCTGGTCCTCCAGCCGACGTTCTCGCCCGGCGTCCGGATCCCCGGGCCGGAGGCGAAGGGCGCGGCGATCGGCTTCGGCGACGTCCACGGTCGCGCGCACCTCTACCGCGCCGTGGTCGAGGGGCTCGCGTATGCGCTCCGCGAGGCGAAGGAGCGGACGGAGCGGCGGACGAAGGTGCCGATCACGGCCCTGCGGGTCTCCGGCGGCGGGGCGCGCTCCGACCGCGTCGTGCAGATCACGGCGGACGTCTTCGGCCTCCCGGTGGGCCGGCCGCACACGTTCGAGTCGTCCGGTCTGGGTGCAGCGATCGACGCGGCGGTCGGCCTCGGGATCCACCCGTCGTTCGACGCGGCGGTCGCGGCGATGACCCGCCTGGCCGAGGTCCGCGATCCGGACGCGACTGCCCAGGCGCGGTACGACGCGCTGTACCGGCGCGTCTACCTGCCGATGTACGCCCGGCTGAAGCCCCTCTACGAGGAGATCCGGGCCATCACCGGCTACCCGGAATAGCCGGCGGGGTCGCCCGGCCGATCGGCCGGCCCTGCGCCGCGCGCCCGGGATCAGCCGGACTTCGCCGCCTTGATTGCTGCCGCGAGCTCGTCGGGGGCCACGACCGCCTCGAACGACGCCACGATCTTCCCCGACGCGCCGACCACGAAGATCCAGGGCTCGGTGGGGATGCCGTAGGCGTTGGTGGCCTCGACCGTCACGAAGTCCCCGTTCGCGAGCACCGGCTGGAGCCGGCCGTTCGTCCACGTGAGCTGGTACGGCTCCACGTTGATCGCCCGGATCGGGTTCGCCTTGACGACCGCCTTCACCGTGTCGAGGGTCGGGCCGCACTCGGCGCTCTTGCAGAACGCGGGCGTCGCGAATGCCAGCACGAACGGCTCCCCGGCCTTGAGGGCCTGGTCGACCGACTCGGTGTAGAAGGACGGGTCGGGCTTCGGGTCGGAGCTGATCTTCGTCACGTCGCCGCCGACGTCGGCGAGCGTCGGCGTCTTCACGGACGGCGCGGCGGCCCCGACTGCGGGCGTCGTGCCGGTCTGGTCCACGGAGAACTGCATCCGGGCCGTCGTCTGCTTTCCGCTCGCGTCCGTGGCGACGATCGCGACCCCCCACGTCCCGGCGGTCGTGAGCGTCGGGGTGACGATGTAGAAGCCGCGCTGGCCGACGATCCCCCAGGCGAAGATCGGCGACAGTGTCTCGGTCGGCGTCGTCGCGCTCGCGCACAGGTCGAAGAAGGCCATCTGCAGGTGGATGTCCGGCGATGCCACCGGAAGGTTGGACTGGTCGATGAGCGAGAACACGAGGCGGGTCTTCCCCACGACCTTCTCGGAGCTCGCGAGGACGGGGATGATGCCGCTCGTCGCGACCTGGCCCGCCGCCGGCCAGCCGGGCAGGGCGTCGGTGTTGCAGGCCGAGCCCGCGGACGCGAGCGGCGACCCGGCCGCCGTCTCCGGCGTCGGGCTCACGGCGACGCTGCCCGCGCACGCGCCGAGCAGAACCGCGACGAGGGCGCCGGCAGCTGCCAGGCGGATCGATGGATGCACGGGCGGAGGGTACGCTTCCGCCCTCGAAGTCGCTGCCGCAGCGCCGGCCCGTTCCGCGGGGCGCCACGAGGCCGGCCCGGCGGTCGATTCGGAGGCCGATTCGCGGCCGCCCCGAGCGACGCACGCTACAATCCGCCGGCGTCCAGGCAGGCGGGCTCGCCGGCGCGCAGCCAGCGTGCCGGGAGCACGGCGGAGGTTGGGTGACCCGGTACCAGAAGCTCGTGGGCGTCACGCTCGCCACGACGCTCGCGCTCGTCGTGATGGGCGTCATCGTCCGCGCGACGGAGAGCGGGCTGGGCTGCCCCGACTGGCCGTTCTGCTACGGCCAGGTGATCCCGCCGCTCGGCGACTTCAAGGCATGGGCCGAGTGGATCCACCGCCTCATCGCCGCGGTGATCGGGTTCCTCGTGCTCGGGATCGCGGTCCTTGCCCTCCTCGACCACCGGGACCGGCCGAGCCTGCTCGTGCCCTCGATCGGCGCGGTCGCCCTCGTCGGCTTCCAGGCCTGGCTCGGCGAGGAGACGGTTCGGCTCGGCAACTCCGGCCCGTCGGTGACGGCGCACCTCGCCACGGCCCTCGCCGTGGTCGGCCTGCTCACGTTCCTCCTGGTGCGCGCCGGGCATCCGGCGCGGATGCCCGGCCGGGGCGCCAGCCAGCGCTTCACGCTCCTCGCGGTCTTCACCGCGGTGGCGGCGTACGCGCTGCTCCTCTTCGGCAGCAACGTGACGTCCGTCGACGCCGCGCTCGTCTTCCCGGACTGGCCGCTGATGGGCGGCGCGCTCGTCCCGCCGTTCGGTGACATGCCGTCCGCGACGCAGCTCCTGGCGGTCACCAATGCGCTCCACCGCTACGTCGCGGTCGTCGTCGGCCTGCTGCTCGCGGCCACGTGGCTCGTCGCCTGGCGCAGCCAGCGCGGCAACCGGACGCTCTTCCGGCTCGTGACGATCGCCGCGGTCCTCTACCCGGTGCAGGCGGTCGTCGGCGCGTTCCAGATCTGGACGCAGCTCGCACCCTGGACCCAGACGCTGCACGTGGCGCTCGCCGCGTTCATCTGGGTCGCGGCGGTCGCGGCGGTCTTCGTCAGCTACTACGGCGCCCGGGCGAGGGTGGGGGAGGGAGCGGCGAACCCGGGCTCCGGCCTGCCGTCGAGCACCCCCGGCGCGACCACCGGTCCGTCGACCCCGGCCGCCGCCCCGATCCTCCAGGCGGAAGCCCACGAACCGGTCGATCCCCCGGTCCCGGCCGCCCGGCGGCCCTTCTCCACGACGCTGCGCGCCTACGTCGCGCTCACGAAGCCCCGCATCATCGAGCTCCTGCTGGTGACCACGATCCCGGCGATGGTCCTCGCCACGCGCGACCTGCCCGGCGTCAACTGGGGGAACTGGGGGATCATCGTCTTCTGGACGCTCCTCGGCGGGACGCTCGCCGCAGGGGCTGCGAACGCGATCAACCAGTACCTCGATCGTGATATCGACCTGCTGATGACGCGCACGCGGCGACGGCCGCTGCCCGCCCACGCGGTCGAGCCGGAGCAGGCGCTCGTCTTCGGGATCGTGCTCGCGATCGTGTCGGTCGGGCTGCTCGCGGTCTTCGTCAACCTCGTCGCCGCGTTCCTGACCCTGCTCGCCATCGGCTTCTACGTGTTCGTGTACACGATGCTCCTGAAGCGGACGTCGACCCAGAACATCGTCATCGGCGGCGCCGCCGGCGCCCTCCCGCCGGTCATCGGATGGGCAGCGGTGACGGGGAACGTGGGGCTGCCGGCGATCATGCTCTTCGCGCTCGTCTTCTACTGGACGCCGCCCCACTTCTGGGCGCTCAGTCTGCGGCTCACCAAGGATTACGCCGCGGCCGGGTTGCCGATGCTGCCCGTCGTCCGCGGGACAGCCGAGACGACCCGCCAGATCTTCCTCTACACGGTCCTGCTCGTCGCCGTCAGCCTGGTGTTCTTCGCGGTCGCGAGGATGGGCCTCGTCTACCTGGTCGCGGCGCTCGTCCTCGGTGCGGCCTTCCTGTGGCAGTCGGGGCGGCTTGCGCGGGAAGGCACCGTCGATGGCACGACGGCGGGCGCGATCCGGCTCTACAAGTTCTCGATCACGTACCTGACGCTGCTCTTCCTGGCGGTCACCGTCGACGCGCTGGTCGCCGTGCGGATCGGGTAGGGGAGGGGGGCGCCCGCGCCGGATGACCGCTCGGGCGCCTGGGTTGGTCGGCTACTCGCCCAGCGTGCCCGACGACTCGAGCTCATCCGCGAGCTCGGGCCGAAGCCGGCGGGCGACGCGTCCCTCGCGGTCGAAGACGACGAGCGCCGCCTGGACGATCGGCCCGATCCCGAAGGCGAACAGCACCGTCCCGATGCCGACAGTCCCGCCGAGCAGGAAGCCGGCAGCCAGGATGCCGAGCTCGATCGCCGTTCGCACCCGCCGGATCGACCAGCCGAAGCGACGGTGCATGCCCGTCATGACGCCGTCGCGCGGACCCGCTCCCAGGTCCGCGGCGAGGTAAAGGCCGGTCGCGACGCCGATGATGAGCACCCCGGTCGCGGTCATCGCGAGCTGCACGATCGGCTCGGATGGCTGCGGCAGGACGGGCAACGCCACGTTGGTGGCCGTCCCGATCAGGGCCACGTTCAGGACCGTGCCGATCCCCAGCCGCTCGCCGAGCGGCCACCAGAGCAGCAGGACCGGGATCCCGACGAGGATGCTCACGGTGCCGAGCTCCATGCCGATGTGGCGCCCGATCCCCTGGTGGAACACCTCCCACGGCCCCAGGCCCAGCCCGGCGTCCGCCATCGCGGCGATCCCGAGGCCGAACAGCAGCAGACCCGCGATCAGCCCGGGCAGGCGCCGGGCGACGCTCCACCCGAACCAGCGATCGCGCATGGGTCGATCGTAGCGGGCGACGAACCGCGGAGGCGCTTGCGTGGCGAGATGCGCGGCGAGCCATGATGTCCGGCGGCCGAGTTCGTTCGTGGCGGCCCCCGGACGAACGGTGCTGCGGCTTTCGACGCGCGGTGCCCCGGGTCGTCACGGGCCCGCCGCGCCCCGGGTCGTGACGGGCCCGCCGCGCCCCCGGTTCGTGACGCCTGGCCCTGCCCTGCGCGTGCTGCCGGGCAGGCAACAAACCGAAGGTGTCGGGCCCACGCTGCGGGTCGCAAGCGTCTCTTCGGGCACCGAACCAGTGCGCGGGGACCCATCGGCTCGAGGATGTTGCAGAGGGGGCACCAAACGGGCGCTGGGGGCCGACGTGGGCCTGCCTGAGCCTGCCCGTCGGCGCGGCCCGCACGTGGTTTGCTGCCCGCCGGGCAACGCGACCCGGGCCGGCCGTCGCTCGGGCGCGACCTGCTGCCCGTCGGCGCGGCCCGCACGTGGTTTGCTGCCCGCCGGGCAACGCGACCCGGGCCGGCCGTTGTCCCGTGCTGCGGATCGGAGGACTGCGCGTACAGCGTGACGCCGGCCCCGGCCGGTGGCACCATCCGCGGCATGGACCTCCACTTCCTCGGCGCCGCCACCACGGTGACCGGCAGCCAGTTCCTCCTCGAGACCGGCCAGGCACGCATCCTCGTGGATTGCGGGATGTTCCAGGGAGGGCCCAACGAGGCGATCCGTAACCGGATCCCGCTGGCGTTCGACCCCGCCACGCTCGACGCGATCCTCCTGACGCACGCCCACCTGGACCACTGCGGACTGATCCCGCACGTCGTGCGGGAAGGATTCCACGGGCCGATCCGCGCGACGGCCGGGACGATCGAGCTCGCCCGCCTGGTGCTCCTGGACTCGGGAAGGCTCCAAGAGGAGTTCAGCAAGCGCGAGGATCGCTGGGAGCGGCGGCACCCGGACCGCGCCGAGGCGGAGGAGGCCAAGGAGCAGGCGGCGCTCGAGGCGGCCATCGAGCTCGCCGAGTCCGGCGAGCACGGGACGCCGCCGACACCCGAAGCCGAGGCGTTCGGCGAGCGGAGCCGCGAACGCGCCGATGATGCGCCGACGTCGACGCCCGCCCCTGCCGCAGGGTCGGGACCGGCCGCACCGGGCACCATCCGCCACGCGCAGGAGGCGGCCCACGCGGAGGGCGCCCACGTCGCCACCTCGATCGAGCCGGTCGGCGGGCCCGGGCGCCCGGATCACGAGCGCGAGCTTCGGGCGACGGTCCCCGAGCTGAAGCCGGACCTCGACGCCCCCCTCTACACGGAGCGCGACGCCGTGGAGAGCCTCCGCGGCTTCCGGCCCGTGCGCTACGGCGAGGAGGAGGAGGTTGCCCCCGGGATCCACGCAACGTACCTGGATGCGGGGCACATCCTTGGCTCCGCGATCATCCGGCTGCGTGTGCAGGACGTCCCTGGCGGGCCGGAGCGGATCCTCGTGTTCTCCGGCGACCTCGGCCGGACCGGGGCACCGATCATCGCGGACCCGACCCCCATGCACGACGCCGACTATGTCCTCTGCGAGTCGACCTACGGCGGCCGGGAGCACGAGCCGACGGCGGAGGCGCACCGGATCCTGGCCGAGACCGTCCGCCTGGTCGCCGAGAACAACGGCGTTCTGCTGGTGCCCTCGTTCGCGATCGGCCGGACCCAGGAGCTCGTCTGGGAGCTGGACCGGCTCGTCTCGGCCGGCGAGATCCCCGCGTTGCCGCTCTACCTCGACTCGCCGATGGCCTCGAAAGCGAGCGACATCTACCGGCGCCACACGGAGTACTTCGACGAGGAGACGCGGGCGCTCTTCGAGTCCGGTGAGACGCCGCTCGACTACCCGAAGCAGATCGTGGTCAGCGACATGGCGCAGTCGCAGGCGATCGCGCGAGCACGACGGCCGTACATGATCGTGGCGTCGAACGGCATGCTCACCGGCGGGCGGGTGGTCGGCCACCTGCGCAACCTGATCGACGACCCCGCGGCCACGATCCTGTTCGTTGGATACCAGGGCGAGGGGACGCTGGGCCGCCACCTGCAGGAGGGCGCGAAGACCGTCCGGCTGGACGGCCAGGTGCGCGACGTCCGATGCCGGATCGCCTCCATCAGCGGCTTCTCCGCCCATGCGGACGAGCCCGGGCTGCTCGCCTGGTTGTCCGGGTTCGCGGGCGGCCGCAAGCCCGGCGACCCCGGGTTCCCCCGACGCGTCTTCCTTGTCCACGGAGACCCCGGACCCCAGGCAGAGCTGGCCCCGAAGGTGACCGCCCTGGGATTCGACGTGCACGTGCCGCGCTGGCACGAGGTCGTCACGCTGGACTGAGGGCGTCCCGGCCGGTCACGTCGACGGGCGTGCAGCCTCGCTCACGAGCTCAGCATCCGGTCCACGATCGCAACGGCGTGGATGCGCGTCGTGTCGGGGCGCCACATGGCTGCCGGCTCCGCGCCGGCCTGGTGACCCCGACCCGGCTCGCCGGCACGCGGCCGGCGCGCACCGGGCGCACTACCCTGTCGGGGTGCCGATCCTTGCCCTGAAGCTCATCCTCACGCCGATTCTGATCGGCGGCGCGAGCCTGGCCGGCCGCCGCTGGGGTCCTGCGATCGGGGGCTGGCTCGTCTCGCTGCCGCTCACGAGCGGGCCGGTCACGTTCTTCCTCGCGCTGGACCGCGGGACGCCATTCGCGGCGACCTCGGCCGTCGGGTCGCTCATGGGCCTCATGGCGATCGCGGGCTTCACGCTCGCGTTTGCCGGTGGGATGACCCGGTCGGGGCCGCGCCTGGGATTCCTGCTGGCAGTTGCCGCGTTCGGGGCGATCGGGCTGCTCGTCCAGCCGATCCTCGACGCACCGCCCTGGATCCTGTTCCTGGTCGTCATCGCGTCGCTCGGGATCGCGATACGGCTGCTCCCGCCCTCGGGCGCCCGCAGGTCCGCGGCCCCGCACCCGCTCTGGGACCTGCCGGCCCGGGTCGCGATCGGCACGGGCCTGGTGGTTGGGCTCACCGCCGTCGCGCCGTTGCTGGGCGCGCACACGAGCGGCGTCGTGGCGACGTTCCCGGTCTATGTCTCCATCCTTACCCTGTTCACGCATCGGCTCGAGGGGCTTCCGGGCGCGCTCGACGTCCTGCGCGGGCTGCTCATCGGGCTCTTCGGGACCGCGGCATTCCTCCTGGTCCTCGCCACGGGGCTCGATCCGCTCGGGATCGGTCCGGCGTTCGGGCTCGCGGTGACCTCCACGCTCGTCATCCAGGCGGTCGCGCTCCGATCGGTCCGCGCCGGCGCCGGCAGGACGGTCGAGCTCGAGTCGGTCTGACCGAACAGCCCCCGGGCCCTGCCCGCGGGACGCGGGGTCGGCCACCCGACGCCCACCGCGCGACGGTGGATGTCAGGCGCCTGCGGCGCCCCGCCGGGCGGCAACGCGGTCCGCGATTCGCGCGGCGGCGTCCGACCAGCCGGCGTTGAACGGGCGGCCCGGCTCGTCGAGGTCCATGACGAGGGGCGCGTGGTCGGACGGGACGGGCTTGCCCTTGCGGGCCTCGCGGTCGACCTCGACGGCGACGATGCGCGCCGCGACCGGTCGGGTCGCCAGGAGGTGGTCGATCCGCATCCCCTCGTCGCGCTGGAAGTTGCCCGCCCGGTAGTCCCACCACGTGAATCGCCGAAGGCCCGGGTTGCGCGAGCGCCACGTGTCCTCCAGGCCCCAGTCCAGGAGGGATCGGAATGCGTCGCGCTCCGGCTCGGAGACGTGCGTCCCCCCGTGCGCGGCGGCTGGGTCCCACACGTCGAGGTCCGCGGGCGCCACGTTGAAGTCGCCGCCGATCACGAGCGGGGCGCCGGGCTCCTGGGCCTCGTCGAGCCAGCGGCGGAGCCGGGCGAACCAGGCAAGCTTGCCCGCGTAGAACGGCGATCCGACGAGGCGCCCGTTCGGGGCGTAGATCGAGACGACACGAATCCCGCCGCAGATCGCGCTGACCATCCGCGCCTCGCGCGACGGGTCGAAGTCCTCCTCGTCGCCCGGGCCCGCGGCGGCGGCAAGGGACGGCCGGACGGCCCCGTCCCCGAAGTTCGTGACGACGTCCGCCAGCCCCACCCGGCTCACGATCGCGACGCCGTTCCAGCGCCCCTCGCCGTGGTGGAGCAGCTCGTAGCCGGCCATCGAGAAGGGGAGCAGCGGCGCGGTGTCGTCGGCGAGCTTCGTCTCCTGGAGCAGCAGGATGTCGGGCGCGGCGCGCTCGAGCCACCACTCCACCTTCTCAAGGCGCGCCTTGAGGGAGTTGACGTTCCAGGTCGCGATCCGCATGGCGCAGCCCCGCCCGGCTCAGTACCGCCGGCCGCGTTGCCGGGCCAGGTCGAACGTGGCCGTGTCGGCGACCGCCATGACCGCCATCGTGCCGGCCTGGACGGGATCCGTGACCACCAGGTCAACGTGCTCGGTGATCGAGCCGACCATGTTCAGGGCGATGATCGGGATGCCGACCGCGCGCAGCTCGTCCGCGGCCCGGCTGATGTCCCCGCCCATGATCGAGCCCGCCAGGACCAGGCATCGCGCGCGCGGAAGGTCCGCGACGGCCCGCACGGCCCCCGCGATGTTCGCCTCGCCGACGAGGGCGATCGTGTCAACGGAGATGCGCTCGCCGCGGAGGTTGTGTCGGTCGGCCTCCGAGACGGCGCCGAGCGCGACCTGGGCGACCTGCGCGCCGCCGCCGACGACGATGATCCGCTTGCCGAAGATCCGGTCCATGGTCCGGGTCGCCCGCCGCTCGCGGACACCCGGCGCGCCGGCCACGGCCGCGTCGAGCGCAGCCTCGTCGACGCCTTCCACCTCGATCTCGGTCTCGACGGTCGGCCCGGTGCCGGTGTCATCGAGTCGCCGGACCGTGCTCAGGGTGCGGAGCGTCGCGCGGGCACGGGCAAGGGCGGCCAGGATCGCGGGGAGCGCCTCGGGCGTGTCGTCATGGATCACGCGGATCGCGACGGTCGGCGGAGCGGCGGCCCGGCGCGGGCTCATCGGGGCGGGTGACGGTCGGGGCGCGGCACGGCCCTGGTTCAGCGATCCGCGAGGCCGCGGGCCAGGTCGGCGAGGGCTCCGGGCCCGGCGAGCCCGTGCGGGTCGGTGGGGTCGTGCTCGTCGAACGACACGCCCAGGGCGGTCAGCGCCTCGCGCGTCGCGACCGCGTCGCTGGTGGTGAGCATCAGCTCCCCGTCCGTGTCCTCGGCGACCCCGACGATGCCCGTGATGTTGACGCCGCGCTCCGCGAGGGCCTCCGCGGCCCGGGCAAGCGAACCCGGCGCATCGTCGAGCCGGACCGTGAACCAGACGGACACCTTCGATCACCTCCACGCCGATGGTAGCGCCGGGCACCGCGGGCTGCTCGAGCCCCCGGCGCGACGGCGGCGCGCTACGATCGCGACATGCCTGCCGTTTCGGCGCCCAGCGTCCAGGTCTTCGGCCGCGATGACAGCCAGCCGACCCGGGCCGCCCTGCGGTTCTTCAAGGAGCGCCGCATCACGGTCCACTTCGTGGACCTGCGGCGCAAGCCGATCGCGCCCGGCGAGCTCGGGCGATTCGTGGCGAAGCTCGGCGCCGCCGCCCTCGCCGACACGACTGCCCGCCCGTGGCTGGACGCCGGCCTCGGCTACCTCCGGATGGACGACGCGGAGCTCTCGGCGCGGCTCCTCGCGGATGCGCGGCTCCTGCGGCTGCCGCTGGTCCGGAATGGCAACGCCGTCACGGCCGGCCCGGCCGACGCCACCTGGAAGACCTGGTTCACCGCCCCGGCTTCCTGACCCGGCCGCCAACCACCCGGAGGTCCCGATGTCCGACACCAACGCCCCGCCGCCATCCCGGCCCGATGAGCCGGATCTGCTCCGCGCCCGCGGCGTCGACGGGGAGCCGGTCACGCCCGGCCGCGACAAGCTCCGCCGGGCCGGGCGCCTCGTCGTCCGGCGGGAAGCGGTCGACCGGCAGGTCCCATCGCGGGCCGGCACCGCCGACGAGCGGCTCCTCCGACGAAGCCGCACGGCGTTCCTCGACTCGGATCCGTGGCGGACGCTCCGGATCCAGGCCGAGTTCGTGGAGGGCTTCGACGCGCTGGCCGGGATCGGGCCGGCCGTGACCGTCTTCGGGTCCGCGCGCGCTGTCGAGGGGGACGCCGTCTACGGGCAGGCGCGCGAGCTCGGCCGTCTCCTGGCCGAGGCGGGCCTGACCGTGATCACGGGGGGCGGGCCGGGCGTGATGGCCGCCGCCAACCGCGGCTGCTTCGAGGCAGGTGGCTTCTCGGTCGGCTGCAATATCGAGCTGCCGCACGAGCAGTGGCTCAACCCGTGGGTCGACCTCGGCGTCGAGTTCCGCTACTTCTTCGTGCGCAAGACGATGTTCGTCAAGTACGCGGAAGGGTTCGTGATCTTCCCGGGCGGGTTCGGGACGCTCGACGAGCTGTTCGAGTCGCTCACGCTGATCCAGACCGGCAAGATCAAGCACTTCCCGGTCTTCCTCGTAGGGACGGCCTACTGGTCGGGCCTCCTGGCCTGGTTCCGCGAGACGCTCATGGCCGCAGGCACGATCGCAACCGCCGACCTGGACCTCTTCACGATCACCGACGACCTCGAGGAGGTCGTGGACGGCCTCCGGCGGTTCGTGGAGACGAACCTCGCCCTTCACCCGCCCGAGGAACCCTGACGATCAGGACAGGTGGAGCGTCGCCGGGTCCGCGATGACCGCGACGTTGTCGGCTCCGGGCTCGCGCCCCTGGATCACGCGTGCGGGATCGCGACCTCGATGGACCCGTCGACGACACGGACGGGGTAGTGGCGCAGTCGTCGGACGCGGGTCAGTCGGCGAACCTCGGCCTTCCGGCCGGGGGTCTCGGGCCTGGGCTCGGCGCCGGGAGGGGACCACGGCGGATGGGGAACGCCGTCGGCATCGAGGCCTCCCGTCGTGGGCATCTGGACGGTCTCGCCGGTGCACAGGTCGAAGCGGCCGTTGTGAAGCGGGCAGTCGACGACGCAGCCGTCGAGGCGCCCGAGCGATAGCGGCGCCGCCATGTGCGGACAGCGGTCGTCGGTCGCGAGGATCCCGGCAGGGACGTTGGCAAGGAGCAGGTCCAGGTCGCCGCGGGTGACGCGGACCATCGAGCCCGCCGGCAGGTCCGCGACGGGGAGCATCGCCACGAACGGCGCGCCGGCGGTGCCGGGTGCCGCCAGCGCAGGCGGCGTGGCCGCGATCGACGCGGGCCTCGTGGCCGTCACGAAGCCCGGCCCCGTCGGGAGCTCTGCTTCGGCCACCGGCGGCTACTCACCGGCAAGCGCGGGGGTGTGCGCGACGCCCTCCACGCCGTGACGGCTCGGCGCGGGCGCTCCCTGGACCTGTGCGTGGGCGGGCTCGATTGACGAGCGGAGCGGCAGCTCCCGGATCACCAGGACGGCCGCGAACGCAAGGACCGAGGCTCCCAGCCCCAGCCAGAAGACGGACCCGATCGCGAGCGAGATCGCCTCGTAGATCGAGGTCGCGATCTTCGGGATCAGCGGCTCCACGACCGACCGGGACTGGGCCGGGACCCCGGCGAGGATCTGCTGGCCGAGCGTGTTGCCGACGCCGACCAGGTTGTTCAGGTCGAAGCCGCCGCCCTGGAACTGGGTCACGACCTGCTGGGGGATGCCGTTCGCCACGAGGCGTGCCGGGATCTGGTCGGCAATCTGGCTGCCGAACAGCGAGCCCGCGATCGAGAGGCCCACGGTGCCGCCGATCTGGCGGAAGAACGTCAGGTTGGAGGTCGCAACGCCCAGCTTGCTGAAGGGCACCGCGTTCTGGATGACGATGGTGAAGACCGCCAGCGTCGGCCCGATCCCCGCGCCGAGGACGAACTGCCAGAAGCGGATCACCCACGGGTCGGACGTCGCGGCGAGGTTCGTGAACAGGAGCGATCCGATTCCAACCAGCACGACCGACGCGAGCAACAGCGCCTTGTACCTGCCCGTCCGGGCCACGATCTGGCCGCTGACGATGCTCGAGACGATGACGCCCACAAGGAGCGGGAAGAGCTCGTACCCGGAGATCGTCGCGCTGTCGCCCCTGACCACCTGGTAGAAGCGGGGCAGGAAGATCGTCGCCGAGAAGAAGCCGAACGCCGCGAAGAACGTCGCGATCTGGGAGCCCGCGTAGGTGCGGCTGCGCCACAGGTCGAGCGGGACGAGCGGCTGCTTCACGCGCGACTCGATCCACAGGAAGACCGGGATCAGCACGGCGGCGATCAGCAGGAGCCCGCCGACCTCCGGCGTGGCCCAGTCCGCGCTCTGCTTGTTCGTGAGACCCACGAGGAGCGGGATCATCGCCGCCACGAAGACGAGCGCGCCGACCAGGTCGAGGTCCAGCGAGTGCTTCGGGCGCTTCACGCTGGGGAGCACGCGGCTCACCACCAGGAGCGAGATGAGCCCGATCGGCAGGTTGATGTAGAAGATCCAGTGCCAGCCGACGTTGTCGGTGATGATCCCGCCGAGCGCCGGCCCGACGAGGGCGGAGAGCCCGAACACGGCGCCGAAGAGGCCCTGGTACTTGCCCCGCTCAGCGGGCGTGAAGAGGTCGCCGATGACCGCCAGCGAGATCGGGAAGAGCGAGCCCGCCCCGATGCCCTGGATGCCCCGGAACAGGATCAGCTGCCACATCTCGCCGCTCAGGCCCGACAGGGCCGAGCCGACCAGGAAGACGATGATCCCGAAGATGAGGAGCGGCTTGCGCCCGTAGTAGTCGGACAGCTTGCCGTAGAACGGGACGCTGATCGTGGACGTGAGCAGGTAGATCGTGACGGCCCACGTGTAGAGGTCGTTGCCGTGCAGGTCGGTCACGATGCGCGGCAGGGCGGTGCCGACGATCGTCTGGTCGAGCGCGCCGAGAAGGAGCGCGAGCAGGATTGCGCCGAGCACCTCGAACCGCGCCCGCGGCGAGATCTCGACGGCCGGGTGGGGTGCGCCGACGGGCGCGCCCCTCGCGCCCTCCGCGACCGGTGCCCCTTCCATCATGGTCGTGCAGTCTCCTCAGTCGGGCCCGCGTTCCGAGCTCCACGAGGCAGCTCTCCCAGCGGTTCTCGTTTCGATTCGCGTCCCTCGTCGATCCGGATCGTTTCGCGGAGATCATCGACTCCGGCGACGAGGCGGACCAGCTGATCGGTGTCGAGCCGCTGGAGGAGCGCGTCGAGCATCTCGCTCCGCCAGCCGTCGACCTCGTCGACGGCCTGCGTCCCCTCCGGCGTTTGTGCGACGATGACGACGCGGCGATCCGCGCCGTCCCGCAGGCGCTCGACGAGCCCGCGCTGCTCCATCCGGTCGACGATCCCGGTGGCGTTCGGATCGGCCACGCCGAGCAGATCCGCCAGGCGGGTCATCGGCAACGGTCCGTGCTCCTGCAGGATCCAGAGCGTCTGCAAGTGCGCCATGCTGATGCCCTGCCGGTGCAGCCTCCGGGCGACCGCGCAGCGCTGATGGCCGGCGATGACGGCGGTCCCGACGAGGATCTCGTCGATCAGGGCCCGGCGCTCGGCAGCGCCGGTCCCGTCGGTCGCGTCGGGATGGCCGGTCGTGCCGGCGGGCTCGGGTGGGTCAGTTGTTACGATCACCAGAATAATCTATCTGGCCAAGAGCAATTCGTCAACGGCAACCATTTCGCTCACGGGAAGCATCAACGGCCCCTCGCACACGGAGACGCCCCATGCGGTATGCGCTAATGATCGAGCCACAGCAGGGCTGCTCGTACGTGGACCAGCTCGCGGTCGCCCTGCACGCCGAGGCGGCCGGATTCGAGACGTTCCTGCGGTCCGACCACTACGACAGCTTCCCGGGTGCCACGGGGCGCCCGACGACCGACGCGTGGGCCGTGCTCGCCGGCCTGGCCCGCGAGACGACGACGATCCGGATCGGCGCGATGGTCTCGCCGGTGACGTTCCGCCACCCGGGCAATCTCGCCAAGTTGGCCACGACCGTCGACGAGATGTCGGGCGGGCGCCTGGACGTGGGCGTGGGGGCCGGCTGGAACCAGGGCGAGCACGATCATCACGGCTTCCCGTTCCCGCCGATCGCCGTGCGCGCGGAGATGCTCGAGGAGCAGCTCGAGATCCTGCGCGGCCTCTGGCAGGGGCCGGACGGCTGGGCGTTCAACGGTCGCCATTACCAGGTCCCGGGAGGGCTGCTCCGGCCGCGGCCCGTCCAGCAGCCGGCCCCGCCGCTCATCGTGGGCGGCGAGGGGAGCCCGCGCTCGATGCGGATCGCCGTGCGCTTCGCCGACGAGTTCAATCTCTCCAGCACGACGCCGGAGCTCGCCGTCGAGCGGTTCGCGGCGCTCGATGCGATTGCCCGGAATGCCGGCCGGGATCCCGCCACGCTTCGACACTCGGCGATGGCGGGGGCGCTCGTCGGGCGGGACTCCACCGAGGTTGAGCGCCGGACGCTGGCCCTGCTCGACGCGTTCGGGATGGGCGCGGAGAGATCAGCCTGGTTCGAGACGCGACGGCCGCGCTGGGTCTACGGGACGCCGGACGAGGCAGGCGCGATGGCCGCCCGCTACGAGGCCGCCGGGTGCGAGCGGCTCATTCTCCAGGATTTCCTGCCCTGGGACCTTGCTCACGTGGACCTGCTGGGCGAGGTGCTGATCGGCCGCTGACTCGCGATGGGCCGCGGCCCCGTGTCCGGCTACTCGGCGAGCGCCGCGGCCTCGCGATAGGCCAGCTGATCGCGCCGGATGGGGTCCGGGTCGGTCCCGCGTGCACGCGCCAGCCGCTCGGTCAGGAGCTGGAGCGGCGTCGCCGTCCCGACGAGCGCGGCAACGGGCCCGGGGAGCGACGGTGCCTCCGGGACGAGGATCCGCCCGGCCGGTGCCAGGAACGCCGGCCACTCACGGTCGAGCCCCGCTGAGAGGATCGCGCCCGGCCGCATCCCGATCCTGGCCGCCGCGGCCAGCGCCTGCTGCGCCCGCGCCGAGCGCGCCTCGCGGCCCGTGCGATCGGCGAGGATCAGGACCAGGCCGGTCGCCCCGTCCATGGCCGGGAGATGGCCGTGCAGGAACGTCTCCGTCTCCCGGAAGGTCGTGGGCAGCCAGGTCGCCTCCTCCACCTTGAGGGCGAGCTCGCGGCCGGCAGTCGTGTCGACCCCGGACGCCACCACGATCACCTCGCGGCAGCCGGCGAGCTCGGCGGCGATGCGCTCGGCGGGCGGGACCTGCCCGAGGCCCGCGGACAGAAGCGCCCGGATGGCGACCGGCTCGGCGTCGCCGGGCTCTCCGGTGAGCGCAGCGGCGACGGCGACCCCGGCCAGGATGGGGGAGAGGTAGCCGATCGTGTGGCACCAGCTTCGGTCGATCTCGGCGGTCTCCAGGACCAGTGCGGTCAGCTTCCCGATCGGCGCCGATCGGCTCACGGTGACCGCGGCGACCTTCGCGCGCCGAGCCGCCGCGGCGCTCAAGGCGGCGAGCGTCGCGCCGGTTCCACCCTCGTGGCTGATGCCCACGATCAGCCCGCCGCGCTGCGGTGCCAGGGAGGCCTCGAACGCCTGCCGCGCAAGCACGCTGCCCGGCTTCCCGGAGCCGCGCAAGCCGGCGCGTTCGGCCGCGTCGGCGACGATCGCGGCGAACGCCATCGCGCCGTGCTCGCTCGTTCCGCAGCCGGTGACGACGACCGGATCGCCCGATTCGAGCGCGATCCGGATCGCTGCGGCGAGGCGTCCCGCGGGCGTGTCGCGCCCGGGCGCTTCCAGCTTCGGTGGCACGCCTGGGACGCCGGAGCTGCGGCGGACGATGCCGAGGCGCCGGAGCATGCGGCCGGACAGCGTCGGCTCGGCCTCGATCATCTCGGTCATCCACCAGGGCGGCCCGTCCCGGCGCGCGGGTGCCGGAAGGAACGCCCATGGCACCGGCGGGCCCGAGAGGGTCGCCTCCGGGTCGGGGTGCGCGACAACGGACGGGTCGAACGGCGGCGGCAGGTCCATGCCTTGGATGATAGGCTCGTCGGTGGGGATTGCGAACAGGATCGTTTCGGAAGGATACGGACGCGGATGGATGTCGGGGTGATGGTCCCCCAGGGCTGGAAGGGCGAGTTCGACGGATGGCCGGCCGCGGAGGCCTGGGCCACCGCGATCGCCCGCGCGCAGCAGGCGGAGGCGCTGGGGTTCGAGTCGCTGTGGGTCTTCGACCACTTCACGACGGTCCCCGACCCGACCCAGGAGATCACCTTCGAGTCGTTCACGATGCTCGCCGCGCTCGCGCAGGCGACGTCGCGGGCGCGGATCGGCCACATGGTGATCTGCACCGGGTTCCGCAACCCTGCCCTCACCGCGAAGATGGCCTCCACGATCGACGTCATCTCGGGCGGCCGATTCGAGCTGGGGATCGGGGCGGGCTGGAAGGAAGACGAGTGGCTGGCGTACGGCTTCGGCTTCCCGACGCTGCGCGATCGGCTGGGCGCGCTCGGCGATCATCTCGAGGTGATCCGGCGGATGCTCGGTCCCGGCAAGGCCACGTTCGAGGGGGCCTACGCGCGCGTCGAAGGCGCGATCAACGTGCCGAAGGGGATCCAGTCGCACATTCCCATCGTGGTCGGCGGCAACGGCCAGAACGTCACCTTCCGGTACGCCGCCCGCTACGCGGACGAGCTCAATCTCGTCTTCCTCGGGCCCGACGAGATCCGCGACGTGCTGCCCGTGGTGCGCGAGCGCTGCGCGGAGGTCGGCCGGGATCCGTCCAGCCTGCGGGTCTCGCTCTACTGCCGCGACGGCGACGCCCGCGCGGACGGGCAGGCGCGCGTCGACCGGCTCGGCGGCTATGCCGAGCTCGGCCTGGACCGCATCGTCATGTTCCCATCGCGCTGGGACACCAGCGGCGAGGGGCTTTCCTCGTTCGCCGCCGACGTTCGTTCCGCGGGGCTGCCGCTCGCCGGCCAGGCGCTGAGCCTCGCCGGCAAGTAGCGCGGGGCGAGCGCCCATTCAGTCGGGCGGGTTCGGGTCAGCGGATGCGCCCGAACCTCCGCGCCGGTCCATATCGCCACGTGACGCGGCCCAGCAGGTGCTCCGCGTCCACGGGCCCGTAGCGTCTCGAGTCGACCGACGAGTCCGGCGCGTCGCTGGCGAGCCAGGCCTCGCTCTCGCCGAGCAGCGTCGGCGAGCCGTCCGGACCGACGACGTTGTCGCCGGGTCGCCCGGCAATCCGCTTCACCACGACGATCCCGCTCCCGGGCTCGCGGACGACCACGACCGAGCCCCGGCGCGGCCAGCGGGCCGGTGTCGGGTCGACCAGCAGCCAGTCGCCGGGCTGGAGCGCGGGAGCCATGCTCTCGCCGACCACCTCGGCCCGCCACGGCCCGCGGCGCGCGCGGCGCACCAGCGAGCCCGTGTCCCACGCCAGCGCCAGTCCCCCGGACACGAGCAGGAACAGGCGCAGCCGCCAGGGCCGGCGGCGGGGCACGCTCGCTCGCCGGCCGGTCATCGGTCCACGACGTCCGGCCGCGCGCGGCCGCCGTGGCTCACCGGGTCCCGCCCCGGCCGGCAGCTCTGGGCTACTTCTTGGTGGCCCAGAACATGTCGGCGAACTCCTTGGTGGCCGCCTCGAGATCGGCCGCCGCCTGCGCGTCGATGCCCTGCTTGTTCTTGCCC
>Ga0209014_10000578_pt1 | contig 21501 bp, 19 predicted proteins | sample BarGraNGADG00212_FD_184491 | JGI IMG/M metagenome (GOLD analysis project Ga0209014, IMG submission 184491) | Arctic peat soil microbial communities from Barrow, Alaska - Barrow Graham LP Ref core NGADG0002-212 (SPAdes) (version 2) | ecosystem: Environmental > Terrestrial > Soil > Wetlands >...
AGCGCAGGAACGAATTGAAGGAAAGGCTTAAAAACCTAATTTAAAGATTTGCGTTGAGCTTATCGGTGATCAAGGGAAAGCTGGATGAGCACGCGGATAAAAAAATAAAACTGCATGATAACCGTCAAAAAGCTCGTAAAACGCTTTGGGTTAAAAACCGTCCTGCGCGGACTTGATTTCGAAGTCCAGGAAGGAGAATTCGTAGCTTTGCTCGGTCCAAATGGCGCCGGCAAGACCACTTTCCTACGCATCCTGGCAACACTCTCACGACCTTCGTTCGGCGAAGTACGAGTTGCGGGTCACCGTTTACCGGCAGAGGCGGCGGCAGTGAGGAGCAACCTGGGGGTGGTATCCCACCTGCCACTATTATATGGGGATCTGACCGCTGAGGAAAACCTGCAATTTTATGGAAGGATGTACGGGGTGTTCGAATTGCGTAAACGGATCGATGAAATCCTTGAGCTGGTGGGATTAACCTCCCGCCGCCGAGACCTGGTTAGGACTTTTTCACGGGGAATGCAGCAGCGTCTTGCCATTGGAAGAGCCATCCTTCCAAACCCGGAGGTGCTGCTCTTCGACGAACCGCACACCGGCCTCGACCAGGACGCATGCGATATGCTTGACGGTCTTCTACGAGAGGTGGCAGGGCAGGGTCGAACCGTGGTCATGACCTCGCACGACCTGGCAAGGGTGGAAGACCTGGCATCGCGCTTCGACGTGTTATCGCGAGGGATCATCTCGGCCTCTTCAAAACGAAATGAAATGGGTAAGAATAATTTGCTGGATTTTTACCGCAAGGCATTGGCAGCGGCAGTATGAATAATATTCAAGAAATCGCAGAACACAAACCCACACCCGGTTTTTTTGGTGCAGTTGGCGCAATCATCTGGAAAGACCTGGCGGCGGAACTGCGCTCGCGGGAACTGTTGTCAGCCATGCTGGTTTTTGCATTGCTGGTAGTCTTGATCTTCAATTTTGCGCTTGAACTGGATGCAGGGACAAGACGAGTGGCAACGCCTGGAATTTTATGGGCAACATTTGCATTTGCAGGAACATTGGGCCTGAACCGGTCCATGGCAGTTGAAAAAGATCGCGGATGCCTGGACGGCCTTTTACTCGCCCCGGTGGACCGATCAGCCATCTATTTTGGAAAAACAATCAGCAACCTGGCATTCATGCTTATCGTCGAAGCGGTGGTCCTTCCAATTTACAGCGTGTTATACAACACCAACCTTTTTAATCCTGGATTAATCGTTGTCATCCTGCTTGGATCGGTGGGTTATGTTGCCGTAGGAACCTTGCTATCCAGCATGGCAGTCCAGACTCGCACCAGGGATGTACTGCTGCCAATCCTATTATTTCCGGTGGTGATTCCCATCCTTATCGCTGCAGTCAAAGCCAGCAGTGGTTTTCTGCAAGGCCTGGGATTGACTGATGTTATGCCTTACATTAATCTGCTGATTGTGTATGATGTGATCTTTATTGCGGTCGCATATATGGTATTCGATTTTGTGGTCGAAGAATAAAGGAAGCAATTCTGGATCCACATCCTGGAGAAAATATGAAACCTCAACCGATCGCATTAAAAGTGCTTAACGTTTTTTCGGTTCTGCTCTTCCTGGCTGCTTTCGGCATGGTTTTCCTGTACGCACCCCTGGAAGAGACCATGAACTACGTCCAAAAAATCTTCTATTTTCACGTCGCGAACGCCTGGGTTGGGATGCTGGGCTTCATTGCTGCAGCTGTTGCCGGGGTTGTCTATCTGGTCAAGCACGACCAAAAATGGGATATTATCGAATTAGCCGCTGTGGAAATTAGCCTGATATTCTTCATAACCACCATCATCACCGGTTCCATCTGGGCACGCCCTGTATGGAACACCTGGTGGACCTGGGATACACGATTGACTACAGCCACAATCCTGGAAATGATTTATATCGCTTATCTTCTCCTACGCCAGGGAATAGAAGACCCTGACCGCCGCGCGCGCTTCGGAGCAGTTTATACAATTATCGGTGCGATAAGCGTCCCGATCACTTTTCTTTCCATCCGGATTGTCAGCCGGACAATCCATCCCGTGGTTATTGGAGCGACGAATGGAACGGCCACAGGCAGTTTTAATATGGCTCCACCAATGCTTTTTACCATGTTCTTTGCCCTATTTACCTTCTCTGCCATCTTTGTCACCCTGTTCTGGCACCGCATCCGCCTGGGTCAACTCGCCCAGCAGGTGGAACAACTTAAACTTGAAGAAATGCAGTAAAGGAGGATGCCATGCTGGATTACTCTGTTTCGATTAAGTATATGCTCGCCGGGTACACAGTTTTCCTTGCAATCCCTGCCGTATACCTTATCAGTCTAGTCATTCGCGTCCGAAACCTTCAGCGGGATTTGCAAACCATGAAAGAGTTCCAGAAAAAGAATCCCAAGTAAATTCCCGCATGAAAAATAAGTTAATTTCTTGAGTGTAAGGAAGATCAGCATCGTACAGTTAAAATTATTGGCATGGAAGGCAAGAGTCCGCTATAATGATAGCGGACTCTTCTATAATTGAGATGGAGATGCGCTTCCGGGCCGGCTGGACGGCCACCACCCTCCTTATTGTCTTTGCGGCAGTGTCCGCGGTGAGGACTTGGCGCGTTTCCGCCGCGGGGCAACAACCTCCAGGTCCGGACAGGGTTGAGGTCGTCACTCAGGATTACACATCGTATGATTGGTGGTTGACCAGCTGGGAGAACAATAAAGTTGCCTGTTCGATGAATATTGACCACGCAGGTGCACCAACCAATGGGGAAATATATTCAATCTGCGGTGCCACCTTTTACAATAGCTGGGCAGCGACCAAGCCATGCGACACGTCAGAAGATGATCCAGCAACGTGCAAGGGATATTACCTGGTATTTGTAAAATCCGAACCATCCCAGCGGCAGGTGGGTGTGATCCAGCCGCCCCCGATGGTATGGGTGTCCCTGAACGACTGTGTTCCCTACAATTCAACTTTTCGATGTAACAAATTACCAACACTCGTCTTGACCGGCGAGGAACCCATGGGAAGCGAGCATATCACCAGCCTGGCAGGACGCGTGGATGGGGTGGCATTTACCTGCGACCCTACCTGCTATTTGGACATGGCGCCCACAAAAGACACCGGTGTGAACCTTGAATTCTGGGCATATTCAAGTTACGGGGACAGCAGTGTACTTTTCACAGCAAGGGTGCGGGTGGCAGCGTCGGCAGACCCAACCGATCATTCCTGGTATGTGGATATTCTGAGTACCCAGTGGCGAGGTGCGCCTTTGGCTGGCTGCTCGGAGACCTGGAGTGTCTTTCCACCGGTCGGGGGGGTACCAGCCTGGCTTTCCACCCCATCGACCGTAGAAGACCTGGCAACAAATATCCCATATGAATACCTGGCAGCCAATTTAATTAAGCACGGCGTGGTGGATGCTTCCACATGCGCTGACGGAGGTTTGCTCAACAATGGGCAAGTCAGCCCCTGCGGGTTGGAGGCAGCCCGGAGTGCGGTCAATGATTGGCAAAATCGTTTTGATGGTTTAATATTTAGCGCCTACCAGGAAACCGGAGTCCCCGCGCAAATATTAAAAAGTATATTCAGCCGGGAAAGCCAGTTCTGGCCAGACGGGACAGTGGGTCACCCGGAAGTCGGTTTGGGTCAAATGACGGATGGAGGGGCAGATACCACATTGATGTGGAACCGAACTTTCTATGAGCAGTTCTGTCCTTCGGTACTGGATGGAGCCCTCTGCGGTCGAGGGTATGTTCACCTGACTTCCGACCAACAGGATATTTTACGTAATGCTCTGGTTGATAGTGTGAAAGCATCCTGTCCTGACTGCGCACTGGGAGTTGACCTGGCACGAGCGGAGAACAGCGTGGACATTTTTGCCAACACCCTCCTAGCAAATTGTGACCAGGCAGGCATGGTTACCGACCTAAACAATACCAGGAACGCTGCAGTTGGGTACGAAGATCTGTGGCGATTTTCCTTGGTAAACTATAACGCCGGCCCCGGGTGCTTGGGCCTGGCGATTAATAAAACCAGTGCTTTGGGTGAACCGCTGGACTGGGCTCATGTTTCTTCGCATCTGACGGCCGTCTGCCAGGGCGCATTGGATTACGTCACCGATATCAGCAATGCCTCTCCTTAAAAACCTGGATCCTGTTCGAGGAATAAAAAAAGCTTCCCATCGTCCTGGCAACAACCAAATAATTATGAGGAGAGAATATGTTTCACAAATTCCTATGCATAAGCATGCTGGGATTCATGATCATCCTGGCAACGGCATGCGGCCCTGCCAAACCTGTGAACCTGACAGCTGCTGACAAAGGCAGCCAGGTAAGTTTGGAGGTGGGCGGACAAATTGTCATTACGCTGGACGGCAACCCATCGACTGGATATACCTGGGAAGCACAGGGATTGGATACGACCATTTTCAAGCAGGTCGGTGAGGCAACATTTGTCAGCAGCGACCCTGGATTGGTCGGTGCGGGCGGAACCCTTTCCCTTACGTTCAAGGTGCTGAAAGCAGGGACGGCGTCCCTAACGCTCGTTTATCACCGCCCGTGGGAAACTGGTGTAGATCCGCTTGACACATTTTCCGTTTCAGTGACGGTGAAATAGGCAAAAAAGAATTGGGGGTCAAACCAGTTGCGGAGGCACGCTGTCTCCGCATTTGCTTATATAATACAACCTATCTCAAAGGATGTACAAAAACCTTGCAAAAGCAAATATATAAAGTCCCCTATAGCAAGTCATTCATGGAATTTACCCTTCCTGATACGATGCATGGGACCGTGATCGTGTCGCACCATGGAGAACCTTTGGAGGATGTGACCGCGGCAATCCATGAAGCAGTAATTCATCCGGTCGGGAGCAAACCATTGCGGGAACTAGCACGCCGTGGAACACGTGTGTGCATCGTTTTTACTGATATTACCCGCAGCTGCCCAGACCATCTCCTGGTACCGGCCATTTTAGCCGAATTAAAGAAAGCAAGTGTAAAAGACGAAGATATTACGCTGCTTTGCGCCACCGGCATGCATCGGATCTCAACCCATACAGAAAAGATTGCCAAGCTGGGAACCGACATCGTTAACCGGTTCAAGGTGATTGATAATGAACCACAAAATCTGCAGGTCCTGGGGAACCTGGGAGTCATACAGGGAAATGTGATCGTAAAAATGCATCGCGCTGTGGTGGACGCAGACCTGGTCATCGCAACGGGGATCGTGGAACCCCACCAATATGCCGGATACTCAGGCGGAAATAAAACCGTGGCAATTGGTGCGGCAGGAGAGAGTTTTATTGCCTATACGCATGGTCCGGCTTTCATTGACCACCCCCATACCCGTCTAGGCAGGATAGAAGGGAACCCATTTCAGGAAGCTGTTTCTGAGGTTGCCCGGCGGGCAAAACTAACTTTCATAATAAATGTTGTGCTGGATGATGAAAAGCGGGTCCTTTGTGTTCAAGCCGGCGAACCCAGCCTGGCATTCCAGGAACTGGTCTCATTTGCCAAATCCATATATGAAGTCCCTATTCTGCAACAATATGATATCGCCGTCGGTGGCGTCGGTTACCCCAAAGATACCAACCTTTACCAGGCGAGCAGAGCCGCGTCGTATCTTTTCTTCGCACCAATCCCAGTAGTGCGAAAAGGCGGGGTTATGATCATCCCTGCCCGCTGCGAAGAAGGAGCCGGATCCGGAGTGGGAGAGCAACGCTTCCTGGCTGCCATGCGGGATGCACCAAATACCCAATTCATCCTGGAGGACGCCCGCCGGAACGGGTATCCGCCAGGGCAGCAACGCGCGTTCGTCATGGCAAAGGTGCTTGAGCAAGTAAGTGTAGTGATCGTGGGGAGTGAATTCCCTGATCTCGTTGCTGCCTGCAAAATGATCCCAGCCACAACAATGAATGAGGCGTTTGCTGTTGCAGAAAAAAAGTTGGGAAAATCATGCGATGTTTTGGTGGTCCCTCACTCTCTTATCACGCTACCAATCATCGGTGGAGGCCAACCAAGCAAGGAGGCAGGATGAAGAAATTTTCAGAATATTTGGTGTTTTCCCCCTAATGTAATAATTGAAAATATATAATTGAATTAGCGCATTCATCGAGATCTTCGACCCGGTAAGTGCAGGGGTTGATTTTCAGAAGTGCATATCCCGGTTCGAAAACCACACTTATTTCAATTCGCATGAGTAGAAATTTATAATAGAATTTTTACACTTTACGTATATAATCTGACTGAATCTATCTGATAAGGTCTGGCATATGGCGAAAAGAAAAACGGAAATCTCCCTGCCCTTGCCTGCCAGCGAGATCCTAAACGACTACCGCCTGGCATATCGTTCGCGGCAGGCCTCAATCATTGGACGACGCGAGGTTCTTTCGGGGAAAGCCAAGTTCGGAATCTTTGGTGATGGAAAAGAACTGCCACAAGTTGCCATGGCACATTCTTTCCGGATGGGCGACTGGCGTTCAGGTTACTATCGCGACCAGACCTGGGTAAATGCCCTCGGGGTTCTTCAATTCCAGGAATTCTTTGCACAGCTATACGCGCATGCAGATCTGGAAGCTGATCCCGCAACTGCCGGGCGCTCGATGGTAGGCCATTTTGTTTCCCGTTTTATCAACCCAGACGGCTCCTGGAAAGACCAGACCAAATTATATAATATTGCAGCGGATGTATCCCCCACTGGTGCGCAGATGCCGCGCCTAGTGGGGTTGGCGTATGCCTCGGTCCTGTACCGGAAATTGGATTCACTCAAACAGTTTGACAAGTTCTCACACAACGGGGACGAGGTTGCGTGGGGATCGATCGGCAACGCCTCTACTGCGGAAGGAATGTTCTGGGAAGCTGTCAATGCCATTGGTGTCCTGCATGCTCCGGCGATAATTTCCATTTACGACGATGGCTACGGGATTTCCGTTCCCAACCAGTTCCAAATGGTCAAAGAGAACATCGGTACCATCTTAAAAGGCTTCCAGCGCGACCCCTGCCCGGCAGAGGAATGCGACCGAGGGTTCGACCTGTATAGCGTACCCGGATGGGATTACCGAAGCCTCCTGGCTACGTATAAAAAAGCATCAGAGGCAGCCCGACAGTATCACATCCCAGCACTAGTGCACGTCACCGACCTCACCCAACCTCTCGGTCATTCCACATCAGGCTCGCAGGAACGCTACAAAACCCCCGAACGACTTGCCTGGGAAGCAGATTGGGACTGTATCCGGAAATTCAGGGAATGGATTCTTGAAAACGGGATTGCCAGCGAAACTGAACTTTCACAAACAGAAGAGGAAGAAAATCAAGGGGTTGAAGATGCTCGCAAACGGGCGTGGGATGCTTACCAGACACCGCTCCTGCACGAGAGGGCAGAAATATTGGACCTCCTGGCGGGAACATCACGCCTGTCGCATCATAATGGCGAGTTGGAGAAAATACGGGTGCAATTGGCTGAAATCCAGAGTCCGATCCGACGGGATTCCGCCAGCGCAGTGCACGAAGCGCTGGTCCTGACAAGGGATGAGGCACCTGCTGTAAGACAAAAACTATTGAATTGGGAACACAGCCTTGTTGGTCTCCAGGAGGACCGTTACGCGACATTCCTTACCTCTCCCCTGGCCGACTCTATCCTGCGCGTTGAAGAAATAAAACCAGAATATGCGCCCGAGGCACCATTGGTGATGGGGTTCGAGGTTGTCAATGCTGCCTTCGAGGCAGCTTTGGCACGCGATCCACGCCTGATCGCATTCGGGGAGGACTTGGGCAAATTAGGCGATGTAAACCAGGGTTTCCATGGGTTACAAGAAAAATTCGGTGCGCTGCGTGTGACCGATACCGGGATCCGGGAAGCGACGATCCTGGGGCAGGCAATCGGCATGGCTATGCGCGGGCTGCGCCCGATCGCGGAGATCCAATACCTGGACTATCTTTTGTATGCTTTGCAGTTGATGTCGGATGACCTGGCCTCGCTGCTCTGGCGAACCAAGGGGGGACAAAAAGCTCCGGTCATAGTGCGGACGCGCGGCCACCGACTCGAAGGCATCTGGCATTCGGGTTCACCAATGGCAGGGATCATCCACCTGCTGCGCGGCATGCATGTCCTGGTTCCTCGTGATATGACGCGCGCTGCCGGGTTCTATAACTCCCTGCTGAAGGCCGGGGAACCAGCGATCGTGATTGAAGTGTTGAATGGTTACCGGGTCAAGGAGCGAATGCCTGCGAATATCGGTGAAATTACAGTCCCTCCAGGCATCCCCGAAGTTGTGCGGGAAGGCAAAGATGCCACTATTGTCACATACGGAGCGTGCGTTCGAATCGCAATAGAGGCTGCGGAGAAATTGGCAGCTACTGGAATCCAAGCGGAAGTGATCGATGTGCAATCACTATTACCTTTCGACATACATGGGAAGATCGTGGAATCTCTGAAAAAAACAAGCCGGATACTTTTCGTGGATGAAGACGTGCCCGGTGGGACAACTGCATACATGATGCAGGAAGTCCTGGAAAAGCAGCGAGGTTACGCTTGGCTGGACTCTGCCCCGCGCACGCTTTCAGGTACGGCGCACCGCCCTGCATATGGATCCGATGGAGATTACTGGTCAAAGCCGAATGCAGAGGTAATCTTTGATTCCATTTATGGAATGATGCACGAAGCAAAACCGGCAACCTTCCCGGAGATTAACTAATAATTATTTAAAGCGAATCCGTAAAAAACATTTTCCGTCGAGTTCAAATTAAGGAATTAATTAATTATGGCAACCAAGGTCCTTGTCCCCCGCCTGGGTGAAGGTGTTGATGAATTGACCATTGTTAAATGGTTGAAAGCAGAAGGCAGTCCGGTGAAGGAGCTAGAGTCACTGCTGGAAGTTGAAACTGACAAAGTAGTGACTGAAATCCCAAGCCCGGTATCGGGGACCCTATTGAAGATTCTGGTACCTGAGAATACATCCGCCCAAGTTGGGGAAATAATGGCCTGGATCGGCCAAGCGGGAGAGAATATTCCAGCTTCAGGCATTGCTTTACAAGAAAAACAGTTATCGAATGTCGAAACCCAGGTGGGAGTCTCAAAACCGTCCATCAGCATTCCATCCCTTGCGGTCAATCGCAACCTGGGATTCATATCCCCCGTGGTACGCAAAATTGCCGCAGAGAACAACCTGGACCTGTCCCAGGTCCAAGGAACCGGATTGAACGGGCGGATCACGAAACAAGACGTGCTTGCTTCCCTGGATAAACCCAAGGAATACAGTGACACATGGAAAATTACTCCAGGAGCGGGCGGCACTCTCCTGCCTGTTTCAACCATTCGCAAACAGATTGCCGAAAGGATGCTGCAATCCAGGGATACCTCCCCGCATGTGCTGACCGTAATGGAGGCGGACATGAGTAAGGTGGTAGCTCACAGGGCAGCCAATAAATCCTCCTATTCTGCAGACGGAGTCAATCTTACTTTCACAGCCTATTTCATGGCTGCAATTGCCTCCGCCTTGAAAACGTACCCCCTGGTTAATTCATCGTGGACCGAGGAAGGTATCCTCGTCCATCCGGAAGTTAATGTCGGAATGGCTACTTCACTGGGCGAAGAAGGACTCATCGTCCCGGTCTTGCGAAGGGTAGACGAACTATCTCTACTGGGGATTGCCAGGGCAGTCAATGACCTGGCAGAGCGGGCACGGACAAAAAAGCTGGTGCCAGAAGAGGTCAGGGGCGGTACGTTCACCCTGACCAACCATGGGATCAGCGGATCCCTATTCGCAATGCCAATCATCAACCAACCCCAAGTGGGAATCCTGGGGGTGGGCGCGATCCAGAAGCGAGCGGTCGTTGTGAGCGACCCAGCAGGCAACGATGCGATCGCCGTCCTTCCGATGGTCTACCTGTCCTTCGTTTTCGACCACCGCATCCTAGACGGAGCCAGCGCGGATGCATTCCTGGCAAAGGTCAAGGAAACATTGGTAGAATGGAAGACCTAATCTCAACCAGGGAGGATAGGTAATAATTGGAGTCTAATAGTAATTATCCAACTTTCCCAATTTCATACTTACCGGAGAAATTTCATGACTGAAACTTTTGATGTACTGATAATTGGAGCCGGACCTGCCGGGTACGTTGCAGCCATTCGGAGCGCTCAATTGGGGCAAAAAACCGCCATCATTGACAAGCAATGGCTGGGGGGTGTTTGTTTGAACATTGGCTGCATCCCTTCCAAAGCACTTCTGCGAAATGCGGAAATTGCCCATACGTTGCGGGAACGAGGCAAGGAATTTGGTTTTTCATTTGATAACCTGAAACTGGATTACTCCGCAGCTGTGAAACGCTCACGACAGGTTTCGGACAGGCTGGTAAAAGGTGTAGGATTTTTGATGAGGAAGAACAACATTACCGTATTCATGGGGACAGCGCATTTGAACCCGGGTGGCTCCACCGAGCTCAAGAGCGTTGCAGTGACGGATAAGGACGGCGGGGTGAGCGAGGTCTCCGCAAAAAACATCATCCTGGCAACCGGCGCTTCAGCAGCTGTCCCCGGCGCGTGGAAGGTGGATGGAGAGAAGATCGTCACATATTGGGAGGCGATCCTGCAGGAAAGATTACCCACGAGTGTGATCATCATCGGAGCAGGCGCGGTAGGGATGGAGTTCGCCACTGTATGGAATGCATATGGCGTGGAAGTGAGCGTGGTGGAGATGCTTCCACATATCCTTCCGCTTGAGGACGAGGAAGCCGCCAGCGAGGTAGCCAAGGCGTACACAAAGCGTGGTATAAAAATTTTGGCAGGTCACAAAGTGGAAGCAGTGGAGACGACCAAGACAGGCGCCAAGGTGACCGTATCAGCGGAGGGCACGACAAAAGTGCTCAAAGCGGACCAGGCGCTAATAGCCATCGGTTTCCGCCCCAATTCCAAAGGTTTAGGGATCGAAGAGGCCGGCGCAAAAATCAATGAGCGGGGATTCGTTGAAATCGATGAAAGAATGGCGACCAACGTTCCGGGTATCTGGGCGATCGGTGATGTGACCGGAAAACTGATGCTGGCACACGTGGGATCTGCGATGGGCATCGTCTGCGCTGAAAATATAGCACACCACGAAACCGTCACGCTGGATTACGAAATGATGCCCAGGGCAACTTACTGCAGCCCGCAAGTGGCCTCCTTCGGACTGACAGAAGCCCAAGCGAAAGAACGGGGTTTGACCGTGAAGATCGGGCGCTTTCCTTTCCTGGCCAACGGCAAGGCACTGGGCCTGGGCGATTTTGCTGGCTGGGTTAAATTGGTAGTGGACGAGAAACTCGGTGAAATCCTGGGCGCAACCATGGTTGGCCCGGAAGTAACTGAACTGCTGCCCGAACTGACCCTGGCGCACATGATGGAATTGACGCCAGCCGAAATCGCCCGAAATGTGCACGCACACCCGACGCTTTCCGAAACACTGATGGAAGCCGCACACGTCGTGGAAGGCAGCGCCATCCATATTTAATTTTTTTAGAGGGCAGGAATAACGACAGCCCTTCCCGAAAGGAAAAATCAGTCTCGAGGTTGTATCCCGAGGCTGATTTTTATTCCCTGAATAAAACCTTCCCTGTATCTGATCCTATCGAGATGGAGCCTGATTCGCCAGCGCCTCGAGAGCTAAAAGATCCACCTTTGCCATACGAACGTCCGAGGAGGTGAGCATCCCCAGGATCCATGAGTAGTCGCGGTCGATCGGGCTGGTGTAGTAGGAGATATAGGCAGTATCTCCAGCAATCACAACGCCGGTATAGGATGTATCGCCGGCACTGGGCAGGTCGGTGAGATAAGCCAAACCGTCGGTACGGACCTCGAAAAGAGAGGTTCTTTTGCGGGCAAGAATACTACCCTGTGCTGTCAACAGACCGGAGTGACCCAGATCGGGTTGGTAGCGCCCAACCGCAAAGATCCGGTCGTGGTAGGTGAACAAATAAGGGCCATCCAAACGGGTGAGATGGCTCTGCATTTGATCGGTCCAGGCAGTATAAGGAGGCGCTGAAATAGTGATGAGGGTTGCTCCTCTCGGATCACCAAAGGCACCATCAGCAAAACCCCATATTCAAGACGAGCCGTAGCCAGCAAGCGACCATCGGGTAGAAATTGGATCTCCGTTTCATCATTCCGGTCTCCACTGTGGATGGTGGAGATGATCTGCCAGTTTATCCCATCAGTTGACTTCAACAGGACAGATCTGTCATGCTGAAACCAGTAAGCGGCATTGTAGAAGGTGACACCATCCTGCGTCTTGGGTCGCCAAAACAACCAGCCATCCAGTCCAGGGACTGTGGTGAAGGAGGTCCATTTCGCCCCGTCCTCCGTGTAGGAATACACCGTAATATAGGGCTCGGCGACGAAGGAGGTGTTTTTCAACGCATAAAGGAAAAGGCGATTCCCAATCACGGCAAATTTCGGGTCGCGGATGTCTTCCCCGTAAGGGGAAAAGTTGTTCACCTCCAGCCATTTATGCCCCACATCAGTGGAGACTTTTACATGCAGCACGGATTTAACACTGCCGAAATGGAACGGGGATGAAACGTAGGAAATATAGAATTTGCCCTGCCATTCGATCATGTCGGTGTTGGAGTTATGCATGCCATCATTGGCGATGTCCCAAGAGTCTGTCACAACGCCGGTATCCACATGAGCTCGATTGGGGCGCAGGTACCAGTACGCGAATAAAGCAGACAGGATTACGAGGACAGCCACCAGGCTGCCAAGCACCCACCCAACGATTTTTAGGAATTTTTCCAATATGATCTTCCCAATGAGATGAGAGGATTCCATCGAAAAAAGAGGATGAAATCAGAAACCCGGCCCGCTGGATAGTTAGGCGGGGAAGTTTCGGATGGCGCTAAATCATTCGATCAAGCCTTGATCATCGTCAACAACATCTTGAATTTTTTTACAGCCTTCAAGGCGTGGGGGTGATTGGCAGGCATGAGGATGGATTCGCCAGCTTTCAGGAGGAAGGGTTTTCCCGAGATCTTGATCTCCACCTCCCCGTCAAGAACCTGGACGAGGGCGTCGAATGGTGTGGTATGTTCGCTCAATTCCTGATCCACGTCGAAGGCGAACAAGGTGACATTACCTCCATCAGCCTTGGTAATTTGACGGGAGACAACGGCGCCGACCTGGTAATCTGCCAAACTGGAAATAATCAAGACCTCGGAATAGGGAGCAGTTGACATAAGTTTCTCCAACTTTATTAAAGCAAACCAGAAATTGCATTTCGACAAACGCAGGCGGCGAGGATGCCGCCTGTAGTATTAAGAGGAGGAGACGCCTCAAAAATATTTACGAGACGCTGCCTGGAGCATCAAAAGGTAGAAACAATCTGGATCGTATTTTAGAGTCGCCGCCTTGACAGAAATTTCGGAATTCACCGACAAGGATCAGGTCAACAAAAATAACCTCAAATTTGCCGTCTTCCAAGAGGTAGCAATCAGCGAATTTCAAACTGGTAGGCACCCAGTTCGAGAGTGAAACGGGAGGTAGAGGTTACCACCAGGACAACATCCTGAACATTATTACTGCCGATGGTCACAGGGATTTGTGCGGTCTCATCTGCGTTGATGGGGAGGATTTCCACAGATGTACCAGTGGTGGAGTGGGTAATCAGCGCCAGGCGGAAGGTCTGGGGCAGGACATTCTGAATGCGAACAAAACCTGCGCCCACCCAGCCACCATCGCCGGATTCAAAGCCTTCGTTGTAGTTGATGGCGGGGATGGAAACGTCATCAAGCAGGAACCCCTGACCGGTAACCGCGGCATCTGTAATGTATTCGAAACGCAATGAGACAACCTTCCCGGCGAATTGCGACAGGTCCACGTTTTCCTGGATCCAGCCACTTGACTGACCATTGTAGCCCCAGCCATATGAATTACCGGAAGGGTTATCAGCAGTACCGGAGGGAGTGGTTAATATTTTCCAGGAGACACCGTCGGTGGAAGCCTCGAGGAAGACATAATCATAGTCTTTTTCGAGATCATACCAGGTCCAATAGGATAACTGCACAGGGGAGGAAACGCCTGACAGGTCAAACTGACGGGTAAGGGTCATATCAGATTCATCGCCCTTGTTGGACCAGAATGCATAAAGCCCTGAATGCGGATCTGTCGGTAAGAGATCCGTGAGAGTGGAACCGGTGAAGTTAATCGTGTAGCTGCCCGGACATGTGATGCGGATGTAGTCAACACCATATGGATTAACCGTGCGTGAGCCTGGACCCGAGGGACACTGGGAGACAACTTCGGTGTCAGAGGTGGTTGGCGAGGCGGGGTAGTTGTGATAAATGTAGCGCCCGTCAGCAACACTTGAGTCGTGGATGTAATTTGAGAGGGTCCAATCCAGGAAGAAATCGTCGGCTGTCACCGGCTTTTTGGTGAGAGGGTCGGTGATATTCAACTGCTGCAATACATCATCGACGCTGGCCAGGGCGTTCTGCTGGTCATGGACAAGAGCCTGGGTGGCAGTTTTCCCAAAACGGTCAAGGAAATAGGTAACAAAAAGGAAATTGGCACCATAATGAGCACTGTTGTCCCCGGCGCCGCCCAACCAATCGGTGAGGGGCATATCAGGATTGATCGTATAGAAATAGTCAAACCCCCCGTTATCATAACCATTGAGGAATGTAGCCAGCTCAGAAAAGCCTTCATTCAGGAAGGATCCTTCATTTCTATCCTGGTACCAATGGATCATGTGCTGGAATTCATGGGCGAGGGTACCGTAAGTATACTGATCCGACAGATTCTGTGAAGAGTCGATGTAGAAAGATTCGTGGGCGTTGGAATACTGGCTAATTTGAGGAGGAAACTCGTCACCCGAATTGAAAAAACCGGCGACATTACCGCCCAGGTTGCGGGCATAAATAATGTATATGTGTGGATCATCATCCACACCAGGAGTCCATTCCGAGCCAAAGAACTCACGGTCGGTAGGGTAGATCTTATTTTCGAAGGTATCGATCAAATTTTTGGCGTCCGAAGGATTAAAATCGACGCCGTTTTCCACCCAGAAGTAGGCGTGAGGCGTGAGGTATTGAAGAGTTACGGTAATCTTTGAATTCGCATTAGTATCGGTATTCAACACCCAGAGTTGAGTCTGCGCACCCTTGACGAGAGGCGAAGGAGGCGGGGGTTCCGTGGGAGGCACATTACATATATCTTTAAGGCTGCAGGCAAGCAAATCAAGGTTCCGATCGGGGAGTATGGTCTGCTCGAGCAAGCGCTGGGTACTGGAGTTGCCGTCATCCACAGGCTGGCGGGTGAGCTCGAAAGGCGTAGGGGTAATATCACTTGGAATAATGGTCGTATAAGCGGCTATAGTTGGCAACACCTTGCGGACCTGGTAAAAACCATAAAAACCCAGGACGGCGACAATAACCAGGCAGCAACACAGAACAAGTACGATGCCGGCTATGATGAGAGCAGTAACTGATGATTTTTTCATTGAACCTCGCTTGCCTCAGGGGGATGCTGTATTCTACTATGAGATGTAGGAAATTTGGCGAGAAGAAGAGAATTATTAATCTTTTTGAAAATCCCAATCACTACAGTAAATAAAAAGAGGAAATAAACTGGTGAAAAGGGGGTCAATTGCGGAGCCATTTACAGTGAACGAAGTCCACATTTCGCCGCTGACTCATGTCAGCGGCGTTGCCGACCCCAAAGGGGGTTGCTCCGCGTATGGCGGCTTGCCCCCAAGGGGGTGCTTCCCGGAAGAGCACCGGGAAAATGTCGTGAACGCCGCCTCCCCTTGCCCCCAAAGTGCGTGGGCAGACAGGGACAATGTCGGCTCATCGTTCCTGAGGAACAAACGAGGAACGAAAACATCTCGTTGTCTCTTCATATTCATATACCATGCTGGCGATATCGTTTCGCGAAACGAACCCAAAACGAATAGGATTTAGTATCATGCAGGCTCCTCCGCCCTACAAATGCGAATGCTGTCCCTGAAAAAGGAAGGGGATCAAATTCGCGTGTTAAATAACTAATTTTCGAGGAACGAATGATCTCCAGTTTATTAATGGACGATATCTAACGCGGCAAGGAGGAAAAACCGCATCCCTTGCCGCACTCCTATTATAGAACTATTGTTCTGGTTTGTCAAGTGGGGAAAATCTGATGGGGAAAATCTGAAAATGGATATAGGTTGGGGAAATTGTGTTTTTAAGAAAATAACAGGGCAACACCAGCCATTGCAACCAGTGTGCCTGCGACTGCCTGCCAACCGAAGCGTTCCTTGAAGATGAAGTAGCTGATGGGAAGCATAAAAATGGGCGGTAATGCCATCAAGGTGCTGGCAATCCCAATCCCAGTATACTGAACTGCGAGTAGCGATGAAGAAACGCCGAGAACCGGTCCGAAAAGAGCACCGAAGGCGATCCAGCCGAGGGCAACAGGCTGGCGGCGGATGGTGGCGATTGTTGAGCCAGCCTGACGCTGGAAGAGAGCAAATACCCATAGCGTGGCAACGGCAGCGAACATGCGGATCAGGGTGCCAGCAAAAGGTGAAAACCCGGAAGACATGCCCTGTTGGGAGAAAACCAGGCCGGTAGCCTGACCGAGCGCAGCCAATGTCCCGAACAAAACGCCGCGCCCCGTGACCTTGCGGGTATTTTCATCGCCACCCGTCGGGCGAGTCATGATCACCCAGGAGATGCCTCCGAGGGTGATAACGATGCCGAAGGTCTGCAGCAAGGTGAGCGCCTGCCCGAAGAATATCCAGGCGATGGTGGCTCCAAAAACCGGGGCCAGGCTGAGCAGCAGCAAGCCGAGACGGGGACCAATTTCCTGATAGGCCTGGAATAGGAAGGCGTCACCCAATGAAAGACCGATGATGCCTGAAATGCCAAGCCAGGCCCAGCGGGAGGCTCCCGCATGCAGCGGGATGGGTTCCCCATAGAGGACGGTGTTGATAAGGATCAGCACCAACATGGCGATGAATACCCGCACGCGGTTGGTGACCTGGGAACCAACCTGTTGGGTTGATTTAGAAAAACCGACCGCTGACAGCGACCAGCAGAATGAAGTAAAAAGAGCAGCAATTTCTCCAATGTAGGCCATGGATCCTCTTAACAAAAAAGGTCGGGAGCGGAGGCTCCCGAAACCAAGTATAGCCGAAAAAATGTACCTCGTGGAATTCTCGATATGGAGAACGAGGGCGGGCGCATCCTTTACAGGACCAGGAGCCCAACCCTATGAATCGATCATCCATGTTTGTCCTTACCTGACTCCCGCGTGTGCTAATTACAGGCTGAAGGAAGCAGGGGATTTACGTCCGTGCCGTTTGCCACCTGGTTGAATTTACCAGTAACCATGCCCATGGGCTGGAATGGTGGCGTACCTTGAACTGCAGGCTGTGCAAGACGGAGCGTGTAGCAGCCTACGAAGGTCTGGGTGGAATTCGTGGTGGTGATCACTTTTGTAGCAAGAGGAAGCTTGTAGTAGAGGCTGCCGGCGGCTCCTTCGCTTTGGACCGTGCCAAAGGTAACCGTAATTACACCCGTATCCGAATATCCGGCTGCAAATGGGTCATATGGTCCAGGGAAGGCAGCGGGGTCCTGGAAATAAGAATACGCCCGGACATATTGCTTTAAGTTTAGCGCATTTAGAAACGAGCTGACAGTTTCGACCGGGCCGCTGCGGTTATCAATGAAATTGGTCTTGTCAATATTTAGATCATTGCTGTATGCAGAAAAGGGAGGGTTACCTCCGGCGGGATATCCGCTGCAGGCCGTGGCGAGCACGCTGGCGTCGCTGGCACTCATACTGGAAACCGTGGCGGAGCCTTTGGCAATGCCCATGGGGTCAATGATCGGAGCGCCGTAGACATCGGGGTTGGTCTCATGGACCACGTAACAAGCCGAATAATTCGTTTGGGTATTGGTGGTTGAAGTGACTGTGATGATGACCGGGATGGTGTAATAGACCTGGCTCATGCCGGGGTCGCCCGTGATCTGACCAAATACCAAGTCCACCGAAGCGGTATCGGTATATCCATTGGCAAAGGAAGTATAGGAACCCATTATAGTGGCGGGATCAACGTAGTAGCTGTAGGCGCGCAGGTACTCCTTGCGGTTGATGGCGTTGTAGAAGGAGACGATCACCTGGGAGGGGGTGCTGCGGTCGTCAATATAAGTTGTGGAGGCAGGAACCGATACCGGCGGCACTGAACCAGTGGGAACCGGCGTAGTTGAGGAGACCGGAGTATCCGTGGATTGGGGGGAAGTGGAAGTCGGCAGGGGTAATGTAGGAATGCTGGTGGCAGTGGGGGGGACCGCCGTTGGAATCACTGGAGTGGCGGGACTGCAGGCTGATAAGAGCAGGGTTATGATGATCAAAATTGGAAAAATCATTTTTTTGGACATTGCGGTTCCTTCTTTCAAATTGATTCACGCATCATACACCCCGCTAAAAGTAGGCGATTGGCTCTCAGGATTCGGGGGTGACCTTTACCTTTGTCTGCTTTTTGCAGTGGTTTCTCTTCGCGTGCATCGATGAGCCTATTTTGCATACATTGTCTCCGGTTGCTTCTATCTTACTGGCTTTCTTTAAGGTCAACAATGATTTTTTCACAAGCTCCTTCGGGCATAATAATGTTCCGCGAACGCTGCCTGCCGCTGGTCGCAGACTCATGTCCGCGACATGGCGCAGTGCGGCTGGAAGCCGCCTGCGCGCAGATGTGTTATACTAATAAGATAATCCTTGTCATATTTAGGCTCGTTCGGTTTACCGGTACCGCAGGTTCGTCTTCGAGATCATATTGGTAAAGGAGATCATTATGCCAGTTACGACTCTTTTGGTGGTTCTAGTCTTCATCCTGGTTGTGGGCCTGATTGTGGGCATTGTGTTTCTTGCCCTCCGGCGATCTCCGGAAAAGATCATAGAGAGAGCGGATGCGAAGGAAAAGTCGCTTCTCGAGAATGCAACGCCAGGGGAGGCAAAGATCATCGAGATGGGCGATTCGCTGACGACTAATGGTTCGACGGATGTGGGTCTCCAATTGGAAGTGACCCCTCAGTTTGGCGAGTCATATAATGCCTTCACCGTCTGGTCGATCGAGCCGGTTCATTTGCCCGAGATTCAAGCCGGTAAATCCTTTACTGTAAAGATCGTTGAAGTCCAATCCAAAAAATCGTCGTCAAAAAAGTTCAAAAGCATTTTTCCGGATATGGCCTGGGCAAAGCTGTACGGCTGGGGCACAGAGTACACACAGGAAAGCATGAAAACCCTGATTTAATGCGATACATGTCCATGAAGAACCCAGCGATGGGGATCGGGTTTAATCTGGTTTTTTCATAAGCGAGCGCAGAGATCGTTTCTGCGCTCGCTTGCTCTACCTGTCGCAAGCATCATAAACGAAGGCCGGCTCCTGACGCCCGTTACCCGTTGTGGAGGTTCGAATGAGATCCACAATTAATAATTTTCGCCTGATCGTCTCAGCATTACTCGTTTCGCTGCTGACCTCAACGTGCTCAAACGCCTCTCCACAACCAACGCTATCGCCAACGGGCGCGACGGGCACGCACGCCTGCCCCACCACGAATATCTCAAGGATTATCGGGACCTGGTATTGTGGGGAGGACATGCAGGGATTTTGAATTCAAATGCAATTGAGTCACTACTAAAAGAGGCGCAGGTAGACTCAGCGGAAGCAGGGGCGGTATACCAGCGAGGGCTGGAACTGCGCGAGACGATCTTTAGATTATTTTCCTGCGTGGCAGGAGGGAAGCATGCGGACATTGGAGACCTGGAGATACTCAACGCTACCTGGAGAACGGGGATGGGGCACGCGCAGCTGGTCCGATCCGGTGAAGGATTTGAGCTCGGATGGGACGACGAACCCTGCCTCGAGCGTCCACTGCGGGTGGTAACCGAATCGGCAATCCGACTGCTGACATCGCCACAAGTGCACTGGGTGAGACAATGTGAAGGAGAAAGCTGCGACTGGCTGTTTGAGGACGCCAGCCGGAACCACTTGCGGAAGTGGTGTTCGATGAAGGAATGTGGGAACAGGGCAAAGATGAGACGGAGGAAGTGGAGAAGCAGGGAAACACTTGTGATGCCGCTACAAGACGGACCCTGAACCCAATGGTGCAAATAGCGCGATAATGGTTTATGAAAAGAGGATGGGCCCTGCCTTGTCCGCACGTCAACCCGGCGAGCACAAAGAGAAGGTCAATGTTCAACCTGCAGAGAACGGAATTCTGGATGTCGAGGCGGGCTTTTATTGAGAAATATGGTTGAAGGAAGTGGGGGAAGAAAAAGTACCTGGAGCATAAGAGGGCGGCGAGGGTACCACCAAGTGCTTTTTTTTGGACAGGGTAAACCCATTGGAATTTGGGTCAACCAAAATAAATATGCAATTCCTCCCTCAGTTCCGTTGACGTGTGGGGGCTTTTCGTCTATATTACGGGGGATGCCCAAACGCCAGGTTTACCTGCTTTCACCAAAAGAACTCAGCCCCGAAACCATTGCGGTGGCATTTGCAAAAACGTCGCGTTCACCAGAATCCTTCCGTGAAATTGCAGCCGAACTCAGCGACAAGCAGAGCGCCCAATTCCATGAGAAATGGGTGGTGGGATACGGGCATGCTTCGGTGGCGGAACATGCCGTGCTGCATATTGCGATCGAAAACGTTTCGCGGCTGGCAGTGGAATGCATCGAGTCAAACCGGCTGGCATCTTATACTGAAAAATCAACCCGATACCAAAAATGGGGACCCAAGGACTTATTCTTCCAGCCGCCTCTCCCCAAAATCGAGGGAATCGAGTCAGAACGCTACCACCCCAAAGAGGGACCGGAAGATTTTTTTGTTCCTTCCGAACTGGACGGACAGGCAGCAAAGAAAGCGATTTATCTGCAGACCTGTCGCCGACTTTTCGATACCTATGCGAAAAGTCTGACTCCTTTAAGGGAGGTAGTCAAGAAGAATAACCCTCCTTCTGAAGGTGAATCTGCTGAGGCGCATGACCGGAGAATCCGGTCGCAATATGTCGATTCGTGCCGGTTCCTGCTCCCAGCGGCAAGCCTGGCGAACCTTGGCATGACCGCCAATGCCCGGGTGTTAGAACATGCCATCAGCAAAATGCTTTCACATCCACTGGAAGAAGTGAGGGAAATCGGTGAAGAAGTCAAAGCGGCAGCGCTGGCAGAAGTGCCAACGCTGGTGAAGTATGCCGAAGCGGTGCCTTATTTGGAAGGAATGGGGAAAGAATTTAAACACAAAGTACTCAAAGAGCAGGAAAATGGAAAAAGAGATTGGTGCACCCTGATCGACTTCGATCCCGAAGGCGAGATGAAAGTGCTGGCAGCAGTGCTTTACCGGTTTGGAGAAATGTCCCAAGAACAGGCATTGGAGTCTGTGCGTAAGGCGCACGAGCCCAAACGTGACAAGATGGCCGAATCGCTTTTAGGCACGATGGGAGAACACGACACCCCATTGCGCGAACTTGAATACACCAC
>Ga0209014_10000579_pt1 | contig 21492 bp, 15 predicted proteins | sample BarGraNGADG00212_FD_184491 | JGI IMG/M metagenome (GOLD analysis project Ga0209014, IMG submission 184491) | Arctic peat soil microbial communities from Barrow, Alaska - Barrow Graham LP Ref core NGADG0002-212 (SPAdes) (version 2) | ecosystem: Environmental > Terrestrial > Soil > Wetlands >...
GTCGTGCGCCTCTCCCACGACCTCGACCCCGGGGATCCGCTCCAGCAGGGAGCGGATGCCCGCGCGCACGAGCGCGTGGTCGTCGGCAAGCACGACGCGGAGGAGCTTCATGCGGGCGCCACTCCGTCGCCGCCGGCGTCGGACGAGTGGTGCAGGGGGAACCACGCGTGGACCTCGGTGCCCCGGCCCGGCACGGCGTTCCACTCGATGCGTCCCCCGGCCAGCGCCGCGCGCTCCTCCATTCCCAGCAAGCCCAGGCTCGCACCGTCGGCGGCGCGCCGGCGCGCGGCGGCCACGTCGAAGCCCGCGCCATCGTCGAGCACGCGCGCGTGCAAGTCGCTGTGCTGCACCTGCAGGTCAACGGCGATGTTCCGGGCGCGAGAGTGCTTGTCGACGTTGTTGAGCGCCTCCTGCACGATGCGGAAACAGGCGATCTCGGTTGCCGCGTCGAAGCGCGATTCCCCCACGCCGTCGCGGAATTCCACGCGCGTCCCCGTGCGGCGCGCGCTCTCGTCGACCAGCCAGCGCAGCGCCGCCGCCAGGCCCAGATCGTCGAGCAGGGGCGGGCGAAGCGACAGCGACAGCGAGCGCACCTGCTGGAGCGCACGTTCGACGATGCGCACACTGTCAGCCAGCCGGGGCGCGACCGCCGTGGGATCGGGATAGCGCTGCAGCGACTGCAGGTTGATCTTGGCGGCCGTGAGCACCTGGCCGATCTCGTCGTGTAACTCCCTCGCCAGTTGCCGACGCTCGGCTTCCTGGATGTCGAGCAATCGGCCGGAAAGACTCTGCAGACGGGCATGGCTCTGCTGGATCACCTCGTCGGTGCGCTTGCGCTCGGTGATGTCCGCCACCATCGCGAGGTGGTGCGAAGCTGCATCGCCGTCGACTGGCATTGTCGCGACTGTCAGTTCGACCCAGATGATGGTGCCATCGGGATGCAGACAGCGCGTCTCCATCTGGAAGCTGGAGATCGTCCCGGCATTCAGCAGTGCCATGTTGTCGAGGTGCTGACGCACGTCATCGGGATGCGTAATGTCCGTCCAGTCGAGCCACGTCAGTTCATCGACCGTTCTGCCCGGGATGCGGGCAAACTGCGGATTCACCCCGATAAAGCACCCCGTCAGCGAGTCGATCAGCGCGATCCCCAGGGGCGCGCGGTTGAAGATGGTCCTGAACCGCTCTTCGCTGCTTCGCTCTGCCGCCCGCGCCTCCATGCGCTCCGTGATGTCGGTTGCCACGCCCACGACTCCGACGACCATGCCGTCCGGGCCGAACTGCGGGCCGATGTAGTTCTCGAAGAACGTCCCGCGCAGCTCAAGGACGGCAATGGCGGTTTCGCCGGAGAGGACGCGGAGCAGGACCTCGCGCGCCGTCGATGCATTCCCCGCGTGATCGACGAACGAAGCATCCCCGTAGAGCTCGAGCGCGGACCTTCCGACGTTCTCGCCGGGTTGCAGTCCGACCTGTGCCAACTTGCGGCCCTCGGACAGCGTGAAGACGCCGCCGGCGTCGGTGGCCCAGATCGTGATCGGGGCATTGTTCAACACCGTACGCAAGAGCGATTCGGTTTCGCGTAACGCGGTCTCGGATCGCTGGCGTTCGGTGATGTCGCGCACCACGGCCGTGAGCATCACGTCACCGTCGAGGTCCAATCTCGAGATGGAGACGTCGGCCGGGAACCGTTCACCGCTCTTGCGGCGCCCTTCGAGGGTCGCAGGCTCCCCCATCGCCCGCGAGTCATCCGCACCCGCGGCGAACTGTCCAAGGAGCTTCCCGTGCGCCGTACGGACGTGCTCCGGAACCAGCAGGCTGATGTTCCGGCCGAGGATCTCGCCGGCCGCGTAGCCGAAAATCTTCTCGGCGCCGGCGTTGAAGTGCAAGATGGCGCCGAGCGCGTCGGTCGTCACGATGCCATCGATCGAGGTCGCCAGAATGGTCGCCACCCGCGCTTCGACATGGAGTTTCTCCATTTCGGCACTGCGGGCGAGTCTCTTGGCGACGATGCGCCAGAGCCATGGGGCGGCGAAGATCGCGACAGCGAGCGCCTCCCCAGCAGTTCCGGCCAGGCCCGAGAGCGGTGGCGATGCACGCAACACGATCCTCACGCCCAGGTCCACGCCGAAAACGACGAGGACAATCGGTGCGAGGAGACGCCAGTCAGCTCTCGTCTGCTGGGTCACGATAAGGAGAAGCGCAGGCAGGCGTGCAGCGGTGAAGTGCCTTGGCTGGGCGAGCCAGCCCGTAAACCGTGGAAATACTCGGCGAGGATCGGACGTCCTGAGTGGGAATGCCAGTCACGGCCCGTGTAGTATCGGACGGCGTGGTGCCGTGAGCAAGCGACGCGTCAAGGCCAGCTCGCGCCAGGCGTGCGGGCCGCCTGCCTCGCCACCAGGCATCGCTCTGCACCGTTTCGCGCTCTCGTGGTTCGATCTCGGCGTGCCGCCACGGTAGATTGCACGGGTCGGCCGGCTCCATCGTCCATCATCCGAATTCGGTATCCAGGATCGGGACCCGAAATCCGAACTCCGGAATCGCCCTCCATGGCCCTTTTCAAGACCAGGAAAAGCCTCTGGCAGCGCATCAAGGATGTCGCCCTTCGCGACGTCGGCGTCCTCGTGCGCGGCGGTGCCGACGCCGGTTCCCTGGAGCAACTGGAGACGCTGCTGCTCGAAGCCGATCTCGGCGTGCCGGTGACCACGCGGCTCATCGAGGCGGTGGAGCGCCAGGCGCAGCGAGGCGCCGTGAAGACGGAGGCTGAGTTCCTCGCCGCACTGCACGCGGGGCTGGTGGCCGCGCTCACCGGCGGCCGCAGCGACCCGGCGCTCACGCTTGGCGACGCCAAACCGGCCGTGGTGCTGGTGCTCGGCGTCAACGGCGCCGGCAAGACGACGTTCATCGGCAAGCTGGCCACGCGCCTCCACCGCGAGGGCAAGAGCGTGATGATCGCGGCGGGCGACACCTTTCGCGCCGGCGCCATCGACCAGCTGCGCGTGTGGGCCAGGCGCAGCGGCAGCGACTTCATCGACGCGCAGCCGGGCGGCGATCCGGCCGCCGTGGCCTTCTCGGCCATCGATGCGGCCGTCACCCGCGGCACCGACGTGGTGATCATCGACACCGCCGGGCGCCTGCACACGAGCGACGGGCTCATGCAGGAGCTCATGAAGGTGGCGCGTGTCATTGCCAAGCGGCTCCCCGGCGCGCCGCACGAATCGTTGCTGGTGCTCGACGGCACCATCGGGCAGAACGCGGTGATGCAGGCGAAGACCTTCGCCGCCGCCGTGCCGGTCACGGGAATCGTGGTGACCAAGCTGGACGGCACCGCGCGCGGCGGCGTGGTGGTGGCGGTGCACGAGGCCATCGACGTGCCGGTGAAGTTCGTCGGCGTGGGCGAAAAGGCCGACGATCTCGTGCCGTTCGACGCGATTACCTTTGCCCGCGACCTGCTGGAGGCGTGACGGCCGCCGAGCGCTCCCCGGGCCGGGTGCTCGACACCCCGATCACCTTCCTCAAGGGGGTGGGGGAGCGTCGCGCCGAGGCATTCCGGCGCCTTGGCGTGCTCAATGCGCGCGACCTGCTGTTCCACATTCCGCACCGGTACGAGGACGCGTCCACCGTGCGGCGCATCAGCTCGTTGCGCATCGGCGAAGACGCCACGGTCATCGGCACCGTGGTCAGCAAGGGCGTGCTGCCCACGCGAAAAGGGCTGCGCATCTTCCAGGCGGTCGTGCAGGACGCCAGCGGGCTCATCGAGGCGTCGTGGCCGGGGCAGCCGTTCCTCGACCGCTCCATCGACAAGGGTGACGTGCTGCTGCTGAGTGGCCCCGTGCGTTTCTACCACGGGCGGCAGCTGATGCCGCGGGAGTTCGTCAACCTCGGCGCAGAAGACACCGGGACCGCCGAGGGGCGCGTACTGGCCGTCTATCCCGCCACGGAGGGACTGTCGTTCAAGCAGATTCGCGCCGTCATCGACAAGCACCTCGACACGCTGGTGCCGGCAATGGAGGAGTATCTCCCGGCTGAAATCCTGCGCGAAACGGGGCTTCCCGGCATCCAGGATGCGCTGCGACGCGTGCACCGGCCCACGAGCGTCACCGAGGCGCTCACCGGGCGGGCGCGCCTTGCATACGATGAACTGCTGTGCGTGCACCTGCTGCAGCGCCGGGCCAATGCGCTGGCGCGCCAGGCGCGCCGCGGCATCACGTTCGTGAACAAGCGCGACCTCACGTCGCGCCTCAAGGCGTCGCTGCCGTGGCAGCTCACGGGGGCGCAGGTGCGCGCCACGCGCGAGATCGTGGCCGACATGACGAGCCCGCACCGCATGCACCGGCTGCTGCAGGGCGACGTGGGCAGCGGCAAGACCATCGTGGCGCTGTTCGCGAGCTGCCTGGCGCTCGAGAACGGCTTCCAGGCGGCGGTGATGGCTCCCACCGAACTGCTCGCCGAGCAGCACTTCCGCACGTTTTCGCAATTGCTCGGCCCGCTCGGCGTCGAGCCGGTGCTCCTCGTCGGCTCGATGAACGCCAAGGCGCGCCGCGCGGCGGCCTCACGGCTGGCCGAGGACGGTCCGGTGCTCGTCGTCGGCACGCACGCGCTGGTGCAGGAGGGGACGCAGTTTGCGCGGCTCGGCCTGGCCGTCATCGACGAGCAGCATCGCTTTGGCGTGGAGCAGCGGGCCACGCTCGGGGCCAAGGGGCAGGCGCCCGACGTCCTGCTCATGTCGGCCACGCCGATCCCGCGGTCGCTGGCGCTCACGCTGTACGGCGACCTCGATGTAAGCGTGCTCGACGAACGTCCTCCGGGCCGGCAGCCGGTGACGACCGCGCTGCGGCCCGAGAGCGGCCGCGCGCGTGTGTTCGATTTCGTGGAGCAGCAACTGGCGGCCGGCCGGCAGGCGTACGTGGTCTACCCGATCATCGACGAGTCGGACAAGATTGCGCTGAAGGCCGCGACGACGGCCTTCGAGACGCTGGCCAAGGGGCAGTTCGCACACCGACGCGTCGCCCTGCTGCATGGGCGGCTCCCTGCGGAGGAGAAGGATGCCGTGATGCGCGCCTTCCGCGACGGTTCGCTGGACCTGCTGGTGAGCACGACGGTCATCGAGGTGGGCATCGACATACCCAATGCTACCGTCATGGTGATCGAGCATCCGGAGCGCTTCGGCCTGGCGCAACTGCACCAGCTGCGCGGGCGCGTGGGGCGCGGCGCGGACGAGTCGTTCTGCCTGCTGTTGGGCGACGTCAGCCCGGAGACGCTGACCCGGCTGCGGCACGTCATCGAGACCGAGGATGGCTTCGAGATTGCGCGTGCCGACCTCCAACTGCGCGGCATGGGCGACCTGTTGGGCGAGCGCCAGAGCGGGCTCCCGGCGTTCAAGATCGCCGATCCGGTGCGCGACGAGCAACTGAGCGAGATGGCGCGCGACGCGGCCGAGCGACTGCTGAAGGCCGATCCCCTGCTCGCCGCACCGGCGCACCGCGCCCTGCAGCGCACGCTCACCGCGCGCTACCCTCGGGCGCTCGAACTCTTCCGGGTGGGCTGATGATACGGCGCATGCGACGGAGCGTCGAGTGGATCACGCTGGCGGTGTTCCTCGCGAGTACCGCGACGGGAGTCGTGGCGGACCGCTGGTATGCTGCCACACAGCGCAAAGCCGAGCACGAGCACGTGCGCGCGGTAATTCTGCCGTATGCCAACAGCGCGGCCGCCTCCGTGGGTCGTCACGTGGCGCAGATGGCGGGACTCAAGGCCTTCGTAGAGTCGCGCCGGGATGCGACCGAACTGGAGCGGGACTTTGCGCAGTTCAGTGCGGGACTCATCAGCAACGCACCCGGCATCGAGGCCGTGCAGCTGGTGCGCGACGGCCGCGTCTCGCACGTGCATCCGCTCCGCGGCAACGAGGACGCCCTCGGTCTCGATCTCCGGGGCAATGCAAACCCCACCGTTCGTGCCGATTACCAGCGCGCCGTCACGACTGATGGCGTCACGATCATGGGCCCGAACCGTCTGGTGCAGGGCGGCGAGGCGCTCGTCATCGACGAGCGTCTACACGCCGACTATGACAAGCAGCTCAACATCGTGGCGATGCTGCTCGACATGCCGGCGCTGTTGCAGAGCGTCGGGTTTCAGAAGGCGCCGCCGGATCTTGCCCTGCGACTTCAGGGGAAAAACGGCCAACTGCTGGTCCAGACCGGAGCTGTTCTCCCGGTAGACCCCGAGAGCGTGACGGTAGAGGTGCGTGATGGCAACTGGGCATTGCTCGGCGGACCGGCTGCTGGATGGGACGCGGCAGTCGCTGGGAGGGTGCTTCCGGTCCGCCTCGCCATGGTGGCTATCGTCCTGCTCCTGACTGGGCTCGCTTCGCTGCTCGCCGATCGAGATGCGCGGCTCAAGCGGGCGGTGGAGCAGCGCACGGCGTCGATCATGGAACTGGTGGAGGAGCGCAGCGAGACCATCCGCCAGCAGAAGAAGACCGAAGAGTCGCTCGCCGCCAACGAGGAGCGGCTTCGCCTGGCGCTCGCTGCCGCCCGCATGGGTACCTTCGAAATCGATGTCCCCAACGGGAAGCTGAGCGGGTCGTCCGGCCTGCGGGAGATGCACGGCCTGCCCGTCGGCTCGAAGTTCCGCAGCCTCGCCGACGTGATGGCGGTCCTCAGCGAGCCGGACCGCGAGACCATGCAGCGTGAGTTCGCGCGTGGCCTGCGCGAGCCGGCGACCGGCGCCATGGAGTATCGCGTCGTCGGGCAGGATGGCGACGTCCGCTGGATCGGCGTCACCTGGCTTTCGCGGGCGGACGCCCTTGGCGTGGTGCAGCGCATCGTCGGGACGCTCACCAACATCACGGCGCGCAAGAACCTGGAGGAGCAATTCCTGCACGCCCAGAAGATGCAGGCGGTGGGCGCGCTGGCCGGCGGCATCGCGCACGACTTCAACAACCTGCTCACCGTCATCCTCGGCGCGGGCCAGATGGCGCGCGCGGCAGCCGAGACACTGCCCGGCACCGGGAACGTGCGCGCCGACATCGACGATGTGCTGGCCGCCGGCGAGCGCGCCGCGGTGCTCACCGGCCAGCTCCTGGCCTTCAGCCGGCGCCAGGTCATCCAACCGCGCCTGTTCGACGTCGGTGAACTGGTGGGCAACCTGACCAGCATGCTCAATCGGCTCGTCGGCGAACAGGTCAGGATCGAGACCGTGCTGCCCGGCACGCCGATGTCGGTGTTCGCCGACCAGGGCCAGCTCACGCAGGTCCTGATGAACCTTGCGGTCAATGCGCGCGATGCCATGCCTGAAGGAGGCCGGCTGCAGATCGAGGTACACTCCACATCCATCGAGGAAGGAACCCCCCCGCCCGCCGAGGGACTCACGCCGGGGCACTACGCCGTCCTGTCCGTGACCGACACGGGCGAGGGCATCGATCCGGCCATTCAAGACCTGGTCTTCGATCCGTTCTTCACGACGAAGCCGGTGGGCCAAGGGACGGGGCTGGGGCTTTCCACCGTCTACGGCATCGTCGTCCAGCTGGGCGGCGCCGTGCGGCTCTCATCGGAAAAGGGCCGGGGTACGACGGTGGATGTATTCGTTCCGCTGGCCGATCGTGCCGCGACGGTCGCCGAGGCCCGCGATACCGACGCACTGCCGCCGCCCGGGGGAGCAGGACTTACGCTGCTCGTGGCCGAGGACGAACCGGGACTCCAGCGCCTGGTGGCCCGGGTCCTGTCGAAGGCGGGATATCGGGTGCTGATGGCCGGCGACGGCGCGGAGGCGCTTCGCGCGGCCTACGAGCACGAGGGCGATATCGCGCTGTTGCTCTCCGATGTCATCATGCCAAACATGGGCGGCGTCGAACTCGCATCGGAACTTCGCCGCGAACGTCCCGGCATCCGCGTGCTCTTCGTGTCCGGCTATCCGCAGGACGTGGAACGCAGCGGCCCCATCACCCTGACCGACGCGTCGTTCCTTGCCAAGCCGTTCACGCCCGGTGAGCTGCTGGATGCCGTGCAGCGGGCGCTGGACCAGCCGCAAGGCGCTGGCCGCTAGCAACTGGCCGCTGGCAGCTGGTGGCTGTCTGCGCTCCGCCCTCGGGTGGACGGCGATGACACTATATTGATTGATCGCGTTACAAGATCAGCCACCCGAGGAAGTAGTCGCGTGAGCCAGCCCTTTTCCCGCATCGACCAGCTCTCCCAGTTCGTCGGTCAGTCCGTCACCGTGCGCGGGTGGGTCACGCACCTGCGCTCGTCGGGCAAGGTGGCCTTCATCGTGATGCGCGACGGCAGCGGCACGCTGCAATGCGTGCTCGTCAAGAAGCAGCTGCCGGAGGAGGACTGGGCACGCTTTGCCGACCTCACGCTCGAGGCGAGCCTGGCGGTCACCGGCGAAGTGCGCGCCGACGACCGGGCGCCGGGCGGATACGAACTCGGCGTCACGGCGCTCACCATCGTGGGGGCCAGCCCGCTGGATTATCCCATCCAGCCCAAGGAACACGGCATCGACTTCCTGCTCGACAACCGGCACCTGTGGCTGCGCTCGCCCAAGCAGGTGGCGATCGCCCGCATCCGCAGCGAGATCGAGCAGGGGATCCACGACTTCTTCTATGAGCGTGGCTTCCTGCGCGTCGACACGCCCATCCTGACGGCGGCGATCGGCGAACGGTCGGGGTTGTTCGCCACGGAGTATTTCGAGGAGGGCACGGCGTACCTCGCGCAGACCGGACAGCTCTACGGCGAGGCGGCGGCCGCGGCGTTCGGGCGCATCTACACCTTTGGCCCGACGTTTCGCGCCGAGAAATCCAAGACGCGCCGCCACCTCACCGAGTTCTGGATGATCGAGCCGGAGATGGCGTGGTACGACCAGGCCATGAACGAGGACCTGCAGGAGGAATTCGTCTCGTATCTTGTGCAGCGCTGCCTCGAGCGGCGTGGCGCGGAGTTGAAGGAACTGGAGCGTGACATCTCGAAGCTCGAGACGGTCAAGGCGCCGTTCCCGCGCATCGCCTACACGGACGCCGTCGAGATCCTCCGGAGCAAGGGCAGCGACATCAAGTGGGGCGACGACCTGGGGGCCGAGGACGAGGCGCTGCTGGTGGCCGACTACGACCGCCCCGTCTTCGTTTGCAACTACCCCAAGGAAGCCAAGGCCTTCTACATGAAGGAGAACCCGGCCGACCCGCGCACGGTGCTCTGCGCCGACCTGCTGGCGCACGAGGGGTACGGCGAGATGATCGGCGGTTCGCAGCGCGAGGACGACTACGACAAGATCGTCGCGCGCCTCAAGCATGAGGGCCTGCCGATGGAGGCCTATGGCTGGTACCTGGACCTCCGCAAGTACGGCACCTTCGTGCACTCGGGCTTCGGCCTCGGCCTCGAGCGCACGGTGGCGTGGATCTGCGGCCTGCCGCACATCCGCGAGTGCATCGCGTTCCCGAGGATGATGAACCGCATGCGCCCATGAGCGAGCTGTCGCGCAACCCGGGTGAGCCGCTCGACCTGGAGCGGGTGAGGGCCATTCGCGTCAACCGGAGCGCGGCCGAGCGCCGCGCGGCGACCATTCCCACGCGTCGCACCGTGAAGAAGGAGTGGCAGGCCGCGTGGCTGTTGCGCGCCATCACGATGATCGACCTCACCACGCTGAGCGGGGACGACACGCCGGGCAACGTGCGGCGGCTCTGTGCCAAGGCGCGGCATCCGCTGCGCCCCGACCTCGTCGAGGCACTGGGCGTGGGTCATCTCGGGCTCACGGTGGGCGCCGTCTGCGTCTATCACCAGATGGTGTCCACTGCGGTCGCTGCGCTCGAGGGCAGCGGTGTTCCCGTGGCCGCGGTGTCCACTGGCTTTCCCGCCGGGCTGTCGCCGTTTGCGCAGCGCGTGGAGGAGATCGGCGCGTCGGTGAAGGCCGGGGCGCGCGAGATCGACGTCGTCATCACCCGGGGCCACGTGCTCACCGGCCAGTGGGAGGCGCTGTACGACGAGGTCCGCGCTTTTCGCGCCGCCTGCGGCTCGGCGCACCTCAAGGTCATCCTCGCCACCGGCGAGCTTGCCACGCTGTCCAACGTGGCGCGCGCCAGCTGGGTGGCGATGCAGGCCGGCGCCGACTTCATCAAGACGTCCACCGGCAAGGAGAGCGTGAATGCCACGCTCCCCGTGTCGCTGGCGATGGTGCGCCAGATCCGCGAGTACCGCGAGCGCACCGGGTATTGCGTGGGCTACAAGCCGGCCGGCGGCATTCGCACCGCCAAGCAGGCCATCGACTTCCTGCTCCTGATGAATGAAGAGCTCGGCCGCGAGTGGCTCGAGCCGCACCTGTTCCGCTTCGGCGCCAGTAGCCTGCTCACCGACATCGAGCGGCAGCTCGAGATGTTCGTGACCGGCCGCTACGCTGCGGCGCACCATCACCCGATGCCCTGACGACCATGGCGACCGTAGCCGAAATCTTCGAAACGATGGAATACGGGCCGGCGCCCGAGGGCGACGCTCCGGCCCGGGCCTGGCTCGCGGCGCACAACGCGACGTTTGGCCATTTCATTGGCGGCAAGTGGACGAAGGCGGGCAAGAAGTTCGAGGTCTTCGATCCTTCCACCGGCAAGCGCCTGGCGCATGTGACGCAGGGGACGGCCAGGGACGTCGATGCTGCGGTGGCGGCTGCCCGCAAGGCGTTCGCGCCGTGGAGCAGGCTCACGCCGCACTCGAGGGCGCGGCACCTGTACGCGCTGGCCCGCATGGTGCAGAAGCATGCCCGGCTGTTCGCGGTGCTCGAGACGCTGGACAACGGCAAGCCGATACGCGAGACGCGCGATCTCGACATCCCGCTCGTTGCCCGGCACTTCTACCATCACGCCGGGTGGGCGCAGCTGGCCGACACCGAGTTCCCCGGCTACGGTCCCATCGGCGTCATCGGGCAGATCATTCCGTGGAACTTTCCGCTGCTCATGTTTGCCTGGAAGGTGGCCCCGGCGCTGGCCGCGGGAAACACGGTGGTCATCAAACCCGCCGAGTTCACGCCGCTCACCGCGCTGCTCTTTGCCGAACTGGCGCAGCAGGCCGGGCTGCCGGACGGCGTGCTCAATGTCGTCACCGGTGACGGCGACACCGGCGCGGCCATCGTCAACCATCCGAGGGTGGACAAGATCGCCTTCACCGGTTCCACCGACGTCGGCCGGATCATCCGCAAGGCGACGGCGGGCAGCGGCAAGAAGCTCTCGCTAGAACTTGGCGGCAAGAGCCCGTTCATCGTCTACGAGGATGCCGACCTCGACGGTGTGGTGGAGGGCGTCGTGGACGCCATCTGGTTCAACCAGGGGCAGGTCTGCTGTGCCGGGTCGCGCCTGCTGGTGCAGGAAGGCATCGCCGACAAGCTGCACGCCAAGCTGAAGGTGCGCATGCAGAAGCTCCGCGTGGGGCCGCCGCTCGACAAGACGGTGGACATGGGTGCGATCGTCGCGCCGGTGCAGCTCGAACGCATCCGGTCGCTGGTGGAGCAGGGACGGAGTGAAGGGGCGCAGGTCTGGCAGCCATCGTGGGCCGTGCCCACCGAAGGATCGTTCTATCCGCCCACGCTCTGCACCGACGTGTTCCCATCGAGCACCATCGCGCAGGTGGAAATCTTCGGCCCGGTGCTGGTGTCGATGACCTTCCGCACGCCGGAAGAGTCGGTGGCGCTGGCCAACAACACGCCGTTCGGCCTCGCCGCCTCGGTGTGGACGGAAAACATCAACCTCGCGCTCGACATCGCGCCGAAGATCAAGGCCGGCGTGGTGTGGGTGAACGCCACCAACCTGTTCGACGCGGCCAGCGGATTCGGCGGCTATCGCGAGAGCGGATTCGGCCGCGAGGGTGGGCGCGAGGGCATGTGGGAATACCTGAAGCAGGCGAAGAGCGCCGGAGCGCAAGATCGCAAGAGCGCGAGCGTACGGCGTACGGCGTACGGCGTACAGCGTACAGCTTCTCTTCCCGCCCAGGTCTTCGCATCGGCGGGCTCGAGCATTGATCGCACCGCAAAACTGTTCATCGCCGGCAAGCAGGTTCGCCCCGACAGCGGCTACTCGCGCGCCATCGTGTCGCCGAGGGGGAAGCTCCTCGGCGAGGTCGGCGACGGCAATCGCAAGGACATCCGCAACGCCGTCGAGGCGGCGCACGCCGCCGCGAAGGGGTGGAGCAGGAGCACCGGGCACCTGCGCGCGCAGATTCTTTACTACGTCGGCGAGAACCTCGACGCGCGCCGCGACGAGTTCGCCGCGCGCATCGCGGCCATGACGGGTGGCACCGCCAGGGATGGCAGGCGCGAAGTGGAGGCCACGGTGCGGCGCCTCTTCACCTACGCGGCGTGGGCCGACAAGTGGGACGGCGCGGTGCACAACGTGCCCATTCGCGGGGTGGCGCTGGCCATGCACGAGCCCATCGGCGTGGTGGGCGCCGCCGCGCCCGATGCGGCGCCCCTGCTCGGCTTCGTCAGCATCGTGGCGCCACTCGTGGCCACCGGCAATACCGTCGTCGCCATCCCCAGCACGCCGCACCCGCTGGCGGCCACCGACCTATACCAGGTGTTCGAGACCTCCGACCTTCCGGGCGGCGTGGTGAACATCGTCACCGGCGACCGGGACGCGCTGGTGAAGACGCTCGCCGAGCACGACGACGTGGATGCGGTCTGGTATTGCGGCACCACCGACGGCGCGAAGGCGGTGGAGTTCGCCTCGGCGTCCAACATGAAGCGCACGTGGTGCCATGGCGACGACCTCGACTGGTTCGACGCCGCCGCTGGCGAGGGACGCCACTTCCTGCGCGAGGCGGTGCAGGTGAAGAACATCTGGATTCCGTATGGCGAGTGACGCCGTCGCCGATCTGCTCGAGTTGCTCAACCTCGAGGCCCTCGAGGTCAACATCTACCGCGGCAAGAACCGCAACATCGGCACGGGGCGCGTGTTTGGCGGGCAGGTGTTCGCGCAGGCGCTGGTCGCCGCACAACGCACGGCGCCGGCGGATCGCGACGCGCATTCGGTGCACGGTTATTTCCTGCGCGCCGGCGACCTGGCGGCGCCCATCGTCTACTTCGTCGACCGCCCGCGCGACGGCGGCAGCTTCACGAGCCGCCGGGTCACGGCCATCCAGCATGGCGAGGCAATCTTCCACCTCTCGGCGTCCTTTCACATCAGCGAACCCGGCCTCGAGCACCAGATGTCGATGCCGGAGGTGCCGCCACCCGAGTCGCTGGCGCCGGAACTGGAACTGATTCGCGAGATGGCTGACCGGATTCCGGAGCCGTTGCGAAGCGTCCTTACGCAGGACCGTCCCTTCGATTTCCGGCCGGTTACCCCGAGCGATCCGATGGTCTCCGAGGTGCGTGAGCCGGCGCGTCAGGTCTGGTTCCGCGCGATCGCGCGCCTTCCCGACGAGCGCATCATTCACCAGGCGGTGCTGGCGTATGCCTCGGATTACGGGTTGCTGCCCACCGCGCTCAACCCGCACGGGATTTCCCTGCGCGACCAGCGGCTGCAGATGGCATCTATCGACCACTCATTGTGGATGCACCGGCCATTCCGCGCCGACGAGTGGCTGCTGTACGCCATGGACAGCCCCGCGGCGGCCGGCGCCCGCGGCTTCACGCGCGGGACGGTCTACACCCGCAGCGGTACGCTGGTGGCCTCCGTGGCGCAGGAAGGCCTGATGCGGATGCGGGGCGAGCGCTAGGCACCGAGCCATTCGCGCCACGTTCCGGCGCGGACCAAGTCAGTGCGTGGAACGGACGTTTCCCTTGCTAGGACGCCGGGCGGTTCCTAGTATTGGCGGCACTTGGCGGCACTTGGCGAGTCGGCGTGCCAGACGCCACGACGTGACGGCTTGACGTCTTGACTCTTTCCCGGACGCCCGCATGCGATCCTTCTTCACCGGTGCCCTTCTCGCCGCGTTGGTTGCCGCGCCAGCACAGGCGCAGCTCTTCGGGACGACGATCACCATCGTCGCCGACCCGGCCACGGCCACCATCTACCGGCTGAAGGTCCAGGATAATTCACTCGTCCAGATCGGCGTCGGTAACGCGAAGATCAAGCTCGAAAAGGGCGATCCCAACACCATCGTGGTGCGGCAGGAGGGCTTTCGCGAAGTGCGGCGCAGCTTTCCCCGGGACGCGGAGTACAAGGACAAGAGCTTCACGATCGCGCTGACCACGCGCGTCGTGCAACTCACCACGCTGCCCTATGACGCGGCGATCCTGATGAACGGCGAGGCGAAGGGCACCAAGAGCCTCGAGGTCGAGGTCACCGAGGGCCAGACCACGACCATCGAGGTGACCAAGCGCGGTTTCGCCACCACCAAGCGGGTCTACCGCTGGGACAAGGGCGGCGATATGCCGCCGACGCAGGATCGCATCGAGCTGGTGGACCGCCGCGTCTCCGTGACGGCGTCGCCGACGGGCGTCGAGCTCGTGAGCAACGACACCAAGATCGGCGATGGCGACGGCGACTTCGTGGTCAAGCGCGGTACCTGCGGCACGCTGACGGCGCGGAAGGCCGGCTGGATTCCCGTGTCGCGCGAGCGGTGCAACAAGGACGGGCTTCCCGATCCGCCGATTGCCGATCGCCTCGTGCTCGCCGGACGCGTGGTGAATGTCACCGCGCCGCCGGGAGCGAAGATCTTCGTGAACCAGAAGCAGGCGGGTGTCGGGTCCTTTCCCGTCCAGGTGCCCGACGGCGCGTGCGTGAAAGTCCGGGTGGAGCAGGCGGCGTTCCTCACGTACGATCGCGAGTACTGCGCGCAGGTCAATGCGCCCGCGCCGCCGATGGACGACAACGTGACGCTCAAGCAGGACGACTCGTACGCGGCGTCGGTGGCCAGCGACCAGGCGAACGTCAACGTCACGATCGAGGTGGGCAAGAGCTACACGGAGCAGCAGGCATGGAAGCTCCTGTCGTCGATCGTCCTCACGTACTTCGACGTGCTCGAGAACTCCGACAGCCAGACCGGCTACCTGCGCACCGCCTGGCAGATCAAGTCGTGGGGCGACAACAACGAGGTGGTGATCCGCACGCGCATCATCGCCAAGCGCTCCAACGACTCGCCGCTTCGCTACACCGTGAAGATCGTCAGCGAGCGGAACAAGATGGCCGGCGTCTCGGTGAAGGAAGACGAGAATTTCATTTCGTGGGACCGTCTGCTCAACACCTACAAGGACGTCATCGGCGAGGCGCAGAGCCGGCTCAAGTAGCGCGGCCGGCCCTGTCGGCGAGCGGCGCGCCCCCCGAGGGGCGCGCCTCCTTGTGTCCCGGGTCGGTCCACATGCTACTCCTCGCCCTTCACCTCGTCCCATAGCGCGTCCAGCGCCGGCAGTCCCGCCGTCTTCACGTCGACACCGCGCGCCTCGGCCAGCCGCTCGATCTCCTCGAAGCGGCGCTGGAACTTGGCGTTGGCCTTGTCGAGCGCGAGGGCTGGATGCGTGCCGCACTTGCGGCACAGGTTCACCACCGCGAACAGCAGGTCGCCGAGTTCCGCCTCCAGCAGTCCGTGCCGCGGGTCTCCGCTCGGCACGCCGTGCGTCGGAAAGACGTGGCCGTCCCGCGCAATGAGCTCTTCAACCTCGGCAAGTTCCTCGGTGACCTTGTCCGCCGGTCCCCGCGCATCGGGCCAGTCGAAGCCCACCCCGGCGGCGCGCTCCTGCAGCCGGTGCGCGCGATGCAGGCTGGGGAGTCCCTGCGGCAGCCCCTCGGCCAGCGACTTCCGCCCGCGCGACTTCATCGTCTCCCAGGGCTCACGGCCGGTATCGTCGGCCAGCGCGCCCTGATTGCCCGCCGCCAGGCGCCGGTCGTCCATCGCATGTCGCCGGTCGTCCATCGCATGGCGCCGGTCGCCTATCGACAGCCGCCTGTCGTCCTTCGCCCCGGGCTCGTGAGAGGTGTACAGCCACGGATGCCGATTCACCATCTTGGCGACGAGCGATCCCGCCACGTCATTGATGTCGAACGCGCCGCGCTCCTCCCCGATGATCGAGTGAAAGAGCACCTGCAGCAGGACGTCACCGAGCTCGCCGCAGGTGGCCGCGTCGTCACCGGACAGCAGTGCGTCGTCGAGCTCGTGCATCTCCTCGTTCAGGTAGGGGCGCAGGGAGTCGTGCGTCTGCGCCCGGTCCCACGCGTCCCGGGCCCGGAGGTCGCGCATGAGCGCCAGCGCCTGGTCGAGCGTTCTCTTTTGTTGCATCGGCCCCCTCCCATGGACTAACTTTTTCGGTCTGCGATGACCAACGAATCTACTGCGGCAAACATGACGCGCGCTTGGGTCGACGTCGACCTCGGCGCGCTGGTGCGCAACGGAGCCGCGCTCAGGCGCTACGCCGGGGTTCCGCTGGTGCCGATGGTGAAGGCCGATGCCTACGGATTGGGCGCCGTCGCCTGTGCGCGTGCCCTCGAGGCACTCGATCCGCACGGGTTCGGCGTTGCCACGGTGCCCGAAGCCGCGGAGTTGCGCGCGGCGGGCATCGATCGGCCCGTCTTCGTCTTCTCCCCGCTGCTTCCGGCCGACTTCACCGCGGCCCGCGCGGCCCGGGTGGTGCCGACGCTTGGCAACCCCGCCGCCATCGCCGCCTGGGCGCGGGGCGGGGGCGGCCCGTGGCACCTCGCCGTCGAGACCGGCATGCACCGAGCCGGCATCCGCTGGGACGCCATCGGAACCGTGGTCGACCTCGTGCGGGAGCACCCGCCGGAGGGAGCGTTCACGCACTTCCATTCGGCGGAGCGAAACGACGGATCGTGGGAGGTGCAGGAACAGCGGTTCCGCGATGCACTGGCCGTGCTCCCCTCCCGGCCGAAGTACCTGCACACCCAGAACAGCGCCGGCATCGTGCGCCGCGCGCCGTCCCCGTGGAGCTTCGTGCGGCCCGGCGTGTTTCTCTACGGTGTCGGCAGCGGGGACGGCGCGGCCCTGTACCCGGAACCCGTCGTTCATGTGCGCGCCCGGGTGCTCGAACTGCACGACTTGAAGGACGGCGACACGGTGAGCTATACCGCCAGCTGGCGGTCGGTGGGAAACCGCCGGGTGGCCACACTCGGCGTCGGCTACGCCGACGGTTATCGACGCGCGCTTGGCAATCGTGGGCCGGCGCTCCTCAATGGCCGGCGTACCACGGTGGCGGGCGTCGTCACGATGGACATGACGATGATCGACGTCACCGACGTGCCCTGTGCGGTGGGTGACATCGTGACACTGGTCGGAAGAGACGGCGGCCACCTGATCACGGTCGAGGACGTGGCGACCGTGGCCGATTTCATGTCGCCCTACGAGGTGCTCACCGGACTGCGCCAGCGCCTCCCACGCCTGTATCACGAGGCGGTGGCATGAACCGCCGAGCCTGCATCCTCGTGCTTGACGGCGTGGGCATCGGCGAAGCGGCCGACGCCGACGAGTACGGCGACGAGGGTTCGCACACGCTGGCCAACACGGCGCGCGCGGTGGGCGGCTTCGACCTCCCCAACCTCGCTCGCGCCGGTCTTGGCAACCTCGCCCCCATTGCGGGTTTGGCCATCGAGCCTCACCCCACGGCGGCCCACGGCGTCCTTGAACCGAAGTCGGCGGGCAAGGACAGCACGGCCGGGCACTGGGAAATCGCCGGCGTGCACCTCGCCAAGCCGTTTCCGACGTACCCGAACGGATTTCCGCAAGCCCTGCTCGACGAGTTTTCGCGACGCACGGGGCGGCGCTGCATCGGCAACGTGGTGGGCAGCGGCACGGTCATCCTCGACCAGTTCGGCGCCGAGCACGTGCGCACCGGGGCGTGGATCGTGTACACCTCCGCCGATTCGGTCTTCCAGGTCGCGGCCCACGAACAGGTGGTGCCGCTGCAGGAACTCCACGCCGCCTGCCAGGTGGCGCGGGACATGCTGGTGCCGCCCCAAGACGTCTCGCGCGTCATCGCACGGCCCTTCGTGGGCACAGACGGGGCTTGGGTGCGCACGACGAACCGGCGCGACTTTTCCGTCCAGTCCCCCGCCGAGACGCTGCTCGACGCGCTCGCGGTGGCCGGCATCGCCCGCACGGGGGTGGGGAAGGTGGACGACCTGTTTGCACACCGGAACCTCGAAGGGGGGCACACGAGGTCAAATGCCGAGGGAATTGCCCGAATCGGCGAATGGTTGGCCCGGGGCGATGGGTTCTGCTTCGCCAACCTTGTAGATTTCGATCAGGCATACGGGCACCGAAACAACGCTCCGGGGTTCTATGGAGCGTTGAGGGAGTTCGATGCCGCGCTCCCAGCCTTGCTTGCCGCCCTCCGCCAGGAAGACCTGCTGTTCGTGACTGCTGACCACGGCAACGATCCGACGACTTCGTCCACCGATCACGCCCGGGAGAATGTTCCCGTGCTCGTGTTCGGTCCGCGCGTGCATCCAGTGGCCCTCGGCCTGCGGCCGACGTTTTCCGATCTCGGGGCGACGGTGGCCGAGTGGATGGGGCTTGGCTTTCGCGGACGTGGCACGTCGTTTCTCCCCGCAATCCTCGGGTGATGGCTGACGAACCAATCCTTGCCGCGCTGCGCGCGGCCGCCTTCGCCGCCCTGGAGAATGCGTACGCGCCCTATTCGAAGTTCCGGGTTGGGGCGGCGCTGCGCGCACCGGGTGGCGAGATCGTAGCCGGCTGCAACGTCGAGAACTCGGCGTACCCGGCGGGCTGCTGCGCCGAACGCGGCGCGCTGGGCGCGGCCGTCGTCCGTGGCCTGCGCAACTTCACCCATGTCGTGGTGGCCTCCGAGGCCAGCACACCGACTCCTCCCTGCGGCATCTGCCGCCAGGCGCTCTGGGAGCTGGCTCCCGAGTGCATTGTCATCAGCGTGACCCGCGACGGCGCCGAAGCACAATGGCCCCTCGCCGCGTTGCTGCCGTACCCCTTCACGCCCTCGTCGCTGCAAAACGAATGAACAGAACTCCCCTCCGTCGCGCGTGGTCGGTGCTTGCCCTGGCGGTTGCCGCGGTGGTGCTCGGCGCCTGCAACGAGCATATCGACGCCGGCAGCGCCTGCCCGTCGCTCTGTCCCGGCCTGGCGGTGCCCATCCGGGACACGGTGCTCTCGCCCATCCTGGATCTGGACTCGACGCTGGTCGGCTATCCGTCACTCGGCACCGAAGCGGGCATCCCGCTGGCGGCTCGGGGCGACACGCTCGACGTACGCGGCGTCATCCGCTTCGACTCGCTCACCAAGACCTTCGCACCGCCGAGCGACACCGTGCGGCCGATCACGCGGGCGGACACGGCGATCCTGCGCATCCGACTCAACCTGACGCAGAGCCGGCTGCCGGACACGGTGACCTTCCTGGCGTACGATGTCGACACCACGGCCGCCGACGAGAACCTGGGGGCGGTGCTCGCGCTCTTCCGTCCGGATCGCCTGCTGTCGTCCCGGAAGGTTGCCCGCGCCGACATCACCGACTCGCTCGTGTTCCCGTTGTCGAGCGACATGATCGTCGCGAAGATCACGTCGGGCGACAACCTGCGCATCGGCCTGCGGCTGATCGGCAGCGGCCCCGTCTCGCTTCGCGTGCATACCATCGAGACGGGGCTCCCCGCCCAGGTGCGTTACTACGTCTCTGCGGACACTGCCGTTCATCAGATCGTGGAGCAACCGTACTCCAAGACGCCGGTTGAACCGCAGCTGCTCGCCAACGATTATCGCGACTACGCCGTGGTCGCGCGGAACGCGCTGCCGTCTGCCGGTCCACTGGCGTTCAGTACGGGAGGCGTCCCGGCCCGGCGTGCCTACCTGCGCTTCGTCATTCCGCAGTGGCTGCTCGATTCCACCACCATCGTGCGCGCCACGCTGCAGTTGACGCAGGTACCCATGCGTGGTTTCGACCAGAACGACAGTGTCACCGTCATTGGCGAGGCCGTGGCCGCCACCCCGCTGATCAGTGACCTGTACCGGTCGTCGCAGATCCTCGTTCCGCAGGGCCTGTTCGTCACCGACTCCATTCACGTGGCGCCGGCCGACAGCGGCACGCGCTCGCTCGAGCTGAACGCCCTGTTGACCATGTGGAAGTCGCAGACGGGCCTCGTCGCGCCACAGCGCGCCATCGTGCTGATCATGAAGGAGGAAGGGTTGCACGGCGCCGAAGTGCGCTTCTTCAACTCACGTGCGGCGGCGGCGGTGCGCCCGCGGCTCCGTGTCAGCTTCATTTCCCGCATTGAATTCGGAGTGCCCTGATGCGTCGCCTCTTCCTCTCGACCGTCCTGGCCGCGGCATCGGCCGGGTCGCTCGCGGCCCAGGGCGCACTCAGCGTGCAGGGCTTCGGCTATCCCATGGGCCAGCTCAGTACCCGCGCCGCTGGCACCGCCGGCGCCCTCGGCGAGACGGACGCCGGGTCGCCGCTCAACCCCGCGGCGGTGTTCAGCGCCGGCAGGACGATCCTCTCGTTTCAGTTCGACCCCGAATTTCGCCAGGTCAAGGTGGGCGGCGCGACGGTGAACACCACGACCGCGCGGTTCCCCCTGATCATGGTCGGCGCGAGAGTCGGAGCCAGGGGTTTCGTCGGCGCGTCGTTCTCCACCCTGCTCGACCGCACGTGGGATGCGTCGTACCAGGACAGCGTCACGGTGTCCGGCGACCGCGTGCTCTCCTCGGTTGGCACCTCCGTGCGCGGCGGGATCAACGATGCGCAACTGGCCTTCGGCTGGCTGTTCTCCGAGAAATTGCAGGCCGGGCTGGGCATTCACGCCATCACCGGCGCCAATCACATGCACCTTGCGCGGGTGTTCACCGACAGTACCACCTTTGGGTCGCTCTCGCAGAACACCGTGCTGTCGTACAGCGGCTCCGCCGTCTCCGCGGGCATCGTCGCCCTGCCCGTGCCGCACCTGGCCTTTGCTGCGTCGCTCCGCCTCGGCGGGGCCATGAACACCCGCTACGACGATACATTGGCCACGCACGCCAAGGTTCCCAACCGGTATGGGGCGTCGCTCACGTACGACGGCATCCCGGGTTCCCAGATTGCCGTGCGCTTCGACCATGAGCAGTGGTCGCGCCTGCAGTCGCTCGGCTCACCGTCGCTGCAGGTGAACGATGCCACGGAGCTGTCGGCCGGCGTCGATTTTGCCGGACCGAAGGTTCAGGGACTGCCGACGCAGCTGCGGCTGGGCGCACGCACGCGTGACCTGCCCTTCGGCTGGAACGGCCACAGGGTGTCGGAGCGGTCGTTCGCGCTCGGCGGCGGACTGCCGCTCGCGCGGGGATGGGCCAATGTCGACGTCAGCGTGCAGCGGGCACTGCGCAAGGCGGGTGACGTGACCGAGCGCGGCACGATTCTCAGCGTCGGACTCACCGTCCGGCCGTAGCCGCATGTCGAGCGCCGGCGCCGAGTTCCCCCCGCTCATCCTCGTCGCCGACGACGTCGAAGCGAATGTCGAGTTGCTCGCCGACCAACTGGCCGTGCTCGGATTCCGTACGGTGTCGGCGCACGACGGCCCGGGTTCGGTGGCCGCCTGCTTCGAACACCGGCCCGACCTCTGCATCCTCGATGTCTCGATGCCGGCCG
>Ga0209014_10000586_pt1 | contig 21259 bp, 20 predicted proteins | sample BarGraNGADG00212_FD_184491 | JGI IMG/M metagenome (GOLD analysis project Ga0209014, IMG submission 184491) | Arctic peat soil microbial communities from Barrow, Alaska - Barrow Graham LP Ref core NGADG0002-212 (SPAdes) (version 2) | ecosystem: Environmental > Terrestrial > Soil > Wetlands >...
CGCCAGGATCCGCAGCTCGATCGTCCGCACTCGCACGGTACCGAGTCTATCCATCCCCGGGCCGGCCGCTCGCGCCGCGCCCGGCGTGGCCCTCCGGGAACGGCCCACAAAGTACCCGGCAGGGCAGGACTCCTGGGTCATCGCCGACTCGGACCATCTCGCCCCATCGTTGCCTCACTGCACCACCACGGGGCAGCCCTGACAACCGAATACAGCACCGGTGGCGGCGGTTCTCCCTCCTCCCGCCGCCCCGGTCGACCCTCCGAAGCGACGCCGTCCTCCTCCCGGCGTCGCTTCGCTGTTCCGGGCGTCGCTTCGCTATTCCGGGCGACGTCGACCGGTACACTTCGCGTCGATACCTGAATGAGGAGGAGTAGCACACCATGCGCACCCTGAAGGGCGTCACCGCCCTCGTCTTCGTCGCCGCGTTCGCGGCGGCCTGCTCGAGCGGCGCCGCGTCGCCGTCGCCCGCGCCGTCGGCCCCCACCGTCGCCCCGGTGCCCAGCACGGCCCCCACCGCCGCCCCGACCGCGGCTCCCACCGTCGCGCCGACCCTCGATGCCTGCGCGCCCGCGAACCTCACCCTCAAGACCCCCGGCAAGCTGACGCTCGGCTCGGACAATCCCGCCTACCCGCCGTACTTCGCCATGTCCTCGCCCAACCCCGCCCCCTGGGAGCTGGGCGACCCGACCAACGGCCAGGGCTTCGAATCGGCCGTGGCGTACGCGATCGCCGACAAGCTGGGCTTCACCAAGGACCAGGTCACCTGGGTCGCGACGCCGTTCACCAACGCGATCCAGCCCGGCCCCAAGGCCTTCGACGTGTACGTCCAGGAGGTCTCGTACACCGCCGAGCGAGCGCAGGCCGTGGACCTGACGGACGGCTACTACGACGTGGCGCAGGCCGTGGTTGCCCTCGCGGGCAGCCCGATCGCCAAGGTCACGACGATCGCCGGGCTCAAGGACTTCCAGTTCGGCGCCCAGGTCGGCACCACCAGCTACAACCTGATCGGCAGCGTGATCGCGCCGACCAAGGAGGCCAAGGTCTACGACACCAACGACGCGGCGCTGACGGCGCTGAACAACGGCCAGATCGACGGCCTTGTCACCGATCTGCCGACGTCGTTCTACATGACCGCTGCCCAGATGGACGGCAAGGGCGTGATCGTGGGCCAGTTCCCGGTCCAGCCGGGCGGCGAGCACTTCAGCGCCGTGCTCGACAAGGGCAATCCCCTCGCTGCCTGCGTCAACAGCGCGATCGGGGCGCTCAAGGCCGACGGAACGCTGGCGAAGATCACCCTGGAGTGGCTCGCCGACAAGGCGAATGCCCCCGTCTTCCAGCCCTGACCCATGCCGCCTGACGGGGCCCGCCAGGAGTCGGGAGTGACGGCTCGTCCGTTCCGCCCGGCCCGCGGGCCCCGGGTTGGGCCCGTTGCCGAGGGTCGGCGGTCGCTGCTGATCGCGACGGTCTCGACGATCGTCGTGTTCGGGGGCATCGTCATCGTCGTCACCAACGCACCCGGCTGGCCGGCGTTCCAGCAGGCCTTCCTCAACGGGCCGATCTTCTGGGACTCGCTGCCCAAGGTGGTCGGCAAGTTCTGGACCAACGTCAGGCTGTTCCTGATCGCGGAGGTCCTGATCCTCGTCTTCGGGCTGGTGCTGGCCGTGCTGCGGAGCCTGCCCGGCCCCGTGTTCTTCCCGGTGCGGCTGCTCGCCACGCTGTACGTGGACCTGTTCCGGGCGCTGCCGGGTGTCCTGGTGATCTTCATGCTCGGCCTCGGGATCCCGGCCCTCCGGCTCCAGGGCGTGCCCACGGACGAGTTCTTCTGGGCCGTCGTGGTGCTGACGCTGCTCTACTCGGCCTACGTCTCCGAGGTCTACCGGGCCGGCATCGAGTCCGTGCACCCGAGCCAGGAGGCGGCCGCCCGGTCGCTCGGGTTGTCGCGCTGGCAGGGGCTCCGGTACGTGGTGCTGCCGCAGGCGATCCGGCGTGTCATCCCGCCCCTGCTCAACGACTTCATCGGGCTCCAGAAGGACACGGTGCTGGTGTCGTTCATCGGTGTCGTGGAGATCTTCCGCGAGACGCAGATCCTCCAGGCGGCGAAGTTCAATTTCACGCCCTACCTCGCGACCGCGCTCGTGTTCCTCGTGGTCACGATCCCGCTGGCGCGCTTCACTGACTACCTGCTGGCGCGCGAGAAGAACCGCCGCGTCTCGGGCGTGCGGGTCGCGGCGCCCTCGATGCAGCGCGGCGGGCAGGCGGCCCCGTGACCGCTGCCGCGCTGTCCATCGAGGGCCTGCACAAGTCGTTCGGCCAGCTCGAGGTCCTCCGCGGGATCGACCTCGAGGTCGCCGAGCACGAGGTGATCGCGCTCATCGGCGCCTCGGGGAGCGGCAAGTCCACGCTCCTGCGCTGCATCAACCTGATCGAGCCCATCGACGCCGGCCGGATCCTGATCGAGGGCGAGGAGATCACCGCGAAGGGCGTGAACGTGGACCGCATCCGGCGGCGCGTTGGGATCGTCTTCCAGTCGTTCAACCTGTTCCCGCACATGCGCGTCATCGACAACGTCACGCTCGGGCCGCGCAAGGCCCTGCGGCAGCCGGGCCGCCAGGCGGACGAGGCGGCGATGGTGCTGCTGGAGCGGTTCGGCCTGGCCGAGAAGGCGCAGGACTACCCCGACCGGCTCTCCGGCGGGCAGCAGCAGCGGGTGGCGATCGTGCGCGCGCTGGCGATGCAGCCGGACCTGCTGCTCCTCGACGAGGTCACGTCCGCCCTGGACCCGGAGCTGGTGGCCGAGGTGCTCAATGTCGTCCGGGAGCTCGCCGCCGGCGGGATGACGATGCTCATCGCCACGCACGAGATGGCATTCGCCCGCGACATCGCGAGCCGCGTGTGCTTCCTCGATGCCGGCCGGATCCTGGAACAGGGACCGCCCGCGCAGATCTTTGCCGAGCCCCGCGAAGCCCGGACGCGCCAGTTCCTGAACCGGATCATCGAGGCGGGACGGCTCCAGGTCTGAGCGAGACCCAGGCCCCGCGCGACAGCCTCAGCGCTCGAGCAGCGGCCCCCGGCACGCGTCCACGAAGAACGCAAACAGTCGCTCGAAGGCCTTCTGCGTGGAGTCCGTGCGCTCCGGGTGGCACTGCACCGCCATCCGGAACGGCCCCTCGCGACCCTCGAATGCCTCCACCAGGTTCCCGGCCGGGCTGGACGAGAACCCGGCCGCGACATAGTGCGGCGACAGGTCCGATGCCCGCACCGCCTGGTGGTGGTAGCTGTTGACCGTCAGCACGTTGCCGCCGGCGCCGGGCGGGGCGAGGATCCGCGCCAGCCTCGTGCCGGGCACCATGCGCATCGGGTGGGTGAGCGCGGGGCCGTGGCCCCAACCTGCCCCAGCGTGTCCGTCCACGTGCTGGAGCAGCCTGCCGCCGCTGAACACGTTCATGGCCTGGAGCCCGCGGCAGATGCCCAGCACGGGGATCTCCCGGGTGTCGGCGACGGCCCACGCGGCCGCCTCCAGCTCGTCGCGGTCCGGATCGGTCGCCGCGGCGCGCACGTCCGGGGCGCCGTAGCGTGACGGCTCGAGGTCCGCGCCCCCGGTCATCAGGAGCCCGTCCATCGACGCAAAGGCCGCGGCCCGTTCTGCCGCCCGCGACGTGGGATCGAGGACGATCGCCTCGGCCCCGTGCTGCACCACCGCGTCCACGTACAGGGCGTTCTTGCGCGCGACGAGCCCGGGGTCCGCCCCGCGGGCGGCCGTCATGAGCGTGACGACGATCCGGGGCGCGCGCCCCGCAGCTGGAGACATGCGGGGAAGCATACCCGCCGTGCGGAGCGCTCCCGTGCGGAGCGCCCCCGTGCGGAGCGCCCCCGCCCCGGTCGTCAGCCGCCGGCGCTAGCCTCGGGCGAGGGGCTTCCCGTGTCGTATTCCCCATCGTCGCTGGGCACCGGGGTGACCTCCACGCCGCTCTCCCCGCTATCGAGCGGGGGCACGTACTCCTGGCCCGCGAGGATCTGCAGCACCCAGCCCGCCTGGAGCAGGTCCGGCTGGTATGCGGCGGACTCCGGGTCCAGTGACGGGTACACCGCCCGGTTCCAGTACGCGATGCTCCTCCCCGAGGTGTTGAACCGGCGCGCGATCCTCACCAGCGTGTCGCCGCGGACCACGGTGTACAGCAGGAACGTGGGGGCGGGTGTGGGCGTGGGTGGGCCGGGCGTGGGCGTCGGTGCCGGCGTGGGCGTCGGTGCCGGGGTGGGGGAGGGCGTGGGAACCGGCGTCGGCCGGATGGCCGCGGGGAGACATCCCCCCACGGCCACGAGGCAGGCGAGCGTGCCGACGACGATGGATGTCCTGTGGCGACGAGAGCGGCTTGACGCGTGCACGGCGAACCTCCGTGGGCCCGAGTGTGACGCACCGCGCGGGGATGCGGTGACCGCCTGGGGTCTCCCTTCTCCGGTGGCCGCCTGGGCCGGGGCGCGGCGGGCAGGTCGGAACGGCACTCCGCAGATCGACCGTCAGGCCGCGGAGACCGTCGGCGGATCGACCGGGGTCGGCTCGGACAGGGTGAACTCGGCGGCCAGCGCCAGCCCCTCCTCGGCTGTCGCGACGCGTCCGCGCCCCCCGCGCTTGGCGACGAAGCAGGCGCGGTCGGCGGCAAGGAGGACCTCTTCCGCGTCGCCGCCGTCGACCGGGTACGAGGCGGTGCCGATCGAGGCCGAGACGTGCAGGCCGTCGGCGGTCCACCTCGTGCCCGGCCCTCCCACGCCGGCGACCGCGCCCCGGATGCGCTCGGCGACGGCGATGACACCGGCGGCGTCGCTCCGCGGCAGGATCACCACGAACTCGTCGCCGCCGTAGCGGAACACCGCGTCGGTGTCGCGGGCCGCACCGAGCAGGGCGATCGCGATCTCGCGCAGGAGCCGGTCACCCGCCTGGTGCCCCAGGGCGTTGTTGATGTCCCGGAACTCGTCGAGGTCGATGATCACGAGGCCAAACGGCTCGCGCGCTGCCACGCTGCGGGACAGCCAGTCCTCGAACGTGCCGTGGTTGAGCAGCCCGGTCAGGGTGTCGGTCCGGGCTCGGACCTCGGCCGCATGGAAGATCTCCGCGTTGCGGAGCGCGATCGAGACCTGCGCCGCGAAGAGCTTGACGAGCTCGAACTCCTCCTCGTCGAAGCGCGCGGCGGTTCCGAGGCGTTCCAGGGTCATCACGCCGGCGGCACCCGATGGGCCGAGCAGCGGCACGACGATCATGCTGCCGTCGATCTGCCCGATCGACCGGAAATGGTTGACGCGCGGGTCGGTGCGCTCGTCCTCGATCAGCACCGGCTCGTTGTGGTCCACGACCCAGGTGGCGATCCCGGTCTCACCCGGCTCCCAGGGCGCCAGGTAGTCGTCGGCATGGATGCCGCGCGCCGTGAGCGGCACCAGGAGGCCGGTCGGACGCTCCACCGCCTCGATGGCGATGTTGTCGCACTGGATCAGGGTGCCAAGGCTGTCGGTGATCCCCTCCAGAACCTCCCGCTGGTCGAGCGTCGTCAGGATCGACTCGGTGACCCGGAGGAGCTCGCGCTGGGCACGCAGCCGGCGCTCGAGCGCACTCGACTGCTCGCGCAGCTGGGCCGTGGCATCCGCGTTGGCCATTGCCTGGCCCGCAAAGGACGCGTAGATCACCAGCAGTCGCAGGTCGTCCTCGGTGAACTGGCGGAGACCCTGCCGCGACAGCACCACCACCCCCAGACAGGCACCCTCCTGGACCATCGGCGCCAGCAGCATCGACTCGTCCGCGTCGGGTGGCGTCCCGGGGATCGTGATCGCCCGCGGGTCGTTGGCGGTGTCGTCAACGAGCTGCGGCACGCGGAACCGGGCAACCCATCCGGTGATCCCCTCGCCCACGGCCACGGTCAGCTTCTCGACCGTCTCGTCCGAGTACACCGCGCCGTGCCCGAGCATCGCGACCGGCACCAGGTCCTGTCCCCGCACGCGGTAGACGCGCACGTTCTCGTAGTCGATCAGCTGGCGGAGCTCGGTGGCGATCGCATGGCCGATGGCGCCAACCTCGGACAGGCCCGACAGGCGGGCGCCCAGGCGCTGGATCGACTGGAGCTGGGCCGCCCAGGCCGCCATCCGGCTGAAGGTCCGCGCCGAGCGCACGGCGGTCGAGGCGTCGCCGGCCAGGGCCTCGGCAGCCTCGAGGTCCACCTCGCGCCAGCGGTGCACCCGGTCGTGGGCCAGGTAGAGCATGCCGAGGAGGTCGTGCCCGTCCACCAGCGGCAGCACCACCAGCGTCTCGACCCCTTCCTGGATGGCCGCCGCCCGGACCGCGCTGCTGCCCACGCGCCGGGCATCGGCTCCCAGCAGGATCTCGGGCCGTCGCGGAGGGATGTCCTGCTGCCGGACCCGGGCCTCCTCCAGCCCAAGCGCCAGCTCCAGGAACCGGGCGGAGAACCCGACGCCACCCGGCGACGAGATCCGGCCCTCGGGATCACGGAGGACCACCGCCACCCTGTCCGCCCCGAACAGGACCCGGGCATGATCGCCCAGGTCCCGCACGACGTCGCCCACGTCAAGCCTCGACGCAAGGTCCGTGGCAACGCGTCGCAGCGCCTCGGACCGGCGCAGGCGCGCTGCTGCCTGCTCGGCAGCCGTGGCTCCCCGGATGAGGACGCCCAGCGTTCGCGCGATCGCGCCGGCCAGGCGCCGTCCGTCGTCGTGGCCCAGCTGCATGGCGCCTGCCAGGACCAGGAGACCCCAGGGGTTCTCGCCACCCGGGATCCGGACGACCAGCTCGTCGGTGCCCAGGCCCAGGACCGGCGCCGGGCCGGGGAGCCCGGGCCGGGCGTGGATCGGGCTGGGCGAATCGAGGGCGAGCGAGAACAGGCCGCGGCCGGGCGCAACCGTGCGGGCCGCCGTGATCCTGCCGCTCTCGGCGTCGATGGCGCGCGGTACGAGCCCTCCCGGCCGGCGTTCCCAGATGCCGACCAGGGCGGCACCCGTTGCCTGGCGGATCCGCTTGCAGGCCTCGTCGAGGGCGGGGTCCAGCCCGGATGGGAACGACGCGATCTCGGTGAGGTCCGCGAGCAGGTCAAGCCCGGCAGGCGTGTCGGTGAGCATCGGCGCTGCCGTCGCGCCGTGCCGGACCGGGCGCGACCCGGCCTGCGTGGGTTCCTGCGCGGGCGCCCCGGAGGCAGCCGCGGCGAGGAAGCGCTGCAGGTCGGCCGGTCGGTAGCGCCGATCGCCGCGCTCGTTGATCCGGTAGTACCGGAGGCGCCCCGCGTCGCTCCAGGCGCGAACCGTGTTGGGGTGGACGCCCAGCACCCGCGCCGCCTTCGTGACCGAAAGCGTCGCATCGCCCGGTCGAGGGGCTCGGGCGGCCGGTGGAGGCATGGAGGATTTGGGAAGCATCGGGTGTCGCGGAGACTTTCCTCGACTTCACAGGAATTGCCAATAGGACGAAGTTCCCATGCTTCGCCGTTCGTCCCGTCGACAACTCCCGGCCCGCAGCCGGCGCACCGGGTTCGGTGGTGCTACCCGCTCACCACCGCGCTCGCGATCGCCAGGACCAACCCGCCCCCGACGGCCACGAGCCCGCCCACCAGGAGGGCGCTGATCACGATCGTGGCGCCGCGACGACCGGACGCCAGGAGCCGCATGGCCTCCGCGGGCTCGAGCGTGGTGAGCACCAGGGGCCGGCCGAGCCCGGGCCGGAGGATGGGCCCGCGGTCCGGGTCGATGCCTGGGACGCCCAGGACCAGGGCGTGGTCGATCGTGCTCAGCTGCTGGACGCGCAGGCGGACGGGGGTGGCCGGCGCGGTGCCCTCCGGCATGCGGCCAGGGATCTCGGCCGCGGTCCCCTCGGACCAGCGCGTCACCACGACGAGGCCCTCGTCCAGGCCGTCGGCATCCACGGCCATCGACTCGAGGCCGCCGGCGATCAGGAACGGGGCCACCTCCCGGCGATCCTCCACCGCCTCCCAGCCAGAGCCACGGCGCAGCTCGAGCCGCGTCCGGCGGAGCACCAGCGGCCGGCCGGCGTCGTCCTCGAAGGCTTCCCGGGCATCGATGCGCCCGCCCACGCCGACGTACCGCTGTCCACCTTCCGAGGCCATCTCGATCGCCCGCTTCACCGGCACCACGGGGGTGGCGGCGAGAATCCGCCCGACGCGCGCCCCGGACCCGAGCCGGCGCATGAGCAGCCACCCGGCGGCAAGCGCGGCCAGACCCGCGAGAACGAGGAAGAGGGGGGTCACGCCGCGATGATAGACGCCGGGACGCGGGGACCCGGGCGGCGGCTCAGCGGGCAATCAGCAGCCCGAAGGAACCTACTCGACGCGTGGGCCTTGATGTCATCGCGGCCGTTAGCATCGCTCAGCACCTTCGGGCTGCATTCAACGCTACGCGCTCCCGCCGGGCGGGGTCAACGCACTTATCCACCCTTCTCCACCCGATCCCGCGCGATTTGTCCACGACATCTCCACGACATCTCCACGACGACCATGGCGGGACGGCGCCGCGCGCGTCAGCCGGCGGCCCGCCCGGTCCGCGGATCCAGCGCGCGCAGCTGCCCGGAGAAGCTCGACAGGACAACGTGCCCGCCGACCAGCTCGGCGCCCGCAACCACGTCCGAGTGGGCGACCCTCCACGCGACCTCGCCGTCCGCCTCCAGCGCGAACGTCTCGATCTCGGCCTGCAGCAGGACGTGGGGCAGCCGGGAAGACCCGAGGATCGTCACGATCGGAGATGCCGAGCGATGCCTCCAGCGCAGGAGGCCCGTCCGTGCCTCGAACGCGTAGGCGTGGAAGCCATAGGCGATCACGAACAGGCCCTCCGTGTCCCAGAGGAGCCCCTCCGGCTCGTCGCTGATCGTGGAGGCGAGGCGCACGGTCCAGGGACCCGATGGCGTCTCCACCCGCACCTCGGCTCGGCAGCGGGCGTCCGGGTCCGGGCCGGACAGCTCGCCGAGGTCCACCAGCGGGCCGCCCTGCTCGGTCAGGGCGAAGATGGCGACACTTTGGCCGCTGCCCGCCCACCGGTAGCTGGCCCGGAGCCCGCCCGGGTACGCGACCACCGCGCGACGCGGCTCAACCGTCATGGCGACGGGCGCCAGGTCAGGTGCCGGCGTCCTGCGCTGTGCCCGCCGGCTCGACCAGGCCCGCGCCCTCGGCCTGGATGTCGGCCTGACGGCGCTCCTCGCAGATCGGGGCGACGTGGGCGTTGGATAGCATCCGCAGGGTGGCCGGCGCCACCGGGAACACCGCTGTGGGCATCCCGGCTGCGGCCCACACCACCTGGAAGCGCCCGAGGTCGGGGTCCATCACGACGCGGATCGGGCGACCGTGGCCGATCGGCGGGATGCCGCCGATGCTGAAGCCCGTGAGCTCCTTCGCCTCGTCCGCGTTGGCCCGCCGGATGTCGGATGCGCCGGTGACCGCAGCCAGACGGGCCAGGTTCACGCGGTTCGGCCCGGAGACCAGACACAGGATCGGCTCGAGGCCACCCGTCCCGGTCGGCGTGACGAACACAAGCGACTTGACGATCTGGCCGAGCTCGGCGCCGACCGTGGCCGCCGCCTCCTCCGCGGTGTGCGTGGACTCCGCGAAGAGGTGCACGTCGAGCGTCACGCCCTTGCGGGCGGCGGCATCGATGACACGCTGCGTCGGCGCGGGGAGGGGACTGTCGGGCACGGCCGCGAGTCTACACGACCAGTGTCCTCCGGACGTGGCCGTCGACCCGGTACGATCGGACCGGATGACGACCACAGCCGCCCGCGCCGCCGGTGATCCGGCCGATCGCCACGCACTCGTGGTGGCGAACGGCGACGTGCCCGCGCACGCTGCGCTCGATGCGGCCTGGCCGGGTTGGGACGCGGACGTGGTGGACGTCGTCGCGGCGGACGGCGGTCTCGCCAGGGTCCGGGCGCTGGGCCTGCGGCCGGACGTCCTGGTGGGCGATCTCGACTCGCTGGCCCCGGCGCTCCTGGCCGTGGCCGAGACGGATGGGATCCCGATCCGGCGCGCCCGGACCGACAAGGACGAGTCGGATGCCGAGCTGGCGCTCCTCGAGGCGATCGCCCGGGGTGCGACGCGGATCACCGTGCTCGGCGCGTTCGGTGGTCCGCGGCTGGACCACGCGCTTGCCAACGTGTGGCTCCTCGCCCACCCGGCGCTTGCGGCGGCTGCCATCGTCCTGCTCGATGCCCGGTCGCGGGTCTTCCTGGTCCAGGCGCCCGGGCCCGACGGCGGTCCCGTGACCCGTGCCCTCCCTGGTCCGGAGGGCGCGACGATCACGCTGCTGCCGTTCGCGGGAGACGTCGCTGGGATCACTACGCGCGGCATGGCGTACCCGCTCCGGGACGAGCCGCTGACGGTCGGCCCCGCCCGCGGCCTGTCCAACGTCCGCGAGTCCGCCGGCGCCGCGGTCACGATCCGGTCCGGCCGGCTCCTGGTCGTGGAGACCGCGCTCGCCCCGGCGAGGTTATCCTCCGGGGCATGAGCATGCCCAAGGTCGGCGACCCGGCTCCGGGGGTCGCACTCCACGACGAGCACGGCACACTTCACCGCCTGGACGATCGCCGCGGCACGTGGACCGTCATCTACTTCTACCCGAAGGACGACACGCCCGGCTGCACGACGGAGGCGTGCGAGTTCCGGGACCTCCACGCCGAGCTCGCGGGGCTCGACGCCGCCGTCTGGGGCGTGAGCCCGGACGGCTCCGGCAGCCACGCCGCCTTCCGGGCCAAGTTCGGCCTCCCGTTCACGCTCCTGTCCGACGAGGACCACGTCGTCGCGGAGGCATACGGGGCCTGGCAGGAGAAGACCAACTACGGCAGGAGGTACATGGGGATCGTCCGATCGAGCTTCCTCGTGGGGCCCGACGGACGCGTCGCCGCCGCCTGGCCGAAGGTGAAGGCGGAGGGTCATGCGGCCCAGGTGCTCGCGGCGATCCGCGAGGCGCAGGCGGCCGCGGGGACCTGATCCCGGGCACGAGAAGAGGCTTCGCCCGTGGGGGGATACGAGCGAAGCCTCGTCATCGAATGTAGCACAAGGCAGCCGCCCGGCAGCGAGGCCGGACACGGTTCACCCGCCATCCGCAACAAGTCCTGCGAGGTCCCGCACGATGCCTGAGACAGCCGTCCGACACGCGCACGGGTGGCGCCCCGAGCGGTTCATGGTCATCGTCGCGCACCCCGACGACGCCGACTTCGGGCCCGCCGCCACCGCGGCCCGGTGGATCGACGAAGGCTCCGCCGGCTGGCTCGTCTGCTGCACCAGCGGCGATGCCGGCGCGGACGACTGGCGCACCGACCCCCTCGAGCTCGCGGCGGTCCGCGAGGCCGAGCAGCAGGCCGCCGCTGCGATCGTGGGCTACCAGGGCGTGAGCTTCCTGCACCAGCCCGATGGCGCCCTGGCCAACGATCTCGCCCTGCGCGAGCAGCTGGTCAGGGAGATCCGCACGTTCCGTCCCGATGCGGTCCTGGCCGTTGACCCCGAGACCCTGTTCCACGGCGACGGGGGCGTGAACCACGCCGATCACCGGGCCGCCGGCATCGCCGCGGTCGATGCCGTCTACCCGGCGGCGCGCAATGCGCTGGCGTTCCCGTGGCTGGCCCGCGACGGGCTGGCGCCGCACGTGGTCCGCCGCCTCTACCTCTTCTGGTCGAACCATGCCTCTGCGTGGGTGGACGTCACCGCCACCATCGATCGCAAGCTCGCGGCGCTGCGCGCCCACCCCACCCAGATCCGGCACCCCGAGGGTCTGGAGCCGCGGATCCGCGAGTGGGCCCGCGAGGAGGGCGAGCCGATCGGCGTGGGCGCGGCCGAGGCGTTCCGGGTCATCGTGATCGAGGCCGACGACGAGGAGGGTCCCACCCACGAGACCCCGCCCGAGACCGAGGGCGCGGCAACACCGGGCGACTGAACAGCTGGCCTGGGCCCGACGACGGACCGCCCGTGTCCGCTCCGACGGCGGTTCGCCGGGTTACTCCGTGGCGAGCAGCGCGGGGCGGACCCGGCCCCAGGCATCCCAGATCGCGCTCAGCCCCGCGGCGCGGGTCCCGAGGGCGCCCATCAGGGGACCGAGCTCGAGGTCGCCCGCCACCCAGACCAGCCACTCGTCGGCGGCGACCTCCGCCCCCGAGTAGAGCGCCCTGATGTCGCCTTCCCGTGGCCAGGTCCGGATCCGCATCCTGTCCAGCCCCGCGTAGCCGACCGCGAGCGAGAGGTCGCGGGCCGCCGGCACCCGGTCGTCCGCGAACCCGCCCAGGCCGTCGTAGTGGAACCCGAGCGATGCCAGCGCCTCGACGATCTCGCGCCGTTCCCGGTCCGAGAACAGGCCCCAGAACGCATCGTCCTCCGGCAGGATCAGGTAGCCGGCCTCGATCGCACGCGCGACGATCGCGTCGGAGAGGGCCGTGATCCGGATCTGCCAGTCCGCCACGGCTGCCGGGTCGGCGCCGGCGATCGCGGTCACCACGCGGTCCAGGGCCGCCCGATCGCCGCGCACGACCCGCAGGATCGCAGACTGTCCCGCGAGTGCGTCCTCGGGTGCGTCCTTGGGCGATCGGAACAGGGTCAGGTCCTGTTGTGTCGGCCAGATTCCCGCGAATGGATGCGGGGCCTCCGGGGCCTGGGCCGGCGTGGTCGCAGCGACGTGCTCCTCGCACCGCGCCAGCTCCTCGCGCGCCACCCGGCACGCTTCGTCGGCCCCTTCCGCGGAGATCCGCGCCGCGTCGGCCTCCAGGGTGAGACGTTCCAGGGCGACGAGGCGCTCGCGCATCTCCGCCGTCCCCGACTCCACGAGGCGGCGGGCCGCCCGGATGTCGCTGTTGGCCTGGTTGATGCCGTGCAGCCACCGCCGGGCGGCCGCCTCGGAATCGTCGGGGGTCGCGGCTGCCGCGTCCTCCACCCGGAACTGCTCCCGCATGGCGGCCTTGGCGGTGGCAACCGCCCTGGGATCCGACAGCTCTCGCGCCCGGTCGACCTGCCCCTGGAGCGCATCGAACGCCCTTTGAGCGTCACGCGCGACGGTCGCCGCAGCCCGGGACCGATCACGCGCGGCGGTCGCCGCGGCGCATCGCTGGTCGACGACGGCGCGCGGTTCCGCACAGGGATCCGCCGACGCGCCCTCCAGGGCCGCCGGACGGGCGCCGGCTGTGCCGGCCGTGGATGCAGGGTCCGGGAGGTTCTCCTCGGAATCGGCGGCCCCGGCGACGGCAAGCCCCACGGCGGTGCCCGCGAGGGTCGGCCGGGCGGGCTCGACGGGGAGGCGCGGACGGACCAGCCGCTCCGGCGATGCGCCGACGTCCAGGACCGCGCCCGGGGCCTGGGTCCCGGTGGCCGCGACGGGCTCAGGTCTCTCGGCGATCGCCACGGAGGACCCCACCCACGAGGCCGAGGCCGTGGCCGGGGCTGTGCCCGGGCTGCGGAACGGCTCGGCCGGGAGACCCGCACCGGCTGTGGTCCGACGGCCCCCATCGACCGCGACCACCACCGCGATGGCGGGGACCGGGGCGGGGGCGATTAGAACGCGTGTTCGTGTTGGAGTCGCAAGGACGGCTGCCGGCAACGCGGTTGCGGCCAGCGTTGGAGACACCGATGCCGGACGGTCCGGCCAGGCATCGTCGTCGGGCGAGCCGGGGAGCGGACCCTGGTCTCGGAACCGCCATGGGTCGGCAAGCGTGAGGGACCTCCGGGCGCCGATCGCGTTCGGGGAGATCGTGACACGGACCTCGCGCCGGGGTGCGGCCCTGGAGCGGACGACCGCCAGGAACGCCGCGCCGAGCGCCCCGCCGAGGACGAGGCCGAGGGCCAGGAAGGCAATCTCGGAGGAGTTCACGGTTCTCCCATGCGGACCCGGTGCCGGGTCGACGACTGCGCGCCAGCGTAGCTGCGCCCACCCCTCGCGTCAACCTTGCGCGCAGGCTCGTGTCGCATGCACTCGTTCGTGTCGTCGCGCAGGCTCGTGTCGTCGCAGGCTCGACCCCGGGGTGACGCTCGGCGTTCGCCGGCCTCGCGCGCACGGGCGACGCGACCCAGATCGGCCCATCATTGGCCCGTCTCGACCGGAAGCGCCCGGACCCGCCGGGCCAGGACACGCACGGGTCACCCCAGCTGGCTCCTGCCGCGGGAAGTGGCCCCGATCGCTGCACGCGAATGCTCCCGGCTTGGTAGATTCGCCGGGCCGGTGGTGACCACCGCCGACGGTGGCCCGTGGCCCTGTCGTGCTCCCGCAGAAGAGGCGTGTCCCCTTCGTGACCCTCGACCACGCCCAGGAGTTCCTCGTCCAGCCGGTCGACGCCTCCTGGCTCCAGTGCAACATCGAGTGCCAGGAGGCATGCCCCGTCGGCACCAACTGCCGGGGCTACCTCAACCTCGCCGCCGAAGGGCGGTTCGAGGAGGGGTACATCCTCTCCCGCGAGCCCAACCCCGTGGCGGCAATGTGCTCCTACGTCTGCTCCGCCCCGTGCGAGCGCGCCTGCCGTCGTGGCGACATCGACCGCCCGCTCGCGATCCGCGCCATGAAGCGGTTCCTCGTCGAGTGGCACGAGGCATCGGCCATCCCGGACGTCATGCCCCCGATCACGCCCCGCACCGAGCGGGTTGCCGTGGTCGGCGCGGGCCCGGCCGGTCTCGCCGTCTCGCGGGAGCTGGCGACGCGCGGTTACCAGGTCACGGTCTACGACAGCCTGCCGTACGGCGGCGGGACGATGCTCATCGGCGTGCCGGCCTTCCGACTGCCGCGCGAGGCGATCGAGATGGACGTCCGCCTGGTGGAGCGCCTGGGCGTCACCTTCCGGTTCGACACCACGATCGGCGTCGACGTCCCGTTCTCGGACCTCCAGCGGGACTTCGACGCGATCGCGATCACCGCGGGCGCCATGAACCCGGTCTACCTGGACCTGCCCGGCGCGGACCTCGAGGGCGTCCAGTACGGCATCGACTTCATGAAGAAGGCCAACCTGGGCCAGGAGCTGTCGGTCGGCCGCCACGTCGTGGTCATCGGCGGCGGGTACACGGCCATGGACTGCTCCCGGACCAGCCTTCGCCACGGTGCCGAGCACGTCACCATCGCCTACCGCCGCACCCGATCCGAGCTGGTGGTGGACGAGGAGGAGCTGGGCGAGACCGAGCGCGAGGGCGTGGCCCTCGACTTCCTGGTCAGCCCGATCGAGCTGCTCGGCGAGGACGGCAGGCTGACCGGCGTGCGGTTCATCCGCAACCGGCTGGGCGAGCCGGACGCCTCGGGCCGCCGCTCGCCGGTGCCGATCGCGGGCTCCGAGTTCGTGGTGCCGGCGGAGACCGTGATCCCGGCCGTCTCCCAGGCCGCGGACCTCTCGTTCCTCCCGGTGGAGGCGAGCTTCGAGGTCAATCGCGGGCGGCTCAAGGTGGACGCGGCAACCTATGCCACCAACATCCGCGGCGTCTTTGCCTGCGGCGACTTCGTGACGGGGCCCACGACCCTGATCGAGTCCGCCGGGCACGGCAAGAAGGCCGCCTACGCCATCGACCGGTACCTGGCCGGCCTGACGGACGTGACCGTCACCCCGAACGTCAAGATCACCGGCTCCTGGCGTCACGACATGCCGGAGTTCTACGACGTCCTGCCGCGGCAGCACATCCCGATGGCGGACCTGCCGACGCGCATGCCGTCCAAGGATCCGGCGGTGAACTTCAGCACCCCGGTGGAGCTCGGGTACGGCGCGACGGCGGCGGTGGCCGAGTCCACCCGCTGTCTCATGTGCAACTACAACATCTGGTTCGACCCGTTCCGGTGCGTCCTCTGCGGCGCCTGCGCCGACGTGTGCCCGGAGGGGGTCATCCACATGGTGGACGTGAACCAGCTCAAGACGGAGGGGCCGCTGCCCGAGATCGAGGAGGCCTACGGCTGGTCGCAGGGAGCGGCCATGATCCTCGACGAGGAGCGGTGCATCCGCTGCGCGGTGTGCGTGAAACGGTGCCCCTTCGATGCCATCACAATGGAGCGCTTCGAGCTCCAGGAGATCTCGAGCGACGGGCGGCTGTACAAGGAGTCGTACCGTGATGCACAGCTCGCCGGGACGGCCGGCGTGGCAGGAGGAGCCAGGTGAGTTTCCTCGAGCGGGTCGACCAGTCCATCAGGCGGAGCCCCGTCTGGCGGTCGATCTTCCGCAACCCGTACCCCGACGACGAGCGGTCGAGGGCGTACGCGGTCATGAACAACGTGTTCCTGCACCTGCACCCGGTGCGGGTCAGGCAGCACGCGATCAAGTTCGCCTACACCTTCTGCCTGGGCGGCCTCAGCTTCTTCCTGTTCCTCGTGCTGACGGTCACCGGCGTGTACCTGATGTTCTTCTACATCCCGTCGTCCACGCAGGCGTACTCCAACATCCTGGACATCCAGAGCCAGGTGGCATTCGGCCAGCTGACCCGGAACATCCATCGCTGGACCGCCCACATGATGGTGTTCTTCGTCTTCCTGCACATGATGCGGGTCTTCTACCACGGCGTGTACAAGCCGCCGCGCGAGTTCAACTGGGTCGTCGGCGTGGTGCTGCTGTTCCTGACGATCATGCTCAGCTTCACCGGCTACCTGCTGCCGTGGGACCAGATCGCGTACTGGGCGATCACGATCGGCACCAACATGGCCGGCTACGCGCCGCTGTTCAACACTCCGTCGAAGCTGCTTCTCCTGGGCGGGATCGAGGTCGGGCAGAACACGCTGCTCCGCTTCTACGTGCTCCACATCATCGTGCTCCCACTGGTTGCCACGATCTTCCTGGCCGTCCACTTCTGGCGGATCCGGAAGGACGGCGGCATCAGCGGCCCGCTCTGAGCCGAGGGACGACAGCCCATGACCGACACCAGGAAGCCTGACGAGACCCGGGTCGTCCAGCCCGTCGACCCGGCCCGGCGCACGGAGATCGACAAGCAGCGGGTGCCCATGTCCGCGCGCCCGTACCGCCTCCTGGCGCTGGTCAAGCAGGACGCCGTCGTCCGGGTCCAGAAGGAACCCGACGACACGGTCATGACCTGGCCGCACCTGCTCGCGATCGAGTTCATGGCCGCCGCGCTGATCAGCGTCTTCCTGCTGCTGATGGGCCTGTTCGTGAACGCACCGCTCGAGGATCTCGCCAACGGCAACATCACGCCCGCGGTGGCCAAGGCGCCGTGGTACTTCCTGGGGCTCCAGGAGCTGCTCGCCTACTTCCACCCGACGGTGGCCGGCGTGCTGGTGCCGACCTTCGTCCTGGTCGGCGCTGCCCTTATCCCGTACGTGGACCGGGGCAACCTCCAGGCGATCCGGCCCTCCGACCGGAAGACCGCCGTGGTGCTGTTCTCGCTGTTCTGCGCGCTGGGCCTGTTCGTGACCTTCGTCGGGATCTTCTTCCGGGGCCCCGGCTACTCGTTCGTCATCCCGTACCTCGAGTTCTTCTCGATCGGGACGCCGGGCTTTCACTTCGCCCTCTGATCGGAAGGGATCCGAGCGCATGAGCAATTACCACGTCGAACCGGACGGCAAGCCGCAGGCACTGACCTCGGAGGCCCTCAAGGCCCTCCGCCACGAGCAGGTGCAGGGGATCTCCCGCCGGGAGCTCCTCCGGGGTTCGCTCGCCGCGGGCATCGGCCTGTGGCTGCTCGAGGTCACCGCCGGCACGATCGGCTTCCTGTGGCCGAACCTGTCGGGCCAGTTCGGCGGCCTGGTCAGGATCGGCACCTACGACGACGTGAAGCTCGCGAGCTCGACCCTGCCGATCAACGAGGGCTTCCCGGCCTATTTCCAGGCCGCCAAGGCGTTCGTGATCCTGGTCGACCCGTCGCAGCAGCGCTACATCCCCGGCACGGACACCACCGGTGACGGCACGGCGCTCAACGTCCGGGTGCTCTACCAGCGGTGCCCCCACCTCGGCTGCAAGCCCAACCCGTGCCTGAAGAACTTCTGGTTCGAATGCCCGTGCCACGGGTCCCGCTATGACCGCCTGGGGATCAAGGCGCTCGGCCCGCAGTACGGGCCCGCCCCCCGAAGCATGGACCGCTTCTCGGCCACGGTGGACGCCGACGGCGTCCTCACGGTCAACACCGGCAAGATCACCCTCGGCCCGCTGCCCATCGCGGTCGGCCAGCCCGGGATCATCCCGCCGCTCACCCCGACCGGCTGCATCTGATCTTGCCATGACCCGTACGCCGCCCCATCGAGGAGACCGATGACCGACCAGACCGGCCGCCCGCCCGAGGAGCGCCAGCCCGCTCCGCGGCCGTCGTCCGCCCCGGTGCCGGCCGAGCGCTTCTCGGCGCCGCCCTCGGCCCACCGGAACGACCTGACGCCCGACCGCGCCGCGAAGATCGTCCGCCAGTCCGCCAGCGCGCGCTCGGTGGGCTTCCTCGCCGTGATGATCGTCGCCCTGTTCACCATCGTCTACTACTTCTACGAGGTGGGCCTGCCGGGTGGGCTGTCCGTGGCGCGCCTGGACGCCGCTACCCAGCAGCAGCAGGTCATGACCGTCGAGCGTGGCTACAACGTCTTCCAGGCCAACTGCGCCCAGTGCCACGGCGTCAACGGCGAGGGTGGCAAGGGCCCCACGCTGAACCGCCAGGACAAGCTGTTCGCGCACCTGAACCCGGACTACATCCGGAACATGCTCCAGGTCGGCGGTCGGTATGCCTGCGGCAATGCAACCAGCATCATGCCGGTGTGGTCGGACACCGGCAGCCCGCCAGGCCCGCTCAACTACATCCAGGTCGACCACGTGATCGCGTTCATCCGGGCCGAGAAGGGAACCACCTACCGCGTCCTGGATCCCAACCTGTTCGAGCCGGTCCTGGACCCGGTGACGGGCCAGCCGGTCACCTTCCAGGGCTGGGTTGACCCGGCCTACAAGCCGGCGCCGGCCGCCACGCCCTACCCGGCCTGCTGGTCGGATGAGTTCAAGACGCCCACGGCGTCCGCCTCGCCGGGTGCCTCCGGCGCTCCCGCTTCCTCCGGCGCTCCGGGCACCTCGGCGAGCCCGGGCGCCTCGGCGAGCCCGGGCGCCTCGGTGGCCCCGGGCGGCACCGTGCTCACGCAGACGGCGAACAACTTCGCGTTCGGGACCACGGCGCTGAGCGCCCCCGCCGGCGTGGCCTTCCAGATCGAGTTCGACAACCAGGACACCGGCCAGACGCACAACATCGAGATCAAGGACGCCAACAACCAGACCGTGTTCAAGGGCGAGATCATCACGGGGCCCGCCAAGATCACGTACGACGTCCCTGCCCTTGCCGCCGGGAGCTACACGTTCAACTGCACCGTGCACCCGAACATGACGGGCACGCTTCAGGTCGGGGGCTGAGCCATGGCAGAGACCGGTCTTCCCGCTGCCCGCGTCGTCCCGGCCGGCCGCCGGCGCGCCTTCTTCGGCCTGTTCGATGCGGACGGCTGGCCCTGGGCGATCGTCAAGGCGCTCGTGTGGTTCGTCCTGATCATCACCCTGCTCGGCTACATCCCGGACCGCGCCTACTACTTCACGGTCCAGCAGACGGTCGATCTGTGGCCGGCGGCGCCCTATCTCAAGTGGTCACCCGTGAACTTCTGCCCCCCGGCGAACGAGACGCTGCCCTGCCCTGCGCCGGCCGGCGCGACGCTCCCGTGGCACCCGGCACCGGCCGAGATCCAGCTGCCTGCTGGACGAACCGACGGCGCGGCGGCCGTGATCGGGACGACCTACCTGTATGCCGGCGGCAGCGACGGCAAGGCGGCCGCGGCGAACACGTACGTCTCGCACGCGGTTGGGCTGGGCAACCTTGACAAGTGGAGCGAGGGCCCGGCGCTTCCGGAAGCACGGTCCGACGCGGCCTCCGTGGTATCCGGCAACACCCTCTACGTCTTCGGCGGCTACGGCCCCGACGGCGCCCCCACCACCACCGCCTACAGCATCACGGTCGGCACCGACGGGACGCTGGGCCAGTGGAAGGCCGAGCCGGTGCTGGCGCTCCCCGAGCCCCGCGCCGGCGGCAGCGCGGTGGCGGTCTCTGACGGCATCGTGGTCATGGGTGGGACGGACGGCAAGGCACCCACGCGCAGCGTGTGGAAGAGCCAGCAGACGGCCGCCGGCGCGCCGCAGGCGTGGGTGGCCCAGCAGCCGCTGTACGAGGAGAACGTGGACGGCGTCGCAATCCACGTCGGCGAGGTCATCCTCGTCATCGGCGGCAGGAACCTCTCCGGCAATCCGGTTGCCACGGTCCAGCAGGGCCTCGTCGGTGGCGGCCCCAACGCCACGGCCAAGAACCCGAACGTGATCGACGCGTGGCGGGCCAGCGCGCAGACGAACCTCCCGGTCGCGCGGACGAACATGTCCGGCTTCACCTCGAACGGGGCGCTCTACGTCCAGGGCGGCTCTGATGCCTCCGGTCCCATGCCCCAGACGTGGTGGGCCACACCCGATGCCAAGGGCACCATCGCCCAGTGGAACCACCTGCCCGAGCTCGACCTGGGCCAGGGAATCGAGGGCTCCGGCGCGGTCACCGCCGGGGCGCATGCGTTCCTCGAGGGAGGGAAGACCGCTTCCGGGCCGACGCCGGGCATCGCGCGCGCCTACCTGGCGCCGATGGGGCCGTTCTTCCAGCTGGGTATCCTCGGGGCGACGGTCCCGGCCCTCAAGCTGGACGGCGAGATCGGCCAGCAGATCGGTTACCTCGCGGCGGCCACCGTGGGCGCGATCAACTTCATCGGGCTGCTGCTCGTCGGCTGGGCGTTCGCGCATCCGGCGCGAGTCCACGAGATCGTGGCCAAGCGGCGGCGCAGGAACCGCAAGGACTGAACGGCAGACCGTACCGATGGCCGGCCGCGGCCGTCCCGGGGCCGGACCTTGTGGGTTCAGCCCGCCAGCTGCCCCTCGCCCGGCGCGACGGGGCCGCGCTTGACCGGCAGGCCCATCCGATCCCATGTTGAGATGCCGCCGGCCATCGAGCCGACGTCGTCCCAGCCGGCGGACAGCAGGTACGCCGTGGCCTCCACGGACCGGCTGCCCGAGGCGCAGATGACCACGATCGGCCGGTCCTTCGGTACGTCCCCGAGGCGCACGCCCAGCTGGGACATGGGGATGAACAGCGATCCCTCGATGCGGACGGACAGGAACTCGTCGCACTCGCGGACGTCGAGCACGACCGCGGGACGGACGGGATCGCGGCGGCGGATGTCGGCATAGAGCGGGTCGAGGGCGGGGATCGCCTGGGGGCGATTCATGCTGGTTCGGTCCTCCGGATGACGGGCGCGGTCAGGGCGAGCCCGGGACGCTCGAGGCGGG
>Ga0209014_10000588_pt1 | contig 21252 bp, 18 predicted proteins | sample BarGraNGADG00212_FD_184491 | JGI IMG/M metagenome (GOLD analysis project Ga0209014, IMG submission 184491) | Arctic peat soil microbial communities from Barrow, Alaska - Barrow Graham LP Ref core NGADG0002-212 (SPAdes) (version 2) | ecosystem: Environmental > Terrestrial > Soil > Wetlands >...
CCGAGCACCAGCGCGCTGGCCACGCGCGCACATCCGGCGCCACGCAAGGCCTGCGACACGCCGTACACGTCCGTGTTGTCGCCACTCCAGCCGCCGTCCGGACGGCGGACCAGCGTGTTGATGGCGCCGGTCCGGCGGGCCAGGTCCGAGACCTCGTCGGCGACCTCGAAGGCAGCCTCCTTCAGGGGCATGGTCAGCGACAGACCCGCCCACTCCGCGCCCAGGGCGGCCACAAACCCGCGCAGCGCCGGCTCCTGCACCTCATGTGCGCCGTAGAGCCAGTTGCTCAGGCCCAGGGCGCGGTATGCCGCACGATGCATTGTCGGGGACAGGGAGTGGCTGATCGGCGATCCCAGCACTGCGGCGCGCCGGGGTGCCGTTCTCAGCATCTACCCGGGTGGTCCGAGCACCACTTCTGGAAGAGCTTGACGTTGGCGTCGTGACCGGCCGCATCGACGGCGAACCTGGTCTCTCCCGTGTCGGGGTTCACCGCCACGAAGTAGAGCCACGGCCCGGGCGTCGGGCTCAGCGCCGCCTGCATGGCCGCAAGGCCGGGGCTGTCGATCGGACCCGGTGGAAGGCCTTCAACGAGGTAGGTGTTGTAAGGGCTCTTGCTCGCTCGTTCGGCGTCGGTCGTGGTCACCCCGCGACGTCTCGAGATGAAGCTGACGGTCGAGTCAAGCTGAAGCGGCATCGGCTTGGCCAGGCGGTTGTCGATGACACGGGCCACCTTCGGGAAGTCAGCGCTTGCCTTGGCCTCAGCCTGGAGGATGCTGGCGATGGTCACCACCCGCTGCATCTGGTCTGGGGTCACGCCAAGGTTGCCCAGCTCCTCGAGTGACTTGGCCACCATCGTGTGCAGCTGCTCGAGCGCAGTGATGTTCTTGCCGAACTCGTACGTCGCCGGGAAGAGGTATCCCTCTACGTCTCCGTTGGCGGCGGCCGGAAGACCCAGTGCCGCGGGGTCCTTCAGCGCCGCCTGGTAGTCGGTGAGCGGCCGGCCGGTGTCGGCAGCGAGAGCCTTGATGATCTCGGAGGTCCACAGACCCTCGCGGATCGTGACCCGGGGAATCGTTCGGTTGGCGGGATCCAGCAACATGGCCAGCGCCGACACCGCACTCATCCCGGAGCGAAGGGCGTAGACGCCGGGTTGGATGGAACCGCCCTTGGGGTTGGCGGCAGCGGCATCCGCGAAGGCCTTGGCCGTCTTGACGACGCCGGCCTTCTCCAGGGTCGCGCCGATGGTCCGTCCGGTGTCACCGCTGTGCACGGTGATCGACACGGCGCCAGAGCCGTTGCCGGTGTAGTCGTTGCTCGCGGTCAGGCTGGAGAGCATGGGGGCCAGCACGCCGGTGGCCACGACAGCGGCGCCGGCGACCAGGCCAAGGGCCAACAGCAGCACGAGCACTCGGCGCCTCCTCTGCACACGTCGGTGCTGCGCGCGTCGACGGTCGCTACGGCGCTGGGGGAGCGCCACCTCGCCGCCGTCACCCAGGTCATTCTCGGGGGTCAGGTCGTGGGCAGGGTCACCGAAGATCGACGTCTCGAGCTGGCGTTTCCTCATGGCCTCGAACCCTTTGTCCTCGTCCTGGCTGCGCGCGCCTTCCGTCGGCCCACGAGCTCTCCCGGCGCCAGCCCGGACGACCTCTCGGCATCCAGCGCCGCCTGCAGGATCAACACCGCGGCTGCCTGGTCCACCACAGCACGCTGGGCCCTGCCGGGCACGCCGCTGTCGCGAAGGCTGCGATGGGCATCGATGGTCGTCAGGCGCTCGTCGATCAACCGTACCGGGATCGGTGAGATTCGCACCGCCAGAGCGGTTGCGTAGCTGCGGGCGCCAAGCGCTGCCGGGCCCTCACCCCCGGAGAGTGACCTCGGCAGGCCGACGACCACCTCGAGGACATGACGTTCATGCACCACCGCTGCGATCGCCGTCAGGTCGGAACCGGACCTGGCGTCGCGTTCGATGGTCTCGACCGGCGTGGCCAGGATGCCGTCGGGATCGCTGGACGCGAGTCCGATGCGGACCGTGCCCACATCGACGCCGAGCCGGATCCCTGTGCGCATGCCCTTCAGCGCCCCGCCGTGACGCGTTCGCCGACGGCATGTTCGACCCTGGCCAGGGCCTCTCCGACCTTGGTGGCGTCGACGCCGCCGCCCTGGGCGACGTCGTCCTTGCCGCCACCGCCGCCGCCAAGAGCCTGCGCAGCGACCTTGACCAGCTCTCCGGCCCTCAGACCCCAAGCCCTGGCAGCATCGTTGGTCGCGATGATGACCAGGGGGCGATCCTTGGCAACACCGGCCACGGCCACCACTGATGGACGGTCGTTGCCGAGCCTCGACCTCACATCGAGCGCCAGACCACGCAGATCATCCGCGCCGACGCCATGGCCTGCGTCGTAACCCACGAAGCTCACTCCGAAGACGTCGCGCCCACCAGCGACCAAGGACGATGACACGGCCAGCACCTGCTGCATGCGCATGGTGTTGATCTCACGCTCGGCCTCCTTCAGCTTGCCCAGAATGCTCGCGATCCGCTCGGGCAGCTCCTCGGAGCGCACCTTCAGCGCTTCGGTGAGTGCTCCGACGACGGCGTGCTCCCGAGCGAGGTACTCGTAGGCGTCGGTCCCGACCAGGGCCTCGACCCTGCGGACACCAGAACCGATCGATGCCTCGCCGAGGAGCTTGACCAGCCCTAGCTGCCCCGAGCGTTGCGCGTGGGTGCCACCACAGAGCTCACGGGCCCAGTCGCCGACCGACACCACGCGCACCGCCTCGCCGTACTTCTCCCCGAACAGGGCCATGGCCCCCGATGCGCGCGCCTCGTCCTGGGTCATCACCTCAGCGTGCACCGGAAGGTCCTCGAGCAGCAACGCGTTGACCTTGGCCTCCACGTCGGACAGGACGGTCGTCGGCAACGCCGCGGAGGCGTTGAAGTCGAAACGGAACCTGCCCGGAGCGTTCTCCGAACCGGCCTGCGTCGCGGTGTCACCCAGAGCCTCTCGGATGGCCTTGTGCACCATGTGGGTCGCGGTGTGCGCACGCGAGATCGCCCGGCGGCGGTCGAGGTCGACCAGGGCATGGGCCTGTTCCCCCCTGCTCACCTCACCCGAGAGAACCGTGGCCCGGTGAACGACGAGCCCCTTGATGGGCGACTGCACGTCACGGACCTCGATGACGGCACCGCCCGCCAGTGTGATGCGTCCGGCGTCGGCCAGCTGGCCACCGCCCTCGGCATAGAACGGGGTCCGGTCCAGCACGAGCTCGATCTCGTCTCCCCCATGGGCCGAGGCGACAGCGGCGCCGTCGATGAGCACACCCGCGACCAGCGCCTCGGAGACGGTCTCGTCGTACCCCGTGAACTCCACCGGGCGTCCCAGGGAGTCCAGGGCCGAGCGGTATGCCGATGTGTCGCCGTGCGCGCTCTTCTTGGACCTGGCGTCAGCCTTGGCCCGGTCGCGTTGCTCCTTCATCAGCCGGCGGAAACCGTCCTGATCGACCAGGATCCCCTGTTCTTGCGCCATCTCGAGGGTCAGGTCGATCGGGAAGCCATACGTGTCGTGCAACGCGAACGCCTGCTCGCCCGCCAGCGTGCTCCGACCGGCGGCCTTGGCCTTGGCGACGGCGGTGTCCAGGATGGTCGTGCCCGAGGCGAGGGTGTGACGGAAAGCCTCCTCCTCGGCGTACGCGATCTGCGAGATCCGCGAGAAGCCGGTCTCCAGCTGGGGGTAGGAAGCCTTCATCCGCTCCATGCTCACTGGCAACAGGTGCGGCAGGCAGGGTTTGTCGAAGCCGAGCAGGCGCATCGAGCGCACCGCACGGCGCAGCATCCGCCGCAGGACGTAGCCGCGACCCTCGTTGCCCGGAGTGACACCGTCGCCAATGAGCATCAGCGAGGCCCTGATGTGGTCGGCCACGACACGCAGGAGCACGTCGTCGGGATGGCTGTGAGCGGCATCGTGCGCTGAGTGCGCGCCGTACCGCTTGCCGGTCAGCTCCGCCGCCTTGGCCAGCACCGGGAAGACCTCGTCGATCTCGTAGATGTTGTCCATGCCCTGCAGGACCGAGGCAATGCGCTCCAGGCCCATGCCCGTGTCGACGCTCTTGGCCGGCAGGTCGCCCAGGATCGGGTAGTCGTCCTTGCCGCTGCCCTCGCCGCGGATGTTCTGCATGAAGACGAGGTTCCAGATCTCCATATAGCGGTCCTCGTCAACGGCCGGACCGCCTTCCTGGCCGTACTCTGGACCGCGGTCATAGAAGATCTCGGAGCACGGACCACACGGCCCGGGCACACCCATCGACCAGAAGTTGTCGGCCATGCCGCGGCGGACGATGCGCTCGGCCGGGATCCCGGAGTGCACGAGCCAGAGGTCCGCCGCCTCGTCGTCGTCGAGGTAGACCGTCGCCCACAGCCTCTCCTTGTCCAGGCCGTACCCGCCCTCGGCCTGACTGGTGGTCAGCAGCTCCCACGCATACGTGATCGCGTCGGCCTTGAAGTAGTCGCCGAAGGAGAAGTTGCCGTTCATCTGGAAGAACGTGAGGTGCCGACTGGTCTTGCCTACCTCGTCGATGTCGCCGGTACGCACGCACTTCTGCACACTGGTGGCCCGCTTCCACGGCGGCCTCTCCTGGCCCAGGAAGTACGGCTTGAACGGCACCATGCCGGCATTGACGAACAACAGGTTCGGGTCGTCATACACCAGGGAGGAGCTGGGCACGATCGTGTGGCCCTTGCTCTCGAAGAACGCGAGCCAACGTCGCCTGATCTCGGCGGTTTCCATCGCTAAGTTCCTAACGGTCTGAGCCGGCTCGCAACAGGCGGGCCGGAGCCAAGGGGATGCCGGGGACGACGCGCCCCTAGCGAGCTCGTGGTGAGGTGGGGTCCTCGATGAGGGCACGGGCCTGCTCCGGGCTCATCTCGCGCCCGTCAGGCAACGTTCCGGTATCGATGCCGAGCGCGAGACGGAGCTCGGTCTCCCGCTGCGTCATACCCTCACGAACCGTCTCGGCCATCTCGCGCAGACCCTCTCCCAGGTCGGACAGGCCGGCTGAAAGACCCTGCGCCATGCCCGATGGCGAGTAGGACTGAGCGGTCTTGGTGACCTTGCGGACGACCAGTACGCCGATGGTGGCTCCGAGTGCGATCCAGAACAGACGGCGCATCGGTCAGTCCCTCCTGCGTCGACCGGGGCGTGCTTTGCGTTTGCCAGAACCGCTCATCGCCGAGCGCACGCCGTAGGTGAAGGCGGCCACCTTGACGACCGGGGAGCCCAGCGTCGCGGCGAACAGCGAGGTGAGCGCATTGACGTTCGTGCTCATCGAGGAGACGTTCGCGGTGATGGTGTCCAGGCGCACGATCTGCTCGTTGGTGGAGGTCACGGTGTCGGTCACCTGCGAGAGCAGCGGGACGGTCTGCTCGGAGATGCCGCGCACGCCGATCCGGGTCTCGTCCAGAACCTTGCCTGCCTTGCCCATGACGCTGCCCAGTCGCAGGACCAGATAGGCGAACGCCAGGGCGGCGATGACACCGGCGACGTCACCGATGGACACTGGTGCCAAACTCACACGCTCACCTCACGAAAGATGTTGAACAGAGCCGGAGCCAGAACCCTACCGCGATGCGTATCATGCCCGGGCGCGGCTCGCATCGGGTTGAACGCGACGGAGGAACGCCTGGATACAGGGGGTGGACCGGCCATCAGGGCCGGGTGGCCCTGATTCGCTCCTTGAGCCAGGCCCATCGCGAGGACAGGGTCTGTTCGAACCCCCGGTCGGTGGGCCGGAAGTAGTTCGTGTCCTCCAGAAGGTCGTCGGGAAGGTACTGCTGGGCGACGACGCCCGCAGGGTCGTCGTGGGCGTATCTGTAGCCCTCACCATGTCCCATCCGGCTGGCCCCGGCGTAGCCACTTCCCCTCAGGTGCACCGGCACCGGACCACCCTTGCCCGCCCGGATGTCCGCGATCGCCTCGTTGATCCCGAGATAGCTCGAGTTCGACTTGGGAGCGATCGCGTTGTGGACCACCGCCTGCGCCAGGATGATGCGCGCTTCGGGCATGCCGATCTGCGCCACCGCGTGCATAGCTGCAACGGCGGTCTGCAAGGCGGTGGGATCGGCCATCCCGACGTCCTCGCTGGCCGCGATCACGATCCGCCGGGCGATGAAGCGTGGGTCCTCCCCGGCTTCGAGCATCCGCGCCAGATAGTGCAACGACGCGTCGACGTCACTTCCCCGCATCGACTTGATCAGGGCACTCGCGACGTCATAGTGCTGGTCGCCGGCGCGGTCGTAGCGCACCGCGGCGTGAGCCACGGCCTGTTCGACCTGTGCCAGCGTGATGGGGATCTGCTCGTCACTGACCCGCCCTGCCGGCTGTGCGTCCAGGGCCACTCCTGCTGCCGCTTCCAGGGAGGTGAGCGCCCGGCGAGCGTCTCCCCCGGCCATCCGTATGACGTGGTGCCTCGCCTCTGTCGTGAGACTGAAAACCCCGTCCAGGCCACGCTGTTCGCTCATAGCAGCGGCCAGGACCTCGTCGATCTCATCATCGGAAAGCGGCACCAGGGTGATCAGCATGGACCTGGACAGCAGGGGTGCAATGACGCTGAACGACGGGTTCTCGGTGGTCGCCGCGACGAGGACGACCAGGCGGTTCTCCACTCCGGACAGCAGGGCGTCCTGCTGCGCCTTGGTGAACCGGTGGATCTCGTCAAGGAAGAGGACTGTCTGCCTGTCGTACATGTCCCGCTCGCGGGCGGCAGCCTCCATGACGGCCCGGACGTCCTTGACCCCGGCCGTGACGGCCGACAGCTCGACGAACCGGCGTCCGGCCGCGTTCGCCACGAGGTGCGCCAGCGTCGTCTTTCCCGTCCCCGGCGGGCCCCAGATGATCGCGGACAGTGGGCCGGCAGCGCCCGCGTGCCCCTCGATCAGCCGCCGCAAAGGGCTTCCTGCGCGCAGGACGTCGCTCTGCCCCCGGACCTCATCGAGTGACCGGGGGCGCATCCGGACGGCCAAGGGAGGCAGTGACGACGCGCTGAGTCCGCCGCCGGCCAGGGGATCTCGTGAAGAGGCCGCGAAGAGGTCGTCGTCGCCACCGGTGGTCATGCTCGGCAGGCTATCTCGGTCCGGACCACCGCGACGTCGCACAAGCCGCTGCTCCGAGTGCTCCGGAGAGTCGATCTCTGCGACCTCACGGTTGAGCGTCGACGGCTACCCGGGGTTCGGGCACGGCGTCGACTCCGGCCTCCTTGCGTTGTTCCGCCGTGATGGGGGCGGGCGCGGAGGTCAGTGGGTCGAAGCCGCCACCGGACTTCGGGAAGGCGATGACGTCACGGATCGAGTCGGTGCCGGAGAGCAGCGAGCAGATGCGGTCCCAGCCGAAGGCGATCCCGCCGTGAGGGGGCGCACCGAACGCAAAGGCGTCGAGCAGGAAGCCGAACTTCTCGTGCGACTCTGCCTCTGACAGACCCATCACCTTGAAGACCCGCTCCTGAATATCCGTGCGATGAATACGGATTGAGCCGCCACCGATCTCGTTGCCGTTGCACACCATGTCGTAGGCATAGGCGAGAGCCGCACCGGGGTCGGTGTCGAACGTGTCGATGAACTCAGCCTTGGGCGACGTGAACGCGTGGTGCACTGCTGTCCAGGCACCCGAGCCAACCGCCACATCACCGGAGGCCTCAGCCTCGCTGGTCGGCTCGAACAGGGGTGCGTCCAGAACCCACAGGAACGACCAGGCCGTCTCGTCGATGAGGTCACAACGCTTGCCGATCTCCGACCGTGCGGCGCCCAGGAGGGCTCGTGAGGTCTTGGCCGGGCCTGCCGCAAAGAAGATGCAGTCGCCGTTGCTGGCGTCGACGTGCTTGGCCAGGCCCTCGCGCTCGTTCGCGGTGAGGTTCTTGGCAACGGGTCCGCCGAGCTCACCGCCCTCGCCGATGAGAACGTAGGCCAGGCCCTTGGCCCCACGCTGCTTGGCGAACTCCTGCCAGCCGTCGAGCGTCTTGCGCGCCTGGGAGGCGCCGCCGGGCATGACGACCGCGCCGACATACGGCGCCTGGAAGACGCGGAAGGTGGTGTCCTTGAAGAAGTCGGTGCAGTCGGTGAGCTCCTGGCCGAATCGCAGGTCGGGCTTGTCCGAGCCGTACCGCGCCAGGGAGTCCGCGTAGGTGAGACGCAGCATCGGCGTCGGGATCTCGTGACCGATCAGTCTCCAGAGCGCGGTCACGATCGCCTCACCGAGCTCGATGATGTCGTCCTGCTCGACGAAGCTCATCTCGAGGTCCAGCTGGGTGAACTCCGGCTGGCGGTCGGCGCGGAAGTCCTCGTCGCGATAGCACCGGGCGATCTGGTAGTACCGCTCCATCCCGGCCACCATCAGGAGCTGCTTGAACAGCTGGGGGCTCTGCGGAAGGGCGTACCAGGAGCCGGGCCGAAGACGAGCCGGCACGAGGAAGTCGCGGGCACCCTCGGGGGTCGAACGCGTCAGCGTGGGAGTCTCGATCTCGACGAAGTCCCGCTCGGCGAGGACAGCCCGGGCGGCCTGGTTCACCTTGCTGCGCAAGCGAATAGCCGCAGCCGGGCCGGGGCGGCGCAGGTCGAGATAGCGGTGCCTGAGTCGCGCCTCTTCGCCCACGGTGACGCGTTCGTCGATCTGGAACGGAAGCGGCGCCGCCGGGCTCAGGACCTCGAGCTCGGTTGCCACGACCTCGATCTCACCCGTGGGCAGGTCCAGGTTGGCATTTCCCTCGGGGCGCTGCCGTACCTCTCCGCTCACCCTGACGCAGTACTCGTTGCGCAGGTCGTGCGCCCCGCCTTTGGCCAGAATCTCGTCACGCACGACCACCTGAGCGACCCCCGACGCATCGCGCAGATCGAGAAAGGCCACGCCGCCGTGATCGCGCCGACGGGCAACCCACCCGGTCAGAACCACAGACTGCCCGACATGACCCGTGATACCGGCACGCAAGGTGCCGGCCTCGTGAGTGCGAAGCACGAAGATCCTCAATTTCGGTGGTTGGGGCTGATCCTGGGCAGGGTCTGCCCGGTCAGGACCCATATTCTACGGAGAGGCGCTCGCGGCCTCCGAACCGGTCAGGTTCGGTATGCCGGATGCTCAGGTCAGCGTCGGTATGCCGGATGTTCTGGCCAGGGAGCGTCGTGCGGTCGCAACGTGGCCCAGTCGCGGGCCCGCGACGCGTGCGCGGTCAGGATGCCGATGACCGCGCTGGGATTGTGCAGCTGACCGCGCAACACAGCCTCGTGCGCCTCGTCCAGGTCAACCCAACAGACCGGCATACCGCGTTCCTCGCCCTGGCGGTTGAACCGCTCGTCGTGGATGACATCGCTCAGATCCCGGGCCAGGAAGATACGAAGGGCTTCGGATATGCCACCGGGAGAACCGAAGTAGTCAATGAGGACACTCCAGCTCCGGGCGACCAGGTCGGCCTCCTCGTGCAGCTCGCGAGCCGCACCCAGCCAGGGCTGCTCCCCCGCGACGTCGAGCAGACCGGCCGGCAGCTCCCACTCGAACGCGCCGACCGGGTGGCGGTACTGCTGGATGAGCAACAGCTGGTCAGCGCCCGAGACCTGTCGCAGCGCAACGATCGACACCGCGCCTGGGTGGTCGACGTACTCGCGGCTGACTTTGCCGGCTTCTCCGAGGTCTACGGTGTCGCGCCGCACACCCCAGACCTTGCCCGCGAAGACAACCTCGCTCTGGGTGACCGGAAGACGGACGAGCCGGTCAGCCAGGTCGACGCCACGGAGGACCGGGGCGTCCAGACTCATGGCACCGAAACGGTTTCGACATCCCTGGGCCGCTCGACCTCGACCAGTCGGGAGGCTCTCTGGGCATCGATGGCGGCCTTGACCAGTCCGGCGAAGAGTGGGTGGGCGCGGTGCGGACGGGACTGGAACTCCGGGTGGGCCTGGGTGCCGACGTAGTACGGATGCACATCGGCCGGCAGCTCGACGAACTCGACCAGGGTGCCGTCAGGGGAGGTCCCGGAGATGCGCAGGCCGGCTTCCTCGAGCTGCGCACGGTAGGCGTTGTTGACCTCATAGCGGTGGCGGTGACGCTCGTGCACCACTGATGCTCCATAGACTCCGGCCGTGACCGACCCTTCGGCCAGCTTGGCCGGGTAGGTGCCCAGCCGCATCGTGCCACCTAGGTCGCCGGCGCCCTCGACGAAGGCCTTCTGCTCCTCCATCGTGGCGACGACGGGATGGGTCGTGTGGGGGTCGAACTCGCTGGAGGACGCGTCGGCGATGCCGAGAACGTTTCGTGCGTACTCGATGACCATGCACTGCAGCCCCAGACAGAGCCCGAGCGCCGGAACACCCTTGGTGCGGGCCCACTTCAGCGCCCCGAACATGCCCTCGATGCCGCGAATGCCGAACCCGCCGGGGACAACGATGGCGTCAACCCCGCCAAGTGCCTTCTGGGCGCCCGCATCCGTTTCGCACTCGTCGCTGGCGACCCAGCGGATCGACACCTTGGCGTCATGGTGGAAACCTGCCGCTCGCATGGCCTCGGTGACTGACAGATAGGCGTCCGGAAGGTCGATGTACTTGCCCACGAGGGCGACCTCGACGGCGTGCTCGGGGTTGTGCACCCGGCGCAGCATCTCGTCCCAGTCGCGCCAGTCGACGTCGCGGAAGGGCAGACCGAGGCGGCGGACCACATAGGCGTCCAGACCCTCGGAGTGCAGCACCTTGGGGATGTCGTAGATGCTCGGCGCGTCAACAGCAGCCACGCACGCCTCGGTCTCGACGTCGCACATCAGCGAGATCTTGCGCTTCACACTGTCGGGAATGTCCCGGTCGGCCCGCAGCACGATGGCGTCGGGCTGGATGCCGACCTGTCGCAGCGCGGCCACCGAGTGCTGGGTCGGCTTGGTCTTGAGCTCGCCGCTGGGCGCCAGGTAGGGCACCAGGGAGATATGCAGGAAGAAGACGTTGTCGCGGCCCACGTCATGGCGGACCTGACGAGCGGCCTCGAGGAACGGCAACCCCTCGATGTCGCCGACGGTGCCGCCTATCTCGGTGATGATGATGTCGGGTCGGTCCTTCACCGAGACGGCAGCCTGCTCGCGCATCCGCGACTTGATCTCGTTGGTGATGTGGGGGATCACCTGCACCGTGTCGCCGAGGTACTCCCCACGGCGCTCCCTGGCAATCACCCGGCTGTAGACCTGCCCCGTCGTGACGTTGGCCGAGCCCCCCAGCGGGACGTCCAGGAATCGCTCGTAGTGGCCGATGTCCAGGTCTGTCTCCGCGCCGTCATCAGTGACGAAGACCTCACCGTGCTGGAACGGGTTCATCGTCCCGGGATCCACGTTGAGGTAGGGGTCCAGCTTCTGCATCGTCACCCGCAGCCCGCGGGCGCGGAGCAAATGTCCGAGGCTGGATGCCGTGAGGCCCTTGCCGAGCGAAGAGGCGACGCCTCCGGTTACGAAGATGTGTTTTGTCTGCTGCACCACGGGCTTTGACTCTACGTCATCCGGAGCGGTTTCGGCACACAGCACCACGCCTCGGAACGCCGTGTCGCCTTCTTCCGACGCGGATCTGCCTTAGCTCGCCGCTCAACCCGTATAGGCGCGCATGAGCTGGGCAACGGCGTCGGCGATCGTCGGGAGCTCGTGCGCCCGCTCGAACGCTGCCTCTCCGAGCGCCAGGCGACGCGGTCGGTCATTCAGCAGGTCAACGATGCGACCGGCCATGCGTGGTGGGTCCCCAGCGGGCACGAGCGATGCACCTCCGCCCGTCACCTCGCTCGTCCCACCCACATCTGTCGCGACGATCGCCGCACCCAGCTGCATGGCTTCCTGCAGCCATATGGGCTGCCCCTCCCACACAGCCGTGCTGATCACCAGGTCAGCAGCTGCAAGCAGCTCAGGCACGTCGTCCCGCCGGCCCAGCGCGACGACCGGCAACCCATCGGTCTCGATCCGCCCGGCGAGGTAGGCCTCCAGCGGCCCGTCCCCGGCAACAACCCAGGTGAGCCCGGTGAACTCTGCAAGGTCGCCGGCATCCAGCCGGGCCTTCAGCAGCAGTGAGGTGTCACACAGGGTCTCGAGGCCCTTCTGGGCTGCAAGCCGGGCCACGGTGATCAGAAGCGCGGCGCCGTCCGGGACACCCAGGGACTCACGCACCTGTGCCGCCGTGCGTCGCGTCGGCACCCACGACGGTGCCGGGACCAGCGCACGGGCGGTCTGGTTCGCGCCGAGAGCACGTGCTCGCTCGACGAGATCACCTGAGACTCCGAGCACCACGTCGGCGCCCCGCGCGACCACCTTCTCGAGCCCGCTCGAGAAGGTGCGCAGAGCGCGTCCACCCACCGGCACGTTGTGCAGAGTCACCACGACGCGCGGCCGCCGCTCCCGCGAAAGACTGCGGACGGCCAGCACCACCAGGGCGCCGGCACGCAAGCCATGCGCATGTGCGACATCGCTGGTCGAGGCCAAGCGTCGGAAACGCCCCAGGTCCCGGATCGAACCAACGGGCCCGGCAGACCCTGGCCACCACAGTCGCACCGGATCGAGATCGGAACGTTGCGCGGTGAGGGGGTGGGTCACCACCACGATGTCGTGGCCCCGGTCCCGCAGGAACGCACTGAGCGCGGCGACATGACCTGCAATGCCGCCCGTGCTGCGGCCGAGCACCATGACAATCTTCATCGCGCCCTCCTGCGAAGCTTGGCCGCGACCACGCGAGCCGACTCACGATCACCGATCCAGATCGATCCGGCGCACAACGTCACCACGACTATGGCAACCAGCAGGGCCGTCGCTGCACCGGCTGCAAGACCCCGCGGACTCAGACTTGCGGCGAGACCATGACCGACAGCCGCGGCGAGAACGCTGGAGCCTAAGGCCACCGCCGCAGTCCTGCCAAGACCCCGGAACGCCTGCGGGCCCCACGCACGATGAACAGCGACGACGAGCCCGATCGCAGCAACCGTCATACCCAAGGAGCTCGAAAGACCCAGCAGCTGCAACGTGTCTCGCGGTCCGGCGTCACCATGGAGCAACGCCAGGGGAACGATGGCGGCGATCAGCCAGCCGAGCGCCACCAGTGCCCCAGCCACCGCAGGGCGACCCTGCACGTACAGAGCGCGGGTGAGCAGCGCGGCGAGTCCGAAGCCGACCAGACCCGGCGCGAAAGCACCCAGGGCACCGGGCAGAGCCGCCAAGGCCTCGTGTCCGGCGGGGCTGTGCCGGCCAGCGTCCAAAGCGCTGAAGAACGCACCCGTGGGCTCCGCGATGGAGATGAGAACAGCAGCACCGACCAAGGTGGAGACGATGATGGCCCGCGCCGATGAGGCCAGAGTCGCCTGCGCTCGCTCGACCGACACATGAGCGGCGCCCGTCGCCAGCACCGGCTGAGCCGAGCCCGGCACCAGCGACGACGTTGCCGAGCCCGTCGCCAGTGCCGGGAGGGCTGACGTGGCAACGGGAACGGCCATGACGGCATACGGCAGGAGGTAGACGGCCTGGACGTAGGTGTAGACGTTCAGTGTGCCCGTTCCTCCGCGGTGCTGGGATACCCACAAGGTCACCAGAACGGCGATCTGTTGCGCCACCAGGGCAAGAAGTCCGGCGCCTGCGAGTGCTCGCGCTCGCCCAGCAACGCCAGCGGGAAAGGTCCAGGTCGGACGCAGGCGTATGCCGGCGCGATGAACGGGAACCAACAGAGGCAGGCTCAGGGCAACGACTCCGAGGGTCGTTCCGGCCGCAAGCACGGTGGAGGCCTGGCTGGGCAGTCGCGCAAGGTCATTTCCTCGCCCCTGGGCCAGCGCGCCGTACAGCAGGTATGTCGCGATCACCACGACGCTGGACAACAACGGGGCCAGGGCCGCGGCCAGGAAGCGCCGATGCGCCTGGAGAACTCCAGCAAGGACGATTCCCACGCCGTACAGGGCGATCTGCGGCGCAAAGACCACGAGCATTGATGCCATGAGATCTGTTGAGCCAGAACACCTCTGGCTGTCGACCAGGATCATCGACAACGGAGCGGCGACCGCCGCCATCAGGATGGAGAGGGGCACGAGGATCGTCAGCGCCCAGGTGAGCATGGCCGACGCGGTCCGGGTGGCCGCGGCCTCGTCACTGCGGGCCAGCTGGCCGGAGATGATCGGAACCGCGACGGCAGCCAGGGCTCCGCCCGCGGCTACCTCGAAGACGACATTCGGCAGCTGGTTCGCCACCTGATAGACACTTCCGACGCACGTGGTTCCAACGCTCCGTGAGAACACCAGCCACCGACCGAACCCGAATACCCTTGCCGCCAGGGTGACCACCGCAATGAGGCCGGCTGCCGCGAACACCCCGGGCGCAGCCTTGCCGACCAACGACGGCGTCTCGTCGCGGGCAGTCACAGCGTCACCTCCTCACCACGTCACCCTCGCGGACGGCCGAGGGCGTCGAGCTCGCGCAAGCCGGGCGTCGCCTCGATGACCGTGGTGAAGCTGAACTTCTCTGAGGCAAGTGTCAGGGCCGCCACGACCGCGAGCGCCAGAAGCCGGCCAGCGAGCCCCGTTCGCGCCACGAGAGCGGTCCCCAACAAGGCGCCGGCGCTGTTGGCCCCCATGTCCCCAAGCATGCTCCGGCCCGCCAGGTCATCGGGCAGGGCCCCGATCGCCGCCCCAGCCGCGGCGCCAGCAGCTGCGGTGGAGCCCAGCCTTCCGCGTCCACTCCCCAGGAGCGGCACCGAGCACAGCAGAACGACCTTGAGTGCCCGTCCGGGGCGCAGGTCGAGCAGGTTGACGATGTTGGCCGACCCAGCGATGACGGCCCCGCCGATGAGCGTGGCCATCGGCCCAGTCCGCGTGCGCGACCGATCCATACACGCGGTCAACAGGCCCGTCGCGCCCAGACCGACGACCTTGATCGCTCCCGTCGTCACCTCGCCACGGCAGGCCGCGGCCAGATGCCCACCAAGTCCTTTCCGGGAGCTGTCACCCACCAGATCATCGAGGGCCCCGAATGCGCCAGCGCCCAGGCCCGCCACGGCCGCAGGGGCACCGGCTCCGCCGGCCAGGGCTCCGGCCACCGCACTCACGACAAAGGCGGGGCCTTCAAACAAGGTGACGGCGTCGCCCTCGTAGTTCGTCCGGGTCCATCGCTCGACACCCCCCGGCGGGTGACTCTTGAGCAGCGTGGCAGCGGCAAGCGAGCCGACAACACCGATGGAAAAGGCACCCAGGGCACCCCAGGTTGGTCTCGGGGTCACTACTTCGCCGTGCTGTTCGGCGTGATCGCCTTGGCATCAGAGGCCAGGCCGTACTGCCCGACGCCGCCCGAGTACTGCTGGGCAAGGGCCAGCACCAGCGTGGTCTCCCCCATGGACAGGTCCGCATCGTCAACCGTCGAGGCGACCTTGGTTGCCTCCGAGTCCTTCCGGGTCGCGGCCACCACATCGCCGGACCGGGTCGCATCACTGGTGTTCGACTTGGAGGCCACGACGGCTCCCGACCCCGCAGCATCCAGCGAGCGAGCCAGTTGTACGTAGGTCGCCAGCATGGCGTCCGTGTCGGCTTGGGCGGGGCCCTTGACCGGCCCGGCGAGGAAGACCACGGCCGAGGAGGGGACGATCTGGTCAGGTGACACCTTCACGAGATCGCCGGCCACCAGACCGTCCAACGCTGCGCTGGCTGAGGGGTCGACCCGTTGGGTGGACTGACCCGTACCCCCGAGGATGGCTCGCGCCAGAACCGTCGCGGCCAGCTGGTCCGGGCTGGCCGCCAGGGGCGCCTTGACCAGCTGGGCGAGCTGGTTGGCCAGGGTGTTGCGAAAGGTGCGCTTGGAGGGGTCGGCCCAGGCATCGGTCAACGTGATCGTCGATCCCACCTTGGCGCCCGCCGTCGTCAAGGCAGTGGTCGTGTTCTTGACCAGGTCGGCGTCCACTCCGGGCGAGACAACCAGGGCCACAAACCTGCCGGCCAGCTTGTCCTTCATGATCGCTGGTGCGACGGCTGCCGAGAACGTGTCACGCGCAGCTGTGCCCAGCCTCGCGGCGTCAAGCTCCGTGCGCAGCTGGGTCTTCTCGGCACGCAGAGCCGACGTCTGCTGGGTCAGACCGTTGCCGATGTCTTCCTTCAGTGGTCCGGCTCCAAGCACGATGCCGACCGCGAGCGCCAGGAAGATCGAGACGATGGAGACGATGTGGTAGCGAAAGTCAATCACGTGAATATCCCCACGATCCAGGACCACGCATCATCGAGTCGGGCAGCCATCAGCTGGAGCATGGTTGTCCCGGCCGGTGTGGCGGCCAAAGCGACGAAGAGTGCGAACAGGCCGACCAGCAGCATGACGCCCAACGAGAGATTGGATATGCGCGAACGGTAGAGGCGACTGACGCCCTTGGCGTCCACGAGCTTGCCACCGACACGCAGCCTGGTCAGAAACGTGCTGGCCATACCAGAGCGGCCTTTGTCCAAGAACTCGACCAAGGTGGCGTGAGAGCCAACGGCGACGATCAACGACGCCCCCTTGTCGTCGGCCAGCAACATCGCGACGTCCTCGCTGGTGCCGGTCGCAGGAAAGACGACCGCGTCAAGACCCAGCTTGTGGACCCGCTCCAGTCCTGGCGCCCGGCCGTCTCTGTAGGCGTGCACCACGATCTCAGCCCCGCAGTTGAGCGTGGCATCCGAGACCGAGTCCATGTCTCCGACGATGAGGTGGGGACGATTGCCCGTCTCGATCAGCGCGTCGGCGCCACCATCAACGCCGATCAGGATTGGCCGGTACTCCCTGATGTAGCTCCGCAGCGTTTGCAGGTCCTCCTTGTAGTGGTAGCCGCGAACCACCACGAGGGCGTGACGGCCTTCGATGACCGTCCTGATATCGGGAACCCCCACGCCGTCGAGCAACAGCTCACGTTCGCGCCGCAGATACTCCATCGTGTTGGCCGCGAATGCCTCGAGCTGGACCGCCAGGCCGGCTCGCGCCTCGGTCATCGCGGCCGCGACGATGTCGTGGTCGAACAGGGTTCCTTTGGCCACGACGACATCGCCGATGTACAGGGTGTCGTCCTCCAGGCGTGCAGTCTGCCCGTCCCTCAGCTCGAGCATGACGTCCTTGCCCACGTTGTCCACCAACGGCACGCCTGCGTCCACGAGGATCTCTGGCCCGAGGTTCGGGTATCGGCCTGTGATTGACGACGACGCATTGATCACGGCCGCCGGCCGGCACTCGAGGAGGGCCTCAGCGCTGACTCTGTCGAGGTCCTGGTGATCGATGACCGCGATGTCCCCGGACTTCAGCCGCTTGGTCAGCTGTTTGGTTCGCACGTCGATGCGCACGGTCCCCCGAACACCGGGAAGATCGGGTTCGCCAGGGGTTCGCCGGCGCACGGAGCGCAGGAATTGCAGGAAGTAGGACATCGCGGCCCATCGTGCCATGCGCGGGGCCTGCTTGCCGCCATCACCTCCTGACGGTCGCCGCCGCCTGTGCAAGCAGCTCGCGTGCGTGCTCGATGGCCACGTCGGAGTCCTCGACGCCGGCCATCATCCGGGCAAGCTCTCGCAGCCGCTCCTCCCCTGTCACCGAGGTCACCCCGCTGGCGGTGATGTGGCCGTCATCGGTCTTGCGCACGACCAGGTGCCGGTCCGCATAGGCCGCGACCTGGGCGAGGTGTGTCACAACGATGACCTGAGCCGATGTTGCCAGCGCGGCCAGGCGGGCGCCCACGTCCAGCGCAGCCCTGCCACCGACACCGGCGTCGACCTCGTCAAAGACAAATGTCGGGACGTCCCCGCAGCTGGTGACGACCTCTAGCGCCAACATGACCCGCGAGAGCTCGCCACCCGAGGCGGCCTTGGCGACACTTCGCGCGGGCGCGCCGGGGTGGGCCGCCAGCAGGATCTCGACATCATCGACGCCGTGACGGCTGAACCGCACAGGCTCCGAACTCCTCGACAGGGACAGCCCTTCGGGGTCAGAGCGGCTTCCGACATCGACCTGCACCACGGCCTTGCCCATGGCCAGGTGGGAGAGCTCCGTCGTGACGCGGGCGCCGAAGTCGGTTGCCGAGAGCCGCCTCGCCGCGCTGAGCTGACCAGCGCACGTGGTCAGGTCATCTCTCAAGACGTCGAGCCTGACCTGTAACCCCTCGACCCGGTCTTCGGCCCCCTCGAGCTCGGTAAGCCTTGCGGCGGACTCCTTGGCCCATGCCAGCACGTCATCGGCGGTGTCGCCGTACTTGCGCTGCAAACGCGCCAGGTCTGCCCGTCGGTTCTGCACCCACGCCAGCCTGGCCGGGTCGACGTCAACCTCGGACAGGTATGCCGCCAGGTCGGTCCCAAGGTCTGCCGTCAGGTAACCCAGCTCCTGAAGGCGACGGTCAAGGTCCGCCAGTGCGGGATCGTGGGAGGTCATCGGTGCCAACGCTGCCCGCGCGGTGCCCAGCTGCCATGCCACGTCGCCACTGTTCGAGCCCTCGGCCCCACCGTTCTGGGCGTAAGGACTGTCCTGGTCGCCTGTGAGAATGGCGTGAGCCTGACCAGCGCTGGCTCGCAGCCCATCCGTGTGTGCCAGCAGCTCATCCTCGGCGCGCAGATCGAGATCCTCGCCGGCCAGTGGGTCTACGGCCTCGATCTCCTCGAGGCCTGCCCTGAGCACGTCGACCTCGCGTGCCCGCTCGCGGGCCAGTCCTCGCAGATGGCCCAGCTCCGCAGCAACCTGGTGGAGCTCGTCATACAGGGACTCGTATCGCCCCAGGGGCTCCGCGACCGCGTCACCGGCGAAGCGGTCCAGAAGGACGCGGTGCTGCTCCGGCTGGCGCAACCGCCACTGGTCGGACTGACCATGCACGGCCACCAGCAGCTCGCCGATCTCACCCAAGACGCTGACCGGAGCGGTCCGGCCGCCGACGTGAGCCTTCGAGCGACCTTCTGCCGAGACGGTCCTGGCAAGAATCAAGGTGTCCTCGGCGTCACCGCCTGCCTCGATGGCCCGCAGCGAAGCGGGGTGCTCCGGCCCGACCTCCACCACACCTTCGACGACGGTCCTCCTGGCACCCGTCCGAACAAGACCAGCATCGGCACGTGCCCCGAGCAGCAGCCCGAGGCCCGAGACCACCATGGTCTTGCCTGCGCCGGTCTCACCAGTGACCACGTTCAGACCCGTCGACAGCTCGAGCACGGCGTCGTCGATGACGCCGAGGTTCTGGATCCGGATCTCGCGAAGCATGGCGACAGCCTACGGACCGCGGGTGTCAATCCTTTCGGACATACCGGAACCGCCGTTGTTGCGCCGCCCGGCGCCGCGCCACCCGTGCACGGACAGGTCAAACTTGGCCACGAGCCGGTCGGCGAACGGCGAGGAGCTCAGGCGTGCCAGGCGCACCGGAGTCTCGCTGCGGGACACCTCGATACGGGCCCCGGGCGGCAGCTCGACCATTCGCGAGCCGTCGCACCACATGACACCCGAGCCCCAGGTGTCCGCGACCACCTCGACGGCCAGCCTGGCGTTCGGCCCGACGACGAGGGGGCGCGCGAACAGGGCGTGAGCCGAGATGGGCACGACCAGCATCGCCTCGACGTCGGGCCACACCACCGGGCCACCTCCGGAGAAGGCATAGGCCGTCGAACCGGTCGGCGTGGCGATCACGACCCCGTCGCAGCCCCACGTCGACAACGGCCGCCCATCGATCTCGAGCGTGACCTCGAGCATCCGCTCGCGTGAGTCCTTCTCGACCGCAACCTCGTTCAGTGCCCAGCTCCGGGCGATCACCTCGCCGCCCTGAGCCGCACTGACGTCCAGGGTCATCCGTTCCTCGACCACGTAGTCCCGGGCGACGATCCGATCCACGGTCGCGCCGATGTCCTCCCGCTCTGCCTCAGCCAGGAACCCCACATGTCCGAGGTTGACCCCGAGCAGAGGGGCATCGGTCCCCCTCGAGAGCTCGGCACCGCGCAGGATCGTGCCGTCGCCACCGAGCACACAGACCAGCTCGCAGCCTCGGGCCGGGTCGTTGGGATCGGCCGTGACGATGTCCTGGCTTCCCCCCAGACCCATTGCCTCGACGGTGTCCGGCAGCAGGGCCACATGGACACCTGCCGCATGCAGCCGGGCCGCGACATCCCGGGCGAGATGCTGGGACTCAAGTCGCCGTTGATGAGCAACCAGCAGGATGCGGCGGGTCATCCAAGTGCCTCCGTCGACAAAGTGGCAGCCCTATCGGTGACCTGCCCAGCGGTCAACCCCTGGTCGGGGCGTGGTGTCAACCACAGAAGGTACTCCGCGTTGCCGGTTGCGCCCCGGATGGGACTGGCACACAACCCGATGACGTTCAGGCCGGCTGCTCTCGCCGCGCTGGCGACCCCCTCGATCGCCATGGCTCGATCACCGGCTGCCCGGACGATACCTCTCTTGCCGAGGCGCTCGCGCCCGACCTCGAACTGCGGTTTGACCAGCAGCACCAGGTCGCCAGTGCCCTCGACGAGGTCACGCAGAACGGGAAGCACGATCCGCAGGGAGATGAAGCTGAGGTCCGCCACGAGGAGCTGCGCGGGCCCTCCAAGGTGGTCCGCGCGAGCGTCGCGGATATTGACGCCCGAGTGTTCGACCACGCGGGGGTCGCGTGCAATCTCTTCGACCAGCTGGCCATGTCCCACGTCCAGGGCTACGACCTCGCGTGCGCCCTCTCGCAACAAGACCTGCGTGAACCCCCCGGTGCAGGCACCCACATCGAAACATCGCTTGTCACGAGCGCTGAGCCCGTCGTACCCGAAAGCGTCCAGGGCCGCGGCCAGCTTGTATGCCGCGCGGCTCACCCAGCCCTCGGCCCCGGACGCAAGCCGGAGGCTTTGGTCGGGACCGACCGGCGTTGAGACCTTCGGGGGCAAGGAACCGTCAAGAAGCACCGAGCCTGCCTCGACGAGCTCGCGAGCCTGGCCTCGAGACCGCGCGAGGCCCCGGCGCACCAGCTCGACGTCGAGTCGGTGGGTGTTCTCGCTCACTCCTTGCCGAGATCGACGAGACGGCCTTGCATGACCCGCAGGACCTGCTCGCCCATCTCGATCTGGGTGTCCAAAGGCTCATCCGTCACGGCATCGAGCTTCCTGAGCGCCTCGTCGACAGCATCATCACCGGTGGGCCTACGCGTCTCGTCCGCTGCGCCGTACATCATCTCCTGACGGCTCACGCGTCAGCAGGCTTGCGGTCCGGCGCGATCGCCGACGCCTGGGTCGTCGTGGCGGTGCTCACCGGCTTAGCAGCAGCACCGGTCGTCGCGGTCTTCTTCGCTGC
>Ga0209014_10000589_pt1 | contig 21244 bp, 13 predicted proteins | sample BarGraNGADG00212_FD_184491 | JGI IMG/M metagenome (GOLD analysis project Ga0209014, IMG submission 184491) | Arctic peat soil microbial communities from Barrow, Alaska - Barrow Graham LP Ref core NGADG0002-212 (SPAdes) (version 2) | ecosystem: Environmental > Terrestrial > Soil > Wetlands >...
AGATCGCCCCTCACCCGTCGCTCGTCCCTCTTCGCCCAGTCGCCCCTCACCCGTCGCCCGTCGCTGTTCGCCAAGTCGCCCCTCACCCGTCGCCCGTCGCTGTTTGAACTTCCGCCGCCCTTCGCCCCTTGACAATCTGCCCCGTCTCCAACACTGTATCGTTACACCGATACACCAGGCACCCAATGTTCGAACGCATCGACCCCCGAAGTCCCACGCCCATCTACGCGCAGATCGCGGAGCGCGTGCGTGTGGCCGTCGCAGCCGGCGAACTCACGAAGGGCGACAGCCTCCCCTCCGTGCGCGCGCTGGCGACCCGCTTGCGCGTGAACCCCGCGACGGTCGTGCAAGCCTATCGCGAGCTCGAACAGGAGAAACTCTTGGAAATGCGTCAGGGAGCGGGAACGTTCATCCTTGAAATGCCGGCGGAGTCGCGCGCCCGTGAACGTCAGGCCGCGGCGAAGCGTCTCGTGCGCGGCCTCATGGAAGAGGCCGCGCGGCTCGGCATCCAGAAGGACGACATCAAGAAGGCGCTGAACGGCGAACTCTACGAGGGCGGACGATGAGCGACGCCATCATTGTGCGAAACGTGACGTATCGCGCCGGCAAGGAGTTCGCGATCCGCGATCTCGCGATGACCGTGCCCACTGGATCCGTCTACGGATTTCTCGGGCCGAATGGCTCCGGCAAGACGACCACGCTGCGCCTGCTGCTCGGCATGCTGCCCGTGGACGACGGCACGATCAGCGTGCTCGGCCACGATGTGCCCGCCGGCGTGCACAAGGCGCTCGCGAAGATCGGCTACGTGCCCGAGCGCCTGCATCTATATCCGACGCTCACGGTCGAGGAGACGCTGCGCTACCACGCGGCGTTCTATCCCGATTGGGACAATGCGCGCGCGGAGAACCTGCGCCGTGGATTTGCCCTGCGCGCCGAACAGGCGGTGGACCGTCTCTCGAAGGGTGAGAGCGGCAAGCTCATGATGCTGCTCGCACTCGCGCACAATCCGGAACTGCTGGTGCTCGACGAGCCGACCGACGGACTCGATCCGGTCGTGCGGCGCGATGTACTGGCCGCACTGCTCGAGTACGTCTCCGCGCGCGGCGCGACGGTGCTCATCTCGAGCCACCTGATTCACGAGCAGGAGCGCATCTGCGATCACGTGGGCGTGATGGACGACGGGCGGCTGCTCGCCGAGATGCCGATGGCGGCGTTTCGCGGCGGCATCAAGCGGCTGCGCGTGTCCAAGGCCCCGCTGGATCGCGGCGACCTTCCCTTCACGCTTCTCTCGCGCGGCGTCTCCGCCGGGCGCGAGGAAGAGTGGGTGGTGCGCGGGTGGCAGCCCGCGATGAAGGAATACTTCGTGACGGCGGAGAGCGAGCTGCGCGAAGTGATCGATCTCGATCTCGAGGAGAGTTTCGTGGAGCTGCTGCGCTCGGCGCGTGTACCCATCGGCGTTGCCGGGGAGGAGAACTGATGTTCGGACAAGTGCTGTACACCCAGTGGAAGTGGGCGCGCACCGAGCTGTTCCTGTACGTGCTCGCCGCGTTCCTCGTGCCGACGGTCATCATTCGCATCGGCTACTCGCAGGTGGACGCGTATTCGATTTCGAACGTCCTCGGTGTGATGGGTTTCGCAGGCGCGTTCTTCGGAGTCCTCGCGCTCGTCTGTGCGTTCGGTCTCGCCTGGCGGCCGTACATCATCGACGCGTCGCTGCGGCACGTGGGACCGCTGTCGCTCCCGGTACCGTGGGCGACATTCGTGCGCCTGCGCTTCCTCGCGGGTGCAACACTGCTGCTCATTCCGACGATCGCCGTGCTGCTCGGCGGCGTAATCGCCACGGCGACCTCGGTGGTTCCGGCCACGCTTCATGCGTATCCGGGCGGCGTCGCGATCCGTTTCCTGTTCGCCTCGCTCATCGCGTACTCGGCAGGATTTCTTCTGCAGTACGTCGCCGGCAAGCACGCCGTCCGCGTCGCGATCGGCCTGTTCTTCCTCGTCATCGCGGTGGAGCTCGCCGTGACGCTGCTGGGATACGAAAGCATGGTCCTCCGGGTGTGGAACGTATTCACGACGTGGCCCGGTCCCTTCTCGATCTTCAACGCGCGCTGGATGCTGATCGATGTGTGACCTCACGTCGCGCCGCCGAAGTTGGTTCGTTGCCTTGACGCTCGTGGCCGCGGCGACATCCCCGCGGCCGGCTCACGCGCAGTCAACCGGCGAATTGCGCATCCGGCTGCTGGCAGCGACGCGTCACGGCCAGATCCTGAAGGATTCGGTGAAGGCACTCCATGAGATGCGAACCCTCGAGTTCCCATCCGATTCCCTGGCCACGAGCGAGCTGAAATTCCGTTTCTTGAAATCGAACGTCGGCGCGGATCTTCAAGCCACGCTTCAGGCGGCCGGCACGCACGCCATGAGCGTCGCGGACAGCATGTTCGGCGACGCCGTGCGCGGAATCGCCGGCACCACATCGATTCTCGCTACGCGTTCGCGCTCGAGATTCGGCCAATTCAGCACCGTGGACATGGTGACGCTCGAACTCGCTGACGGCGGCGGGCGCTCGACGCTCATCCGCGCTCCCGTGACGCAACGAAAACTCGAGGACGGCATTCTCGATCTTCTCGGGACGATGGCGACGGCTCGAGTACCGTCGAACGTGATTCAGTGGGCCGGCGGGTGGGTTCCGTCGCGCCGACTGACACACGAGACCTGGGAGGACGCGGCCATCGACCTGGCGAGTTCCAACGCCGCCATCGCGAGGACGTGCTACTCCGGTTCGGTGCCGGCGTGTGAATCAGCGCTCGGGTTGACGGACGTTCATGATGCGCTCTCCGAATGGTATGCCCCCGAAGGTTGGCGCATTCTCGTGAGCAGCTGGACACCTCCAAAGGATGCCTACTCGGTCATCGCCGATCGAGCCGAGTGCATCGAGAAGAAGGCAACCCAGGTGTGCGAGCGGCTCGCCCGCAGCAGGCCGGTGCCCATTCCGCTGAGCTTCGCGACGCGTTCGACTTTGTTCGGCCTGGCTCTCGAGCGCGGCGGACGACCGGCGTACTCGCGCCTCGTCGGCGCCAAGGGAACACCACTGCAGATGCTTTCCACTGCGGCCGGCGTCAGTCCGGACTCGCTCATCCGCGAGTGGCGGACCCGCGTGCTCGCCGCGACACCGAAGTCCGCGAGCCCGTCGCCGGTGGAAGCCACGGTGTTCATCGCCTGGACGCTGATCTTTGGGTTCGTCGCCGGCCGGAGACGCCCATGAGAATGTCACCCGGACGCTGGACGCTGGCATGCTTGCTGGGCTGCGCGCTCATCGCGGTGACGCTGCTTCCGCCCGGGTACGCTGATGACTCGCGCCGGGAGTACTGGTGGCGCCCGCCGATCCGACTCCGCGAGGAAAGAATGTCGCGACGCGAGGGCTTGGCCTTGAACCACGCCCGACTTCTGACGAGGAACTACAAAGCCGCTCTGGACGCCGAGACCGCGAACCGCCTCTTCGGCGCGCGCCATGACAGCGGGGCGGACCCGATTGTCTGGTTCGCTCCGGACGTTCCCGAATACCTGCGTCGGCAGGTGAATGAGCTGCTCGTGAACGAGCGCGCGGCTCGTGGGGAGTGGCACGGCCACGGAGCGGTCGGCGTCATGGTGGTCACCGACACGGCCACGAAACTCGACGGGGTCACCCTTCCCTCGCTCTACGACCGGGACCGCTCGATGAACACCGTGGTTCTTCCCGCGACGCCGGCGAACGGGAATCACTGCGTGACGGTCATCAGGCTGCGGCATCGCGCCCTCGCCGTGCCGCAGTCGCCCCTTTCGACCGATCGCCTGCCGCTGGACGGCTGCGCCTTCACCGACGCATTCGGCGCGCCCGGTCCGAAGATCGCGGAATGGCTGCGTGCGGCGCGTTACTCCTACGCGCGCCGGCTGTCGCTCGAAGAGCCCAAGCCGGCGGACAAGCGGTTCTACGCGCGGTACGACCTGGGCGACATTACTTCGATGCAGTGCCGAGGCGGCGACGACGCCGCATGCGTCGAGGCCGCGCAAGGAACCGGAGCGCGCCGAGATTCCTGGTGGGACAGCTATTGGAACGACTTGAGTGTGCGCGCTCCGGACGAGTCCGTGGAACGGTCTGGCGAGATCGGCGGCTTCGAACTGACGTTCCTGGAGGCGATGGTTCGCGACCTCGGCCCCGCGCGTTTCCAACGCATGTGGCGATCGCAGAAGCCGCTGCCCCAAGCGTACTTCGACGAAACCGGTGAGCCGTTTGCCGGATGGGTGCGCGGCAGGCTCGTCCAGTTCTACGGCCCGTACCACACCGGCCCGACGCCCGAGCCGAACTCGATGCTGCTCACGATCGTCGCGGTCCTCGCGATGGCGGCGATTTCGATTCGGTGGGCGCCGCGGCCGTACGCGACTTAAGCGTCACTCTTTTTGCGTTCGTTGATAGATACGAGTGGCGAGATTCGGCCCGATGCAGAATGCAGAAAAGGAATGCGGGATGCGGGATTTCGACCCAATGCAGAATGCAGAAGAGGAATGCGGGATGCTGGGAGGAGAGGCGAGAGGCGAGATGAGCGGGGAGACTCGAGAAGGACGCGTCCTTTTCGCATCCCGCATTCAAACTCAACTCTCACGTCTTATCCCTCTTCCCGCATTCCTCTTCTGCATTCTGCATTGGGCCGAATCTCGCCACTCCCATCTGCCGTCCCCCGAGATTAGAGATTCATGACGTCACCCGACCGCTGAATTACGGTTCTTCGGCGCTTATTCGGCTGACCAATTCTCTCGCTGCGCCGCGGCAGCCACCAATAATCGACGGGGGACGGGTGATCTCGAACAGTTTCGTTCGCGCGCGGCGGGCGTCCGCGTGCGTCACCACCACTTCGCTCCTGCTCTGCGCCGCGTGCGGTGGCGGAGCCGCGAAGCCGCGCGCGTTCCCGCCGGCCGACGTCGGCATCGTCACCATCGCACCGCAGACGCTGCCGCAGTCGTACGATCTCGTCGGGCAGGTCGAGCCGTCGCGACGCACCGACGTGCGCGCTCGCGTCGAGGGCGTGATCCTCGAGCGGCCGTTCACCGAGGGCGCCGCGGTCACCGCCGGCCAGGTGCTCTTCCGCCTCGATCGCGTCAAGACCGAAGCCGCGTACGCGAGCGTCCTCGCCCGCTACAACAACGCAAAGAGCACGGTCGGCCGCCTCGAGCCGCTCCTCGCCAGGCACGCCGTCGCGCAGCAGGACGTCGACAATGCGCGTACTGAGCTCGATGCGGCGAAGGCCGCGCTCGACCAGGCCAGGAAGGACCTCGACGATTCCGTCGTCCGCGCCGAGGTGGCCGGACGCGTCGGGCGCGCCCGCTTCGAAGTGGGCGGACGCGTCACCGGCCCCGCCGACCTGCTCACGACGATCGACGATCTCGATCCGGCGTATGTAGTCTTCCGACCTTCCACAACGCAGGTGCTCGACTGGAAAGCCGACCCCCGCTCCGCTCCGCTCCTCGAGCCGGGCGGCAAACTCGAAGTGCGCGTGGTGCTCCCGAACGGCGCCCTGCTCCCTCGCACCGGTCGCCTCACCTTCGTCGCGCCGTCCCTCGACTCCGCGACGGGCACACAGGAGTTTCGCGCGACGTTCGAGAATCACGACCGCATTCTGCTGCCGGGCCAGTTCGTGAACGTCCGCCTCTCGGGCTTCTCGCGCGCGAACGCGCTGGCCGTTCCGCAGCGTGCGATACAAACGGGACTCGGCCGCCAGTTCGTCTACGTGGTGAGCGCCGGCGACACCGTCGTCGCGCGCGACGTGAAGACCGGCCCCTGGAGCGGCACGCTCTGGATCGTCGATGACGGGCTCAAGCCCGGCGATCGCGTGATCGTCGACGGCGTGCAGAAGGTGGCGCCCGGACGCGTGGTGAAGCCGTCGCCGATCGATACCGCGTCGAAGGCCTCGGCGCTCACGGGGGCGAAGAAGTGATCGACGTGCCGGAAACCGGAAGCCCGAAGCCGGACACAACCAAACCGGTCGACGAAGCCCGCTACTTCTTCATCCGGCGCCCGGTCATGGCGTCGGTGATCTCGATCGTCGTCGTCCTGCTCGGGTCGTTCGCAATCAAGCTCCTCCCCGTCGCACGCTATCCGCAGATCACGCCGCCGGCCGTCACCATCTCGGCGGTATATCCCGGCGCGTCCGCCGAAGATGCCGCGCAGGCCGTGGCGGCGCCGATCGAAGAGCAGCTCGCGAGCCTGCAGGGCATGCTCTACTTCTCGTCCACGAGCGCGAGCGACGGCAGCACGACGATCGCGGTCACGTTCGACGTCTCGCGCAACCAGGATCTCGCTGCCGTGGACGTGCAGAACGCGGTGAAGCTCGCCGAGCCGCAGCTCCCGGCCGCGGTGCGCAACAACGGCATCACGATCATCAAGGCGAACACCGACATCCTCGGCATCGTCTTCCTCGGCTCGAGCGATTCGCGCTACGACGCAACGTATCTCTCGAACTTCATGAAGCTCTACGTCGTGGACGAACTGAAACGCGTCCCCGGCATCGGCGACGCGACGCCGTTTCCCAACCTCGACTTCTCGATGCTGCTGCAGCTCAATCCCGAGAAGATGGCGCAGCTCGGCGTCACCGTCGGCGACGTCTCCGCGGCAGTGCAGGAACAGAACGCGACGAATCCCGCGGGACGGCTCGGCCGCGAGCCCTCGCCGCCCGGCACGCAACTCACGCTCCCGATCACCACGCTCGGCAGGCTCGAGACGGTGGATCAATTCAAGGACATCATCGTGCGGGCGAGCCCGAGCGGGGGCATCGTCCGCATTCGCGACGTGGGCGACGTGGTGCTCGGCGCGCGAAGCTACGATCTCGAAGGCCGGCTCAACGGCACGCCGTCCACGGCCGCGCTGCTCTACACGCGACCGGGCGCCAACGCGCTCGCCGTACGCAAGGCGGTCGGCGCGCGCATGGACGAGCTGCAGAAGACCTTTCCCAAGGGGATCACGTACGCGATCCCGTTCGACACGACGCCCTTCGTGACGGCGTCCATCAAGGAGGTGCTCGTCACGCTCGCCGAGGCGATGCTGCTCGTGACGCTGGTGGTGTTCCTCTTCCTGCAGAGCTGGCGCGCGACGCTGATCCCGATGCTCGCCGTGCCGGTGAGCGTGATCGGCACCTTCCTCGGTCTGTATGTGCTGGGGATGTCCATCAACGTGCTCACGTTGTTCGGCCTCGTGCTGGCGATCGGCATCGTGGTGGACGACGCGATCGTCGTGATCGAGAACGTCGAGCGCATCATGGCCGCGGAGAAGATTTCCGCAAGGCTCGCAGCCGACCGCGCCATCCGCCAAGTGGCGAGTGCGCTCGTCGCGATCGTGCTGGTGCTGTGCGCCGTATTCGTGCCGGTGGCCTTCATCGGCGGCGTGAAGGGCGAGCTGTTCAAGCAGTTCGCGGTGACGATCGTGATCTCGGTGCTCCTCTCGGGCATGGTGGCGCTCACGCTCACGCCGGCGCTCTGCGGCCTGCTGCTGAAGGAGTCCGTTGAGGAGAACACGACGGGTTTCTTCGGATGGTTCAACCGTACGTTCGCTCGCGCGCGGGGCCGCTACGTGCGCTCGGTGGACGGCGTGCTGCGCCGGCCGAGCGCGTGGTTCGCGGTGTTTCTCGTGGTGGTGGCGCTGGCCGGCCTCCTGTGGGTCCGCACGCCGACGGCGTTCATCCCTACCGAGGACAAGGGCTACATGGCGCTGGCGGTGCAGCTGCCGGATGCCGCGAGCCTCCAGCGCACGAAGGCGGTCGTGCAGAACGTCGAGCAGGTGCTGCGCGGCGAGTCCGCGGTGCAGAACATGGTCGCGCTCGTGGGCCTCGACATCCTCAGCGGCCGCTCGGCCGCCACGAACGGCGCGACGCTCTTCGTGAACCTCAAGGACTGGGGCGATCGCGGTCCGCACAACACGCTCGACGAGATCGCGGGGCGAATCAACGGCAAGCTCTTCGCGATGCGCGATGCGACCGCGTTCGGCTTCAACCTCCCCGAGGTGCCGGGACTCGGCGCGACCGCGGGGGTCGAGATCAACCTGCAGAATCGCAGCGGCATGGACATTCGCGACTTCGCGCAGCGCGTGCAGGATTTCCGGCAGGCGACGGCTCAGCTGCCGGCGTCCGCCGGGCTCAACTCGGGTTTTCGCTCGAGCGTGCCGCAGGTCTACGTGACGGTGAATCGCGAGAGCGCGAAGGCGCGCGGCGTGAACCTCGGCGATCTCTTCGGCACGATGCAGGCCTTCCTCTCGGCGCTGTACATCAACGACTTCAACCTGTTCGGCAAGACGTATCGCGTGCAGGCCGAGGCGCAGGAGCAGTTCCGGCAGACGCCGGAGGACATCGGACGGCTGTACGTGCGCGGGAACGGCGGCGCCATGATCCCGCTCTCGGCGCTCACCACGCAGTCGTACCGCAGCGCGCCCACGGTGCTGCAGCGCTTCAACGGCTTCACGTCGGCGCAGTTCACGGGCGCGCCGAAGCCCGGGCGCAGCTCGGGCGAGCTGCTCAGCGAGGTGGATTCGCTCGTGCAGTCGCAGTTCGCGTCGTCGGGCGTCGGCGTGTCGTATTCCGGGCAGTCGTACCAGGAGCGCGTCTCCAGCGGCGACGCCGCGCTGGTGTTCGCGCTCGGGCTGCTGATCGTGTTCCTCGTCCTCGCGGCGCAATACGAGAGCTGGTCCGTGCCGTTCGCCGTGCTGCTCGGCGTGCCGTTCGGTGTGCTCGGCGCGCTGCTCGGCATCTGGATTCGCGGCCAGCCCAACGACGTGTACTTCCAGGTCGGCATGATCGCGGTGGTGGGGCTCGCGGCGAAGAACGCGATCCTGATTGTCGAGTTCGCGAACGAGCTGCACGGGCACGGCATGCCGCTGCACGAGGCCGCAGTGGAGGCGGCGCGCGAGCGGCTTCGTCCCATCCTCATGACGTCGTTCGCGTTCATCCTCGGCGTGCTGCCGCTCATGCTCGCGAGCGGCGCGGGCGCGGCGAGCCGCCACTCGATCGGCACGGGCGTGTTCGCCGGCATGCTGTTCGCGACGACCATCGGAATCTTCTTCATTCCGCTCTTCTTCCAGATCATTCGCGGAGCGGTGGATCGCCGCAGCACGAAGAAGGCGCCGCCGGCGCCGGCGCTCGCGCCGGAGCGCACATGAGCGGGCGTCGCGCTGGCCAACTGTTCTTCCCGCTCGCGCTCTCGGTGCTCACCTCGTGCGCGCAGGGACCGTCGTATCATGCCACGCCGGCGGTGGCACCGGACGTGCAGCTGAGGACGTCACGCGGCAGCGATTCGAACCGCGCGTTCTTCGATTCACTCGCCAGGGCGCGATCACACGACAGCCTGACGCTGGCCAATCCACCGGCGTCCGAGCGCGTGCTGCGCTACGACACGCTCGCGGGAGTCGCGTGGCTCGAGATCCTTCACGACACCACGCTCGAACGCCTTGTGCGGATCGCGATCGCGCAGAACCGCAGCGTGCAATCGGCCGTCGCACGCATTCGCGAGTATCGCGCCGAGGCGGCGAGCGCCCATACGCAGTATCTCCCGAACATCGCGATCAACGGGAACGAGAGCACGAACCAGGTCGCGTTCGGGTCGAGCCTCGTGGGATATCGCGCGGCGCGGCTCACGGGCGACATGGCGTGGGAGCTCGATTTCTGGGGGAAGTTTCGCAGGGGGTACGAGGCGGCGAGCGCCGATGCGGCCTCGCAGGAAGCGGCCGAGCGCGCCGTGCTGCTTTCACTCGTCAGCGATGTCGCCACTGGATATCTGCAGCTGCTCGAACTCGACCAGGAGCGCGCGATCGCCGAGCGCACGCTTGCCTCGCGGCGCGCGACGCTCGATCTCGCGCGGCAGCGCTTCGCGCAGGGCGTGATTTCGGAGCTCGACGTGCGGCAGTTCGAGGCTCAGGTCGCGGCGCCCGCGGTGACGATCGCGCAGGTCGAGCGGCAGACGGCGCTCACGGAGCACAGCCTCAGCGTGCTGCTCGGCCAGGCGCCCGGAATGATCGAGCGCCGCGGCTCGCTCGCGGCCGCGGTCAGCGCGCTGCGCGTGCCCGACACGCTCAGTGCATCGCTGCTCGCCCGCCGGCCCGATGTGCAGCAGGCTGAGCGCGCATTCGCGGCAGCCACCGCGCGAATCGGCGCGACGATGGCGTCGAACCTGCCGACGATTTCGGTCACGGGATCGTACGGCAGCCAGGGGCAGGATCCGTCGTCGCTCTTTTCGCCGGGGACTACGGTGTACGCGCTGTCGGCGGGATTCTCGTTTCCGCTCTCGGCGTTCTCTCGCGGCGCGGATGAGACGGCGGCTGCGCGTGCGCGCGCCGACCAGGCGAGAGCAGCGTACGAGAACGCGGCTCTCGGCGCGCTGCGCGACGCGAGCGACGCGCTCGTGAGCGTGCGCACCTCACGCGACCAGATGGCCGCGCAGGCCACGCAGGCCGACGCGCTGCGCCATGCGCTCGAGCTCGCCGAGCTGCGCTACTCGTCGGGCATCGCCAGTTATCTCGACGTGCTCGACGCGCAGCGAAATCTTTTCGCGGCGGAACTCGGGCTGAGCCAGGCGCAGCTGCAGCAGCTGACGGCGGCGGTGCAGTTGTACAAGGCGCTCGGCGGGACTTGGCGAAGGTAACAGCGATGGAAGATGGAAGATGGAAGATCGATCACCTTCCATCTTCCATCTTCGATCTTCCATCGTCGTTCTAAGGCACAAACGTCCGCGGCGGCGCCACGATCATCACGTGCGGCGTCCCCTTCAGGAGATCGTTGATCTTCATCACGTGATCCTGCATGATCCCGTCGAACCGCGCCTGCGCCTGATTGCCCTCGGTCGAGAGCTCGCCGGAGCGCAGCAGCTCTCCCGCCGTGGGCGGCATCATCGGGCGTGAGACCATTCCGGATATCGTCTGCACTTCCTCGCGGAGACGCGGATATTGGCGGTAGCCAAGTCCGGCGAGCGGGCGCGCGAGCACGGAATCCTTGAACTGCTTGAGCTGCGCGAGCGAGATGCCGACTTCGGCCAGCGCCTGCTGCGCGTTCGCGGATGAGCTGTCACGCGGGGCGGCGCGCAGCGTGATCTGCAGCGCCGTGAGTTGACGCGCGACGTCATCGACCGAGTTCACGATGCGGTTCACGCGCGACGCGAGATCCTGCATCGCCAGCGCCGCCGTGTACTGCGCGGCCTGCTGCGCCGCCGTCATGTCGGAGCGCGGATCGAGCGAAACGTCCACGGTCTTCGTGTAGCGCTTCCCTTCCACCACGAGCGTGACGGTGTACGTGCCGGGAAGCGCGAGGATCCCGCCGGCTCCGCCGAATCCACCGCCGCCGCGCCCGCCCTGCGGAGGTGTTTCGTCCGCCGCCGCCGCGCGACGCTGCGCGCGGAACGCCGCGAGAGCGGAATCAGGAGCAGCAGCCGCGGCCGCAGCCCCTGCAGCAACCGCTGCCGCCGACGTATCGATGCCCGCCCCGCCAGCACGTCCGCCCCGCCCACCGCCGGCGCCCCCACGGCCACCACGTCCGCCGCCGGCGTCGGCCGGCGGATCGTACTGGAAGTTCCACGCGATGCGGTTGATGCCGGGCTCGTCGAGCACGCGCGTGAGCCGGCGGACCGTGCGTCCGTCCTTGTCGGTGATCGTGACGTTCACCGCGCCGGGCGGCTGCGTCCTTAGATAGAAGGTGATCAGCGCGCCCTCGGGCGGGTTCGCGCCGGCCCACTGCTTCTGTCCGTTGTTGCCGTCCTTGTTCCACATGTTCCATCTGACCGCAGGTCGTATATCAAACAAGACGGCCTCCTCACCCCTCGCCGCCGCCAGCTGCTGGAGCGCCGTGATGTCGTCGAGGATGTACAGGCCGCGGCCGTGGGTCGCGAGCAGCAAGTCGTTGTCGCGCGGATGAATCTGGATGTCGCGGACCGGAACGATCGGGAGATCGCCGCGCAGCGACGTCCAATGCCCGCCGCGATCCCACGACGCGTACACGCCCATTTCGGTGCCGATGTAGAGCAGGTTCTTGTTTCTGGGATCTTCGCGGATGACATGCACCCACGCGGCCTTCACCGGCAGGTCGCCGACGACGGACTTCCACGTCTTGCCGTAATCGGTCGTCACGTACGCGTACGGCGAGTAGTCGTCGTCCTGATGGTGATCGGCGGCGACCCACGCGGTTCCCGCGTCGGAATGCGACGCATCGACCGTCGGGATCCACGCGTTCGGCTTCAGCCCCGGCACGTTCTTGAACACGTTCGACCACGTCTTTCCACCATCGCGCGTGACCTGCACGTTGCCGTCGTCGGTGCCGACCCAGATCACGTTCGAGTCGAGCGGCGACGGCGCGATCGAAATGATCGTGCAATGGAACTCGGCGGCCGTGTTGTCGACCACGATCGATCCCCCGGAGTCACCCAACTTCGCGGGATCGTTCGTCGAGAGATCCGGCGAGATCACCTCCCAGCTCATGCCGTGATTCTTCGACTTGAAGAGCACGTTGCCGCCGAAGTACACGACGCCCGGATTCTGCGGCGCGAGTGCGATGGGCGAATTCCAATTGAAGCGATACTTGTGGTTCGCCATCTTGTCGCCCACCGAGCCCACGCGGTTCGGGTAGGGATAGATGGTTTTCTGCGTGCCCGTGCGCGTGTCGGTGATGTTGAGCATCCCGCCCTGCGCGTCGGAGTAGATCATCCACGGCTGGGCGATGTCCGGCACGGTGAAGAACCCGTCGCCGCCGGAGACGGTGAACCAGTCCGACTTGTGGATCGCGCCGGTGAGGCTCAGGCTCGTGCCGCACCAGTTGCCGTTGTCCTGCAGTCCGCCGCACACCGCGTACGGCTTCTGCATGTCGTAGTTGATGTGGTAGAACTGCGTGAACGCGAAGGTGTTCACCACCTCGAAGGTCCTGCCGCCGTCGAAGCTGAGCTGCCAGCCGCCGTCGGAGCCGCTCAGGATGCGTTTGGGGTTGAGCGGGTCTATCCAGAGCGCCTGGTGGTCGCCGTGCACCCCGGTGCCGATGGTGCGGAAGTTCTGGCCGCCGTCCTCCGATTCGTACAGTGCACCCGAAAGTGCGAACACGCGGTTCTCGTTGGCCGGATCGACGCGAATGTCGGCGTAGTAGAACGGACGGAAGTTGATGTTCGGATCGCGATTCACGGTGCGCCAGTGTGCGCCGGCGTCGTCGCTGCGCCAGAGTTCGCCCTCGGTCTTCGTCTCGCTGATCACGTACACGACATTCGGCTCGTTCGTCGCGACCGCGATGCCGATGCGATCCATTTCGGTCTTGGGCAGCCCGTTCTCGCGGTCCTTGCCGGAGAGACGCTCCCAGGTCTCGCCCCCGTTCGTCGATTTGAACACGGCCGTGTTGCCGCCGCCCGACTCGAGGTGCCACGCCCATCGGCGATACGTGTACATGCCGGCGTAGACGATGTTCGAGTTGGTCGGATCGGTCGCGATGTCGGAGCAGGCCGTCTGGGGGTCGATGTAGAGCACCTTCTTCCAGTTCTTTCCGCCGTCCGTCGTCTTGAAGACGCCGCGCTCTTCGTTGGGCCCCCACTCGCGGCCGAGTCCGCAGGCGTAGACGAGGTCCGGATTCCGCGCGTCGATGACGATGCGTGCGATCTTGTCGGAGTTCACGAGCCCGATGTGCGTCCAGTGCTCGCCGGCGTCCACCGATTTGTACATGCCGTCGCCGACCGAGGCGTTGTTGCGCGGATTCTCCTCGCCCGTGCCCACGTAGATGATGTTCGGATCGCTCGGTGCTATCGCAATGGCGCCGATCGAACCGGCGTCCTGTTTGTCGAAGAGCGCCTTGAACGTCACGCCGCCGTTGGTGGTCTTGATGATTCCGCCGTTGGCGCCGGCGACGTAGTAGGTGTACGGATCGCCCGGAACGCCGGTGATCACGGAAATGCGCCCGGCATTGTTCGCGGGGCCCACCGAGCGCCACTTCAGTCCCTTGAGCGCGTCGGCATCTTTATCGGAGGTCGCAGAGTTTGTGGATGCGAGCTGGACGGGAGTCTGCGACCGCGGCGGTTCGGGCCGGCGGGCGACCGGCGGTGGCGCGGTTCCCTGCGCGTGAAGCGAGGCAACGCCGATGGCGGCGGCGGAAAGAATCGAGAACGAAGAGCTGCGCGTCATGACGCGATCCTGTCAGTGGGGGGAGACTGATGATCGTCGTTCAAGCTGACGCGGCGCAAAGCCGCTCGCAATGATCGCGGCGAACGGTCGGTGACGGGCAGTGACGGGCAGTGACGGGCGGGACACATGGAGAGGTACTTGGATTGTGAGCTGACCCTGTTCCAGCTGACCCTGTTCCAGCTGACCCTTGCCGCTAAGTTGCTTCCGTCGTAGTATCACCCTGCTCCTCAGCCGAACCGACCGGGGGCACGCCCGTTCGGTTCGAGTCTGGCGCGAGTCCCCCACCCCCCACTCACAGCACAGGAGACGTTGATGTCTCACCGAGCGAGTTTGCTCCGCTTGGCCCAGTTGGTTGCCGTCCTGCTTTTGGTGCTTCCGTCCCGCGCGCTGTTTGCGCAGACCGGCACCATCACTGGAAAGGTGACTGACGCAGCCACCAGCCAAGCCATCGCCGATGCCCGCGTGATCGTACGCGGAACTACCCTCGAGGCGCTGACCAACCGTGACGGCGAGTTCCGCCTCGTGGCTGTTCGCGCCGGATCCATTGTGGTCGGCGTCTTCCGCCTTGGTTACAAGGCCACAACCGACACGGTGCGCGTCACTGCGGGTCAGACCGCGACCATGACTGTGCAGATGACGGCGTCGACCGTCAACCTGTCGCAGATCGTCGTGACGGGTACCGCCGGCAACCAGGAACGAAAGGCGCAGGCCGCCGTCGTTGCCTCGGTTTCGGCTGCGGACATCATCGCGTCCGCACCGGTCAGCAATGTGGCCGGCACGCTCCAGTCGCAGGTTCCGGGCATCTCGTTGAGCGCACAGTCCGGCACGGTGGGTGCCGCCACCACGATCCGCATCCGCGGCGCGTCGTCGATCAACTTGTCGAACGACCCACTGCTGTTCGTCGACGGCATTCGCATCAACGAAGGCACCACCGCCAGCGGCCAGAGCGGTCAGGTGTACGACCGCCTCAACGACATCAACCCGGATGACATCGAGAGCATCGAAGTCGTGAAGGGACCGGCCGCGGCAACGCTGTACGGCGCCGATGCCAGCGCCGGCGTGATCCAGATCATCACCAAAAAGGGGCACGCCGGTGCGACCAGCTTCACGCAGTCGCTTCGCATCGAAGGCGGCAACCTGGTGAACAAGTGGACGCCGCCCGACAACTACGGTCTTTGCACGGCTGCGACGATCGCCTCGACGAGCACCAATCCGCTCTGCGTGGGTAAGTCCGTCGGCCTGCTGGTGCACGACAACCCGCTGCTTCGGGTCGGCGCCTTCCGCAACGGCAGCTCGAGCATCGTCGACTGGGGCGCGCGCGGCGGCGGACAGAACTACGGCTACAATCTGAGCTACGGGCAGGACAAGGAAAACGGCGTCCTGCCGAACAACAATTACAACCGCTACAGCATTCGCTCGAACTTCAACTACGTTCCGAACTCGCAGCTCACGGTCGATGCCGGTCTCGGTCTGACGCAGAGCGACGCGAGGCTGCCGGACAACGACAACAACACGATCGGCTGGATGGGCGGCGCACTCCTCGGTAGCCCGACAAACCGCACCACGCTTCCCGGGGCGCAGTACGACGGCTGGTACGGCTTCAACCGCCATTACAACGCGATCAACTCGGTCGATCACGACCTTCTCTCGCACCGCGTCATCACGAGCCTGACAGCGAACTACCTGCCGGCGCCCTGGTTCTCGAACCGGTTCACGCTCGGCATGGACTTCCTGCAGAGCCAGAGGACGTCCGCCTTCCTGAAGAACGACAGCACGTGGTACGGCGGCTTGACGGACGGCGGGCAGAACGCACAGTTGGAGACCACCGCCGAGCGCTACACGTTCGACTACCTCGGCAACATGAGGAAGGAGTGGGGCAGCTCGTGGGAGACGAACCTCTCGTTCGGCTTGCAGGTCATCTCGACGCGCACCACCAACCTGAACGCGACCGGCATCGGCTTCGTCACGAACGCCAATAACAGCGTGACCTCGGCGTCGACGATCACCGGCGGCGGAAGCTTCACCGAGCAGCGCCAGTTCGGGTATCTCGGCCAGCTGCAGATCGGCAACGAGAACAAGCGATTCCTGCAGCTCGGCCTTCGTATCGACAAGAACTCGTCGTTCGGTGCACAAGCTCCGGCATTCGTCCTGCCGAAGGTCGGCGGCAGCTGGGCGATCTCGGAAGAAAAGTTCTTCGACAAGTTCGCGAAGTACGTCAATACGCTCCGCTTGCGCGCGGCATGGGGCACCACCGGCCGTTCGCCCACGCCCGGCGCCGCACTCACGACCCTGTCGGCCCGGCCGTATTACATCGGCACGACGGAAAACGCCGGCGCCATTCCCGGCAACCCCGGCAACTCGAACCTGAAGCCGGAAAAAGGCGTGGAGTTTGAGGCCGGCCTCGACGCCGGATTCTTCAAGAACCGCGTCTCGGCCGAACTCACCTACTTCAACAAGGTCACGAACGACCTGATCCTCGCGGAGCCGATCCCGCCGTCGCTCGGTTACTCGCTCGGCGCCCCATCGAACCCGCTCGCCAACATCGGTTCCGTGGTGAACAGCGGCATCGAACTCGCGCTGAACATCGCGGCGGTCGACCAGCGCAATATCCGCTGGGATATCCGCGCCGGTATCAATACGCTCCACAACGAGCTCACGAGCCTTGGCGGCCTCGCGCCGTTCGCGCTCGGCGCCCAGGGCCGCACGCTCGTCGGCCAGCAGCTGGGGGTGTACGTCTCGAAGAAGATCCAGTCGATCGACGTCGCCAAAAAGCTCGTGATCGTCAACGATTCGCTCACGCCGATGGGCAACCTGTTCCCGACGCTCGAGTGGAACCTCACCAATACCATCACGGTCGCCAAGAACTGGCGTTTCTCGGCGCTGCTCGACGCGAAGAAGAACTTCCTGGTGGAGAACTACACGGCGTACTTCCGTGAAACGCAGCTCGTCCGCTCGAATCTCCGCCTCGACACCTTGGCGCTTTCACCCTACGAGCGCCTGCGCCGGTTCGGCAATCTCACCCCGGCACCGGGACAAGGGGCATTCACGACGGTCAAGGGACTGCCCGAGACGGTCAGCAACGTGATCGACGCGTACCTCGAGCCGGGCGATTTCGTGAAGCTGCGCGAGCTCTCGGTCACGTACACGCTGCCGGGGTCATTGCTCCACGGTTTCGGACAGACCGTGCAGAGTGCCTCCGTGACGCTGGCCATGCAGAACATCAAGATCTGGACAAAATACTCGGGCGCTGATCCGGAACTCAACGCGCAGGCCGACGCCTTCTCGCGCCAGGATTTCCTGACACTTCCCAGCGCGCAGAAGACCGTTCTTCGCGTCAACCTCACCTTCTGAGCCGCGAGATGATCATGATCAATACGATCCAACGCGCGGTGACGCGCACCATCGCAGTTTCGGTGCTGATGTGCGGCACCGCGGCCTGCTCCAACAAGTTCGTCGACGTGACGAACCCGAACGTGATCGACGCCGCAACAGTCGATCCGATTGCCAGCCAGACGCTGCTCGCCAACTCCGCGCAGCAGAATTTCGCGGCGGCGTACGGCTGGCTGGCGGTGTACAGCTCCTGGTTCTCGGGTGAGGCCGACGTCGCCGACACCTTCCCGACCCGAAATGAATTCGGGTTCAGGCAGATCGCGGACGTCAACGGCTCGCTCCTGTCCGACGTCTGGACGCCGATCGCGCTCGCGGCGGCCTCGACGAAGATCGTGCTCGACCTCACCCTGCCGAGCCCGACCACGAACATCAACATCGCCCGCGCGGCGACGTTCCGGGGCTATGCAGTCCTGCACATGGCCACGGACTTCTGCAACGGGGACCTCTCAATCAGCTCGCTCGCATCGGGCCCGAAACTGACCACGGCGCAGATGCTCGATACGGCGACGTACTGGTTCAACGTGGGCAGGACGGTCGGCCTGGCGAACGCCTCGGCTGATGGGATCAACCTGGCCAACGCGTCGGCCGTCGGCACGGCGCGTGCCCGGCTCCAGCGAGGCGACAACGCGGGTGCGCTGGCGGCCGCGGCACTCGTGCCGGCCGGGTTCGTCTACAACATGGTCTACCTTGCGGACCTGAACAACTCGAACCGCATGTACAACAGGGTCTATCAATACACGTTCGACCGCAGCGCGGTCAGCGTCGCGGCGGGCTATCAAATTCCGGGCGATCCGCGCGTGCCGTTCTTCACTCCGGCGCAGACGGCAATTCGTGGGCAGGACGCCCTGCCGAATGGGTTCTTCCCGCAGAATAAGTTCACGGCCTACGGGTCGTCGATGCGTCTCGCCTCGCGTCTCGAGGCGGACTACATCGCCGCCGAGGCCTCGGCCAGCTCCGCGCAGGAGCTGACGCTGATCGCGGCCCGCCGCGCGGCGAACAACCAGCCGGCGTACGCGGGCGCGACCGACGCGGCGAGCGTGCTGACCGAACTCATGTACCAGAAGAGCCTCGATTTCTATCTTGAAGACCGCAAGCTGGGCGACTACCGCCGCAACCCGGCGGCGACGCGGTACATCCTGCCTGCCGGCGCAACGTACCTCAAGCCCGGCTACGCGAGCGTCGGTACGCAGACGTGCTTTCCGGTTCCTTACCAGGAATACAGCACCAACACGAACTACGGCGCTCCGTAAGCCTTGGTGAGTATTTCGTAGGCGACGGGCGCAGGAGATGTCTCCTGCGCCCGTCGTCGTTTCGGCACCGCATCGCAGCGTGCTCTCTTGTATCGCTGCCGCTCGGCGCCGATCTTTGAGGGGTAAACGGCCACGGGAGGTGACGATGAAGTCATTGGTTCGATCGGCGATCGCCACCGTGTGCGTGGCCGCTCTGTGCCTGGCCGCACTGTGCCTGACCGCCGCGTCGCGGGCCGGCGCCCAGCAGCCCGCAGGCGCGATTCCGCCGCTCAGGGGGCACGTCCAGTCGCCGGAAGGCCGCCCGCTCGCCGACGCAGAGGTGAAGGTGGAAGGCGTCAAGGGGAGCGCGCGCAGCGATGCACAGGGTCTGTTCTCGCTGCCCAACGTTCCGAAACGGATCCAGACGATCAGCGCGCGGCGCATCGGCTACCTGCCGGCGGTCGCGATCATCGACGTCTCGCCTGGCAACGATTCCCTGATCGTGATACTGGTGCCGATGCACACCGTGCTCGACACGGTGAAGGTGGTAGCAGAGATGAACGTGCTCGCCGGCATCGTCGTGGATGAAAACAATCACCCGATTCCCGGCGCGTCGGTCGACCTGATCGGGAATCGCCGTGGAAGCGCGACGACCGGCGCCGACGGCTGGTTCACCTTCACCTCCGTGCGCAACGGTCCGACCATCCTTCACGTGGTGAAGACAGGGTTCGTCGGCACGATGCAAAGCGTGCAGCTGACGGACTGGCGCGGCATCATCGTCCGCCTGTCGCTGATCGACACGACGCTCTCCCGGGCCAAGCAGGAGATCCTCTCAGGCACCGGGAACTCGGCGACATTCATCTGGCACGAAACGCAAACGCGGCTGGCCCAGCGACGCATGAACGCGGTCGTCGTCACGCGCGAGGAGCTCGCACCGCTCAGCGACCTCACCCTCGGCGAGGCGATCCGGCGTGCGCCCAGCGCATCGAGTCTCTCGAGCGACCTGCAAGTGATCAACAACACCGTCTGCATACTGCTGAACGGCAACCGGGCGGTCGGCCAACAATCGCTCGACGTATACGACACCGACGACGTCGAGTTCGTGGAGCTGTATCCGCCGGGCGCGGAGCCATCCGGATCAGTCGAGGCGTACCTGCGGTTCGCCACCTGCCCGACGACGAGCACCCGGGCAAATGGCCAAACCGGCATCTACTACGCCGTGATCTGGTTCAAGAACTGAGCCGCAGACCACCTCTCACTCGGGATGCACCGGATGTCTCCAACTCGCCGCACTTTCATCAAGTCGGTCACCGCCGCCGGTGGCGCCATCGGTCTGGCCGGTCTTCCCACGCTCGCGTTCGGAGAGACACCGACCACCGAGCCGAAGTCTTCCGCCGAGCGCGCCGGGCGCGCCCCCGCCGCGCTCGACATCCTCATCCTCGGCGGCACGGGTTTCACCGGACCGGAGCAAGTCGAGTACGCCACCGCGCGCGGTCATCGCGTGACGCTGTTCAATCGCAACAAGACTCGTCCCGACTTCTTCAAGGGACGCGTGGAACAGCTCATCGGCGACCTGAACGGCGACGTCGCCGCGCTCGCTGGGCGTTCGTTCGACGTCGTCATCGACAACCCGACGACGCTCCCCGCCTGGGTGCGGAACGCCGCACAGCAGCTCGCCGGGCATACGAAGCACTACATGTTCATCTCGACACTGTCGGTGTACGCGGACAACAGCCACCCCGGCGCCGACGAAGCAGACGGGCTCACGCCGCTCCCCGCCGGGCTCGACGCCTACGCCGTCCCGCCCGAGGACGCGCGCAAGTACTACGGCGCGCTGAAGACACAATCTGAAAAGGAAGTCGAGAAGCAATATCCGGGGATCAACACGATCATCCGGCCGGGACTGATCGTCGGCCCGCTCGACAAGTCGGATCGCTTCACCTATTGGCCGGTGCGGATCGACAAGGGCGGCGAGGTGCTCGCACCCGGCAATCCCTCCGATCCCGTGCAGTTCATCGACTCGCGCGATCTCGCCGAGTGGATGATCCGGATGGCCGAATCGCGCGTGTTCGGCACGTACAACGCGACGGGTCCGGCAAAGCCGTTCACGATCGGCGAAATGCTCAACGGAATCCGGGCGGTGACGAACGCCGGCGCGCAGTTCACGTTCGTGCCCGCGGACTTCCTCAAGGCCCACGGCGTCAACGGCTGGCGGCACATGCCCGTCTGGATGCCACCGGTGGATGCGACGGCCGGATTCTGCCAGCGGAACACCGCGAAAGCTCTCGCGAAGGGACTGACGTTCCGCCCGCTCGCGGTGACGGCAAAGGACACGCTCGACTGGCACAAGACGCGGCCGCCCGAAGAGCGGAAGGCGATGGATGACGGCGCGATCGCGGGGATCCCGGCGTCGAAAGAGGCCGAGGTGCTCGCGGCGTGGCACGCAAAGCAGAAGAACGGCCCCTGAGCCAGCCGGCTG
>Ga0209014_10000591_pt1 | contig 21228 bp, 13 predicted proteins | sample BarGraNGADG00212_FD_184491 | JGI IMG/M metagenome (GOLD analysis project Ga0209014, IMG submission 184491) | Arctic peat soil microbial communities from Barrow, Alaska - Barrow Graham LP Ref core NGADG0002-212 (SPAdes) (version 2) | ecosystem: Environmental > Terrestrial > Soil > Wetlands >...
AGCTTGCCATATCGCGTCGTGGGAGACAATACCAGCACTGTTGCCGTCTTGCATCCAGATGTCGCGCAACATTCCTCGCGATCGGGTAACAGCTACCGGTTGTTACGCGCATCCAGCGCCGCATCCAGAATCTCCCTGGGAGTGTTGGGGCGGAAGGTGCAGCCGGGAGCGATCACGAGGCCCCGCCCCCCGGTCTCCTGAATAATCTTGGCCACCTCCGCGGCCACCATTTTTGGCCTCCCACTCTGCAAAGCGGAGTTGCTCAGCCCGCCCACTACCATCTTGCCAGAGATCTCCCTGCCCTCTCGCAAGCCTGGATTGCCCGGCAGGGTGGGATCCCAACTGACGGCATCCACCGGGTAGCTCCTCAGCTTCTCAAAGAGGATGTTTTCGCCGCAAAGGTGAAGCAGGTTGAAGCCGGGGCGACCGGCAGCCGCGGCCAGCAGCTGCAGATCGTAAGGGGTGCCAAAGTGGTCGTACTGCCGCGGGGTCATCATATCGAGCGACGCCAGCTTGGTGGGAGAGAAGAATATGCCGGAGGCGCCCGCATCCAGAGTGGCCACCACGTACTTGACAAAGGTTGCAGTTATGGCCTTCAGAGCACCGTGCAGCTCGGCAGCCTCGTTCTCCATCGCCTCAACAAGTCGCTCTATGGATTGCCCAACCAGGGCGTACGCGACGGCCAGAGGCGAAAATACCGTATGCAGGAAGTAGACGTTCTCCCCCTGCAGCCCCTCCTTCATCAGCTCGATCAGCACCAGCTGCTGCTTGAGGGCGTCGGTGCGCCATATATCCAACTCGGCTATGTTGGCCCAGTCATTCCTCGAGTGGACCGCGTGTCTCTCTTCAATGGGCCGGCTGTTGGGGTCATCCGAGTAGCTGTACCGGTTACCCCACCCCTCCGTGTGATAGGAGGCCCTGGGGTTGACCTTCACAAAATCCCATTGGAAATCCCGCTGGAAGGCCAGCAGCGCATCGGCCAGGAGGGAGGGGTCCCGCTCCTGCTGGTAGAAATGGCGCCAGAAGCTGATGGGGACCCCATCCACCTCCTCGCCCTTCAGCGCGGCGTCGATCCGCTCCTTCTTTGTCATGGTCACCATTGTCATCCCACTCCGTCTGCAGGCCCCCGGGCTACCAGTGCCCAGCGGCCAGTACATCAAAAAGCGGTACCCGGTGCCCAATAGCCCAGGTCGCCCAACTGACCCACTTCCTGCACCTTCTCGGTATCGAGATCAACCGGAATGGAGAAGTAGATCTCCCCCCCACCCCCCAGCTGCTGGCCCGCGCCTCGATAGGTAGTGCGGACCATATCGCCTCGGCCGTTTTGGTTGGGTATCAGACGTTGAAGAGGATGTTCATAATGTCGCCGTCCTGGACGGGGTAGATCTTCCCCTCCAGCCGCAGCAGACCGTGCTTCCGGGCCTCAGCCAGGCTCCCGCCTACCGACATCAGATCGGTGTACTTCACGACCTCGGCGCGGATGAAGCCCCGCTCCAGGTCGGAGTGGATCACCCCGGCCGCCTTCTGGGCAGGGGTGTTCCGCCGAATCGTCCATGCCCTCACTTCGTCCGGCCCCACGGTAAGGAAGGAGGCGTACTCCAGCAGCTGGTAGGAGATGGCGATCACCCTATCCACACCCGGCTCAGTCACCCCCATGGCCTCAAGAAACTGCTGCTTCTCCTCCGGGTCCAGCTCGGCCACCTCCGCCTCCACCTGGCCGCACAGCGTTGTGAAGGCGGTCTGGGGCACGCTATACCCGCGGCTCACTTCATCTTGAACCTCTTGAGCTTTGGCCATCTGCCCCTCACTCAGGTTGATCAAGTGGAGCAGCGGCTTCTCGCTCAGGAACTGGAAGGCCCGGATAGACAGGCTCTCCTCTTCGGTCAGCTTCTGGGCACGGATCGGGATCTCCTTCTCCAGATCGCCTTTGATCCTGGTGAGAAGCTCCATCTCGCGCTCGCCGGCCTCACGCTCCTGTACCTTCGCCTTGCGGACCGACTCCTTCAGCCGCTCCATCCGTCGCTCGATGATCGCCAGGTCGGAGTAGGCCAACTCGAGGTCCATGGTGGCCACGTCCCGGGCTGGGTTCACCGATCCCTCGGGATGGGGCGCCGACTCGTCCTCGAAGGCGCGCACCACATTCAGCAGGGCGTCGGCCTTGCTGATCTGATTCAGCAGCCGGCCGCCTATCCCCTCGGCCCTAGCCCCCGTCTCCGATTTGGCGCTGCCCTTCACCACACCGCCAGCGTCCACGTACTCCACGGTGGCATGGATCAACTTCTTCGGTTTGAAGACCTTTGCCGCCTCCTCCAGCCGTGGGTCGGGCACCTGCACCACGGCCAGGTTAGCGTCTGAGGACGCGGAGTAGGCGCCGGTCTGGGCCCGAGCACCGGTGAGAGCGTTGAAGACAGTGGTCTTTCCCGAAATGGGGAGACCGATAATAGCAATCTGCAAGGAGCGATACCCCCAGGTTGTTCTATCTCCAATAATAGCACAGACCAGTAGTCAGATCTCTGGTAGCCCCTCCATCGATCGGCATGGATACGAACTTCTGGGTCTCCTCGCCCGCTGGGTCGCCATTGGCATGGTTCACGACAGGGGTGGCAGTTGTAGCGTCGGGGACGAGCCCCGACGCTACAGACTCACACTGTTACGCTATCTACATCTACCCCCTCTCCTGAACCATGCCTCGCCATTCGCCGACCGGCACGGTTCTTGAAGAACAGTGGTCTTAGAATTGAGCTTGGATCTTGGACTTGGAAGGATTCCGGGGTGTATGATGGTGACCCGGTGGCGATGATAGCAGAGCCAGCAACGACGGCCTGCCGCCGGGCTTGCCCGTGTAACGGTCATAACGACGTGCTGGAGTGTATATGCTACGAGACAGGCTTGGCCAGTTAGAGGCCATCCAGACCTACACTGAGAGGGTTCCCAAGGTCACAGACCGATTCTGGGAGAGGGTCCCAGGCGCTGTGAGTTGGGTGGTGGCCCTCGCCCCGATCTGGGTTACGCTGCTGTCACCGATGCTTGGGCTGGCGCTAGTGGTGGCCGCTACAGTCTACTTCTCCATACGGGCCTCCCTTTATGGCCCCAGAGCGCTCATAAATCGTGGTAGGGTGCTGAAGTCACGCCAGGAGGACTGGCTAGGGCGGTTAGAGGCACTCGAGCAGGATATCCCGGACTGGCGGAGCTGCCGGGTAACCTTGATGATCCGTGCCTACCATGAGAAGAACTTGGAGATGCTCAGGGCCACGCTGGACTCGATTTGTGCGTCCAATTGGAGCAGAGAGCAGGGAAAACTGGTAAATGTGGAGGTGCTCTTCGCCACCGAGGAGGACGACCCCTACACCCCGCCCCTGGTGGACAAGCTGGCCGAGGAGTATGCAGGCCGCATTGACGTTCGGCAGATCAGGCATCCGGAGGAGCCAAACACCCTCCCGGGACCATCCACTGCCATGAACTACGCAGGCCGCGCCCTCTACCGCGAGGCGCTCCGCAAAGGGTTCCCGCTTCAACAGTGGATCGTAGCCGACTTCGATGCCGACACCCTTTTCGACCCGCAGTACCTGCCCTGCCTGGTCTACCACTACGTCACCGACCTCAACAGGGATCTGCGGGCTTATCAGCCGGTGGTGATGTTCACTACCGACTACTGGAGGGCGCCACTGCACAGTCGACTGTCCGCCATCGGCACCTCAGTCCTGACCCTGGGCTGGAACAAAAGGCCTGAGATCGCCTTCACAGGGGCCGCGGCTAGCCTCGCCGCGCTCCACAGCGTCGGCTTCTGGCCCACCAACTCCCACAGCCAGGACTCCGGCGTGGAGCTGCGGCTGCGCATCCAGTACGGTCGTAGTTTCAAAGTGAGGGGGCTCCCGGTCCCGCTCTGGGTTTACCCAGTCATGGCCATGGGACCACAAGACACCCTGAAGGAGAGGCTGCGAGCCTACTGGCGTTCCTGCGAAGCACTCTTCCGGCAGAGCGCCCGGTGGCGCGAGGGCCCGCTGGACGAGTTCGCGGAGGCCGCCTCCAGGGGTGAGCCGTGGCTGGCCTTCAAGCGGCTCTGGAACGGATTGGAAAGGGACACCCTCACCCTGATGCCCACCTACGGCCTATTGGTAGCCAGCGCCATTGTGTATCCTACCGCGTTGGCGCCAACCGCCGACATGCTGAAATCCTTGTTCGCCGTTGGTCTCACCGTCGTCAGCGTGCTGGGGCTGCTGGTTTTCTGGAAGGTATTGGGCACCAACGAGTTGGTGCTGGGGGAGAGGAAGCCCGGTCAGCGGATCAGGGAGCTCTTCCTCTTCTGGCTGGCGTTCAGCATTTACGTGCCGATTTTCACCTCCCTCGCTGGACTGAAGACCTCCACCGCTTACACGCTGGGGAAACGGCCCAGGGGACACTTCTTGCCGACGCCAAAGTAGGCAGCGCTCCGCTGACGATGCCGTACTGACCCCCGAGTGGGTGTTTAAACCTCAGGTCGGGGGTTCACGAACCGCCCGGACGGTCGGTATTGGATCGTGGCAACCTGGTTTGGGCGCCTAGGCAAAGGTCAGTGAGAAGAGCTCACGGGCGGCGGGTGGAATCACCCGCCGCCCGTGAGCTCTCGCGATTCCCCCTGCTTCATCAGTTGGGACACTAGGATAAAGATCGCGATGGCGTAGGGGACCATCCCGGGGATCCACATGATCAGCCCAGCCAACTGCTGGTCGAGCACCACGGAGATGCCCCAGAGGCGCGGCACCCCCAGATAGTTGGAGTACAGGGGGTAGTTGGCGAAGGTCAGCAGGGCACCGATCAGGTTGCTCACCAGGATGGGGGGGATGAAGAAGGCGATTGAAGCCTCATAGCTAAGCCTGCGCCTCCCACCCCAGGGGTGGATAACCGGCCACCAGAAGAGCAGGGACGCCCCCAGAAACATCGCGTGCTCGAACTCGTGGATCAGGCTCCGGCCCTGGGCCAAGTCGTAGCTGGACGGCACGTGCCAGCCCGCCAGGGTCACCAGGAAGAGCCCCTGCGCAACCAGCGGGTTGGTCAGCAGGTTTAGAACCCACTGCAGCGGCCGACCGTGGGCGAAGAGCCGGCCACAGCCTTTACGAATGGGGAGAGGAAAGGCCCACATCAAGGGAAGGATTGGAGCGCCCAGCCAGACGAGGGGCGCGGCAACTTGCATCAGCAACAGATGCTGGATCATGTGCGCGAAGAAGAAGAGATCGCTAAAGGCGTTTATGGGCGAGAGCAATGCCACGAAGATTGTCAGGATGGCGCCGCAGTAGCTCCACGCCCTCCACGTAGACAATCCTGCGCCCCTTCTGCCATCGTGCCCAAGCCGGATCCACCCCACGACGTATAGCCCGACAGCCAACACCATGGCAGCAACCAGGTCGGGTTCAAAATCCCACGAGGTCACGAGATCGACCAGATCGACGTTCGAAGCTGACTCCACGTCGCTACTCACCTCTCAGATGTCGCGCAGCCCCACCGGCCGCAGCATCAACCATGGCGATGCTAGTGTACGTGGGAGCGCCAGAATCCGCCAGTGGGGATCCCTGAAACTATCGAGGCAAGAGGCCTAGCCGGACGTGGGAAGAGAACGCGCCTCGGGGGCAACTCAGGGCCTGTACGCTTCCGGCTTCAGCACGCAGACGAAGGGCAGGTTGCGGTACAGCTCCCGGTGGTCCAGGCCGTAGCCCACCACGTACTCGTCCGGGATCTCGAAGGCCACGTAGTCCAGGGGCTGATCTACCAGTCGTCGAGCACGCTTGTCCAACAGGGTGCACACCTTCAGGCTGGCCGGCTTTCGGGCCCGAAGGTAGTTGAGGATATAACGGAGGGTGAAGCCGGTGTCCACGATGTCCTCCACCATCAGAAGGTGGACGCCTTCTATCGGGTGGTCCAGATCTTTCAGGATGCGCACCGCGTCGGACTCCGATCCATCCCGCGTGTACTTCGTGACGAACATGTAGTCGACGTGAACCGGCATCGTCAGCTTCCGCATAAGGTCGGTCATGAAGGGGGCCACACCCTTCAGGATTCCCACCAGCCACAGCTCCAGTCCAGCATAGTCGCGGTTGATCTGTTCGGCCAGATCGTCCACCCTCCTTTGGATCTCCTCCGCGCTGAGCAGCACGTGGTCGATATCCTCCAGGGTGGTGGGAGTGATAGCCCGGTAGCCATACTTCGCCAGCAGACTCTGGTAGTCCCTGCGGTAGAGCAGCCGGATGTTCACCTCCGGGTAGAGCTCACGCAGCTCTCGCAGCTTACGGTTCTTCTTCGTCACCAGGCTCTGCTTCATCGTGGTCAGCTCTACGTAGGTGTCCAGGCCCGGAAGGTAGAAATCAGGGGTGAACATCTCCGTGACCCGATCGCCATCCCACCTCAGGGGGAAGGACCTCGGCTCGTAGATCCACTTGATCCGGTAGAAGTCCAGGATGCGGGCGAACTCCGCCTCGCTGGGATGGACGAACTTGATCCCTGCGTGCTGGCTGCTCCCCTTGGGGTAGCGGGTGCTGGCCACGGGCTCCAGCAGGTGGATGGAGGGGTGGCCGTTGCCCCGCGGCTTCCGCCCGTTCTCCGTCACTTGAGGTACCCGTCTAGAATCTTCCTGGCAACCGGCGCCGCGACCTCGGAGCCGAGCCCCTTGGACTCCACCATCACCACCAGCGCCACCTGAGGTTGATCGGCCGGGGCGAAGGAGGCGAACCAGGCGTGGGAGTCCGGGCCCTGCGCCTCTGCAGATCCGGTCTTGGCCGCGATGGAGAGCTTCTCCCCCTGGAAGGCGTAGTTGGCCGTGCCCTTGGGGTCGGATATCACCGCGTTCATGCCCTGCCGGATCAGATCCTGGCTCGCTTTCGTGGCCGACAGGCTCCCCTTCTGCTGGGCCTGGTAGCTCTGCTCGCCCTGTTTGGCCACCAGCGCCGGGCTGAGAAGAGTGCCGCCCCGGGCCAGAGCGGAGTAGGAGTTGGCAACCTGGAGCGGGGTAGCCAGGAAGAAACCCTGGCCGATGGACAGGTTCACGCTGTCCCCCAGGTACCAGCTATCATTCTGGTTCGCCTGCTTCCAGTCCGGGTCCGGGACCAGCCCCGCTGCCTCATCCAGCCCCACCAGGCCGGTGGGCTGTCCGTATCCGAAGCCCCGGGCGTACTGCGGCAGGATCTTCGGGTCTATTGAGTCCAGCTTCTTCCCCAGCTCGTAGAACACGATGTCGCACGACTGAAACAGCCCCTGGAAGAGGGTCAAGTGGCCGTGCCCCTGCGGGAGCCAGTCCCCAAGAACCTTTCCGCCGCCCAGCCCATCCCAGTGGCCGTTGCAGTCGAAGGGGCTGTCCGCGGTGAAGCCACCCTTCTCCAGTCCAGCCGCCATGGTGACTGGCTTGAAAACCGATCCGATGGGGTAAGAGCTGGCCACGGGGCGATTCTGGAAGGGGTGAAGAGGGTCGTCGTTCAGCTTCTTCCAGTCGGCGTCGGACATGCCGGTGATGAAGGCGTTTGGATCGAAGCGGGGGAAGCTGGCCAGCGCCAGGACCGTGTTGTCCTTCACGTTCAGCATGACCACGCTGCCGGCCTGGGCACCCAGAGAATCCTCGGCCAACTTCTGAGCGTCGATGTCCAGGGTAAGCTGCACGTCCTGGCCGTTCTTTGCCGGCTTCTGGGCGATCAGCTTCACGGGCTGGCCATCGGCGGTCGTTACGCTCAACTTGCCCCCGCGCTCGCCCGCCAGCGTCTTCTCCGCCCACGCCTCTATGCCGGCTCGGCCCATCATGTCATCCTCGGAGATCCCCTCGGCCGCCCTGGCCTTCAACTCCTCGGCCGTTACCTTGCTCATGTACCCGATAACCTGGGCCGCGGAGGAGCCATTGGGATAGACCCTGCCGGGCTTCTCCTGGAACATGACCCCCGGCAGCGACTCCAGCGTCGGCCGAACGGTCGCGGCCTGTGCGGCGGGGAGGTCGCTCAGCGGCACGAACCAATCCGGCTGGGCGTTCTGATAGGCCTTCTTGATCTGGGCAGAGGGGATCTGAAGCTGCTGCTCGAGGGAGGAGAGCAGCTTCGCCTCGTCCTGGATCTGGCCGGGCACCACCCCCACCGACACAAGCTTCCCGGTGACGGCCAAGGGGCGTCCCTTTCGGTCCAGAATGGAGCCCCGTTGCGGGTCCACCGACTCGAAGAGGATCCGGTTGTCACCGGTGAGATCCTTGAAGATCAGCGAGGGGCTCCAGTTCACCTTCCACCTCTCCCCCTCGTAGACGGTGGGGAGGACGTTGTCCTCCTTGAACTCCCCCAGCCGCGCGGTGGAGAAGGTGACGCTGAAGGGCAGCTCCGCGGCCTTCTCCTCCTTGGCCAGCTTCTCGTCCCGGGTAAAGCCGGTCTTTACCGCCTGTATGGTGCTCCCCTCGGTGATGGCCGAGTACCGCTGGACGAAGCGATCCTTAGTGATGGCGGCCTGGGACGCGGTGGAGAGCAGATCGTACATGTCGCCATAGCGCGCCTCCCCCCACGCCTTGAGGTAGGGCTCCAGGGCGGTGTAGGCGGATGGCTTGCTGGTGCAGGAAGACAGCAGAGGCAGCAGCAACAGGAGGCTAAGTACTGAAAGAATACGCCATTTCATGGGCAATTGGCTAACATCTCCCGCTAGGTTCGACGCTCATTATACACGGGTAGGGCAAGCACGGGAGCGCGGGCGTCTCGCACGCGGCGTCCGCCGCCGCACTCCAGACCGCCCACCCTACCGGCGCCGCAGGCGCTGCCAGAGGAGACCGGGCAGCCGGGCGCCCAGCAGCCCCACCAACAACACCCCCAGTACCGTTAGGGTGAAGATTGAGATGTCCTTGCCCAGATCGAAGGTGGCCGACTCGAAGACGAAACGCACCTCGTGCTTGCCCTTGGGCAGTTCGATTGCCCTGAAGAGGTAGTTGGCGCGGTACACCTGCTCCTCGTGGCCGTCCACCAGCGCCTTCCAGCCCGGGTAGTAGCTGTCGGCCAGGAAGAGCATCGAGTCCCGATCGCTCTCGGTCTGGATGGTCGTCTCCGTGGAGCCGTCCGACACGATGCGAGCGCTGCCAGGCGACGCGTCGGGATTGCCTTTCAGCCAGCTGTCTATCTCCGCCGGATCTACAACGCCGGTGTCGGGCAGCGGCCTGGAGCTCTTTCCATCGCTCTCCAGCAGCACAACCCTCTGGGGATCGAAATCGCCGCTGGCCATCGTGTCCAGGATATCGCCGCGCTTCACAACTCTGGCAGTCGGCACCAGGTAGCTCCTGGGCAGCCTCGCCGGGTTCTCCCGGATCTGCACCTCGTCGTCCTCGTAGCGGAGAATGTAGCGGTCCCGGCCCACCACCTGATGAGCGGTGCTCGGGTTCTCCCACAGCATCATCCCATACAGCCGGCCGGCTCCCCTGGGATAGTTGTAGTGGAACTCCACCCGCGCCACCGTCCGCGTTTTGTCCAGCTTCAAATTCCCAAAGTAGAGGTTGGCCTGAAACGCGCTGCCATTGGGGTCCTGATACCATACCCTGTCGACCACTTTCGGCTGCTGGTGGGCCACATACGGCCTGACGTCTGGCCGGTCCCAGGCCCACTCCGCGGTGTCCCTGCCGGCCTTCACCTTCAGCGTCACCCGCTCGCCGCTGGTGTCCACTACAACCACGTCGGCAACGTCGGCATCCTGGGGGATGTCCACGGCGCCGCGAAGGTTGGAGATAAGCGAGACCTCGTCGGCCTTCACCGGCGGGTTCATGTAGTAGGTCACGTTGGCGCTTCGATTGTTCTTGGGGCCGTCGGCCAGCGGTCGATTGGGATGGTAGGAGGTGTACTGGTAAGAGGGAAGGGCGGTGAGCCGCTTCGGGAGCACCACGAAACGGACGTTGTACATGTCCAGCAATCCCTGCTCGAACTCCACCAGTTTTCCCATGTAATCCTGGTGTCGCAACGTCTCCAGGGAGGAGTAGCCGGTGATGTCCGCCACCTGGAAGGGCAGAAGCTTGTTCGGCTCGGTCTTCCGGACCTCCTTGGGAGTGTAGACGCGGATGGAACCGTCGGCGTTCTGGTCCATCAGCCAGCGGGCAGCGGAGTCTGGGTTGGACAGCTGGTTGATGTCCGCCGTGGGGTGGAAATCCAGCGCGAAGAGCATCATGTCCACGGCCACCAGCCCCACCAGCAGAGAGGCCCACAATCGCCACACTCGCCTGAAGACAAACCAGCAGAAGAGCAGCAGAAAGACCGCGAGCATCAACGCCAGGGAGATGGTTGTCCGGGGGTTGGTGGGGTCCAGGGAGTAGTTCAGGAAGTTGAGCACCATATCGGAGTTGAGCCATGGCTTGTCGCTTCGAAGGGAGAGGTAGGTGGTTTCCACGAACCGTTTGACAGCCCACGGCTCCTTTTCGATCCAGATGCGGAAGCTGAGCAGCCACCACACCACGAACGCCATGGAAGCCAGCAACCCCATCAGGTAGAGGGCAAAGCCGTTCACACCCGCGGCCCTGGAGAATCGTGTCCACCGGCCGGGGCTCTCCCTCCCCCCGGTCGGTCGCAGGGCTGTGCAGAGCCAGTCGGTGCCGTAGGCTGCCAGAACCGCCATGCTAAAGGTGAACAGCATGCTGAACCGCCCGGGAACCCTCAGCGAGGAGAAGCCCGGCAGCTGCCTTTGCCACTCCAGCAGAGGGTGGGGCAAGTACCCACCAAAGGAGAGTAGCATGCTGAGGACCGCGACCAGCGCGAAGAAGATCACCATCCTCCTTCGGGCAAAGATCAGGGCAATGCTGGCCAGCACCAACCCCGCAATGCCCACGTAGACGGTGGTCTCCCACTCCGCCCATAGCGACCAGTAGTACTGGCGGTTGGTGTACCGGAAGAAGTAGGGGAAGACCAGGTCAATCAAATTCTGGATCGGCAACGAGTAGGAGGTGGCAAACTGGTAGTTGACGCCAGGGCCGCGGAAGGAGTAAAGGCCCAACTCCACCAGCGGGAGAACCTGGACCGCCGCCAGCCCGAAGGCGATGGCGGGAATGCCAACCAGCAGGAAGAGGGTCAGAACACCCCGGTGGAAGACACTCACCACCAGCGACCGGCCTCTCCGCAATGCTCCACCCGGCACGCCACCCGCCAGCCTGGCGAAGGCTCTCACCCGGGGATTACCAGACCACAATGACGCTATGACACTGAGAACGCCGTTGTTCGTCTTCGTTTCCGTGTCTTTGTGTCTTTGTGTCCTTGTGGTTAGGTCGCCCTTCGCCGCCCCATCCTTAGCGAAGAGGTCGGGGCCCAGCGTCATCAGCCAGAAGGAGCGGGATGATTCTCCCTGCCAACGTCGTAGATGTAGTAGGCCGGCCCCAATAATGCTTCCAAGAAGACAGCTCAACCGAGAAAAGGATCGCCGCATCGCCGAGGCTGCCGCTGCGGCGGCGGTCTCAACAGCCAGCCGTCGCCTCGAAACGACCGCGGTCCGTCGCCCCCACCCCTCGGGCCAGGCAATGGGGCAGAGCATCACTCGGAAGGGAATGTAGAGCGCCAGGAACAGGCCACTCATCAGCAGCGGTTGGATGTGCAGCCCCAGCGCCTGAATCCCGACCGAAGCCCCTGCCCCCATGGCATATATCCATCGCCGCCGACGGACGTTCCGCAGCGCCATCTCGACCAGCGCCAGGGTAAGAGGCAGCCAGATGGCAGTGTTCACCACGTTGGAGTGGTGCATCTGGGTGATCATGAAGCTGCCATAGGTGAAGATCAGGGCGCCGATTGTGGCGGCAAATCTGTTCAATCTGAGGGTTCGGAGGTACGCGAAGCAGAAGAGCGCCGACAACATGTGGCGAATGATCCGCGACCAGATCATCGCATCCTGCGCCGACAGCAGCAGGTAGGCGAGAAGGTTGGGCGGGTAGAGCATGCCCGCCTCACCGTCGGCGAAGAGGGGAAAACCGCCGAAGATATGGCCGGTCCACAGCAGCAGGTGCCCTTCCCGAAGAACGTCAATCAGCCTATCGGCTATGGGGAAGTAGTAGGTGACGGTGTCGGTGCGGGAGTAGATCAGGCCATCCAAGAGGGCCGGGCGGAACAGAATGTAGTCGCAGAGGGCCAACAGCGTCAGAGCCAGGCCGGTCCACAGGGCTGGCAGCGCGGCTGCAAGGAGACGGCGCCAAGCGGGTGCTGAGTTCTGGGTTCTGGGTGCCGGCTGCTGGCCCTCACTCCTTTGACCGTGGACATGCCCTCTGGCATGCCCACGCCCCTGGCCTGTCCACGCCTCCCCCGGCAGAGAAAGAGGGGACTCGGCGGACGCCTTTCCCTCTGCCGGGGGAGGCCCCCCGAAGGGCGGGTGAGGGCTCCCCGCCTCCCCGTCTCTCCGCCTCCCCGCATCTCCGCGTCCTCGCGTACCGTCCTCTCGCATAGCGTTAGTACCCCACCTCCAGGGTGTGAGGACGCCGGTGGCTGTATCGAACCCGCAGAATGCCGGTCGACGGCTCGTACTGGTAGGAGCTACCAGCGACCAGGAGCGTGGACCTCTCCAGCGCTTTGCCATCCAGCCGGACGCTGGTGGGGTTGGGCACGTAGATCTGGGCAAAGCCGGTGATGCTGCTCGGCCCGTTGAGGCTAAGCCTAAGACTGCCGGGCGCACTCTCGGCCTGGAAGGAGCTGTTGGTCGAAACCAGACCTGGGGTATCCCGCAGCAGGAAGAGCCGGAAGCTGTTGCCCTCGATGGAAGTGGAGAAGCCACCAATGACCTTGGAGTACTTGCTTCCCGTCATGTCGTACAGCAGGTACTCCCTGGTGGGATCCAGCCCATAGTCGGATAGCCTGAAGCTCTGCTCCTTCGTTTCGCGGCTCCGGTTCACCGCTCCCAGATAGGTAATGCCCTCCGTGGTGTTGGCAAAGGAATGGACGAAGGGGACGCCCAGGACACGGGTATCCCCCTGGAATGCGTTGTAGTGGACCAGCACCGCCCGGAGGGCGCTGAGGTCCCGGGAGGAGAGGTGGGTGAGGTCCGTGCTGACGGTCATCTGGGTCCCCATGGCCAGCGCGGCCTCGAACCACTGGCGGATCATCCCCTGAGCCTCGGGGCCGCCCCAGACCATCCCCATGTTGGGCCGCTGCCCCAGCATCGCCCTCTGCAGGGCCGCGTAGTCGATGTGCTCCAGCAGCCCTCCGGCCGGGTAGCGGTTCTCGAAGGCGGGGAACTCATCGCCATAGCGGAAGGTGTGGGCAAACTGGTCGGCGAAGTTGGGAATTTCCCAGCCGCTCTCTATGTACACGTCCTTCTTCGCCTTTGTGGCCTCGTCGTATATCAGACGGTAGAGATCCATGGTGAACATCCGGATCTTGTTGACGTCGCCGAAGGTGTCCCGCTCCTCCACGGATAGCTGCTCGCCTTCGGCCTGGCCCAGGCCGTCGATCTTGATCCCATCCACGTCGTACACAAGAAAGAAGTCCGAAATCAACTGCCTCATATACTGCACGAGCTCGGGATTGGTGAAATCGTAGACGTAGCTGGCACCGGAGCTGTCGGACTGGAGGGGGATCACCCAATCAGGGTGCCCCTCTATGAATCCCCGCAGACCCAGCCAGTTGCCCTCCCGCTCCCGACTGTCGAGATAGGGCGCGGAGAAGTAGAGAACCACCTTGATGTTCTTGGAGTGGGCGTAGTCCACGAGGGAGCGCAGCCCATTGGGGAACTTCTCCTTATCCACCTCCCAGGTGGAATTGGGGCGTCCTTCCGCCACGTACCAGCCCGCGTCCAGCAGGATGTTCCACGGACCCAGATCGGAGAGGTTCCGGTCGATATAGTCGACCTGATCCCTGATCTTCTCCTCGTCGTAGTTCATATAGTAGACATACCAGCTTCCCCATTGGTACTTCATCCAGTCCGGGATCTTCGGCTGAGGATAGAGGGCCGCCATCACGCTCCTGAACTGCGCCGTAACCTGCTCAGTCCTGGAACCAGGGGCAACCTGGATGAAGAGGCGCGGGGAGGTCTGAATGGTAGTGGCCCGCACGTCCTCGGGCACGGGGTGCTCGAACCCGAGCCGGGCGGAGACGCGACCAGTATCCAGGCGCAGGCTGAAGTGAGCGGGGTCCGAAACCTCGTCGATGACCGCCATGACCAGGCCCCGAGAGAGCGCCCTGTTGTACAGCAGCACGGGCTTCCCCAGCCCCACTAACTCCTGCCTGAGGATGGAGTCGTCGTGGATCTCGGCCCGCCGCATCAGGCTGTAGTCGGTCAGGTAAACCGAGTCCTCTCCGATGGGGAAGACGCCGCCACCCTGGGGATCGAAGTAGCAGAACTTCCGAACCGCAACGTCGGGGCTCGCCTCCCTCAGCTCCAGCTGGTAGGTGAAGAAGCTGCTGGAATCGAAGAGGGTGATCCTTGTGGTGATGACCAGGCCGGTCTCGGGGACCTTGTAGTCGGCGGACACCACCATCCCGGGGCCCAGGGCTGGATCCTCCACCCGCCGGAACAGATAGCCCTCGCCGCCGGCCGGCTCCGTCTGCCTAGAGAGCATCACGGTGCTCATGTCCGCGACGGTCAGGGAGGGGGTGGTGTCACCGGCCACCAGCATCTGGGCGTCCAGGTCCACCACACTCATCAGGCCGTGCCTTTCGCCGCCGTAGCCCAGGGTAATCCCCATTTTATCGTTGGCGAGGACGATGACGCTACGGTCGGTGTCGAAGGATGCCACAGCTTCGGAGCCGGGGGGCGCGGCTCCATCGAAAGCCCTGGAGATCGACCCGACCTCCTGGGAAAGCTGCTGGCGCGCCGTCTCCCAGTCGCGGTTCCTCCCCTGCTGCCTCTCCTCGCGCGAGCTATCCAGCATCTTCCTCAATTCCGGCGGCGGCTGGAAACTGGGCGCTGGGGAAACTGTGAATCGGGCATTGGCCCAATCGGCGTAGTCGAGGCTAGAGCCGTCGCCGGCGTCCTCCACAACCAGCCTCATCTTGCCGATGCCCTCCACTGAAAGATGGAGAGACACCGCCGGGCTGCCCGAACGGAGTGTGCCGCTTTCGTAGGCGAGGACGTCGTCCAGAAATGCCTTGAAGACCACGCTGCCCTGGCCCGCCGGGACCGATTCGTCAACCCCCAGATCCGCCTCGAGAAGCCGGTACTTTCCGTCCAGGGAATAGGAGATCTCCGAGAGGGGATAGGTGCCAACCCCCTTCTCGTAGCTCTTGCCCCCGATGGCAATGGGGTTGTTTAGGAAGGAGTTGTCCAGCTTGGGCAGGTTATCGTCGGCCAGGGCGATCCAGCCGGTGCTGGCCGACTCCCAGTGGAGGTCGCTCAAGTACACGGTGGCCGGGGCAGGGTCGATCTCCGTCACGGCCGGTGCCCGGACATCCTGTCTGCCGAAGACAAAACCGACCAGCGCGGTGACCATCAGCACCAAAAGTAGAGCTATTCGCATTTTCAAGCCACCAGACATCGGCTTCTAGCCATCAGACCTCAGCCCTCAGTTCTCAGAGATCGTCAATGGGTGGCCCAGGTTATGATACCCGCACGCTCAACCCATCCGGCTCGCGGCCACGGGCCGATCCTCCTCCGCTGCCACGGGAGGGTCGGTGTTCCTGGTCGCCACGGCCAGGACGGACAGTCCCCAGGGGAACGAGATGGAAGGGAGCAGCACGGACTCCAGCTTCAGCACACCAAAGAGTGCGTCGTTTATCCACTTTGGAGGCAACTCCAGGTCCATCAAGAGCGGATGGTGTTTGCCCTCCACCATTCGCTTGAACGCGGCGACAGGGAAGAGAAGTGAATTCACGTGGGTCAGCCTATTTAGGCGAAAGCCGGCATCCTGCAGCTTGGAGCCCAACTCCCGGCAGGAGTAGCGATGCCGGGTGTGAACGGCCAGGTCGTGTGCCCCACGGAGCCAGTTGTAGGCCGGAACTCGAATCACCAGCAGCCCTCCCGGCCTGAGCACCCTGGAGAACTCCTGCAGCGCCCGGCGGTCGTTGACCACCGCCTGGTGATAAAGAACGTCGAAGGAGACGAGCAGGTCGAAGGATGCATCGGCAAAGGGCAACTCCTCCACCGACGCGCGTGCCAGGGAGGCAAGCCCACGCCGCCGTGCCAGGCCAACTGCCTCGTCGGCGATATCGATCCCCACCGCCGGGCCAAACCGCCGCAGATACTCCAACATGCCGCCGGTCCCGCACCCGGCATCCAGGATGCGCGGGCTCGCGGCAGGGTCCAGATATCGCTCCAGCAGGGAGCCCACTATCCTCTGCATGCCCAGATACCACCAGTGGCGCTCCTCCAGTCGATAGAGGATCTCGTACTGCTCTTTTTCCATAAATTCTTCTCGTAAGTAGAGGCGGGTCTGAGACCCGCCTCTACAGTCCTGTCTGGCCGAAGCGGTTGATCGCCTCAGCCACCTCCGAGATCTGCTCGTCCGGCAGCTCGGGGTAGAGAGGCAGGGAGAGGATCTCCCCGGCGCACCGCTCCGTGACGGGTAGCGCGCCCCGCGAGAGACCCAGGTCGCGATAGGCTTCTTGGAGGTGGACCGGCACGGGGTAGTGAATCAGGGTGCCTATACCCTGATCCGCCAGGAAGCGCTTCAGGTCGTCGCGGTGAGCGGTGCGAATCACATACTGGTGATAGACGTGGCGGGCGTACTCGGCCTCCGTGGGACACAGAACCCCCTTCAGCAGCGAGTTATAGAGCGCCGCCTTCTTCCTCCTGGCCTCATTCCACCTGTCCAGCCGTCGCAGCTTCGCCCGCAGAATGGCTGCCTGCATCTCGTCCAGCCGGCTGTTGAAACCCTTGCTCTCGTGATAGTAACGCTTCCGCTGCCCGTAGTTGCGCAGCAGCTGCAGCCTGTCGGCAATCTCGGGGTCGTCGGTGGTCACGGCGCCGCCGTCGCCACAGGCCCCGAGGTTCTTGGTCGGGTAAAAACTGAAAGCGGCCAGCGCCCCGATGGAGCCGGCCCTTCGCCCTCGATACTCCGCCCCGTGGGCCTGGCACGCGTCCTCGATCACAGGGATCCCTCGCCGGCGAGCCACCTCCAGAATCGGGTCCATGTCCGCCATTTGGCCGTACAGGTGAACGGGGATAATCGCCCTCGTCTTTGGGGTTATGGCATCCTCGAGCCGAGAGGGGTCCATGTTGAAGCCGCGCGGGTCCACGTCCACAAAGACCGGACGCGCCCCGGCAAAGGAGATGGCGGAGGCGGTGGGCACCGCGGTGAGGGAGACGGTCACCACGTCGTCACCAGGCTCAACACCGCAGGCCAGCAGCGCAAGGTGGATCGCCTCGGTCCCGGATCCCACCCCCACGCAGTGGGCAACCCCGCAGAAATCGGCAAACTCCCTCTCGAAACCCTCGCCCTGCTTCCCCAGGACGAACCAGCCGTCGTCCAGCACCTGCTCCAGAGCCGCGTGGATCTCCCCCCGCATCTCGAGGTGCTGTGGCCTCAGGTCGTTAGCCTCTATGCGCATCTTTACCACCCAAGTGCTGGTGCTGAGTGCTGAACGAATCTCCACCGGTGACAGCACCCAGCACGCAGCACTTCCCAGTCGCCTACCAGTACTGGTCCCTATTCTTCTTGTAGAACTCCACGGTACTACGCAGCCCCTCGAGGATGCTGGTCTTCGGTTCCCACCCCAGGGCCGCCCGGATCTTGGAGAAATCGGTGTAGAAGCTGCCGATGTCTATGGACTTCTTCTCTGCCGGGAATGGGACCAACCGATAGCTGCCGTTCCCCACCACCCCCAGCAGTATCTCCAGGAACTCCTTGAGGCTTGTGGGGCCCATGCCGCCCACGTTGAAGAACTCGCCGTCGGCGGCAGGATCGGCACCGGCCATCAGAAAGGCATCCACGGCATCGTCGACGTAGGTGAAATCCCGCAACTGGCTTCCGTCGCCGAAGAGCGATATCTCCTCCCCGTCGATCGCCTGGCGGATGAACCAGGGGATGAATCCCTGACGGTCATGCTTCATCAACTGCCGGGGACCATAGGTGTTCGTGAGCCGCAGGGAGCAGGCCCTGATCCCGTGGACGTTGTTGTAAAGGATGTGGTACCACTCCCCGGCCATCTTGTTGATCCCGTTCACGTCGGTCGGGCGTTTGGGGTGCATCTCGTCCACTGGGAGATTCAGGGGTTTTCCATAGATCTGGCGGGTGCTGGCGTATACCACCTTCACACTGGGGTTGAACTTGCGACAGGCCTCAAGAATGGAGAGTTGGGCCTTGCAGTTGATCTCAAGGTCGGTGTAGGGGTCCCGAACGCTGTCGATGTGGCTCACCTGGCCGGCCAGATTGAAGACCACGTCGTGCCAGCGGACCAGGTAGTCCATGCTGTTCTCGTCGCGGACGTCGGCGATGTTGATCCTCAGCTTCGGCTGGATCTCCGCAACGTTGAACAGGTTGCCACCGTAGTCGGGCACCAGGGAGTCAACCAGCAGCACGTCGGCCCCGAGCTCCACCAATCGATGGGCCAAATTGCTGCCAATGAACCCGAGCCCACCGGTGATCATCACGGAGCGATCGCAGTAGAAGGAGAGGCAATCTTCGCGAGGAATCATTGGTCTTTTCGAGCTACTGCCGGAGTCTCCGCCGGCGTGCTGCTCAGACCTTTGTCCAGCACCAACTCACGCCACAGCCTGATCAGATCGATCCCCACCCTGAAGACTCGCGAGAAGTTGAAGAACTGGGAATGGCCGTAGGCCCGATGATAGTGGCTCACGGGCACCTGGGCGATGTTGAAACCGGCGTCCTGCACCTTCTTCATCATCTCCACGCAGATCACACCGCTGTTTTGCTCGAACCGAACCTTGTCGAAGACGGTCCGCCGGAACAGCCGGAAATCGCAGTCCACGTCCCGCACCTTCAGGCCGAAAGCGGTCTTCACGGTCCAGTGGTACAACTTGCCGATCACGATCCGGTGGAGCGGATCGGAACGCTTCACCTTGTAGCCGTTCACGACGTCCACTTCGGGCGCCATGGCTTCCAGCAAGAGCACCATCTCCCGGGGATCGTACTGGGCATCCCCGTCGGTGTAGAAGACGAGGTCTTTGCAGCAGTTGGCAAAGCCACTCCTGAGGGCCCCGCCGTATCCCCGGTTCTGCTGGTGATGAACCACCTTCAGCCGAGGGTAGCTAAGCTTCAGCTCCTTGAGGATGTCGGCAGTATGGTCAGCGCTGCCGTCGTTGACGACGACGATCTCGTAGTCGTCTGTCAAGTTACGCAGCGTCATGTCGGCGGCGATAACCATGCTGGGGATTGTGCCTGCATCGTTGTAGGCGGGGAAGAATGCAGAAATACTGGGTCTCATAGCGTTGTCGCTCCTTCGTGCAACGCTGGCAGCCCGCCTATCGGAGAGCCGAGAAGGCCCGGCGCACGAACGTTAGCCCTATGGTTGATATGAAGAGGTCACGAGGGAACAGCCAACCGCATACTCGGGCTTACGCCATTATAGCATCATACAAAGGGCGGCGCGAACCATCCAGGACGTCGCGCATCAACCGTTGGCGATGCCTACTCGTCGCCCGTCTGTGGACAGGCGGCTGAGCTGATCATCGCCCTCTGAATGCGGCCGTCGTGACGCCTCCTGCACGCACTGCCAGCCTTCCATAATGGAGCGCGGGCTACGAACTCTTAGGGCCCCTGGGCTGAGGCCAATCGCCGAACCAGCCGCTATTGTTGTCCAGGGCCTCCTGGACGTACTTCCAGAACTGGCCGTTCGGGGTATTGGTCTCGACCGCTGACAGGACATCCTGCTGCCTGAGCAGCGCTTCCCGTTCGGCGTCCGAGCCCGTGGTTGCTACCCCGCGGTAATACTGGCCGATATGCATCGCGTTGTGCGTTATCAGCCCCGCCAGCCACTGCTGCTGCTGGTCCCTATAGCTTCCCCACTCGCTCGGGAAAACGGTGGCGTCGTTGATCTTGAGGGTGTGACTCGCGAAATCGACTGCAGGGCTGCTGCTGTCGACCCGCTCGATCCGGTACACGTACTGCTTGACGATGCCGTAGTTGTATGGGCTCTTGCTGGACAGAAGCGAGAGGGCTCCGTTGACCTGATTCGCGAAATCCGAAGTTCCCGCCACCTCGATGTTGGCTGGTGCCGCCCCAGCCGAGGGAATCACCGTGGACGCCGGGGCCGCTGTAACGGGCGTGGCCGACGGATAGAACGTGGCAGGCAGCGGCGTGGGCAGCGGCGCCCCGTCCTTCTCAAAGGCGTAGAACAGATTGGTGTTGGGCAGCTGGTCCGGCCGATCCACCCAGTTGGGCTTAGAGGGATTGTACTGCTTGTAGAACTTGCTCGCGTTGGCCTGGGCATCCAGGTCGGCCGGCAGGTTCTGCCCCGTTATCATCGCCTTGAGGTAATCCGCCAGCAACAGCCCCTGGGTGTAGCCGTTGGTGGCGTCGAAGTGCATGACCCCGCGCTGGAAGCGGAGATAGACGAAGTTGTTGTTGCTGGGATCTCGCTGCGGCTTGCTGGTGGGCACGCCCCAGATCTCCATGTTCAGCAGCGGCAGCAGCGCAGGGTTCGCCCCACCCTGGGGATAGGCATCCTCGAGCTTCACGGTGTTCTGGAACGCCGTGTAGAAGTTGACATTCATCCCCTCAAACTGGTTGGGCGCCTGGTTCTTGATGAAATCCTGCACCCGAACATCGTACCCAGGAGTCCCGGGGACCGGCGCCTGGGCGGCGATGCCGGCATCCGGAGCCGGATAGCTGCTGCCGTTAATCCGGGTGTACTCCATCATCCCCGGATCCAGCACGTTCATCGTCTGGGCAGCACCGTTGGGACCGATCTGCATGATCTCCCGCTGGAAGAACTGTACGGTGGTGCCCAAGAATGTGAAGGTGCGGCTGACCGGGTAGCCGAAGGTGCGCAGCGCGCCGCGCTTGTTGAAGTAATCCCAGAAGACGTCGTTGTCGATACGGAAGCCGGTGGCGTCGAAGAAGCGGTTGTCCTTAGGCGCCAGCCCGGGCGTGGGCTGAGGAGTGAACACCGGGGTCGCCGTGGCCACCGGGGTCGGCGTCGCAACGGGGGCAAAGCCTATCGCCTTACCAATCTTGTTGGCCGACTGCTCGGTGAACCAGACGTTGCCGCTGCCGTCCACCGCTATGCCAAAGGGTGCGCTGTTGGCTGTGGGGGCTCCATTGTCGACGACACTCCCGTTGGAGACGCGACCGAAAGTGTTGGAGCCCGATCCGGCGTACCAGACGCCGCCCAGTTTGTCGACGGCCAGCGAGGTGGGCTTGCTGTTGTTGGTTGGAATGTTGTACTCGGTCCAGCTCCCGCTGGG
>Ga0209014_10000592_pt1 | contig 21225 bp, 17 predicted proteins | sample BarGraNGADG00212_FD_184491 | JGI IMG/M metagenome (GOLD analysis project Ga0209014, IMG submission 184491) | Arctic peat soil microbial communities from Barrow, Alaska - Barrow Graham LP Ref core NGADG0002-212 (SPAdes) (version 2) | ecosystem: Environmental > Terrestrial > Soil > Wetlands >...
CCCCGGTCGAGCCGGTCGCAACGCGTCGCCGCTGCGTCGGCTGATGCGTAGAATGGTCCGAGTCGAGGCCGCCGAGGGCGCGGCCCGCACGTGGGAGGTGGGCACGGTGAATCGCCAGCCGTTCATCGTCGGCACGGGGGCCGACAAGGTCCTGGGCTTTCTCGCGGGCTTCGCAGCCAACGTGTTGGGCCTGATCGCCACCATCGCGGTCCTGTACATCTGGGCGGGCAGCGACCCCGCCCCGGACGTGGAGGAGCGGCGAGCCCACGCCGCTTCCGTGTCGATATGGTCCGGGGTTGGCTGCGCTCTGCCGGCCATCCTGATCGTGATCGCGCTCCTGGGCCTCGGCGTTGCCGGTTCTACGATGATCCATCCACAGGTGCAATTCACGCTGATGCCCTACCAGCCTTGACCCGCAGAACGGGCGGCGGCTTACCCGAGTTGAGATTGGGCCCCGCGTACCTCATCATTTATTAGGTGAGCGATTGAATGCCGCGGCTCTGAGACCGAGGCCGCTCATCTCGCGGAACGAGTTCCGCCGGGTCCCGGGCGCGTGGAGGATGGAATGACGCAGCTGCAACCGCCGAAGACCCGAGAAGAGGTCATCCGGCAGGACGTTCGCGACCTGCACCGGCTGGGTTATGCCCAGGAGCTCTTCCGCACGATGGGCGGCTTCTCCAACTTCGCCATCAGCTTCTCGATCATCTCCATCCTGACGGGCGCGGTGATTCTGTATGACTACGGCCTCGCCTGGTCCGGCACCGCCGCGAGCCTGATCGGCTGGCCACTGGTCACGGTCTTCGTGCTGCTTATCGCGGCTTCGATGGCGGAAGTCGCCTCCGCGTATCCGACGGCCGGAGGCCTCTACTACTGGGCCAGCCGAATGAGGGGCAAGAACTGGGGCTGGTGGACCGCCTGGTTCAACTTGATCGGCCAGTTCGCCATCGTGGCCGGCATCAACTACTCGGCCTCGTTCTTCCTCAACGACACGATCGTCACGCCCATCCTGTCGAGGCTCGGGGTCGAATACGCGAACTCGAGCGTGCTCCTCTCCACCGGCGGGACGGCCATCCTGACGGGCCAGCTGGCGACGATGGGCGTGCTGCTGGTCATCCAGCTCGCAATGAACATCCGAGGTATCAACCTGGTGGCGGTTCTCAACCAGGTCAGCGTGTGGTGGCATATCGTCATCGTCGTGGCCGTGGTGGTGCTGCTATTCGTGGTCGGCAAGCCGGATCAGTCGGGTCTGCACCTGTTCCAGATCCAGCCGGTCGATCAGGGCGGCAGCTGGAACAACAACCTGGGTTTTACCAACCTTCAGTACGGCCCGGCGATTGGTTATCCCCTCATCGCCGCCTTCATGTTCTCGTTGCTGCAGGCCAACTGGACGTACACCGGCTACGACGCCTCGGCGCATGTAGCCGAGGAGACGGTGGCGGCCCGCCTTTCGAGCGCGTGGGGCCTTTTCCTTTCGGTCGCCGTATCGGCCGTCGTTGGTTACGTCTTCCTCTTCGCCCTGACCACACACCTCCCGAACCTCTCTGGCCTCTTCCCGGCCACGCTACCCACGGACGTCTCCAATACGAGCCAGTACTACTTCGGAAACAAGGCGGCCGTTATCGAGATCCTCAACTACAACCTGGGCCAGGTCGGTGAGATCCTGTCGGCCGGCATCGGCATCGCGATGGCCTTCTGCGGCCTGTCGTCGATCGCATCGGCCGGCCGGATGCTCTACGCCTTCAGCCGTGACGACGGGATCCCGGGCTCAGGGTGGCTGAAGCGGGTTTCGCACCGATACCGCACCCCGGCCAACGCGATGGTGGCGATAGTCGTAGTCGCGTGGCTCTTCACCGTCGCGTCCGGCATCGTCGGCGGCGGCACCGCCATCATCATCGTCACGGCCATCTCGACAATCTTCCTCTATGCCGCCTATGGCATCCCCATCCTCCTGGCACTTCTGAGCGACAAGTGGCGAGCGGAACGGGTCTGGAGTCTGGGCCGGTTCTCACGACCCGTGGCGGTCGGGGCCCTGGTCTGGATCGTCGTGCTGATGGTCTTGTTCACCTTCCCGACCTCGGGCAACATCTCCTGGCCATTCATGGTGGCCGCTGTCGGGTTCCTGCTGATCTACTACTTCGCCTGGGCGCGCCGCCGGTTCACCGGTCCCAAGGTCCACACGATCGAAGCCGAAATGACCGAGATCGAACGCGAGTTCGAACACGCGGCCGAGGAAGTCGCGGGGGCTTAGGCTCGGCCCAACCCCGGATAATCGAAGCGCGGCGGGCGTCATGCACGCCGCGCTTCGTTTGGCGACCTGCGCAACCACGCGGCATCCATCTGGCCGCGGCCGGCTGCACCAGCCACAATACGGGCGCATGGAGCGCCGGCCCGGCCCGACCGAGTGGGCCTCGGGCACGGCACAGGAGGAACCGATGAGCGACGAGCATGGTGCCGGCGAGCAGCTCGAGGAGTTGCGCGAGATGGTGCGGGACGGGCGCATCGATACGGTCATCGTCGCCCTGACCGACATGCAGGGGCGGCTCGTGGGCAAGCGTGTCCAGGCCCAGGCGTTCCTCAACGGCGTCGTAGACCACGGCATCCACTTCTGCACGTACCTGCTCGGCACGGACATGGAGATGAACACGCCGGACGGCTTTGCGCTGATGAACTGGGAGACCGGCTACGGCGACTGGATCGGCCGTGAAGTGTGGGAGACGACGCGAGTCTTGCCCTGGCTTGATTCGACTGCTCTGGTTCTCTGCGACGCGGTCGACGATGCCGGCGAGGAGATCCCCGTCTCGCCCCGGACGATGCTCAAGCGCCAGGTCGCGAAGGCGACCGGCCTCGGATACGTGGTGAAAGCCGGCACCGAGTTCGAGTTCTACGTCCTGCGTGACACCTTCGAGGACATGCACGAAAAGGGCTATGTGGATCTCGATCGCGTCGGCTACTACAACGAGGACTACCACCTCCTGCAGGCGACCAAGCTCGAGCCGCTCTATCGGCAGATTCGCAATCAGATGACGGCGGCCCGCATTCCGATCGAGTTCAGCAAGGGTGAGGCGGCTCCGTCACAGCACGAGGTCAACATTCGGTACGACAACGTTCTGGAGTCGGCGGATCGGAGTGTCATCTTCAAGCACGGCGCCAAAGAGATCGCGTGGCTCAACGGCTATGGCCTCACCTTCATGGCCAAGCCGTATGCGGATTGGACCGGCTCGTCCGGGCACCTCCATATCAGTCTGTGGGGTGCGGACGGGGAGAAGGCGCTGTTCCACGAAGCCGGCGCGGAGCCGTATGGAATGAGCCGGGTGATGCGCAGGTTCATGGGCGGCATGATGGCCCTGCAGCGCGAGCTGGCCCTCTTCATCGCCCCGAACATCAACTCGTACAAGCGCTATGCGGTGGCCAGCTGGGCTCCGGTGAACGTTGTCTGGGGTCGCGACAATCGAACGACGGGCTTCCGGATCGTGGGCCAGGGTGCGGGTCTGCACATCGAGAATCGCTTCCCCGGTGGCGACATGAACGCCTACCTCGCCTATGCCGCCGAAGTGGGCGCGGGGCTGTATGGCATCGAGCACAAGATCGAGCCGCCGGCCGAGTTCAAGGGCAATGGCTACACGGCGACGGGCTGCGACCGCATGCCCCGCGCTCTGTACGAGGCAATCGAGCTGCTGGAGAAGAGCAAGGCGGCGGTCGAGATATTTGGCCAGGACGTCGTGGACCACTACCTCAACGCGGCTCGTGTCGAGCGCGACACGTACGACGCGGCGGTCCACCCATGGGACCGCGAGCGGTACCTCGAACGCGGCTGAGGGGACCAGCGAGAGCTCGGAACTGGTCGCTGCCCCGGTAGGCGCATCGGTGGAGCGGTTCAATTCGCCGACGGGCCGACTGGAAATCGGATCCGGCGGTGCCGTGCTCGTGAAACTGGCGCCGATAGCGCCAGATATGACTGGGCCGACTGGTAACGAGGTGGCCTGCTGATTTCTTGACCGCGAGGCGTCTGTCTTGACGGGAGGCGGGGTCCCTCCACGCTCACGGACGCTCGTTCCCAGGCGCCAGGCGAGGTGGCGGAGCGCGGCGGCCACGCCCGTCGGTGATTAGTAGTCGGTGGAGTCATAGGTGGCGGGTGGGCGGACCCGAGTTGCCGGGGCTGATCCTCGTCGATGTCGCCTCAGAGCAGCTGATAGCACCATCGGGCGGGATCGGTTCGGCGACGCGTTCTGATCCCGCCCGTCCCATTTCGCCAGAAACCGACCAAACCTCAGAAACCGACCAAACCCAACAACTTGGCGTCGAGCTACGGCACCGTTCTCAACTTGACTGAATCCACCTGGTAGGTCGTCTCCCTCCGACATCTGCCAGGAAGAAGCGGGCTCGGCGTTTCGACGCGCCGGGCCCGCTTCGATTCGTGGCGGGTTCCCCGGGAAGCCGCGAACACGCCGCGCCCGCTCAGCGGCGAGGGGAGAGGTACGTCGCGAGCCCCTCGGCCAGCGGCGTCAGCCGGCGCGGCAGTCGCTGTCGGAGCAAGTCGGTGTCGACCGGAGCCGAGGCGACCACGAAGTCGATCGCATCCGGCGTCATCGGGGGCGCGGGCAGGAGCATGAGCGGGCGCGTCGCCAGCTTCATGAGCGCCGCCGGAGCGTGGAGGATCGGCCGCCTGCGCCCGGAGGCTCGCAGCGCCGCGCGCACGATCTCGTCCATCGTCAACGTCTCGGGGCCGCCTACCTCGAAAGTGACGTTCTCCGCCGCCGGAGTCTCAAGCGCGTCGGCGACGAGTGCGCCAACGTCCGAGACGAGGATCGGCACGAGCATCTGGCGGCCGTTGCCGATTTGCGGGATGAAGGGCAGCCACCGGGCGAAGCCCAGGAACCTGTTCAGCGACCGATCGCCGGGGCCGTAGATCCAGCTCGGCCGGAAGATGGTGAAGACGATGCCGCTGTTCCGGACGGCCTCCTCGGCGCGCCACTTGGCCCTGAACCAGTGACGTCGGGCATCGGGCGCGGCGCCGGCCCCTGACATGTAGACCAGGCGTTGAACGCCCGCCCGCCGGGCCGCGGCAGCGAGGGCTTCGGTGCCGGCCGCGTCCACTTTCTCGAAGGTCCGGCCGCGACGCGGCGCCTCGACCGGCGAATTGCGGAACGCCAAACTGATCACGAGCGCGTCCACGCCGGCCAGGGCGGCGGCGAGGGTCTCGGGGCGCGTGACGTCGGCAGTCCGGAATTCGAGCCTCGAACTCGAGTTGGCGGGGGCTTCCTTGCGGGACAGCACCACCACCCGGCAGCCCCGCGTTGCCAGTTCGTGTGCGATTGCGCCGCCGACGAAGCCGGTCCCGCCGGCCACGGCGACGACAGACGTTCTGGATTCCACGGCCATCCTCCTGGTTGATTGCCACGCCCAGCATAAGTCCCACTCCAAAGCGGACCCGAAGGATGCGGGCCCGTCCTGCCGGGGCGGACGGGAGCCGGAGAGTGCATCAAGCCTTACGAGCGTCCGTCGACTGAACCGGAGAAGTGCCCTTGGACATCGTTGCGAGCTATGTTCGCGGACTTGTCATCGGTTTCGCGATCGCAGCCTGGCGATAGCCAATCCGGCGACGATCCTATCCTTCGCGGCTGCCTTTGTCGGCTTGGGTCTGGCCGGGCATGGAGTGTCGGTTGCCGCCGCCCTGGTGCTCGGCGTATTCAGTGGCTCTGGGTCCTGGTGGCTGGCACGGGCCGCGGGCGTATCCGCGTTCCGCGATCGACGGGGGCCTGCTTCGCTCCGCGGCCTTGTTTCCGGGTCGTCTGCGCTGATCGGCCTGCTCGGGCTCGTCGCGATCGGCGCCAGTCTGGCGGGATGATGGCCCCGATCGACAAGCCCGTCGGCAGGGACGTCGGGACTTCATCCCGATCGAGGGTTGAGCCGCCTCCGGGTAAGCTAGCGTCGGACTGGCGGTGCAGCGCTCTGCCAGCGGTCCGGCGGACGGCCGGGCTCGATCCCAGGGCCATGGAGACGCCACGATGCGACTTGCCGACAAGGTTTCGGTCATCACCGGTGCCGGCAGCGGGATGGGCCGCGTTGCCGCCCTGCGGTTCGCCGCCGAGGGCTCGTGCGTCGTCGTGGCCGACAACAACGGTGACGCCGCCGGCGAGACCGTTCGCCTGATCGAGGCTGCCGGCGGCCGGGCAGTCGCCGCCAAGGTCGATGTCTCGATCGAATCCGACGCCCGAGCGATGATCGAGCTGGCCATCTCGACGTACGGCCAGATCGATGTCCTGTACAACAACGCGGGGATCATGCCGGAGGCCGACCATTCGGTCGTGGACACGCCGGTCGACGCCTGGGACCAAGTCATGGCCGTCAACGTCCGCGGCGTCTATCTCGCCTGCAAGTACGCCATCCCGCACATGGTCGAACGCCATTCGGGTTCGATCATCAACATCTCGAGCTTCGTAGCCGTCCTGGGCTGCTCCGTCCCGCAGGACGCCTACACTGCCTCCAAAGGCGCTGTCCTGGCGCTGACCCGGTCGCTGGCAGTCCAGTTCGCCCCGCAAGGCGTCCGCGCCAATGCCATTCTGCCCGGACCGGTCGAGACGCCACTGCTGATGGACTGGCTGCTCAAGGACGAAGCCGCCAAGGAACTCCGCCTGGCCCGGAACCCGACCGGCCGCTTCGGTAAGCCCGACGAGGTCGTCGCCCTGGCGGTCTACCTCGCCTCGGACGAGTCGAAATGGACCAATGGAGCCTCGATGGTCATCGACGGCGGGATCAGCGTGAACTACTTTTAGGTCGATCGACGAGATCGGCCATCCGAACCAACTGAGGAGCTCGATTGAGGAACCCCGATGACGACTGACTCCACTGCGATTGAGGCAAAGTCGAGCGACCTGGCGATCGGAATCGACTTTGGAGGCAGCGGCGTCAAGGGTGCCGTGGTGGACGTTCGAACCGGCGAGCTGGTGGGCGACCGTCTCCGCGTCCCCACGCCGCAGCCGTCGGTGCCGCGTGAAGTGGTAAGCGTCATGGAAGGCCTGGTGACGCGGCTCGTCGAACCGTGGGCTCCCGGCGGGGCCGGCCTCTTCCCGGTTGGAGTGGGGATTCCGGCGGCAATTCGAAACGGCACCACGCTCACCGCGGCCAACATCGACTCGGGGTGGATCGGCTTCCCCGCGGAGCGGGAGATGGCCGTTGCGATGAAGCGGACCGTCGCCGTCGGCAATGACGCCGACGTGGCGGGCCTGGCCGAGGTTCGTTTCGGGGCCGGTCGTCGGCAGTCGGGGCTGATAATCGTGCTGACGATCGGTACGGGTATCGGTTCGGCCCTCTTCATCGACGGACGACTGGTCCCCAATACCGAGATCGGCCACCTGGAGATGAGAGGTCACGACGCCGAGGAGCTGGTCGCGGAGTCGGCGCGCTCTCGTCTCGGCCTGAACTGGAGGGACTGGGCCTCCGGCTTCGACCAGTACCTGCACCTGCTCGAAAGGCTCTTCTGGCCGGACCTATTCATCCTGGGCGGTGGCGCCTCGAAACGAGCCGACAACTACCTGCCGTACGTGACGGTCAAGACGCCGATCGCGATTGCGGCCTTCCGCAACAATGCCGGCATCATCGGCGGAGCCCTCATCGCCCACGAGCGGCGATCCCTCACCGCGGTCCGCAGGGCGGGAGAGCCAATCTCCTGAGCTACCGCACCGGAACGCGGAACTCGACCTTTCGGCAAGCCGGACACGCGAAGACCTCGAAGTCCATCGTGCCCTCGCCGATTTCGGCCAACCCACCGAAAACCATCTGCCAGCCTCCCGACGTACCGCCGACCCGGAACTTCTCCATCCCGACAGCGGACAACTCGGTCCCGCAGCGCAAACACTCGCCGTAGCTCGATGGCAGGTTCTCCGGCTCCTGGTTGGGGTTTGACATGGCGCGCTCCCTCTATGCCGTTCGGGTGTCCAGTTCCATTGTGCATTCCGTTGTCTCGACTCCGGAGTGAACCCGGAAGGTTCCGTCCGCGGGTTCGTCTCTGAGTAGATCGGTGGCTATCCCTTCGTTCCTATCCCGCGCAACTCCCGGAGTCGCGGCACGCTGCCGGAAACCACGAGGGTCTCGCCGGCGACGAGGGCGCGGTCGGCCGGTGGGTTGGCCTCGTAGCTGCGCTCGCCCTGGACGATCGCCAGGACGAAGACGCCGGTGTCGCGCAACGCGCCGACGGTCGAGCCATCCAGCGGGTCGCCGGCCACGATTTCGACTTCCTCCATCGAGAAGGCCAGCTCGCCGTGAGACAGTGCCGCGTCGATGAAATCCACGACTCGCGGTCTTGTCGCCAGCTCAGCCAGGCGGTGGCCGGCCATCGTGTACGGCGAGACGACGCGGTTGGCGCCGGCCTGCATCAGCCTGCCTTCGGAGTCGGCGGAGTTAGCTCGGGCGACAACGAAAAGGTCGGGGTTGATGGCGCGCGCGGAGAGGATCACATAGACGTTGTGAGCATCGGAGTCGATCGTGGTGATCAGCCCGCGAGCTCGCTCGATGCCGGCCGCGCGGAGAGTCGCCTCTTCGGTGGCGTCGCCCTCGACCTCGAGGAAGCCCTCCCGTCGGGCTCTGGCTAGCGATTCTGGCAGGATGTCGATCACGACCACCTGGAGACCCGAATGAACGAGTTCGCGTGCAACGGTCAGGCCTACGCGCCCGTAGCCGCAAAGGATGTAGTGGCCCTGTAGCTTGCTCACCGCATTGGCCATTCTTTCCGCCTCCCGCCGTCCACTGGTCGCCTCAACCACGAGGTATTCGGCCACGATCCCCACCGACCCGAAGATCAACCCGACGCCGCCCAGCGACAGGACCATGGTCCAGATACGCCCCGCGTCGGAAAGCGTCCCGACCTCCTTGAACCCGACGGTGGTGAGCGTGATCACCGTCATGTAGAGCGCGTCGAATAGCCTCCAGCCGGGCTCGATGACCATGTAGCCGGTGGTCCCGACCGCGATCGCCCCGACGACGACGCCCAGCCATATGCGGACGTGAGTCGCGGTGATGGCCGCGGGCGCGCTAAGGGCCGGCCGGCGCGAAGTCCCTGGGAACGTGCGCGGCGTCTGTCCGGCCGGGGTCGTAGGCTCGTTGATCATGCGCCGCGAATTCTAGTCGTGCAGAAGGGGCAGGAGGCAGCCGGGCCGCGAATCCAGGCCGCGGGGCGTGGGCGCTGAGCGCGGGGCGTGGGCGCTGAGCGCGGGGTTCTTGCCCAATGCAAGTCAGGAGCGCATTGAGCAGAAGTCGCGGAGGTTGGCCTCTTCCCGCAAGGCATAGAGCGGGCTAGGTCAGCCCATCTCTCGCGTAGTCTGCCTCACGGGACCCGCAATCGGCGGTGCCTGAAGCGGCGTGCGCGACCGCATGGTTCTGCGTTGTACTTTCGACGCCCTTCGGCGCCACGACCTCTGCCCAATGTCGCCCACATCTGCAATCGGCAAGAACCAGAGGCCGCGGAGGTCGGATATAGGACTCGTCAGCCAGTTCCGAACCTCGACCTGCCTCTGGGGAAAGGCAGCCTGAAAGGTCGCGGCATGCCGTGCAACGACATGGCGATGGGTGCTCATCTCGGGCAGAACCAGAACCACTCCAACCGCCCGGGCCCGCCAGCCCAACTCGCGTGCAACTACGCCGGGGAGCACGCGCCGCTTGCGGTCCAGGGTCACGAGCGCGTCCTGAAGGTCCCACAAGCGAGTCTTCGTCTCCACGATCAGCAAAGCCCGAGCCCGCTCGTGCCAGGCCAGGACGTCGGCCGAACCTCGCTCGCCGTAATGGCTGAACGTGTGCTCGGGCACGGTCTTCCATCCCGGGCCGGCCAGGGCCGTCACGGTCTCCTCGACCATGGCCGCGTGGAGTCGGTCTCGCAGACGCTCAACTTCGGGCGAGCGCCAACCGAGCGACACCAGGGATGGCATCCCCATGGCTCGACTTATGGCCCTCAGCGTGCTTACGGTCATCCCGTCGATCAGGCCGCGTTCCAGCCCTGACACGGTTCCGCGACTGACTCCGGCACGGCCCGCCACGTCCTGCTGGCGGAGGTTTCGGGCCAGTCGAACGCTCTGGACGATCCGACCCACCTGAACATCGTCGCTCATGCCCGAACCATCCCACGCTCCGATCTACTCCGGCTTACCGTCGCCTGAAGCCGGATCTAGGGTGCGGGCGGGTGGCCGTAGGCGGCCGGGCATGCCAGCGGCGCTTCGGTGGGCTGTGACCGCGGAGGTGGTGGCTCCCGCACGGGTATGATCCGCTGGGACGCCGACCGGGAGCCCGAGCCGCCGACCGGGAGCCTGACCGCCGACCGGGAGCCCGAACCGCCGACCGGGAGCCCGAACCGCCGGCCCACGCGCCAACGAAGGCACACCCGACTCGGCCCGCAGAGGTGCCGCGATGACCGTCCAGCCATACGACTCAGGCGCAGCCAACGGCGCCACCCCGACGCTCAAGATGGTGATCGGCGGCGAGTTCGTCGACGCGGCGGACGGCCAGATGTTCGATGTCGTCAGCCCGGTGAATGGCCAGGTCATCGTGAGCGTCCCGAAGGGCGGCGCGGAGGATGTCGACCGCGCGGTCAAGGCCGCCCAAGCCGCCTTCGACGGCGAGTGGGGGACGTGGAGCCAGACCCGCCGCGGCCAGACCCTCGCTCGCCTGGCAGGGCTCGTCCGCGGCCACCTCGAGGAACTCGCCCACCTCGAGAGCGAGAACATGGGCAAACCCATCTCCTCGGCTCGCTGGGAGATCGGCGCGGTGGCGAACGTTTTGGAGTATTACGGCGGCGCCGCGAACAAGCTCATGGGCGAGACGATCCCCGTCTCCAAGCCCGGCTTCGACTTCACGCTGCGCGAGCCGATCGGGGTCGTGGGACTGATCGTGCCGTGGAACTTCCCGCTCATGCTGGCCAGCTGGAAGATGGGCCCGGCCCTTGCCACCGGCAACACCGCGATACTCAAGCCGGCGAGCTACACGCCGCTCACGGCGATCCGCTTCGCGGAGCTCGCCCTGGAGGCTGGGTTCCCGGCAGGAGTGCTGAACGTCGTGACGGGCCCCGGCGGCACGGCCGGCGCCGCGATTGCCGCGCACTCCGGAATCGGCAAAGTGGCTTTCACCGGCGAGACCGCCACGGGCCAGGAGATCATGCGCGCGGCCGCCGGCAACGTGAAGAAGATCAGCCTCGAGCTAGGGGGCAAGAGCCCCAACATCGTCTTCGCCGACGCGGACCTCGAGCGTTTCGCCGCCGAGTCCCCCTATTCGGTCTTCGACAACTGCGGCCAGGATTGCTGCGCCCGCTCCCGCATCCTCGTCGAGCGTTCCGTCCACGACCGCGTCGTCGAGCTATTTGCTGCGGCGACGCTCAAGGTCAAGGTCGGCGACCCCAACGATCCGGCCACCGAAGTCGGCACGATGGTGAGCTTCCGGCAGCGCGAGAGCGTCCTGAACTACATTCGGATCGGACGCGAGGAGGGCGCGCGGGTGGTGGTCGGAGGCGGCACCCCGGCCGAACCGGCGTACGCGCAGGGCGCCTACATCCAACCGACCGTTTTCGATCAGGTCGCCTCGGGCATGAGGATCGCCCAGGAGGAGATCTTCGGTCCGGTCGTCGCGATCATCCCCTTCGACACCGAAGAAGAGGCGGTCCGACTGGCGAATGACACGCCCTACGGCCTATCGGGGTCGATCTGGACACGCGATATCGGCCGAGCGATCCGGATGGCAAGGAGTGTGCGGACGGGCGTGCTCTCGATCAACTGCAACTCGAGCGTCCACACCGAGGCGCCGTTTGGCGGGTACAAGATGTCGGGCGTGGGCCGGGAAAACGGCATGCACGCGCTCGACCAGTACACGCAGATCAAGAACGTTTACGTCGACCTGAGTTAGTCCGAGTGTCGGCGCTCAGGTCAACGGCGCGGTCGGCGAGTATTGATTGCCCGAGATCGCTAGACTCGGGCTCAGGCCAGCGCGCGTTGTCTGCCACGTGTCTTGGGGTGTGGTACGTGCCCACTACTGGTCTCAAGATCGAAGGACCGGCTCATGACTGACGACTCGAGCCAGGGCGTGACCACCTGCCTCAACTGCGGCGCGCAATCCATCGTCGGGCGATTCTGTCCGGTTTGTGGCCGGCCCGTGAATCCGACGCCGGTCCCCGACTGGGCATCGTCGCAAGCCCCGGCTTCGCAACCCGCAGGCCCGTTGGAGCCTGCGCCACCTTCGCCGGCCCCCGGCTACGGCCAGCCGCCCCAGGGCTACACCCCGCCCCAGCCGCCGACGTATGCCCCGCCGCAGCCGCCCCAGGGCTACGGCCAGCCGCAGCCGCCCCAGGGCTATGCCCCGCAGCCGCCGGCCTACGGCCAGCCGCCCCAGGGCTACGCCCCGCCCCAGCCGCCCCAGGGCCAATACGGTTCCGCTCAGGCATACCCCGCCGGTCTCGGATACTCGCCGGCACCCGCGCGCCGCAGCTCGATGCCCATCTTCCTGGGCCTGGGCGTGGTCGGTCTCGTCCTTGCCCTCGTCGCAGGAACGCTCCTACTGGCCGGAGCCGGCGGTCCGCACGCCACCGCCACGTCATCCAGCATCGCGTACGGCACGCCAACCGCTCCAGCCGCGACGCCCAGTGCCTCGGCTTCAAGCTCGGCCTCCAGCCTGGCGACCCCGGCGCCCAGTGGGACCTTCGCCATGACCGGCACGATGGCGGTTGGCCGGTTCGGAAACACCGCGACCTTGCTGGGGAACGGCAAGGTCCTGATCGCCGGCGGTTGGAATTCGGCCACGGTTGTCGGCGCCAGCGCCGAGCTATATGACCCGGCCACCGGCAAGTTCACCGCGACGGGATCGATGGCGTCGGATCGGGCGTGGCACTCGGCCACTCTCCTCAAGGACGGTCGAGTGCTCATCGCCGGCGGCAGCAATGCGAAGTCGGGACTCAAGACGGCCGAGTTGTATGACCCGACCACCGGCAAGTTCACGTCCGCGGGCTCGATGGCTGTCGTTCGAAGCGCCCACACGGCGACTCGCCTGACCACCGGCCAGGTGTTGCTCACCGGCGGCTTTGACAGCACCGACACGGCATTCGCATCGGCCGAGGTCTTCGATCCGACCACGGACAAGTTCACGGCGACGGGATCGATGACCGCCGCCCGGTCGTGCCAGGCCGAGACCCTGCTCCCGAACGGCAAAGTGCTGATCACGGGCGGCATCGACGCTGCCGATAAGTACCTCACGTCGGCCGAGCTGTACGACCCGGCGACACGGAGCTTCACCAAGACCGGGTCGATGCATGTGGCACGCGACCAGCAAACCTCGACATTGCTCGGCGACGGCACGGTTCTGATTGCCGGCGGTCAGATCGGCGCCGATTCAGCAACCGCGACGGCGGAAATCTACGATCCCGCCAAGAGCGCATTCCACACGACCAAGCCCCTGGCAGACGCACGGCGAGGGCACGCCGCAGCACTGCTGCCCGACGGTCGCGTTCTGATCGTTGGAGGCGCGGCGGGAACACTCGTGCTTTCCTCGGCCGAGATCTACGACCCCAAGACCGGCACTTTCCTGGCGACGCCTTCGATGGTGACCGTGCGGGACACGCCGACTGCGACGGTGCTCCCGTCGGGTTCAGTGCTGATCGTGGGCGGCTACAACACAGACGCCGGCTTCGTGGATACCGCCGAGACCTACGGCTGAACCCTCGCCTCGAGGGGCCTCGTGATTCGGACCAAAGTGAGACTCTGCCGATAGCATTCCGGGCCACTTGGACAGTTTTCGGAAAATGGCGCCCGGCCGGAGTGATCGGTTTCGCCGTTTCGAACGTATGTAAGTCCAGTGGGCGTCGCAACCGATACGCGAGGGCGATGTGGCAACGCAACACAGGTCGCGCAGGGCGCGGGCGAGTCAAATGCGGCGGATGAACGAGGTCGATTCCGTCGTCGAGCTCTCGGATAGTGGTGAGGAGCTGGCCCCGCTGGCCCTCGTCGTTGACGACGAGCCTCTGATTCGACAGCTTGTCTCCACCGTCCTCCGTCGCAGGGGCTGGTCCATCATCGAGGCCGCCGACGGAACAGTTGCGCTTTCGGTCGTCGGCTCGGGGACCGTGGACCTACTGGTTACCGACTACGAGATGCCCGTCATCTCCGGAGTCAGCCTGGCCCGACAGCTACGTGCCTTCGACGCGGAGCTGCCCGTTCTGATGGTCTCCGGCCGCCCGGAAGCCGCCCGCAAGATGCGCAGCCTCAAGGGCCCGCGGACCGCCTACGTCCACAAGCCGTTCCCGATGGAAGAGCTCGTTGCGAGGGTCGGCTCCATCACCGACTGACCGGCCGCAGCCTCCGCCGCGCGGCCGGGGCATCCGTCTCCCGGACGCTTCGTGACTGCGGTGCCGAGTCGGTGGATCGACGCCGCCGTTGCTCTTCCGGCGCACGTCGAGAGGGATTAGTATTCAGGAACGGGCCGCGCAAATGGCTCGGTGAGACGGGTCGGGGGCGACGGAGCCGGAGCGGGCTCCGCATAGCACACTGGAGGAGACTCATGAAACTCAGTGCGCCGAAGGAGATCACGTTCCTCGTCGCCCTCGTCGTGGCGGTCATCGCTTTCCTGATCGCCGCCAAGGTCGTCACCAACCCTCTGGATACGGTGGCTGTGGTCTGGATCGCACTCGCGGCGTACGCGATCCTCGCCCTGGGGAACGTCCTCAGGGGACTGTAGGCACAGATCGGATGCGAGCCGGGGGTATTGACCGGCTCCGCAGCAGAGCCCGCCTCCGTCCGCGGCGGAATCCTCGCCGTTCAGGGGAGCTTCAGGTTTCGAGTTCATACATCGTCTAGCTGCGGCCCCCGTTTGAGGTGCCCGACAGGCGATGGAGGCGGGATCTGATGAATCGCGGGACGCTCGCGGCCGCAGGGCTGCTGGTGGTCGGCATCGGGGCGCCCATGCTGGTCGTGGTCGGGCCGATCCTCGCCGCAGGCTCGTCCTCCAAGTACACGACCCAGGCAGCCACTCGTGGCACCGTTACGGCGAGCGTGACGGCGACCGGCTCGATCTCGGCCACGACCACCTACGGCCTCCGATTCGGCGCGACTCCCGACATCGTGAGTTCGGCCCTGACGAGCTCGACGGTCTCATCGAGCTCCGGCGGAAGCACGAACGCCACCTGGCCGGTGAAGACGGTGGCCGCCACGATCGGTCAGCAGGTCAAGAAGGGCGACGTCCTGGCCACCGCGGACGACAGCTCCGCCCAGCTCCAGCTCGCGATTGCCCAGGCCAATCTCGCGGCGGCCCAATCCACGCTCACGACCGACAAGGCGGGCCCGGATGCCACGACGCTGGCGTCGGCGCAGGATCAGGTCAATCAGGCGCAGACGCAGCTCAACGACGCCATTGCCGGCCAGAAGATCACGGCACAGCAGAACGCTCTGACGTTGACCCAGGCACAGACCACGGTCGCCGCCGCCCAGTCCCAGCTCGCCGCCGACAAGACCGCGAACGCGGCGCAACCGGTCATCGACGCTGACACGGTGGCCGTGGCGACGGCCCAAGCCCAGCTCGCCTCCACGAAACTGAAAGTGACCCAGTCGAACCAGCAGGCCGCCCAGCAGGTGACTTCCGCGCGCCTCTCGCTAACGTCGGCCCGGGACGCGTACGCGGGGACCGTCGTCCCCGCCGCGGCGGCCGCCATCGCCACTGACGAGGCTCAGGTGGCCGCTGCTCAGACCGCCCTCGATGACGCGCAGGTAGCCGCCGACTCGCCGACCATCGTGGCCCCGACAGATGGCACCGTGACGGCCCTGAGCATAGTGGCCGGAGTGGACGCGCCCAGCGGCGAGGCCATCGAGATAGATTCGGGTCCGATGGTCGCGACGGTGAGCGTCGCCGAGACGGACGTGCCGAGCCTCAAGGTGGGCATGGCCGCGACCGCCACAATCTCCGCGGCCGGCCTGACCCTTGCCGGCGTCCTCAGCCGGATCTCGCCTGTGGCTGCCACAACGTCGGGCGGCGGCAGCAGCGTGGCAACCTACGCGGTCCTGATCACGCTGACCGACGCTCCCGCGACGGTGGTCTCCGGCATGGCCGTGAGCCTGAGCATCGTGACGGCGCAGGTCACCGGCGTCATCTCCATACCGGCGGGTGCCCTCCTGGGCTCGGCCACCAACGGCTACAGCGTCGACGTCCTGACCAACGGGACTCCCGAGACTCGCACGGTGCAGGTCGGGCTCGTGACCTCGACCCTGGTCGAGATCACGAGCGGGCTCAGTGAGGGTGAGCTCGTGGTCATCGTGCGCACGACTTCGACAAGCACTTCCAACTCGAGGTTCCGCGGCGGGCCCGGCACGGTCATCGTCACGCCCGGTCCGTAGCCAGCTTCGCGGCCTCTCGGCCGCCTCATGTGGGAGCCGCGCGGTCGCCGCGCGGCTCCTGCGCCACTTCTCCGCGCCCCCCTCGGCGCGTTGAGGGTCCTCATCCACAGGGAGCCATCGAGTTGCTCTTCGGTACTGATCTCTAGGATCGCTGGCGGCGAACTGCTCCCACGCCGCGTCCGGACCACGGGCTGTCTGCGCCCCACCGCTCGCTGAGCGCGGCCCGCGGGGCCGACCCGCTACACTCCCCGAGCGATGAGCAGCCTGATCGACCGGCGACCGCCGGCCCACAAGACGTCCCTCTCGCTCCGCATGTTCCTGGCCCTGATGGCCGGGAAGAGCGCGGCCCGCGCCACTCGGCTGGCCGGGCGTGGCGGGGGCACCTCGATCACCGGCATGGTTGCCCGGCGCGTGGACCCGCGGGTGCTGGAGCGGCTCGTCCGCGACCATGGCGTGCCCGTGGTGGCGATCACCGGCAGCAACGGCAAGACCACCACTGCCCGTTTCACCGCCGCGCTGCTTCGCGGTGAGGGCATCACCGTCAGCCACAACTCGGCCGGCGCGAATCTGGTCCAGGGCGTGACGAGCCTCGCCGTCAGCTACGCGGACATGCGCGGCCGACTCCCCGATGGCGTGCTCGTGGCCGAGGTGGACGAGGGCGCGCTGCCCAGGGTGGCGCCGGAGCTTGCGCCGCGGGCGCTCCTGGTCACGGACCTGTTCCGCGACCAGCTGGATCGCTTCGGCGAGATCTATGCCGTCGCCGAGGCCATCGAATCGGTGGCCGCCGGCCTACCTGCCGAGTCGGCTCTCGTCGTCAACGCCGACGATCCGATGGTCGCGACCCTGGCACCCGAACGAACCGGCAAGCGCGTCACGTTCGGCCTGGCGATCGACCGTTCGACCGACCGGATCACCCGCGCGGCCGACACGATCCGCTGCCCCAAATGCCGGTCCGACCTCGAATACCGCTACGTCTACCTCTCCCACATGGGCGACTACAGCTGCTCGAAATGCGGCTTCGCGCGGCCCCCGCTGGACGTTGCTGTGACGTCGCTCGAAGTCGTGGGCCTCGATCGAACGCGCATGGAGATCCAGACGCCGGTCGGCAAGCTGACGGCGGAAGTCCCGCAGTCGGGCGTGCACATCGCCTACAACGCCGCGGGTGCGGTCGCGATCCTCGTCGGGCTCGGCGTCTCGCTCGAGCATGCGGCCGCGTCGCTGGCGGCGGTGGGCCCGGCATTCGGGCGGCTCGAGAAGATCGATGCCGACGGTCGCGGGCTCATCCTCGCCTTCGCCAAGAACCCGACTTCGTACAACACGACCCTGCGCGCTCTGGCGACGGAAGGGGAGCCGCGCCAGCTCCTGATCGCCGGCTCTAACACGCTCGTGGACGGCGAGGACTTCGGCTGGCTGTGGGACGTCGATTTCGAGACGATGGCGCCCAAGGTCGAACGGGCGATCGTCTCGGGAACTAGGGCCGACGAGCTGGCCAACCGGCTCAAATACGCGGGCGTTCCGTCGGAGCGGCTGACGATCGTCGAGGATCGCAAGGCGGCGCTCGATGCGGCCCTGGCCGCACTGCCGGCCGACCGCCGGCTGGTCGTGCTGACGGGCTACACGCCGCTGATCGAGCTTCGCAACGAGATGATGCGGCGGGGCTGGACGGGGAGGTACTGGGCCGTATGAGCGCAACGAAGGCCGGGGCCACGAAAGCGCGCGGCGTGAAGGCGCGCGGCGCGAAGGCGGCCGGCGACCACCGCCCCATTCGAATCGCCCACCTGTACCCCTCGCTGCTGAACGTGGCCGGCGACGGCGGCAATCTCATCGCCATCGCCCGCCGGTCGGAGTGGCGGGGCATCCCGGTCGAGGTCGTGGCCGTGGAGAAGGGCCAGACGCCCGATTACGGCAAGTTCGACGTGGTCCTGTTCCACGGCGGTCAGGACGTGGAGATGGCGGTCGTGGCCGAGGATTTCCACAAGCACGGGCCGGCGCTGCAGGCGGCGGTGGACGGCGGCACGATCGTCTTCGCCGTGTGCGCCGGGCTGCAGCTGCTGGGCCATCGCTACATCTCCAACGCCGGCGAAGTGATGGAGGGTGTCGGCATCCTGGATCTCGAGACGCGGGGCGGACCGCAGCGCTTCATGCAGCACGCGGCCTGCGAAGTCACGATCGATGGCGTGACCGAGACCGTCGTCGGGTTCGAGAACCACTCAGGCCTGACCGACCTTGGGCCCGGCTGCGAAGCCTTCGGGCGCGTGCTGGCGGGCGCCGGCAACAACGGGCTCAACGGGCTCGAAGGGGCGCGCGCGGGAAGCGTCTTCGCGACCTACCTCCACGGGCCGTGCCTGCCCAAGAACCCGTGGCTCACGGACCAGCTGATCCGATTGGCGGTCGCGCACGTGGAGGGAGTGGCTCTCGCGGAGGTGGCCCTCGCGCCGCTGGACGACGAGCTGGAACGCCACGCCCACGACGTAGCTCTGGCCAAGGCGATGGCGAACCGCGGCCGCCGAACGGCGTTGGAGCCAGCGAAACTGGTCCGCGGCCAGAAGTAGCGGCGGGAACGCTGCCGGAGCCCCGGTGCCTGCACTGCGCAAACGGCCCGTCCGCCCGGTGGTCGAACACCGTGTCGTGCTTCCGCGAAGATTGAACGGTTCGAAGTCGCCGGTTCGTCCGTCGGGTAGACGCACGCGAGGTGGGCGCCGACGTGACGACGAGGGAGAAGATGGTCGACGGGATCACGATGACGAGGCGAGGCAACGACGACGAAGTCGCCGGCTTGCTGCTTGCCCGGGCCGCCGAGGCGCATCGTCTGGCGGCGTGGGTACTGCGCGATCCCGTCGGCGCCGAGGACGCGGTCCAGGAAGCAGCTCTGATCGCGTGGAACCGGCGAGCCAGTCTCCGCAACGCGGAGTCGGCCGAGGGCTGGTTCAACCGCATCGTGGTCAACGTCTGTCGCGACGAGCTTCGACGTCGAGCCCGCAAGCGGGATCTGCCGGCATTCGAGCCGATCGCCGATTCGGGCTCCGACCGCCTCGCTCAGCGCGATGAGCTGGGTCGCGCGATCGCTCGCCTGATGCCGGACCAGCAGGTCGTGCTCGGACTCCGCTTCGGGCGTGACCTGACCGTTCCCCAGATCGCGGCCGAGACGGGGCTCCCCGAAGGCACGGTCAAGTCGCGACTCCACCACTCCCTCGAACAGCTGCGCGCCGCTCTGGCAGCCGAGCATCGCGCCGAGGAGCAGACCCGGTGAAGGACCTCGAACTGGAGTCTCGTCTCCAGGACTACTACGCCACCTTCACGCCGGCGGACTCGGGGCGGGTAGTCGCGGGAGTGGATCGGGTCGTCGCGAAGGCGCGGGCCCGAAGCGGGTCGCGGTTTGGACCGCGGTTTGGGGCACTGGCCGGGCCACGGTGGCTTCGTAACGCAACGGCCATTGGGCTCGTGGCAGTCGTCGCCGTTGCCGTTGCTGCGCCGTTCTGGTTGCACTCGACAACGGGCCCAGCGCCGACGAGCTCGGCCAGCGCGTCGCCGACGTCTTCGCTCTCGTCGTCTATGCCGTCGTCGACGCCGAGCGCTCTCGTCAAACGAACCCCGGCTTCTGGCCCCACCTGCCCGCCGGGCCCGGTTACAACCTCTTACGATGCCGCCGGCTGGCTGGGGACTCGCTTCGTGGTGGTAGCCGATCATCAGGGCCCGGGCTGCATTGACCTGCACCAGGAGCTGATCTCGGTGGATCCGGCCGTGGGCCAGTGGCGCACGGACTCCAAGCTGCCCTACCCCGGCGCCACCTTCGTGGATTCAACCGACGGCAGCTCCATCGCGATGAACAACTTCGATGGCATCCTCATCATCGATGCGGCGGGCAAACAGCACCTGATCGTCCGTCCGACTGGCACGGGCGAGGACTTCGGCTTCTACGGGCTGCCCGTTCTCCCGGGAGGCGGCTACCTGGTCACAGGCGGGGACAAGCTGTATCGGATCGCGTCGGATGGCAGCGGGATGAAGGCAGATCCGCTGCCATCCGGCTATGTCGCGGTAGCGCCCACGTCCGATCCCAACCGCTTCATCTTGACCCCGGCCGAAGATGCGAATGTCGCCTACGGTCTGGTCGGTACGGACTTCCGGGCTTATCTCTGGGATCTCCGCACGGGCAATCTCAAGCTGGTCGCTTCGTCGGTCTCAACGGTCGACCGGTCCCCCGATTCGCTCGCCTACCTGTCCGTATCCGGTGGTTGGGCGTCGCTGGCGGCGGATGGGTCCACCAAGCCAGTCACGCGGCCTGCCTTCTATGGCGGCTGGAACTCGCCCGACGGCAGCCGCTACATCTACGTACCGGACCCATCGTCGACCGCCGTTCAGACGGTCGAGCTGCGCGAAACGTCCACGAACCGCGCTCTTGCCAGCATCCAGGTCGTCATCGGCGCGGTCGTTTGGAAGGGCAATGTTGCGACGCTGATCTCGGGCTCGGAGCTGGTCATCCTCGACGGCTCGACCGTGACGAGGGTGCCGCTGCCCTGAGGTCGTCCCTGCGGGACGCGCCGCCGAGGCCGGTTCTTGCCTAACGCTCATCACGGTTACATTGGGCAAAGGTGCGGCGCGGGCGAGCCTCCATGGTCCGGCGCCAGGCCACCCACCCAGCCGTGTTCGAGTCCGAAGAGGCCCCGAATCGACCGAAACGGGCCAGCGGGAGGCTAGTTCGAGGCCACCGGAGGCTCGCTCACCGATCTGGCTGCCCTCCGCGCGACCAGGCCCTTGCCTAATGTCATCCTCATCAGCAATAGGCAACTTCGTCGCGGGTCCGCGGACCCGCGGAGGCGGCCGCGAGTGGCGGCGGCGAGTGGCGGCGGCGAGTGGCGGCGGCGGCGAGTGGCGGCGGCGGCGA
>Ga0209014_10000593_pt1 | contig 21201 bp, 16 predicted proteins | sample BarGraNGADG00212_FD_184491 | JGI IMG/M metagenome (GOLD analysis project Ga0209014, IMG submission 184491) | Arctic peat soil microbial communities from Barrow, Alaska - Barrow Graham LP Ref core NGADG0002-212 (SPAdes) (version 2) | ecosystem: Environmental > Terrestrial > Soil > Wetlands >...
GCAAAGCCGAACCACCCGTCCTGCACGGGCCCTACCTGCACTGGACCCGGACCGTCGCCGGAAAGACCGTGACCCGCACCCTCACCCCCGAGCAGGCCCAGCGCTACCAGCCCTGGTTCGACAACGCCCGCCGGCTCCGCGAGGCCCTCACCGACCTCGAAACCCGGTCCATGAAGCTCTTCCTCGACTCCGAGGGCTGATCGGTAATGGCCGAGATATCACCTCGCAGATGTGCGGAACGTCAGTCCGGCGGCCTGAGCCACATCCCTAATGGTCGCGATCGCTCTCACCTCTCCTCTGGTTGACGCGTTTCGGATTACTGTGTCGTTGCACAAAATTCCCCCGACGTCCTGACCGAGGAGCCCGCCATGCCACACATAGATCCCGCGACGACGTGGAGTGTCTTCACCAAACCGTGGCGAGGGCCACGGGTCGGTGCCCTCGGAGAGCTGGTGGCGACCATGGGTTTCGACGCCGTCGAACTCCCGGTGCGGCCCGGCTACCAGGTGACGCCGGACGACGTCTCGACTGCTCTGCCGGCGGCCGTGCGCGAGCTCGCGCGAGCCGGGGTCGCGGTCACCAGCATCGCCTCGGCTACGGACGAGGCCACGTTCGCGGCCTGCGCGGACGCGGGAGTGCCGTTGATCCGGATCATGGTGCCCATCGGGTCAGGCGGCTACGCCGCAACCGGCGCGGAGATGCGCCGGACGCTCGCCGGCCTCTCCGAGAGCGCCGAACGCCACGGAGTCCGAGTCGCGATCCAGCCGCACTACGACGACTACATCGCCGACTCCTCGGAGCTCTTCGCGCTGCTCCAGGACATCGATCCCCGATTCGTCGCGGCGATCTGGGACGCGGCGCACGACGCCCTCGCGCGCAAGCGGCCCGAGCACGGCCTGGAACTGCTGTGGCCGTGGCTCGGGATGGTCAACCTCAAGAGCGCGTACTACGACCGGGTCGACGACCGGGTGTCCCCGCAGGGGGATCCTGTCTGGGAACCGGTCTTCACCGACGCCCGCAGCGGTATGGCGGAATGGGGTCGCGCGATCCGCTACCTCGTCGAGCGTGAGTTCGCCGGCCCGATCTGCCTCACGGCGGAATATACCGACGAGAGCGACCTTGTCGCGAAGGTGACGCGGGATCTCGAATACGCACGAAGCCTGCGAACCGCTGCTCAGGGCGTCGCGGGAGCGGTCCGATGAGTGCTGCGGAGCGCGGGCCGGTGCGCGTCGCCGTCATCGGCGCCGGGCAGATGGCGAACCTCGTCCACTACCCGTCGTTGTCTTCACTGCCGGATGTGGAGATCGTCGGCATCTGCGACCTCTCGCCGGAGCGCCTCCGGGCGACCGGCGAGCGATGGGGCGTCACCGCGCTGTTCAGCGACTGGCGGGCGATGCTCGACGAAACGCGTGCGGACGCCGTCTATGTCATCGGGCCACCCGAGCTCATGTTCGGCATCTGGTGCGCGTGCCTCTTGCGCGGACTCGACCTCTTCGTCGAGAAGCCGCTCGGCCTCACCCTCCATCAGGCGCGCACGCTCGCTCGCCTCGCCGACGAGAACGGCTGCGTCACGCAGGTCGGCTTCCAGCGGCGCTCGTCTCCGCTGCTGGAGCGCATGGTCGGCCGGGTTCATGAGCGCGGCCAGGTGGTCCATGCGGTGTGCCGGTTCTACAAGAACGATCCGACCCCGATGGTGTCCGCGCGCGACCGGATGATGGACGACGGCGTCCACGTGATCGACACCCTCCGGCACCTCTGCGGCGGCGAGGTCATCGCCGTCTCAGATGTGACGCGCCGCGTGATCGTCGACGACATCAACTTCATCACGGCGACGCTCGAGTTCGACACGGGCGCCGTCGGGGTCATGATCACGAACTGGACGAGTGGCCGGAGGACGTTCGGCGTGGAAGTCCACGGGCCGGGGATCATGGCGGAAGGCGACCTCGAGATCGGCGGCACCGTCTGGGATGCCGATGGGCGGGAGGAGCTGGATGCTGCCGAGGTGGCGGGATCACCGGACCTCCACGTGCGTGGAGGCTTCCGCGCCAAGAGCGCCGAATTCATCGGGGCGGTGCGTACGCGTCGTCTCCCGTCGTCGCATTTCGGCGATGCGCTGAAAACGATGACCGTCGCCGAGACCATCCTCGCGCACGATCTGCTAAAGGAGACGGATCGAACGAAACGTTTAGTGTCCGGCGGAAACGCTTGACTTTCGCATATCCATGCTCCTAGATTCACTGAAGTCGTAACGTTTCGCTTAACCACTCAAGGAGGAGTTCATGAAGTCCCGATTGAAAAACACGAGGAGACGGGGACGCGTCGTCGTCTCCGTCGTGGTCGCGGGAGTGCTCTCCCTCGGTCTCGCTGCATGTTCAGGAGGCGGTGGTGGAACCTCGGGCCTCGACGGCAAGACGCTCAAGATGTACACGTGGATCGGCGGCAAGGCCGACACGCAGCAGTGGAACGACTACATCGCCGGAGGAATGCACGCCGACCCGAAGATGTCGGTGAGCTTCTCAGGCCCGCCGATCGGAGACTACTACACCAAGCTCCCCAGTGTGATGAAGAGCAGTAGCGCGCCGTGCCTGGTGACCTTCCAGAACGGCCGGGTGAATCAATACGTGCAGGGGCTGGAGCCGCTGGACGACCTGGCGAAGAAGAACAAGCTCGACCTGAAGGCGTACAGCTCGGTGATGCTCGAGCAGCTCAGCGTCGACGGCAAGCTGTACTCCATCCCGTTCAACGCCGGGCCCACCGTGATGCTCTACAACAAGAAGATGTTCAAGGACGCTGGCGTGGCCGACCCCACCAACGACTGGACGACCGACGACTTCATCGCGACAGCGAAGGCGACCACGAAGAACGGCGTGTACGGCTTCGCGATCGGGCAGGCCTCGAACCCCATCAGCACCCTCATGGCGGCCGATGGCTACCCCTGGGCGGACAAGAACGGTCCGAAGCTCGACGACCCGCACTTCCGCGACGCGCTGCAGCTGCTCGTCGACCTGTCCAACAAGTACAAGGTCGCGAAGCCGCTCGAGGCGGCCGCGGGCGGCACTTTCCCCGACATTGACGCATTCAGCACCGGCCAGGCGGCCATGGAGATGACGGGGCTGTGGGATCTGCAGCACGAGCAGAAGGCTCTCGGTAAGGACAATGTCGGCATCGCCGTCATTCCGAGCAAGAGCGGCGTCTCCAAGGGGTTCGTCGGCGGATCGGGCTTCGGCATCACGAAGACCTGCGGCGACAAGCAGAAGGCATTCGAGGCCATCGAGGCGATGACGAGCAAGAGCGGACTCGAGTTCGTCACCAAATCGCAGGCCTCCGTGCCGGCGCGGCTCGACGCGCTGGATGCCTGGTCCGCCAACGCGGGATCGCCGGAGTTCGCCGCGGTCATCAGGCAGCTGATGGGTGACGCGACGCCCTCGCCGGTACCGTCGAACCAGGCGCAGCTCGACACGCTCCTGACGCAGTACGAGGTGAACGCGTTCTCGGGTAAGAGCACGGTGGCCGAGGTGCTGCAGCAGGTGAAGGCCGGCCTCGCGTAATGACGTTCGTGCGTCTGGACCGTGCGGAGGAAGAGGCCTCCGACGGGTCCGTCGCCCCACCGGACCGCCCGAGGGGCCGGCTTCGCCGCCGGCCCCTCGGGGGCCCCCGCTGGGTAGGGTGGGCCTTCGTCCTCCCAGGCCTCATCGGGCTGGCGGTGTTCATCGTCATACCGCAGGTCGCCTCGCTGATCCTCGGATTCTCCGACTCGACCCTGCTGGGAGGCACCCAGTTCACGGGCACACACAACTACATCCGGCTGCTGCACGACCCGCAGTTCCTCAACAGCATCCTGGTGACGGCGATCTTCGTGCTCGTGTACGTCCCGGCGAATATCGCGATCTCGATGGCGATGGCGATGTGGCTGAAGACCCGCATCGCGGGCCGCAACTGGCTCCGTGTGATCTTCCTGATCCCTGCCTTGTCACCGATGGTGGCAAACGCCGCGGTCTTCCGTCTGCTGTTCCAGAAGGATGGCGCCGTCAACCAAGCTCTGGCGACGATCGGGCTCGGGCCGATCCCCTGGCTCAGCGACGGCAATTGGGCGCTGGCCGTCGTGATCGGTGTGTCGCTCTGGCAGTCGTTCGGCTACAACATGATCGTGCTCGGTGCAGGACTCGACTCGATCAGCCCGGACGTCATCGCGGCGTCACGGATCGACGGCGCCGGCCGGTTCCGTCGCCTTGTCTCGATCACGCTGCCGCTGGTCAGCCCTGCCTTGTTCTTCACCACAGTGCTGACCGTGATCGGCGCCTGGCAGACCTTCGCCCAGGCCTACGTGATCACGGGCGGGGGCCCGGGCAACAGCACGATGACGATCATGCTGTACCTCTATCAGACCGCTTTCACGAACAACCAGCTCGGCTATGCGTCGGCCATCGCCACCGTGCTGTTCCTGATCATCGCGATCTTCACGCTGTTCCAACTCTGGGGGCAGAGGAAGTGGGTCCACTATGACTAATCACCAGCTACCGGCCTCGGGTTCTCACTGGCGTCGCCGGGGACGGACCGTCGGGTTCGCCGCCAACACCACGGTGGCGTGGCTGTTCGCGCTCCTGTTCTCGTTTCCGCTGATCTGGACCTTCTTCACGGCGCTGAAGCCGGCGAACGAGGTGTTCGGCGCCCAGATCAGTTTCATCGGCTCGAAGGTGCTCTGGTCCAACTTCGTGGATGCGTGGACCGAGGTCGGCTTCGGGCGCCTGCTCCTGAACAGCCTGGTCGTAGCCGCCATCTCGACCGTTCTCACCCTGGTCGTCGCGACCTTGACTGCGTTCGCGTTCGCGCGGCTGCGATTCCCCGGTCGGAGCGCGGTCTTCTTGCTGTTCGTCATCACGTTGACGCTGCCGAGCGAGGTCGCCGTCGTGCCGCTGTTCCTCGGTTTCGACCAGGCAGGGCTCGCCGACACCTGGTTCGCGCTCATCATCCCTGGCCTCTTCGGGGCTTTCGGGGCGTTCCTGCTCCGGCAGTTCATGCTCCAGATCCCCGGGGAACTGGAAGAGGCTGCCCGGCTCGACGGAGCCTCCACGTGGCGACTCTTGATCAGCGTCATCGTTCCACTGGTGCGGCCAGCCCTGTCGGTGCTGGCGATCTTCGCCTTCCTGGGCAGCTGGAACAGCTTCCTGTGGCCGCTGATCATCCTCAACAGCTCCGATAAGTGGACGATCCCCATCGGGATCGCCGGGTTCACGACGCAGACGGGCACGCAATGGGAGCTGCTGATGGCGGCGTGCGTGATGACGATCGCTCCCGTGGTGATCGTGGTCGCTTTCGCCCAGAGACAACTGGTGGCCGCGATCGGCGCGGGCGCCTTCGGCGGCCGTTGAGCCCTGAGAGACGGAGAAACGTGAACCTCGAACCCCTCGACCCCTCGACCCTGTCGGCACCCGTCGATGTGTCGGACAACCGCCCCGCGCTCGCGCTGGTCGATGCTTTAATCGAAGCCGGGCCGTACGACGCCACCTGGGAGTCGCTGTCCCGCTACCGCGCTCCGCGGTGGTATCGCGACGCCAAGTTTGGCATCTTCCTGCACTGGGGGGCTTTCTCGGTGCCGGCGTTCGGCAATGAGTGGTATCCCCGGACAATGTACCGGCGCGGTACTCCCGCGTTCGAGCACCACGTGGCGACGTACGGACCGCATGATCAGTTCGGCTACAAGGATTTCCTTCCGCATTTCCGTATGGAGCGCTTCGACCCGGAGGAGTGGGTCGCGCTGTTCAAGCGCGCGGGCGCGCAGTTCGTGGTGCCGGTCGCCGAGCATCACGACGGCTACGCGATGTACGACACCGCGCGCTCGCGCTGGAAGGTGACCCAGGTGGGCCCGGAGCGCGACGTGATGGGAGACCTCCTGGCGGCGGTGGACCAGGCCTGGCTGATCGCCGGCGCGTCGACCCACCGGGCGGAGCACTGGTTCTTCATGAACGGGGGAGCGGAGTTCGACTCCGACGTCCGCGATCCCGCCTACGCCGACCTGTACGGCCCCGCGCTGCGCAAGGAGATGAACCCCACCGAGCGGTTCCTGGAGGACTGGCTGCTGCGCACGGTCGAGATCATCGACTCCTACCGGCCGCAGATCCTCTGCTTCGACACCGGAATCGAGGAGCCGTCGTTCGAGCCCTACATCCGGAGACTCGCCGCGTACTACTACAACCGGGCGGCGGAGTGGGGGCGCGAAGTCGTCATCAACTACAAGTGGGACTCGTTCCGGCCCGGTTCCGCGGTGCTGGCCATCGAGCGCGGCACGATGGGCGGCATCCGGCCCGACGTCTGGCAGAACGACACGTCGGTGTCGCGGACATCGTGGAGCTGGGTGGAGGGGCACGACTACAAGGACGCCTCCGAGCTCATCCAGGAGCTCGTCGATGTGGTCGCGAAGAACGGGAACCTGCTGCTCAACATCGGTCCACGCCCCGACGGGACCATCCCCGAGGAGGAGGCCGCGTTGCTGGAGGCGGTCGGCGACTGGTTGGCCGTGCACGGCGAAGCGATCTACGGTTCCAGCCCCTGGGTCGTGTTCGGCGAGGGGCCCACGGCTCCCGCCGCCGGATCGTTCACCGACGCCGCAGCGGCCGCGTACACCGCGGAGGACATCCGCTTCACGAGGATGACCGAGGTCGGCCACGATTATGTCTACGGGATCGGGCTCGTCCGTCCGGAGGACGGCCGCATGCGGATCCGCAGCTTCGGCTCGGGCAGCCGGTTCGTCGACCGTCCGATCATCGATGTGCGGGTCCTGGGCTCGCGGGAGCAGCCGGAGTGGACTCGCACGGGCGAGCACCTGGAGGTCATGCTGCCCGACTCCGAGATGGCAGGTCCCGGCGGCGCCGTGGTGCGGATCGAGTTGGCGCCGGAGGCTGCCGAGACGCGCATCGACTTCTTCCACGGCATGAACATCTAGCGGCGATGCGAGCCTTCGTGATGGACGGACCCGGCCGCGGCTCGGTCGTCGAGGTTCCCGATCCGCGGATCGGCGACTACGACGCCGAGGTCGAGATGCTCTGGTGCGGGGTGTGTTCGAGCACCGACAAGATGCTGCGCGCCGGCACCTTCCGCGGCGGTGTCTCGTACCCCAGCATCCTGGGCCACGAGTCCGTGGGCCGCGTGACGGCGGTCGGCTCCGGGGTGCGCGCGCTCGCTGTCGGCGATCTCGTGACACGGCCCGCTGCCTACAGCGCCGAGTCGGCACCCCTCGCCATGCACTGGGGCGGGTTCGCCGAGCGGGGCGTGGTCCACGACATCCAGTCGGAGGCCGAGGACCAGGAGCTTACCCCGGGCACAGTGCCCTGGGTGAGGCTCGAACCCGGCTCCGATCCGCTGTCCGCCGCCCTCGCGATCAGCCTGAGCGAAACCTTCAGCGTCGCCTGCCGGGAGGACCTGCTGGGTGCGACAGTCGTCGTCGTCGGCACCGGTATCGCGGGGCTCTCTCTCATGCAGTACGCGTCGCTCCTCGGCGCCGCCCGAGTCATCGGCGTGGGCCGCCGGGCCGAACGGCTCGAACAGGCGGCACGTGCAGGAGCGACGGAGACGCTGCTCACCGACGACGCCGCCGGTGAGCTCAGGCGGCGACATGACGCCGACATCGTGTTCGAAGCCTCCGGCCAGGCGTCGATGGTCGACATCGAGTACGGCTGGCTTCGTCCGGGCGGCCGGCTCGTCGTGTACAGCGCCCCCGCGGGCACCGCCGAACTGGACCTGATGGCAGCACCGCGCGACGTGAGACTCAGTGTCGCGTCGACCGGCGAGACCGCCGTGCTGCCCGGCATCTTGCGGCTCGTGCAGTCGGGCTATCTCGACCTCGACTCGTTCGTCACACTGCGCGTCGACCTTCCCGACATAGCCGCCGCCTTCGACGCCATCGATCGTGGCGAAGTCGTCAAAGCGATGGTGCGGCTTCACTGAAGCGCCGTCCGCCGAGGCGCACGCTCTAGAACCGACTGAAACGGAGAACACACACATGATCAAGATCGACAGCGTGCCGCCTCGACGCCTCGCGAGCGGGGCAGTGATGCCCGCGATCGGGCTGGGGACCTTCGGTTCCGACCACTACCGGGCGGGAGAAGTGGCCGCCGCGGTTAGCGGCGCGATCCGGGCCGGCTACCGCCTGATCGACTGCGCATCGGTGTACGGCAACGAGGCGGAGGTCGGTGCCGTCCTTCAGGAGGCAATCGACGGCGGTGTTCCCCGCGACGAACTCTTCGTCATGTCGAAGGTGTGGAACGACGCGCACGAGCCGGACGCAGCGATCGCCTCGGTCCGTCGATCGCTGCGCGACCTCCGACTCGACGTGCTCGACGCGGTGTTCGTGCACTGGCCGTTCCCGAACCACCACGCACCCTTCGCCGGCGCGGCCGACCGCGATCCGGACGCGCGCCCGTACATTCACCAGGAGTACATGGCGCTTTGGCACGCGCTGGAGGGCCTCGTCGACGAGGGAGTCGTGCGGCACCTCGGCACCTCGAACGTCACCATCCCGAAGCTCACCGCAATCCTGGCCGATGCGCGGATCGCGCCGGCGCTGAACGAGATGGAACTGCACCCGTGCTTCCAACAGCCCGAGCTCTTCCGGTTCTGCCTCGATCACGGAATCCAGCCGGTGGGCTACTCGCCCCTGGGCTCGCCGTCGCGACCCGAACGGGACCGCATCGTCTCGGACGTCTCGGACATGGAGCATCCCGTCGTGGTGTCGATCGCCCGCGCGCACGGAGTGCATCCGGCGTTGATCTGCCTGAAGTGGGCGGTCCAGCGCGGACAGGTCCCGATCCCGTTCTCGGTGAAGGAGTCGCAGTTCGTCGCCAACCTGCGGGCCGTGATCGAGGACCCGCTGACTCCCGCCGAACTCGAGGAGCTCCGATCAGCGGAACAGAACAACCGCCTCATCAAGGGCCAGGTGTTCCTGTGGCCGGGTGCCGACAGCTGGCTCGACCTGTGGGACGTCGACGGCACGATCCCCAGCTGGGACGGCTGCGCCGCAGACCGCGCAGCAGTGGACGTGACCGCATGATCACCGGCCCGCTCGTCCATCCTCCGCTCCTGGAGGCGCTCGCCTCGTCGGGCCACGGCTCCGGGGTGCTAATCGCTGACGGGAACTACCCGTACCTGACTGCCACCGGACCGGGCGTGCGCCTGATCCATCTCAATCTGCGTCCCGGCCTGCTCGACGTCACGTCGGTGCTCGACGCCGTGCTCACCGTCGTCAACATCGAATCGGCAACCGTCATGCAGACCCCGCCTGGGGTCTCTGCCCCGGCGCAGGACGACTACGCACGCAGGCTGGGCGGCGACGTGCCTATGGAGAAAGTCGACCGGTTCGTGTTCTACGACCGGGTGCGCTCTCCGGACGTCGGCGTCGTCATCGCCACCGGGGACGAACGCCTGTACGGCAACCTGCTGCTCACGATCGGTCTGCGCTGACGCGGTAGAGCTTCCCGCCCGACCCTACATAGCCACTCGACTGAGAGACGCGGCCTGAGCAGCCACACCTGAACACGTGACCGGATTCGAGGAGACAATGAAAGCGACACCTGACTGGAACGACCCTGCCGTCTACGAGTGGGGGAGTGAATCCGCTCATGCCACTCTCGTGACGTACGACACGCTGACGCAAGCGGTGCGGGCCGATCGCTCGGCATCGGTCTTCCGGGTCAGCCTCGACGGAGACTGGAAGTTCCGGTGGTCACCGAACCCAGAATCGCGGCTGCCTGATTTCGCAGACGAGAATGCCGACGATTCGGGCTGGGACCTTCTCCCGGTTCCCTCGAGCTGGCAACTGCACGGGTACGACTACCCGATCGGGGTCAACACGGTCCTGCCGTGGACCGGCGAGAACGGCAAGAACGAACAACCCGCTCCCACCGGCGACTACCCGCACGCCCCGACGCGCTACAACCCGGTCGGACAGTACCGGACGACATTCGAGCTCCCTGACGGCTGGGCCGGCCGACGGACGTTCATCCAGTTCGAAGGCGTGGAATCCGCGTACTACGTCTGGATCAACGGCCAGCGCGTCGGATACCGCGAAGACAGCTATACCCGTGGCGAATTCGACTTGACCCCGTACGTGCACAGCGGGCGCAATGTGCTGGCCGTCGAGGTGTATCGGTGGTCCACAGGGTCCTACCTGGAGAACCAGGACAATGTGCGGCTCTCGGGCATCTTTCGCAGTGTGCTTCTGCTCTCTAGGCCGTCGGTCCTCATTCGGGACTTCACCGTCAGAACTTCGCTCGCTGACGACTTCTCTGAGGCGGCTCTCGAGCTGAGCGTCGATGTGCGCGACTACGCCGGCGCGCGCACCGGGGAGGACTTCCAGGTCCGGGCGACACTCTTCGACGGAACGGATGCGGGGGCTGTCGAAGTCTGGTCACGATTGGCGCCGGTTGAACCGGTGGCTCCCGGCCGAGATGTATCCGCGGCGCTTACGGAGCCAGTAGTTTCGCCTCGGCTCTGGTCCGCTGAGCGCCCAGAGTTGTACACACTGGTCGTCGAGCTCTGCGACGAGAATGCGTCGGTCGTGGATCGCGTATCCACCCGCGTCGGCTTCCGCCGAGTCGAGATCGTCGACGGCGTGTACCGGATCAATGGGCAGGCGATCTCTCTTCGAGGCGTCAACCGACACGAGTGGAATCCGCGAACCGGTCGCACCCTCAGTTCGGCTGACATGATCGCTGATATCACTCTGATGAAGCAGAACAACATCAACGCCGTCCGCACCTCCCACTATCCGAACGACCCGCGGTGGTACGAACTCGCCGACGAGTACGGACTGTACGTGTTCGATGAGGCGAACAACGAGACCCACATCAACCGCGTCGACGCTGAAGGGCGACCGAACATCCCTGGCGATCGCCCAGAACTTCGGGCGCCCCTGCTGTGGCGGATGCGGAACATGGTCGACCGGGACAAGAACCACGCGTGCGTGATCGCCTGGTCGATCGGCAACGAGTCGGGAGTCGGCTCGAACCTGAAGGCCATGTACGACTGGGCCAAGGGGTACGATCCGACCCGCCCGGTGAGCTATCAGGATGCGACCGGCTCCGGCTCGCCGGTCGTCCCCTCGGACAGTTCCGATTTCGACGGTGACTTCTACCCGCCGGTGCCCGAGCTGATCAACCGGGCCGGCCGCGATCCGAGGCCCTACCTGCTCATCGAGTACGCGTTCAGTCAGGGGAACACGTCTGGCTACTTGGATGAATATTGGGCGGCCATCCGCGACGATCCGGGTCAGGTACTGGGTGGCTTCCTCTGGGATTGGGCCGACAAGGGGCTGTGGTGGGAGATCCCGGGACGGCCGGGTGAGGAATTCCTCGCCTACGGCGGCGATTGGGGCGACGATCCTAACGACGAAAGCGCACACATGAGTGGCCTGCTGCTTTCCGACCGAACACCGACACCGAAGCTGGAGGAGGCCAAGCTGGCCTACCAACCAGTGAGCATCACCCTTGTAGACCTAGACACCTGGACCATAAGGATCACGAACGAGTACCTGTTCACGAGCTTGGACGGGCACAGACTGCAATGGGCGGTCACTGAGGACGGAAATGCGATCAAAAGCGGAACGATCCCTGGCTATCAGCTCTCGGTAGGACCCTTGCAAAGCGCGGACATCACACTTCCGTGCTCGCTGCCGGAGCAGCTGCGGGCCGGTTCGGAATACCGGCTGGAGCTCTCGATCGTTCTCGACGCTCCTACTTCTTGGGCGGAAGCGGGCCACATCGTAGCCAGGGCACAAGTTGCACTTCCCGTCGTTGCTCCCGCCCTCTCGCTCATTCCGTCGGCGGAGCTGGCCTCGCCGCAAGTGCGCCAGACCGAGGAGATGATCGAGGTCGCTGGCGAAGGCTACGCGGTCAGGATCGACCGCTCCACCGGCCGGCTGACGTCTTTGCGATATGACGGCCGCGAAATGATGGCAAGCGACCTGATGCCGAACTATTGGCGTGCCCCGAATGATCCGGAGCTGTCGATACCTGAATTCAGAGCGACCCTGCCGGAGCCATCTCAACCGTGGCGCGGCGTCGGTGAAGACTGGGCTATCAGCGAGATCGAATCGTCGTCCATCCCGGGTGGTGTCCGGGTAACCGTGCGCGGAAGCGTCACCACCACGATGCCGTTCCGTCCCAGCCACCGCATCACGACTTCGCCTCAGTCGATCGTCTACACGATCTACGGCAACGGGCAGGTGGATGTGCTGTCGACATTCGAGCCGGTACCCGGCACCCCCAACCCGCAGGTCGTCGGGACGACATTCGGGCTCCGGGCCGAGTTCGCAACCATCGAATGGTATGGCCGTGGCCCGTGGGAGTCGACCGCTGACCGGCGGGGTTCGGCATTCTTCGGTCGCTACTCGGGATCGGTCGCGGATCAGGTCACCCGATACAGCCGACCGCAGGATAGTGGGAACAAGGCCGACACCCGCTGGGCTGCTCTTACCGACGATGCCGGTAGGGGAGTGCTGCTGGTGGCTGGAGGAAGCATGTACCTCAACGCCCAACCGAACAGTCCAGATGAACTGACCGGACACCGTCACTGGCACGAGGTGCCGGAATCGTGGCGGACTGTCGTACGCGTAGACGCTGCGCAGGAAGGCGTCCTAGGCGGCAACTGGGACCTGCTGACGCGCCCGGACAAGTACAGCAACACGCCAGCCAAAGGGCCATACAGCCTCCTCTACCGCGTACTTCCCCTTCGCGAGGGGCAGGATCCGGCAGCTTTGGCAACGCAATACGTGGAGACCGACCTCCCGTATTCGCCACCGGCGACCCCGCACGAAAGTCCGTCGACCGAACCCGACCCCGGTGACTGACCGACGCGGCGGCCGGCCGCCCACTCTCCCAACCCGCCACCCGCGAGGTTGCCTATCCCTTCTCATCACGCTCATCACGGAGGCGCCATGACTCAAGCCCATCTGACCCTCGACCCCCATTTCGTCGTCGGCCCCATCGACCGCCGCGTGTTCGGCAGCTTCGTCGAGCACCTCGGGCGGTGCGTGTACGACGGCATCTACGAACCCGGCCACCCCTCATCCGGCGACGACGGATTCCGCACCGACGTGATGGAACTGGTTCGCGAACTGGGGGTCTCGACCATCCGCTATCCCGGTGGCAACTTCGTCTCTGGGTACCGCTGGGAGGACGGGGTCGGTCCGCGCGAGGAGCGGCCTCGCCGCCTCGACCTCGCCTGGCACTCCGCCGAGACGAACGAGATCGGCCTGGACGAGTTCGCTCACTGGTCCGAAGCGGTGGGCAGCGAACTCATGTACGCCGTGAACCTTGGCACCCGTGGTGTGCAGGAGGCACTCGATGTGCTCGAGTACGCGAACATCCACTCCGGAACCGCGCTGTCGGACCAGCGGATCACCAATGGCACGATCGAACCCCACGACATCCGCATCTGGTGCCTCGGCAACGAAATGGACGGACCGTGGCAGCTGGGTCACGGCACTGCGCATGACTACGGCCAGCTGGCCGGGAAGACCGCGCGGGCGATGCGGCAGATCGACCCCGATCTCGAGCTCGTGGTGTGCGGCAGCTCCGGGGCGGGCATGCCGACCTTCGGCGAATGGGAACGGATCGTACTGGAGGAGACGTACGAGGACGTCGACTTCATCTCCTGCCACGCCTACTACGAACCGGTCGATGGAGATCTGTCGAGCTTCCTCGCATCGGCTGTGAACATGGACCGCTTCATCGAATCGGTCGTCGCCACGGCCGATCACGTCAAGGCCCTCCGCCGCAGCAAGAAGACCATCAATCTCTCGTTCGACGAGTGGAACGTCTGGTACCAGTCGCGCTACAACGACGTCGACAAGATCACCGACGTGACCAGCTGGCCCAAGGCCCCACGCCTCCTCGAAGACTCGTACACCGCCCTCGACGCCGTGGTCTTCGGAGGTCTGTTGATCTCGCTCCTCCGCCACGCCGACCGGGTGACGGCCGCGAGCCTCGCCCAGCTCGTGAACGTCATCGCTCCGATCATGACCGAGCCCGGCGGCCCGGCCTGGCGCCAGACCACCTTCCACCCCTTCGCGATCACCTCGCGGGTGGCGCAGGGTGTGACCCTCGAACTGAAGCTGGAATCGCCCACCACACCCACCGCGCTCTACGGCGAGGTGCCGGTGGTGGATGCGGTCGCCACCTACGACGAGACCGCCGGCGCGGCATCCGTCTTCCTGGTGAACCGCAGTCTCACCGAGGAGGTCACCATTCAGATCGACGCGAGCCGGCTGGGGATGTCGGAACTGACCGCCCAGACACTCCACGACACCGACATCCATGCGCGCAATACGGTCGACGATCCCGATCGGGTCGTGCCCGCACCGAACACCAGCGCGCGATTGCAGGACGGGGTCATCACCGTCACGCTGCCCGCCGTGTCATGGACGGCGGTCTCGCTGTGCTGAGGGTCGACGGAACCCGCATCGTCGAAGGGTCGGAGACGGTGCGTCTGCGGGGCTTCGGCCTGGGCGGCTGGATGAACATGGAGAACTTCATCACCGGCTATCCGGGTGCCGAGTTCCAGCAGCGGAAAGTGCTGCGCCGAGCGCTCGGCGAGGAAGGGTACGAGAGGTTCTTCGATCGCTTCCTCGACTCCTTCTTCACCGACGACGACGCCGCGTTGCTGCAGAGCCTCGGCCTGAACTCGCTGCGCATCCCCTTCAACTACCGCCATTTCGAAGACGATGACGCGCCGTTCGTGATCAAGCCGGAGGGCTTCCGCCTGCTCGATCGCGTGGTGGACGCCTGCGCCCGGCACGGCATCTACACGATCCTCGATCTGCACGCCCTCCCGGGTGCGCAGAACCAGCACTGGCACAGTGACAACCCCACGCAGTGGGCGAGTTTCTGGACCCACCGGCACTTCCAGGACCGCGTCGTGAACCTCTGGGAGCATCTGGCAGAGCACTACAAGGGCAACCCCTGGGTGGCCGGCTACAACCCCGTGAACGAACCCGCCGATGCCGACGGCTCGACGATCGGTCCGTTCTACGCGCGGTTGGAGACGGCGATCCGCGCGGTCGACCCCGATCACATCCTCTTCCTCGACGGCAACCGCTACTCCACTCAATTCGACCAACTGGGCGATCCCATGCCGAACTGCGTCTACACGGCGCACGACTACGCACTCCCCGGCTTCGTCGACGGTGGCCCGTATCCGGGAACCAGCCGGGGGCAGTACGTCGACCGCGACCGGGTCGAGCAGACGTTCCTCGACCGCACGCGATACATGCGCGAGACCGGAACCCCCATCTGGGTCGGCGAATTCGGACCGGTGTACACCGGCGATCCGCAGCGCGACGAAGAGCGGTACCGCCTACTGGAAGACCAGCTGGAGATCTATGACCGCTACGATGCCAGCTGGGCGCTGTGGACCTACAAAGACATCGGCCTGCAGGGACTCGTGACGGCGCGCAGCGACTCGCCGTATCGCCGCCGCATCGAACCCGTCGTGGCGAAGAAGGCCCGACTCGGCGTCGATGCATGGGGATCGACGGATGCGGGTGTGCGCTCGATCCTCGATCCGATCGAGGAATTGTTCGCCACCGAATTCCCCGACTTCCAGCCCTACCCCTGGGGCGCCGAACGATGGATCCACGGGCACGTGCGTCACGTGATGCTCGCCGAGGCGATGGTCGGGGAATTCGGCCGCGCCTTCGAGGGCGTGGGGCCGGCGGAGGCTGCGGAGTTGGCAGGCGATTTCGCGCTGCAACGCTGCGACATCCGCACCAGACTCGCCGACATTCTCCGAGCAGACGGCTCGCCAGGCGTCGTCGACGTGTGATCGGAACCGTCGTTCCATACCCACAGTTTTCGCGTTCACCACCCCACACCACCATCTCTGGAGATCATCCCCATGACATCCGCCTCGCTCCCCGCCATCACCATCGACGACCGCGTCACCGAATCGACCGTTCTTCCGCACGTCTGGAGCCTCTGCGCGGGGGCGGGCCGGGCCAATGAGGCGCTTCGCGCCGACTGGCAGCAGCAGTTCCGCGAGGCGGTCGACCGTCTCGGTTTCCGTTACCTGCGCTTCCACGGCGTGTTCCACGACGACATGTTCGTGTACCGCGGCACCTACGGCGGAGGCTTCGGGCCGGATGTGCCTCTCGAGACCCCGGTGCACACCTTTTCCTACGTGGACAAGGTGTTCGACTTCCTGATCGATCTGGGGGTGCGGCCGTTCGTGGAGCTCGGCTTCATGCCGCGCGAGCTGGCCACCCAGACCGAGACCGTGTTCTGGTGGGGTGCGCACTGCAGCCCGCCGAACGACATGGATCGTTGGGTGGAGCTGGTGGTGCGTTCGGTGAAGCACTGGATCGAGCGCTACGGTCTCGCTGAGGTGCGGGAGTGGCGGTTCGAGGTCTGGAACGAGCCCAACCTCGTTCCGCATTTCTGGACCGGCACGAAGACCGAGTACTTCGAGCTGTACGCCCGCACGGTGCAGGCCATCAAGGCCATCGACCCCGAACTCAAGGTCGGCGGCCCGTCGACCAGCGTCTTCGTGCCCGACGACCGCTACGCGGGGGAGACCGAGGACCGCTCGGCCGAGCACGCCACCGCGGCGGCATCCGACCCGGATGCGCTCGACTGGCGACCGGTGTGGATCGAGGATTTCCTCGTCTGGTGCGCCGAGCGGGAGCTGCCGGTCGATTTCATCTCGACGCACCTCTATCCCACCGACTTCGCGTTCGGAGCGAACGGCGAGGCCGTCAGTCTCACCCGTTACGCGGATGCGACGCCGGACGACTTGACGTTGCTGCGGCGGCTGATCGGCGAGAGCGCCTATCCGGATGCGGAGGTGCACATCACCGAGTGGTCGAGCTCGCCGTCGAGCCGCGACCACATCCACGACACGGTGTTCGCGGCGACCTACATCACGCGGGCCTATCTCCGCTCCGCAGATCTGGCCAACTCCATCTCCTACTGGACCTTCACCGACATCTTCGAGGAGGGCGGCGCCGGGCTCGGCCCGTTCCACGGCGGATTCGGCCTGGTGAACGAGCAGGGCATCCACAAGCCGACCTTCCACGCCTTCGCGATGCTGAACCGGCTGGGCGACCGGCTGATCGCCTCCACCGAGCGAGGCATCGTCTCGCAGCACTCCGCGACGGGAAAGCTGGCCGCGCTCTTCTACAACTACCCCGACGACATGAACGCCCGCTCCGTCGGCTCGCGCAACTCCTACGAGGCGACGCGCGACTTGGTCGGCATGGGCCCCGAGCAGCACGTGCGGCACACCATCGGCGGGCTGGAGCCGGGCGCCGTCTTCGCAATCGAGACCCTCGCGCCGGGGCACGGCGACGCGGCGGAGGCGTGGAGCGCCATCGGTCAGCCCCTCAACCTCTCGCGTGCCCAGGCCGCTTATCTGCGCGAGCAGGGCGACGCCCTCCAGCGCCATACCCTGGTCGCCTCAGAGAGCGGCACCCTCGAGATCGACCTCGCCCTCGCCCCCTGGGCCGTGGCGTCGGTCTTCGCCCTCTAGTACTACAGTCGCGTTTATGGGTTGTGTCCGCGGGTTCGATAGTGGTGCATCTTCGCGGGTTGTTGGTGCCGGCGTCGCCATCGTGAGCGGGCCAGGACGTGTTCGGGGTTCGGCGGCTGGCTGAAGATCAGACGGACGGGGAGGTGTCTGATTTCGGGCAGGGTCAGGGCGATGAGATCGATGAGATCTGGAGGTTGGCCCCCTTTTTTGACCGGGTCACGGTCAGGAAGGTATGCGCGAACATCGACAGGCTGATGTGCCGGTACCAGCCGGTGTATTGCCGGACCTGGTAGTGGTCCAGGCCGGTCTGGCCTTTGCTGGTCTGGAAGCTCTCCTCGATCACCCATCGCGCTCCGGCGGCCCGGGCGAGGTCGGCGAGGGCAACTCGTTTGGGTCCGTGGGTCAGATAGTAGGCGATATCGGTCGGGTCGGTCAGGTTGCGCCTGGCCAGGAGCCAATACTCGGCCTCGGGGTCGCGTGCACCGTGGATGCGCGCCCGAGCCCAGCCGTAACGACGATCACCTTTTGAACCGTTACCGGCGGAGAGAGTCCGCCACGCGGTTGCCGGCAGAGCGGCGATCAGTTCGTCGGCCCGCCATTCGCCGCCCCGAATACTCGCCGTTGTCTTGGCAATCACATGCTGATTCATCGGCACCGCAAGTACGTAGAACACACCCCGATCCTCGAGGGCCTTGCGGAGCTTGTAGTACTGCCCGTAGACCGCGTCCCCGGTGACCCACCGGGCCAGCACGCCCGCGTCCAGCGCCCGGGCGAGCATGTCCATCGCCAGCTCTGGTTTCGTCTTGAACCCGCGATCGGCGGGTATCCCGGCGGCATCGCAGCGTTCTCGGTCATCGGTCCACACCTTGGGCAGGTAGAGCTCCCGGGCCAGGAACGTGCGGCCCGGGGCCGTCGAATAGGTCAGGAACACACCGATCTGAGCGTTCTCAATCCGCCCGGCCGTTCCGGAGTACTGCCTGGCCACCCCGGCCGAACGCTTCCCTTTCTTCAGAAACCCGGTCTCGTCCACGATCAACACGCCCTCGTCCGCACCGAGATGCGAGACCACGTAAGACCGCAGATCTACCTGGCCGACGTTGCCCGGTAGCCCGCTTACGGGAGAACGTGCCCGGCGGTCGTGAAGAGGCGGTACCACTCCTCACGGCTGAGAGGAATGTCGGAGCCGGCGGCGGATTCGATCACCCGCGCAGGCTTGGTCGTCCCGAGCACCACCTGCATGTTGGCCGGGTGCCTGGTGATCCAGGCGACCGCGATCCCGGTCGGTGTGACACCGTGCGCGGCGGCGATCTCGTCAAGAGCATCGTTGAGCGGGCCAAAGTTCTCCCGGTCACCGATGAACACACCGTCGAAGAAGCCCTTCTGGAACGGCGACCACGCCTGCAGCGTGATGTCGTTCAGCCTGCTGTACTCGAGGATGCCGTTGTCCCGGTCGATCGACTGGTCAAGTCCCGCCATGTTGGCGGCGATTCCCTGCGCGATCAACGGCGAGTGGGTGATGCTCAGCTGCACCTGGTTGAAAGCGAGCGGCTGGTTGACCGAACGCTTCAACAGTTCGACCAGCCCCGGCGTCTGGTTGGACACGCCGAAGTTGCGCACCTTGCCGGCGGCGTGCAGCACGTCGAACGCCGCGGCGACCTCGGCGGGCTCGACCAGGGTGTCCGGACGGTGCAGCAGCAGGATGTCCATGTAGTCGGTGTTCAGCGCCGCAAGGGACTCGTCGACCGAGCGCAAGATGTGCTCCTTCGAGAAGTCGAAGGAGCCCTGGCGGATTCCGACCTTCGACTGGATGATGACCGACTCGCGCTCGGCGGCAGTGAACGTGACCGCGTCACCGAACCGCTTCTCGCATCCGTGCGCCCCACCGTAGACGTCGGCGTGGTCGAAGAAGTTGATTCCGGCATCCCTGGCGGTGCCGACGAGGGTGCGGATCTCCTCGTCCTCCATTTCCGAGATCCTCATCAATCCGAGGATGACGTTGGATGCCTGCAGATTCGTCTGTGGAGGAGTGAATGTCTTCATCGACCCATCCTGCCCCATCACCCGTCGTCACCCTGCACTGCCACCGCGCGCCGATACGTGCCTCGAACGTGGGCGAGGTTGTCGCGGGTGGGCTCTACAAGCGGCAATTCAGTCGACACGTGACGTGCCCTGTCAGCACTCTTCGAAAAATCGGCCAGCAACGCTAGTACTACAGTCGCGTTTAGTTTGATGTGTCCGGCGTTTTAACCGCGCTCAGCGACCGCGTCGTGTTAATCCTTGGCGGTGAGCGACGATATTGGTGTGGCGGATGTGCGGGAGTGGGCGGCGGGTCTGGATGAGATCGTCGATCTGATCGGGCCTCGGTTCGCGCGTTCAGAGCCGCGGCAGAACGCTCTTGCCTATTTGCGTGGTCTGCTCTCGGAGCAGGAGCGGAAGAACTCGTGGACGATCTCCGAGCAGGCGGGGCAGGCGGTGCCGGATCGGATGCAGCGGCTGCTGTCATCGACGGACTGGGATCCGGATCTGGTCCGCGATGACCTTCGCGGTTATGTGGTTGAGCATCTCGGTGACCGTGACGGGGTCCTGATCGTGGATGAGACCGGGTTCTTGAAAAAGGGTGACCGGTCTGCCGGCGTGGCCAGGCAATACACGGGCACGGCGGGACGGATCGAGAACGCGCAGGTCGGTGTGTTCCTGACGTACTCCACCGTGCGGGGCCGGACGTTCCTGGATCGGGAGCTCTACCTGCCCAAGATCTGGACTGAGAACCGGGGGCGCTGCGAGCGTGCTGGTATCCCGGCAGAGCGCGGGTTCCAGACCAAACCCGAGCTGGCCATTCAGATGCTCGCCCGTGCTCTGGACGGCGGCGTTCCAGCGGCGTGGGTGACCGGGGACGCGGTCTATGGTCAGCACTACCGGCTGCGCGCGAGCCTGGAGAGTCGGGCCGTGTTCTACGTGCTCGCGGTGCCATCGAACCAGCGGGTGATCGCCAAGACGGCCTCCTCGATTCTCGGGCAGGAGTTCCGGGCGGACGCGCTGATCCAGGCGCTGCCGGCAACCGCGTGGCACACCCGCACCGCCGGCGAAGGATCCAAAGGCGAACGCCGCTACGGCTGGGCCCGGGCGCGAATCAACGGGCAGCGCGACCCCGACGCCGAGTACTGGCTGCTGGCACGCCGCAGCCTCACCGACAAGACCGAGCTGGCCTACTACCTCTGCCACGCACCCAAGCGGGTAAGCCTCGCGGAGCTGGCCCGCGTCGCCGGCGCCCGATGGGCAATCGAAGAGACCTTCCAGACCGCGAAAGGCCAGACCGGCCTGGACCACTACCAAGTCCGCCAATACACCGGTTGGTACCGGCACATCACCCTCTCCATGCTCGCGCACGCCTTCCTGACCGTCACCCGGTCAAAAAGGGGGCTTCAAACCCCGACAGCGCACTCATCGCGCTGAGCCTGCCCGAGATCCGACGCCTGATCATCAGTCTCGTCTGGGCGCACCCACCCCAGCCCGAACACGTCCTCCGGCGATCACGCTGGCGCCGAAAATACCAACACACAGCCCGAAGACATCACTACCGACGACGCGGCCACCTCCCATAAACGCGACTGTAGTACTAGCTGGGAACGGCAAGAGGGGGCCTCGAACGACCAGGTGGCGCAGCCCACCTTCTCCCTGCAGCGCACG
>Ga0209014_10000600_pt1 | contig 21112 bp, 15 predicted proteins | sample BarGraNGADG00212_FD_184491 | JGI IMG/M metagenome (GOLD analysis project Ga0209014, IMG submission 184491) | Arctic peat soil microbial communities from Barrow, Alaska - Barrow Graham LP Ref core NGADG0002-212 (SPAdes) (version 2) | ecosystem: Environmental > Terrestrial > Soil > Wetlands >...
TGTTCTCGGGCAAGGTGCGCGCAGAGTTCGAGAAGAGCCTGCAGCGCCAGACGCGCTACGGTGCGCTCATTCGGCAGAAGCTGCGCGCGGCCGGGTTGCCGGAGGACATGACGTACCTCGCGCTCATCGAGAGCTGGTACGATCCCAACGCGTTCTCGAAGGCCGCCGCAGTCGGAATCTGGCAATTCATGGCCGGAACCGGACGCGGCGTGGGCCTCCGAGTCGACTGGTGGGTGGACGAGCGCCGCGATCCGGTGCGTTCCACGGAGGGAGCGGTGCGCCTTCTGTCGGGATTGCGCGCACAATTCGGCTCGCTGTACCTCGCGGCCGCCGCGTATGACGGCGGTGATGGGCGCGTCTCGCGCGGGCTGGTGCGCTACGCCGGCCGCCTCGACGGCGTCGAGGGCGAGGACCGTTTCTTCTCGCTCGCCGAAACGAAATTCCTGCGACCGGAAACGCGCGATTACGTGCCCAAGATCATCGCGGCGGCATTGGTGGGAAAGGACCCGTCGCGCTACGGCGTCAAGGTGGAATCGCTTCCGCCACTCGCGTTCGACACGGTCCGCGTGGCCGGCGCGACGCCGCTCGTCGCGGTCGCGAACGCCGCCGGCACGGCCGCGGAAGCCGTGCACGAGCTCAATCTCCATCTGCTGCGCGGCATGACGCCGCCGGGTGACCCGTCCTGGGTTCGTGTGCCCGTCGGCACGGCCGGGGGATTCGACGAGCGCTTCGCTGCGCTCGATCCCGAAGAGCGCACCGCGGTGAAGCGCGTCACCACCAGGAAGGGCGAATCGATGTCGTCGATCGCGCGCGCACACGGCCTGACGGCGAAGCAACTCGGATGGTACAACCCGAAGGCCGTGCGGCTGAAGAGCGGGAGTCTCGCCACGGGCCAGTCGATCCTCGTGCCGACGCGCGAAACCGTGCGGGTCGCAGCCGAGGTGCCGAATCCGTCACTCGAGCGTTACCCCCACCACCCGAAGGCCGCCGCGAAGGGGCGACCGGTCGCATCGGCGAAGAAGCCCGCGCAACCCGCAAGGAAGAAAGCGACGCACTGACCGGGAACCGCCCTGCGTTCAGCGCGCGCGCCATTCTCCGCTCTTCCCGCCGGTCTTTTCGAGCAGACGCACGCGCTCGATCACCATCCCCTTGTCCACGCTTTTGGTCATGTCGTAGACCGTGAGGAGCGCGACCGACGCGGCCGTGAGCGCCTCCATCTCGACTCCGGTCTGCGCCACCGTGCGGACGCTGGTCTCGACGCGCACTCCGGGAAGCTTCGCGTCGATCGTGAACGCGACCTGCACATCGGTCAGGGGGAGCGGATGGCAGAGTGGAATGAGCTCCGCCGTGCGCTTCGCGGCCTGGATGCCGGCGAGGCGCGCCACGCCGAGCACGTCGCCCTTCTTCACCGAGTTGGAGCGGATCGCGCGGAGCGCCGCGGCGCTCATCTTGATGCGCCCCTCGGCGCGCGCGAATCGCGCGGTCGGAATCTTCGCTCCGACGTCCACCATATGTGCTTCGCCGGCGCGATTCACGTGCGAAAGCTTCCCGGCTTCCGGCTTCCGCGCTTCCGGCTTCCGGCCGGTCGTCTTCTTCTTCACGCGCCGATCTCCGCGAGCTGGCCAAGCAGGCGCGCGCTGAGGAGCTGCGGGCTCGTGTTGCCCTCCGCTGCGCGCTTGGCCTCCTCGACGAAGCGCACCGCGCGCGCCGACGCGGCTGCGGCCGCGCCGTCTCCCGCGCGAGCGGCGTCGCGCGAGCGCTCGTGCAGCAGCACGGTCATCGCGTCGAGCACGTCGGCGAACGCTCCGCGGGCCTTCGAACTGCCCTGCACGAACGCGGCGCGCATCGCGTGTTCGCGTCCCCGCCGTGCCGCATCGAGCAGCGCACGAGCGCGCTCGAGTGCGAGGCCGCTGTTCTCCGCGCCGATCAGCGCGCCGGGCGCGCCGTGCGCGAGGAGCACGAGTTCGTCGGTCGTCGCGCCGGTGCCGGCCGCGGCCGCGGCCTCGGGCTGGGCGAGGAATGTCCGCACCGCCGCATCGGTGAGCGGCGGTACGCGAACGCTCACGACGCGCGAACGGATCGTCGGCAGCAGCGCGCCCGGTTCGCTCGACGTCAGGATGATCGTCGTGTCGGCCAGCGGCTCTTCGAGCAGCTTGAGAAACGCGTTTGCCGCTTCCGTGCTCGCCGACTGCGACACCATTCGTTCGGCGTCACCCACCACGAACACCTTGCGGCGCGCCATCGACGGCGTGCTGACCGCCTGCTGCATGATGAGCCGCGTGACGTACAGGAAAATGCCCTGCGATCCGTCTGCGCGCGCGTACAATCCATGCGCGGCGGCCCGCTCGGCGATCGCCTCCGCATAGTCGCGCGCGACCTCTTCGAGCGCGACGTCGGACGATCCCTTCAGGTGCGGGCGGGGAAAGTACCAGCGCAGGTCCGGGTGTACGCCTTGCAGCGCGTAGGAGCAGTGCTGGCACACGCCGCACGGCGCATCGCTCGACTCGCAGAGCAGACGCTGGCCGAGCCAGAGCGCGAGCCGCTGCTTGCCGATTCCGGGAGCGCCCTGCAGCAACAGGCTCGCCGGCAGCGCGCCCCGAGAGAGCTGCTCGCCAAGGCGATCGCGCAGCGAATCGTGACCGATGAGTGGAAGGAACGGCATGGCGAAGGAAAAGATATGCGGTATCTTCGCCGGATGCGCAGCCACCTGCTCGTGATCGTTCCGCTCGCCGCGTGCGTGTCCCTTGCGGGCGCCCAGTCCCCTCGCGTCCGCTCGCGCGATCTCGGCGTCGCACCCGGGATCTTCAAGACCGGGGCCATCAACGCCATCACCGACGTGGCGGGCGTTCGCGTCGGGCAGGTGACGCTGAACGAAGGCGACAATATCCGCACCGGAATCACGGCGATATTTCCGCACGCCGGCAACGCCTATCTCGAGCGCGTTCCCGCGGCGGTGTTCGTCGGCAACGGCTTCGGCAAGCTCGCCGGAAGCACGCAGGTCAACGAGCTCGGCGAGATCGAGACTCCCATTCTCCTCACCTGCACGCTGTGCGTGTGGAAGGCCGCCGACGCGATGGTCGAGTGGATGCTCGCGCAGCCGGGGATGGAACGCGTCCGGTCGATCAACCCGCTGGTGGCGGAAACGAACGACGGGACGCTCAACGACATCCGCGCGCGCCCGGTGACCGCCGAGGCCGTGCGGCGCGCGCTGGAGTCCGCGTCCGGCGGCGCCGTGGCGGAGGGAAGCGTCGGAGCCGGAACGGGCACCGTCGCGTTCGGCTGGAAAGGCGGCATCGGCACGTCGTCGCGCGTGCTGCCGGCCTCGCTCGGCGGATACACCGTCGGCGTGCTCGTCCAGACGAACTTCGGTGGAGTGCTTCAGGTCCTCGGCGCTCCCGTCGGCACGACGCTCGGCCGCTACGCGTTCGAGGGCAGCGTGAGCCCTGAGCGCGGCGACGGATCGTGCATCGTGGTGATCGCGACCGACGCGCCGCTTTCCGACCGCAACCTGAAACGGGTGGCCGCGCGCGCGATGCTGGCGCTCGGCCGCACCGGCTCCAGCGCGTCGAACGGTTCCGGCGACTACGCCATCGCGTTCTCCACCGCTCGCGAAGTGCGGCGCGCGTGGGATGCAAAGCGCCTCACGACCACCGAGCTGGCCAACGAGGAAGTCTCCGGCGTCTTTGAGGGTGCGGTCGAAGCCGTGGAAGAGGCGGTGTACAATTCGCTCTTCATGGCGACGACCGTGACGGGAAACGGGCGCACGGTGGAAGCGCTGCCGCTGGACCGCGTGAGGCAGATCCTCGCGGAGCACGGCATTGCCAAGAAGAAGTGAGCTGAGGACACGCCATCACTGGATCGTCCGCCTCACCCGTCGCTCGTCGATCCGTGCGGCGGCGTCGACGCCTGGCGTCCCGTGACCTGGTCCGCGTGAATCCGGAACAGCACCGTCCGGTCCGGCACGGGATCATTCTCGCTGAGCGCGTCCGGGTTGAATCTTCGCAACACTTCGACGGCGTGTTCGTACGCTTCGCCCCGCACGCCGTCCGCCGCCAGCAGGTAGAGCGCTCCCTTGATCACGGCTGACTGCCAGTCGAACATCGCGCTGACTTCGTCCGTCTCGAACGCCACCCACCGGTTGTGCGCGAGCGCGCGCAGCTTCGTGCCGTCGGCCGTGCGTCCGTAGATCCAGCCGTCTTCCCACACGTAGTGGATCGGCTCGATGTCCACATGGTCGTGATAGCTGAACGCGATCCGCCCGACGTGCTTGCGGGCGAGGAGCGCGTCGCATTCCTCCCGGGTGAGCTCGCGGAACATCGGCGCCTTTGACGGCGTCATGGCGCGGGCGCCTGTTGCGGGAGCGTCTGCGCGAGCACGTCGCGTGCGCGGCTCTCGCGCCAGGCGCGCAGCTTCTCGCGCACTTCGGGGTGAACGGCGCCGATGATCTGCGCCGCGAGGATCGCCGCGTTCGTCGCGCCGGGCTTGCCGATCGCGAGCGTCGCGACGGGAATCCCGGCGGGCATCTGCACGATGCTCAACAGCGAGTCCAGCCCGTTCAGCGACGTCGACGGAATCGGCACGCCGAGCACGGGAAGGATGGTTTTCGATGCGATCACGCCGGCCAGGTGCGCGGCGCCGCCCGCCGCGGCGATGATGCAGAACAGCCCGCGCTTCTCGGCGGACGCGGCGTACTCGGCGGTCTGGTCGGGCGTCCGGTGCGCCGACAGCACTTTCGCTTCGTACGGTATGCCGAGGTGCGTGAGCATTTCGCACGCGGGGGCGAGGTAGTCGTAGTCCGACTTGCTGCCCATGATGATGCCGACGAGTGGTGCGGTCATGCGGATAATATGCATCGTGGATGCGGCGTGGGGTAATCGCTATCTTCCGGCCATGCGTCATGGCTTCTGGCGATCCCTGTCGGCCTTGGTGAGCGGCACCGCGTTTGCGGTGGCGGTCGCCGGACCCGTGCAGTGGGATCCGTGTCCGACGCACGGCGCCGGCATGCATGTGCAGGCCACCGCCATGCAGATGCCGGCAGGCGACGCGATGCCGGCCGCCGCTCCGCACGGCGGCGACTCGTCTGGTTCGCACCACGCCGGTCACCAGTGCACCTGTCCGGGCGGTTGCTGTGGCTCAACCGCCGTCGGGCTCCGCACGAGCGGGATGGTGGCGCCGCTCGCGATGCTGGTCGAGGTTCCGTCGCGTGTCGCGCAGCCGGCCGACGCTGCCGATGTTGCGTCGAGCCCCCAGCTCGTGCTGCCATTCGCCCACGCGCCTCCGGCCTTCGGGGTCACGCCTCAGCATGCGGCGCACATAGAGACGTAGGGCTCGCGATCCGCGCGCGCCGCTCGTCGGTGCGCAGCGTCCGGCAGGGTGCACTTCGCCTCTGCCCGACCATCGAACCCGGAACGTCACATCATGTCATCTGTTCGACGAACGGTGCTCGCGGCGCTCTGCGTCGCGGTTCCCATGCTCTCATCTGCGCAGGACTCCGCGAGCGCCAAGCCCGACACGGGCGTCTGGCGAAAGTCGCGACTCAAGCAGATCACCATCACGACGACTCCCGTCGAGCGCGGCGAGCCGCTGACGGTCATTCATCTCGCGCCGCTCACCATCTCGCTGATGCCGTACAACTCGCCATGGGATCTGTTCCGGCAGGCGGCGGGGCTCGAGGTGCACGAACAGGGGCAGGGACCGGGCTTCGCGTCGGATCTCTCCGTTCGCGGATTCAGCTCGGATCATTCCACCGACCTGGCGCTGTACATCGACGGCGTACCGAACAATGAGCCGGTGAACGGGCACGCCGAAGGCTACAACGACATCAACCTGCTGATGCCGCAGATCGTGAGCGGCATCGACGTGGTGAAGGGTCCCACCAGCGCGCTCTATGGAAACTTCGCGTTCGGAGGCGCGGTCAACGTGCGCACGCTGGATCGCTTCAGCGGTGTCGACCTCGCCGTTGGGAGCGGGTCGTACGGACTCGGCCAAGCGTATCTGATCACAGGCTTCGATCGCGGCTCCACCGGCGGAGTGCTCGCCGTCTCGGGCTATCGCGAGGATGGCTGGCGTCCGCACTCCGAGAATCAGTACGGGCATCTCCATGCGGCGATCGTCCATGACCTCACGCCCGCGACGACGATCGACGCGAGCGTGGACGGATACCTGACGTCGTATGACTCGCCGGGCTTCCTGGATACCGCGCTGTACAACGCCGGCCGCACGAAATTCGTCTCGAACTTCGGCGACGGCGGGTTCAAGCGCCACGCGCAGGAACGCGTGAGCCTGCGCACCTTCATCAGCCCATCGCTCGAATGGCGAAGCACGATCTACGCACAGCAGGGCACTTGGCGGTTCTGGCTCAGCTCGCCGCCGGGACTCGGCGGCCTCACCGAGGGCAGCGGCGCCGAATCGCGCGAGCTGGACGCCCGCTATGGCTACGGCGGAACGTCGGCCCTCAGCTTCGCGTCCCAGGGCGTGGACATCACGCTCGGCGTCGAGGCGCGCTACACGAATGCGACGTACGCCAACTACGCCGAATCCTCCACCGGATTCCGCGTCGATTCCGCGCCGGTCGTGCTCGCGTCGCCGGCGCAACAGCTCTCCGGCGGCCTGTTCGTGCAAGCGGGATTCGACCTCACGAAGTTCGCGCGCCTGAGCGTGGGCGGCCGTGTGGACCAGCTATCCACTGAAGTGCACCAGCCGCGAGTCGACGCGTCGGGCGGCCTCCTGACGAACGACTACTACGATTCACGGCATGCCAAGGGGCTCTTCTCTCCGAAAGCCGGGATTCTCATCCGGCCGTTCGCGGGTATCGGTCACCAGAAGTTCGGAGTCTTCGCGAACGTTTCGCGCGGGTTCCGCCAGACGGACGGCGTGACTGCCGATCCCACGCTGCCGTTCGTCACGGTGTGGGACTATGAGACGGGCGTGAAGTTCGATGCCGGCAGCTGGACCGTGGACGCGTCGCTCTTCCGCATGGATGTGTCGAATGAAGAGACGTTCGATCCGGCGCTGAATGCCGTGATCGGCGGCGGCCAGAGCCGGCGCAACGGACTCGACTTGGCCGTGAGCGGCCGCCTGGCAGCCGGCGTCACTGCCGACGCAAGTTTCACCGTCCTCGACGGATTCTACACGCACTTCGTCAATCCGGCCGACGGCGTGGATTACTCGCATACGCCGATCTTCAACACATCGCGCTACGTGGGCGCCGTGCATGTCGCCTTCGACGTGCCTGCGCGGATCTGGGTCGCGCAGGTCGGCGCCAGCTTTCAGGGCGCGTACACGCCGTTCGAGGAGCCCGGAGTCCTGCGGCCGGGATTCGTGCTGTTCAGCGCAGCGGGCGGGATCAAGCTTTCAGCGAGCACGCAATTGCTGGTGGGCGTGCGCAACCTCCTCGATGTCCGCTATCGCGAAGTCGAGTCCGGCGCTCAGGTGAATCCCGGCGAAGGACGCGCCATTTACGCGAACATGAGATTCCGCGTTCCGTAGGAATTGCCGCCGACCTGCGCGGGGTCTACGTTTCCGCGCTGGACCGCCCGGATTTTCTGCCAAAGGAAACGTGGAGTACACGGTCTATTCTGATTTTACTTCCGCCGAGTGCTACGGGCTGAACGAACAACTCGCGACACTCGGTGTGAGCGGAAACATCCAGTGGCGCGGAGTGCAGCACGAACCGGCGCTTCCGCTGCCGATGCGCACGCTCGACCGTCGCGCGCTCGACCGCATCGAGGCCGAGATCACCGAAGTGCGCCGCCGGGTGGACGGCGTCGTGATGCACCTTCCGCGCGGAAAGCCGAACACGCTGAAGGCGATCATCGCCGTCGCGTCGGTCATGCGGCAGCAGCCGGCCCGGGCGGCCGTGTTCCGCGACGCGCTCTATCGCGCGTACTGGCGCGACGGCGTCGATCTCTCCGTGATGGCGGAGCTGCAGCACGTCGCCGATCTCGTCGCCGTCCCCCGTTTCGTGGAGCTCGATCATCCGGACGCCGACGAGATGGTGGAGAACTGGGATCTCGACTGGGCCACCGAGCGGCTCGGCGGGGTTCCGCGCGTGATCCGGGGCGACGGCAAGATCCTCTGGGGGCTCAAGCCGATGCACGAAGCGACGGCCTTCTTTCGAGCGTGACCGGGAGCACTTAACCTTCGTCAAGCCTCCAGCGTCTGTTCGGCGGCGCCGTAACGCACTCATTCGGGAGAGATCATGAAGCGGATCCACCTGGCAGTGTTCGTCGCTGCGATCGCGTTGGGAAGCTCGAGCCTGGCGGCGCAGCAGCCCAACGCGGCGGCGAAGAAGGGGACCCCGCAACACGACAGTCTCAAGACGGTCAAGAGGACCATCAAGTCGGACAAGTCGGCGCGCAAGGCAGCCAAGGCGAAGGGCGACACGGCGGCCGCCAAGGCGCTCAAGAATCAGATCAAGTCGGCGAAGAAGACGAAGGCCGCGCTGAAGGCGGAGGGCGCGAAGACTCCGCCTGCGAAGAAGCCATAGTGGCTGACCCGACAAAAGAAGCGGCCGCCCGGGTGGGCGGCCGCTTCTTTTGTCGTACGCTCCCGAGGAGGGACTCGAACCCCCGACCCGGCGATTAACAGTCGCCTGCTCTACCAACTGAGCTACTCGGGAAGAGCATGGAAACCTAGACGGCGCGCAGGGTTGGGTCAACGCACGACCGTCCGCCGCACAAGACTCATCCTCCGCGCTCTGCCGTCCGCCGTCCGCCGTCCACCGTCTTCAACAGCCATTGGCCCGTGAACGACCCTTTCACTTTCATGATCTCCTCCGGCGTGCCCATCGCCACGACCTTGCCGCCTCCATCGCCGCCATCCGGCCCCATGTCGATCACCCAATCGGCCAGCTTGATCACGTCGAGGTTGTGTTCGATCAGCACCACCGTGTGCCCCGCATCAACGAGACGATCGAGCACCGCCGCCAGCTTGCGAATGTCCTCGAGATGCAGGCCGGTCGTCGGCTCGTCCATTACGTACAGCTTCTTGCCGGCCGTCTTCGCGGAGGACGTGAGCTCGCGCGCGATCTTCATCCGCTGCGCCTCTCCACCGGAAAGCGTCGTTGCCGGCTGGCCAAGCCGCAGATATCCGAGCCCCACCTGCTGTACCTGCCAGAGCGCCTGCCCGAGCTTCTCCTCCTTCGGGAAAAACCGGATCGCCTGGTCCACCGTGAGATCGAGCACCTCGACGACGCTCTTTCCCTGATACTTCACGTCGAGCACCTCGGGCTTGTACCTCGTGCCGTCGCATTCTTCACAGGGGACGTACACGTCCGCCAGGAAGACCATCTCGACCGCGATGTAGCCCGCACCCTCGCACTTCTCGCAGCGTCCGCCCTTCACGTTGAAGCTGAACGTGCTCGCGGTGTACTTGCGCTGCTTCGCGAGCGGCACGTCCGCAAAAATTCGCCGGATCTCGTCGAACGCCTTGATGTATGTAACGGGGTTCGAGCGCGGCGTGCGGCCGATCGGCTCCTGGTCCACGAGCACCACGTCATCGAGCGACTCGTAGCCGCTGAGCTCGTCGAACGCGCCCACACGTTCGCCGAGGTGCTGCTTGGCAGAGTGCTCGCCGGTGATGCGCTGCTCGAGCGCCCGGAAGAGAATGTCGTGGACGAGCGTGCTCTTCCCGCTCCCCGAGACGCCGGTGACCGCCGTGAGCGCGCCGATCGGAACCTTGATGTCCACACCGCGGAGGTTGTGCTCGCGCGCGCCGGTGAGGCGGATCCAGCGCGGACCCGTCTTGCGGCGTTTTTCCGGCAGCGGAATGGTGCGCGCTCCGGTGAGATACTGTCCCGTGAGCGGACTGTTCGCCGCATCCGAAATCGGGCCGGAGAACACCACACGCCCGCCCCGCTCGCCGCTCTCCGGTCCGAGCTCGATCATCCAGTCGGCCATGCGGATCGCCTCGAGGTCGTGCTCCACGACGATCACGGTGTTCCCGCCGTCGCGCAGCCGCACAAGCAGCGCGAGCAGGCGGTCCATGTCGCGCGGATGCAGACCGATGCTCGGCTCGTCGAGCACGTACGTCGTGTCGACGAGACGCGCGCCGAGCGAGTTCGCCAGGCCGATGCGCTGCGCCTCGCCGCCCGAGAGCGTGCGCGTCGTGCGGTCGAGCGTGAGATAGGTGAGTCCCACGTCCGTGAGAAAGCGCACACGATCGCGCGCCTCGCGCATGATGTGCGACGCGATCGCGAGCTCGTGAGGCGTCAGGACGACGCCGTCGAGCCACGCGCGGAGCAGCTCCACCGGCATCGCCGAAACTTCCGCGATGCTGCGCCCGGCGACCCTCACGTTGAGCGCGTCCGGCTGGAGTTTCGTGCCGCCGCAGGCCGCGCACGTCTGCGCCGTCTGGTACTGCCGGAGGAAGACGCGGATGTACTGCTTGTATTTCTTGGGCTCGAGCGATTCCAGATGCTTCACGATTCCGAGGAAGCCCTTGGCCTTGCCGCGCAGCAGCTTCTCGTGCTGCACCGGCGAGAGTTCGAACCACGACTGGTCCATCGGGATCCCCTCGCGCTTGGCGAACTCGGCGAGGGCGCGGCGCTTGTTGTCGTAGCGCGGCATCGTCCACGGATGGATGGCGCCCTCGCCGAGCGTGCGCTCCGGATACGGAACGATCAGCGCGAGATCGTACTCGAGCGTGGCGCCGAATCCGTTGCAGGTGGGGCAGGCGCCTCTCGGGTTGTTGAACGAGAACAGCTGGGGCGACGGCACGGGGGCGATGTGGCCGTCGTTGGGGCACTGGAAGCGCGTGGTGAACTTCAGAGACGGCAGACGACGGACGGCGGACGACAGCGCTCGGGCGACGGACTGCTCGGCGTCGTCGGTTTCCGTGTCTGCCGTCCGCCGTCCGCCGTCTGCCGTCAGGGTGACGGCATCGCCGTCGCCCTCCATGAACGCGGTCTCGAATGCATCGGTGAATCTCGTGCGCTCCGCGGGCGAAACTGCCAGACGATCGGCGACCACGAGCAGTTCTTTCGCCTTCGTGAGATTCGTTTTCGGCGGAAGCTCGTCCAGATGCAGTGCTTCGCCGTCGGCGACGACGCGGACGAAGCCTTTCGCCTTGAGGTTCTCGACGATCTGCGCGTGCGTCACCTTTGCCGAACGCTTCAGCGGGAACGCGATCAGCACGCGCGTTCCCTCGGGCAGCGCGAGCGTCGCATCCGCGGCGGTCTCGGCGGTGTCCGGCTTCAGGTCGCGGCCGCAAACGGGGCAGAGCGTCCGGCCGATGCGCGCCCAGAGGAGCCGCAGATAGTCGTAGATCTCCGTCGCGGTGCCGACGGTGGATCGTGACGTTCGTGTCGGGTTCTTCTGCTCGATCGCGACCGCTGGAGACAGCCCGTCGATGAAGTCGACGTCGGGCTTCTTCATCCGCTCCAGGAATTGGCGCGCATAGGCCGACAACGACTCCACGTACCGGCGCTGTCCTTCCGCGTAAATCGTGTCGAAGGCGAGCGAGGACTTGCCCGAACCCGACGGGCCGGTGATGACCGTGACCGCCCGGCGAGGAATGTCGAGATCGATGCCCTTGAGGTTGTGCTGGCGGGCACCGCGGATCTGGATTTTGTCCTTCACGAATCAAACTTACTCGCGAGAGGCAGGGGCGAGTGGCGAGACCAGATCAGAGGGGCGAGGGTGAGTGGGGAGTGGGGAGAACCGAGTGGCGAGGGGCGAGTTTGAGCGGGGAGAGAAGTGGCGAGGGATGAGACCGACTCAGAAGTGGCGAGATATCGCCCTCATGACTTCTCACATCTCGGTGATTCGGTCGCCGTCCTTCCTACTCAACCTCGCCCCTCGCCACTCGGTTCTCCCCACTCCCCACTCACCCTCGCCTCTCCCCACTGGTCTCGCCCCTCGCCACTCCCATCTGGTCTCGCCACTCCCATCTATCCCCAGCTGACACGCGGATTTGCACCGTTACAAGACCTCGAACGGAAGCTTGCCCCCCCCCTCCACCGGCCATAGTTTCCGATCCCAGATGCCCTACATCCAGTTCAATGACCAGCGGTTCCCGCTAAGCGCCGCGGAGCTCACTGTCGGCGCCTACGAGGGTGCCGCCGTGCGCCTCCCGGGAGACGACGCGACCCTCCGCGCAGTCCTCCATGTCGGTGCCGACGGCACCGGCCTCGTGAAGCGCGGCAGCGCCGAGGCGGTGGTGTTCGTGAACGGCGTCCAGCTGGGCGCCGAGCCGAGCCCGCTCCTTCACGGCGACAAACTGTCGCTCGGGGCTCACGAGCTCCGCTACGGCGACGACGTCAAGGGCGGCAGCACGCAGTTCCTCTCCAGCATGAACATCCCCGACGCTCTCAAGGCCAGGGGGAGTGCCCCCAAGAAGCCGACGACCGCCACGGGCGGCCGACTCGTCTCGTTGGTCGATGGTCGTGAGTACGCCGTCCCGGACAGCGGCGTGACCTTCGGGCGTGAGATCGGCAACGACATCGTCATCGCGTCCACCGAGGTCTCCCGCAAGCATGCGGCGATCGCGCCCGGCGAGGGCGGCTACGTCGTCACCGACCTCAGCACCAACGGCATGACGGTCAACGGCGTGCGGGTCGACAAGACGCAGCTGCTCGGACGCGCCGACGTGCTGAAGATCGGCCCGGAGGAATACCGCTTTTACGCGGACGTCGCGAAGACGCCCGTGGCACCTCCGGTGGCTGACGCACCCCCTGCAGCACTCCCTGAAGCACCCTCACCGGCGATCGAACGCCCTGTACGCGTGGCGAGCGCGCCCCCGCCGGCGCCACCTGAGGCGCCACCTGAGGCGCCACCTGAGGCGCCAGCGCTCGTCGCGGATACTCCCTTCGGCCTCGGCACGCTCGATGGCATGCCTCAGATCGACATGACGGTCATCGATCTCGAGGATGCGATCGTCGCGGCCTCCAACGCACCACCGCCGGCACCGCCGGCCGCGCCAGCAACACCGCCCGCGGCGCCTGCTCGCCCGGCAGCGCAGCCATCGGCGGCATCCGAGACGCCCAAGATGCCCAAGATGCCCAGTGCGTCGCGCAATCCGCTGGCCACGCTCGAGGTCATCAACGAAGGACCGATGAAGGGGACGAAGTTCGAGATCCACACGCCCCTCACGAACGTCGGTCGTGGGCCGCACAACGATGTATCGCTTCAGGACGAGAGCGTCTCCGATTCGCACGCGAAGATTCTCAAGCGCGAGGGATCGTGGTGGCTCGTCGACCAGGGATCGACCAACGGCAGCTATATCGGCGGCCGCCGGGTGCAGGGCGAGCAGCAGCTCGTCGGCGCACCGGACGTGCGTTTCGGCAGCATCAAGATGATGTTCAAGTCGACACCGGTCCCCGCCGAAGACGAAGGGAAGGGCACTCGCGCGATTGCCGCGTTCAGCGTCGATGCGGCAAGGAAGACCGTCGAGAAGAAGCGCGCGACGCAGGTCGCTCCGCAGCAGCCGGAGGCCGCGCAACTCCCCGCCGAAAAGAAGAAAGGGTGCATGGCCATGATCGCGTTCCTGCTCGCTGTCGGCGTCGCGGGAGCCTCCATGATGGCAATCCTGCTCACCATCCGGGGCTGATTCGTGGAGCTAAAGGTTGGCGCGCGTTCCGACGTCGGCATGATCCGCTCGGGCAACGAGGACAACTTCTTCGCTGAGGCGGATGATCGCCGCGGCGTGTTCGTCGTGGCCGACGGCATGGGCGGGCACGCGGCCGGCGAGGTCGCGAGCGAAATGGCGGTGCAGATTGTCGCCCGCCACCTGCTATCGCTCACGAGCGTGCTCGACCGGGCCTCCGCCGAGAAGCTCGCGCAGGCGATGCGCGACGCGAACCGCGCGATCTACGATCGCATGCTCGCGGAAGTGGACAAGCAGGGAATGGGGACGACGGCGAGCGTGCTCGTGCTGTCGGACAACCAGTTCCTCATCGGCCAGATCGGCGACTCACGCATCTACCTCCTGCGCGACGGCGCGCTGACGCAGCTCACGAAAGACCACTCGTACGTGCAGGAGCAGGTCGACGCGGGCCTGCTGACGCCGGAGCAGGCGCGCTACCATCCCTACAGCAACGTGATCACGCGTTGCGTCGGCGCGAACGAGTCGGTGGACGCCGACATCTACGAAGGTGAGATGAAGCCGGGCGACGTATTCCTCCTCGCCAGCGACGGGCTCACCGGCATGGTGGACGACCGCCGGCTTCAGGCGATGCTGCTCGCGCGGTCGGGACCGGGCCGGATCGTCGACGCGCTCATCGCCGAGGCGAACGGCCGCGGCGGGCTCGACAACATCACGGCGATCGTGATCCAGGTGGTTGGCGTCGATACGCCAGCCGTCCAAGCGCATGGCTGAACCGCAGGAAACCGAGACGGTTGCTTCGGTCGCGGCGCTGTACCTCGGCAACATCCTGTTCGCGCTCGAGCGATGTGCTCTGGCCCTCGAGTCAGAGGGGAAGCCCGTCGATGCAGGGTTCTATCGGGGGATAGCGAGGAAGCTTGCTGAGGCACGGGGGCGGGAGAAAATCTGAAAGCGAGTAATCGGTCGTTGGTCATTGGTCGTTAGTGATTAGCCCTGACCACGAGCGGCCAATGACCAAGTACCAATGACCAAGTACCGATTACTCGCAGTTCATCTATCCCACGAGCGCGACCTCGAGTTCCCGCCACTCAATTTTCGTTCTCGACCGCGTGAACACCCGCAGGTACCGCGCCGACCGGTACAGCTGCTCCGCCAGCACCGGCAGATCGATGGCGCCCGGAATCCCCTCCTGCGTCAACCGGCGTACCGACCCGTCACGCGAGAGCACCGGCAGGTCGAGGCCCAGCATCTGCGTCTTCGCCGGAAAATCGAGAAGGACGTCACCCGCCGCCAATCCAAGCTTCTTCGCGATCGCGAGTTCCGCCCGCCGCGTGCGCTCGCGATCGTCCGCGATCCACTCGAGCGATTCCATCGGCAGCGCCGCGGCGGCCGTTTCGAAGGCGCGCTTGAACAGCCGTCGCGCGAGCAGATCGTGCAGTAGCGCGCGCACCCCGCCCGTCGCGCGGGCCTCCAGAGCCGAGAGCAATCCCTCATCGGTGAATCGCCCGAGTCCCGTCGTCTCGAGCGCCCCGTCGGCGAGCGCGCCCTCCACCATCCGCTTGTACATCGCCGTCGCGCTGCGCACCGCGTGATGCCAGTACACGTTGCGGTACATCTGGTACTTCGCGAACAGCAGCGATTCGAGCGCCGAGAGCCCCTTCGTGAGCACCCCGACGCCGCGACGGCCGGTGGTCGGATCGTCGAGCACCACCAGCGCGTGCATCAACCGGTCCTCGTCGATCTCGCCGTACGGCACGCCGCACATGAGCGCGTCGCGCTTGAGATAATCCATCTTGTCGAGGTCGAGCGACCCGGAGATGAGCCCCTGCAGCGGGCTCATGCTCGTGCCGCAAATGAGCGCGTAAATCCGCTCCGGCGCATCGGGGGCGATCTCGGCGCGCAGCACGGTGGCGACCTCGCCGTCCGTTAAAAGTGGCCGGGAGATCTCTTCATGATGAGGAACGCCGATCTCCTCGAGCGCGTGCGAGAACGGGTAGTGGCCGATGTCGTGCAGCAGCGCCGCCGCCGCGACGATCGCGCCCTCGTCGGCCGCGACACCCTCGAGGGCGCCCGCTTCCTGCAGGCGCGCGAGCGTGCGGCACGCGAGATGGTACGCGCCGAGCGCGTGCTCGAACCTCGAGTGCGTCGCGCCCGGATACACCAGGTGGGCGAGCCCCAGCTGCCTCACGTAACGCAGGCGCTGAACGACGCCCGTGTCGAGCAGCCGTTCGGCGGTGGGATCAACCCGGATGTTGTTCCAGAGCGGATCCCGTATGAATGTCACCCCTGTGTTCCGGTGGGGCCCGCCGCGAGGATCTTGTCGGAAACCGCGGCGCCGAACTTCTTGATGTTCTCGCGGAACATTCCCGCGAGCTTCGCGGCCTGCGCATCGTACGCTGCCGGGTCCTTCCACGTCGACCGTGCATCCAGCACGGCGGCCGGGACGCCATCAACTGCCGTGGGCACCGAGAGACCGAACACCGGATCGGTCTTCACCGGCACGCTGTCGAGCGTGCCCGCGAGTGCCGCGCGCACCATCGCACGGGTGTGCGAGAGCTTCATCCGCGCGCCCACGCCGTACGCACCGCCGCTCCAGCCAGTGTTCACGAGCCATACCTTCGTGTCCTTGTGCTGCGCGAGCAGCTCGCCGAGCATCTCGGCGTACTTCGTGGGATGCCACACGAGGAACACCGCGCCGAAGCACGCGCTGAACGTGGCCTGCGGCTCCGTGACGCCGCGCTCGGTGCCCGCGACCTTTGCCGTGTATCCCGACAGGAAGTAGTACATCGCCTGCTCGCGCGAGAGACGCGCGATCGGCGGCAGCACGCCGAACGCGTCGGCGGTGAGGAACACCACGTTCTTCGGGTGTCCGCCGCGGCCGCTCGGCACATGGTTCCGGATGTACGGCAGCGGATAGCACGCGCGCGTGTTCTCCGTGATCGCCTGGCTGTCGAACCGCACCCGCTTGGTGACGGGATCGAGCTCCACGTTCTCGAGCACCGTGCCGAACATCTGCGTGGTCGCGAAGATGTCGGGTTCCTGCTCCGGCGAGAGGTTGATCACTTTCGCGTAGCAGCCGCCCTCGAAGTTGAACACACCGGTCGGACTCCAGCCGTGCTCGTCGTCGCCGATGAGCCTGCGCTCCGGATCGGCGGAGAGCGTCGTCTTGCCTGTGCCGGAGAGTCCGAAGAAGAGCGCCGTGTCGCCCTGCGGTCCGATGTTCGCCGAACAGTGCATCGAGAGCACGCCTTGCTTGGGGAGCAGGTAGTTCATCACGGTGAACATCGACTTCTTGAGTTCGCCGGCGTAGCGCGTGCCGCCGATGAGGATGATGCGCTTCGCGAGATGCAGCACGATGAACGTGGTCGAACGGACGCCGTGCTTCGCCGGGTCGCCCTCGTATTCGGGTGCGTGCAGGATCGTGAAATTCGGCGCGAACGACGCGAGCTCCGCCAGCTCGGGGCGGATGAACATGTTGCGCACGAAATTCGCGTGCCACGCGTTGGGCGTCACGTAGCGGCACGAGAGACGGTACGCCGGATCGGCGCCGCAGAAGAGGTCCTGCACGAACAGCTCGTCGCGCGCGTCCAGGTATCCGCGAACGTCGGCGAGCAGGATCTCGAACTGCGCCTCGCTCATCGGCTGGTTCACGGCGCCCCAATCGACGTCCTTTTCGGACGAAGACTCGCGAATCAGGAACTTGTCCTTCGGCGAGCGGCCCGTGTGCGGCGTGGTGACCGCGACGAACGGGCCCATGTCGGCGAGTTCGCCCTCGCCGCGGCGGATGGCGGCGGCGACGAGCTCGGGAGGATTGAGGTTCCAGCGGACGGCACCCTTGGGCACGAGTCCCTGGGTGCTGAGGCCGTGCGAGCTCTCGCGCGACGGCGATGCTGTGGATGGCATGATGGACTCTGTTTTCGGAAAGGTGATAGCCGGTTGTGCTTGTGGATTCAGCGCGCGGCGGCGGTCTCGTATTCGCCGGTGGTCACGCGCGCGGCCTCGATGTCCGCACGCACGCGCCATTGCGCGTCGATGACGGCGACTGCCGCCATGTTCACGATTTCCTGCACGTCGGCGCCCTGCTCGAGCACATGAACGGGATGTGCCATGCCGACCAGGATCGGGCCGATCGCGGTGGCCCCGCCCAATTTCGTCAGCAACTTGTACGCGATGTTGCCGGCGCTCAGGTTCGGAAAGATCAACACGTTGGCCGCTTCCTTCAGCCGGCTGAACGGATACCGCGACGCGAGAATCTCCGGGCTGAACGCGGTGTCGGCCTGCATCTCGCCGTCGGCGATCAGCTGCGGCCTGCGCTCGCGCACGATCTTCACCGCATCCGCCATCTTCTGCGCCTGCGGATGTTTCACCGAGCCGAAGTTCGAGAACGAGAGCATCGCCACCTTCGGCACCTGCCCGAAGTTGGCCACGAGGCCGCTCGCGGAGATCGCGATCTCCGCGAGCTGCTCGGCGGTCGGATCGATGTTGACCGTCGTGTCGCCGCAGAAAATCACGTGCTTCTCGAACACGAGCATATACAGTCCGCTCGCCAGTCCGATCTCCGGATGCGGGCCGATCACTTCGAGCGCGGGACGGATCGTCTCGGGATAGTGCTTGTTGAGTCCGCCGATGATGCCGTCGGCATCACCAACCGCGACCATCACCGATCCGAAATAGATGCCCTTGAGGAGGAGCTGGTGCGCCTCGGCGAGCGACAGTCCCTTGCGCTGGCGGAGCTGGAAGAGGAATTGCGCGTACCGCTCGCGATGCTTCGACGTGCCGGGATCCTCGATGCGGATGCCGGTGAGCGAGATACCGTTTTCTTCGGCGGTCTCGCGGACGCGCTTCGCGCGGCCAAGGAGGATCGGATGCGCGATCCCCTCGTCGACCATGATCTGCGCCGCGCGGATGATCTTGAGTTCCTCGCCCTCGGCGAACACGATGCGCTTGGGATCGTGGTGCGCGCGATTGATGATCCCCCGCATGATGCCGCGCGCACGGCCGAGCCGCGCTTCGAGCGCGTCGCGATACGTCTCGAGGTCGACGAACTCCTTGGCCACGCCGCTCGCCACGGCGGCCCACGCGACCGCCGGCGCAACCCAGAGCAGCACGCGCGGATCGAACGGGAAGGGAATCAGATATTCGGCGCCGAACTTCACCGACTTGAGCCCGTAGAGCTGCGAGACGCTGTCGGGCACGTCTTCCTTGGCCAGCGCGGCGAGGGCGCGCGTGGCCGCCATCTTCATGTCCTCGTTGATCTGCGTGGCGCGCACGTCGAGTGCGCCGCGGAAGATGAACGGAAAACAGAGGACGTTGTTGATCTGGTTCGGATAGTCGCTGCGCCCGGTCGCGATGATCGCGTCGGGGCGCACACTGCGCACTTCGTCCGGCGTGATCTCGGGGTCGGGGTTGGCGAGCGCGAAAATCACGGGATTCGGCGCCATCTTCTTGATCATGTCTGCGGTCACGGCGCCCGCCGCGGACAGGCCGACGAAGACGTCGGCGCCGTCGAGCGCGTCCTTCAGCGTACGCGCCGTGGTCTTGCGCTTGAAACGGTCCTTGTACGGATCGGTGTGGCCCACGCGGTCCGCGTGGATCACGCCTTGCCTGTCGCACATCGTGATGTGCTCGCGCGTCACACCGAGCCGCACGTAGTGCTCGGCGGTGGAGATCGCGGCCGCACCCGCGCCCGAGAACACCACCTTCACGTCCTCGATCTTCTTCTCGACGACCTCCAGCGCGTTGAGCAGCGCCGCGCCGGAGATGATCGCCGTTCCGTGCTGGTCGTCGTGGAAGACGGGAATCTTCATCGTCTTCCGCAGCGTTGCCTCGATCAGGAAACAGTCGGGCGAGCGGATGTCCTCGAGGTTGATGCCGCCGACGGTCGGCTCGAGGAGCTGGCAGAAGCGGATCACGTCCTCGGGGTTCTCGGAGCCCACCTCGAGATCGAACACGTCGAGATCGGCGAACTGCTTGAAGAGGTTGCCCTTGCCCTCCATCACCGGCTTCCCGGCGAGGGCGCCGATGTTGCCGAGTCCGAGGACGGCGGTGCCGTTGGTGACGACGGCCACGAGGTTCCCCTTGGCCGTGTACAGGTACGCGTCATCCGGGTTCTTCTGGATCTCGAGGCACGGTATGGCCACGCCGGGCGAGTAGGCGAGGCCGAGGTCGCGCTGGTTGATCAACGGCTTGGTGGGGACGACGGCAATCTTGCCGGGGCGGCCGAGACGGTGGTAATCGAGGGCGTCTTCGCGCTTTTTCATTAGGGCCGAAAGTTAACTGATTTGCACACTTTCGGACACCTACACACGCTAACTGCAGAGGTGAGTGGCGAGACCAGTGGGAAGTGGCGAGACCAGTGGGGAGTGGCGAGACCAGTGGGGAGTGGCCAGGGTGAGTGGGAAGTGGGGAGAACCGAGTGGCGAGGGGGAAGTGGCGAGAGAAGTGGCGAGAGAAGTGGCGAGAGATGAGACCTCCTGAGAAGCGGGGAGATCTCGCCTCTTCTCTTTTTCTCGCTCACTCGCCGCTCTCTCCGCTCCCCGCTCGCCACTCGGTTCTCCCCACTTCCCACTCACCCTGGCCACTCCCCACTGGTCTCGCCACTCGCCACTGCAGTTGCGAGTTAGACCTCGAGATGATCTCCCGGCCTCGCCGCCACTTCGTACAGCACGGGCATCAGGAACACACTGATCAGCAGCCGCGAGAACAACCCGCCCACGATCACGAGCGCGAACGGCCGCTGGGAATCCGTGCCTACTCCGGAAGCGAGCGCCGCCGGCAGCAGTCCGAATGCGGCGACGAGCGCAGTCATCATGATCGGCCGCAGTCGCAGGAGCGCCGCCTCCCGCGTGGCCTCGGCGATGCCCTTGCCCTCGAGCCGCAACTCGTTCGCATACGAGATGTACACCACCGCCGTCTGCACCGACACGCCGAACAGCGCGAGGAATCCGATGCCCGACGACACCGAGAAATGCGTGCCGGTCACGATCAGTGCCAGCATGCCCCCGATCGGGCCGGAAAGAATGACGCCGAGGACCGTGATCACGGGAAACTTCACGTTGTGGTAGAGCCCGAACAGCAGGAGGAAGATCAGCCCGAACGTGATCGGGAGGACGAACTGCAGCTGCGCGCGGCTCTGGTTGTACTCCTCGAACTCGCCGCCCCACGCCGCGCGATACCCGGTGGGCAGCTTGATGGACTTCGCGACCTGCGTTTGCGCGTCCTGCACGGCGCTCGCGAGATCGCGCCCCTCCACCGAGTACTGGATTCCGATGTAGCGCGCGTTGTCCTGCCGGTAGATGAACGATGCGCCGTTGCTGACCTTGATGGCCGCCACCTCGCGCAGCGGCACCTGACTCCCCGACGGCGTCGCGACGAGAACATTGCCGATGGCCTCCGGCGTCTCGCGGAATTTCGGCTGCAGGCGGACGACGAGATCGAACGTCTGTTCGCCCTGAATGACCTGCGTCGCGGTCGTTCCGCCGACCGCCGACTCGATGATGCCGTTCACCGTCGCGGCGCTGAGTCCGTAACGCGCGAGTTTCGCCCTGTCCACGGTGAGCGTCAGCGACGG
>Ga0209014_10000602_pt1 | contig 21093 bp, 19 predicted proteins | sample BarGraNGADG00212_FD_184491 | JGI IMG/M metagenome (GOLD analysis project Ga0209014, IMG submission 184491) | Arctic peat soil microbial communities from Barrow, Alaska - Barrow Graham LP Ref core NGADG0002-212 (SPAdes) (version 2) | ecosystem: Environmental > Terrestrial > Soil > Wetlands >...
TCACGCCGTGGCCGATCCAGAAGCGGAAGACATCGTGGAGCGCCTGCCACAGGCCGCGCCAGTCGCTGCTCTCGAAGTCGAACGGGTAGATGTCCTGGTATTTCTTGGGCGGGTTCTCCGCGTACTGGACCGTGCCGTCGGGGCGCGCTCGGAACCATTCCGGGTGGTCGGTGATCCACGGGTGGTCAGGCGACGACTGGAAGGCGATGTCGAGCGCGACCTCGATACCGCGCTGGCGAGCGGCGTGAACCAGCCGATCGAAACCGCCCAGGTCGCCCAGCTGCGGGTGGATCGCGGTATGGCCACCGACGGGGGCGCCGATGGCCCACGGGACGCCAAGATCGGCGGCGGTTCCCGACTCGCGGTTGTTTGGTCCCTTGCGAAATTGGCGGCCGATGGGCGAGACGGGCGGCAGGTAGAGGACGTCGAAGCCCAGGCCGGCGATGTAGTCAAGGCGATTGATCACGTCGTCGAACGTGCCATGGCGCTTCGAGTCGGGTGAGGCAGAGCGCGGAAACAGCTCGTACCAGGCACTGAAGCGCGCGCGGACCGGGTCGACGACGACCGCCAGCGGGGAGTCGAGGCTCGTCGCCCAGGTCAGGTCCGGATTGGCATCCATGATCTCGGTCAAGCCGGGAGCGAGCGCGGTGCTCGCCGTCAGCTGGGCCGCGGTCTCCGTGAGAACACTCGCGTGATCGGCATCCGCGGCGCGCTCGGCGGCAGCGGCGATGATCTGGGCGCCGATCTGGAGATCGACCGTCACGTCCTGGCCGGCGGCGACGCGCTTCTGCAAGTCGTGCACCCACGTCCGCCAGTGATCGACCCGGGCACTGACGAAGAACTCGTAGCGGCCGACCTCGCCGAGCCGGAACGACGCCTGCCAGCGGTCATTGCCGACCGGATCCATCTCCTGCTGCTGCCATGCCGGGTTGTCGGGCGGGCGCCACGACAGCCGTGCGCGGACCTCGTCGTGCCCATCGGCAAACACGTCCGCTTCGACCACGAGCGTATCCCCGACGACCTGCTTGGCCGGGAAACGACCGCCGTCGACCTGCGGGGTGACGTTCTCGATAACCGTCCGACGGCGCCCTTCGGCTGGAAGCCCGCTCACTTCTTGGCGGGCTTGGTTGGTGCCTTGTCGACGACCGGTTTGTTGGTTCGAGCCTGGGGCGCCGGCCGCGCGGGCCGGGTCGAGGCCCACCTGGGCGGCTCGCTGAGCAGCTTGCGCAGCTTGGCGAGCTGGTAGTCGGACTTCCCGCCCGCCCCAACGAGGTCCGCTGCGTCGGGCAGAGCCAGCCACTTGACGGCCTCATCGAATCGCTCGCGGTTGAACCAGGTCACGCCGTCGTGCTCGTTGACACCAATCGCGCGCTGGAACCTGTCGTCGGCCAGGAGGCTGGCTGTCGGCTTCGTCCCGTTGCCACGACCGCTCTTGGGGCGTGCCTCGAGATCGAGCGACAACGCGATCAGGTCTGCGTTGCGCCAGACGCGGTCGACGAGCCAGTCGTAGATCCACTTGCCGCGCGCAAGCTCCGGCTTGTGCGCGGCAACGAGCGCCTCGATCGAGTGCGCGATTGCCCGTTCGTCGGCCTCGCTCGTCTTTGCCTCTGTCGTCGGCACGTCGGCGGCAACCAGCGCTGCGGCCTGCGCGAGCGCTGCCTGCTGGTCGCCGCGGCGCAGCGCGTGGTGGAGCGGCTGAAGCTCGAGCTCGAGCAGCGCGTCCTCGATCGATGGCACTCCCCTGCCCTCGAGCCACGCCGCGAGGCGGCGATAGCGGCCGTCGGTGTCGTGCACGTCGCGCAGCTCCGAGTAGACCTTCGTCTCGTAGGCATGGAGATTCAGGAACAGCCCGCGCTCCGCGATGTCGCGCTGCGCGTGCAGGTACTCGAATCCGCTGCGCGAATCGCGCATCACCAGCCAGTCGTCCGCGCCGCTCGTCAAGCCCAGGCCGTGGCCCAGCGACGAACCGGTGACGGCCGCCGTGCTGATCCAGCCGGACGTCTCGGCGTAGCGATTGTGGTAGACGACGAGCGACCTGTTGCCGTCGCGTGAGTTGGAGAACGCGAAGACGTCCTCGTTGACCGAACCATCGGCCGTGTAGAAGTCGTACAGCGCGAAGCTGTCCACCTCGGCGAAGAGCCAGCGCTGGTGGAGGAGCGGGAAGATGTCGTGCTCGTGGCGGGAGACCAGGTCGGGGTCGGGCGTCTCGTTCTTGTAGGCGCGCCGGTACTCCATGCCGTAGCGCTCGGCATAGCCCTCGATCTGGCCGTGCCCGAACATCGGCAGCCCGGGCATGGTCGCGAGCACTGTCGCCACGCCGAAGTACTTGTCGCCCTTGCCGAACTGGTCGATCGCGGTGCGCTCATCCGGGTTGTTCATGAAGTTGACGTAGCGCTTGAGGATCTGCGGGTCGAACTCGAGGGTGTTCTTGATGACCAGGCGGTACTCGGCGTTCTTCTCGTCGCGCATCATGTTCATGAACGCGCTGTTGTAGACGCGGTGCATGCCCAGCGTCCGTACGAAGTAGCCCTCCATGAGCCAGAACGCCTCGGCCAGGAGCAGTGTCTCGGGCGCTTCCGCCGCGACCCGGTCGACCACCTCGCGCCAGAACTCGACGGGCATGGCGCGCTCGAAGTCGGCCTTCTTCATGGCGTACTCGGCGCGTGACGGGATGGCGCCGCCGCTGCCAGGCTCCGGGTACCAGAGGCGCTCGATGTGGCGCTTGGCGAGCGTCATCGCCGCGTCGAAGCGGATGATCGGGAACTGGCGCGCCACGTGGAGGATGGTCTGGATGACCGCCTCGCGCACCTCCGGCTTGATGTAGTCGAGCTGGGCAGTGTCGTTCCAGGGCATGGAGGTGCCGTCGTTGCCGTGGTAGATGAAGCGCGCGTCGCCGCTCCACTGATCCACGCGCTTGAAGGTCACGGCCGCGTCGGTGTTGTCGAAGTAGTGGTCCTCGATGTAGATCCCGACGCGCGGGTCGGACGACAGGTTCGGGCCGTTATACGAATACGCCGGATACGGCGCATCCGGCCGGGCCATGAACCAATCGGGATGCTCGACGACCCAGCGCGAGTCGACGCCCATGTGGTTCGGGACCATGTCCGAGGCTAGGCGGATGCCGCGCGACCAGGCGCGGTCGCGCAGGTTGCGATACGCCTCATCACCGCCCAGGTCGTCGGCGATGCTGTAGTCCATGAGCGAGTAGGCGCTGGCCACGGCCTCGGGGTTGCCGCGCATCTGCTTGATCGTTCGTGACGCCTGGCTGCGTTCCCACAGCCCGATCAGCCACAGGCCGGTGAAGCCGGAGCGGGCCAGACGATCCAGCTCTTCGTCGGGGATCTGGTCGAGTCGCCATACAGGCCGGCCGTACGCGCGCGAGAGCTGGTCGAGCCAGACGTAGGTCGACTTGGCGATGAGCACGACGCGCGGCATCCAGTCGAGGTCCTGGCTGAAGCGCTCCACCTCCGGGTCGCCGCCGCCCGGCGCTTCGAAGCCATGCAGCGCCGCGGTGTCGGCTGACCCCGAATCGGCCGCGCCGCCCTGGGTCGCGTGGAAGCGCATCCAGACCGCGCGCTCCTCCTCGTTGAGCACGTCGAGCGAGATCACGAGGCGATCGCCGAAACGCTCGGCGACGAAGCCCCACTCCTCTCGGATCCAGCGCAGCTGCTCGGTCAGCGACCCCGACGCCTGCAATGCCGGACGGCGCAGGAGCGTGATCAGGTCCTCGTTGTCGGGCCCGAACGTGGGCTGCGCCCTGAAGTAGCTTTCGAGGCCGCGCACGACCGCCAGGTAGGCACTGCCATCTTCCAGGTCGCGGTCGTCGAACAGCTCGCCATACGGTGAGAAGGCCGGGTTGCCGTTGGCCAGCCAGAGCATGAGCACTTCCTCGAGCGCCACCTCGCGATTGCTCATCCCATTGGTCGTGCCGTTCAGCCAGTCGGTGGGGTCCTGTTCAGCGCGGTAGACGGCAGCGTTGGGGAAGTCGGTGACGAACGCCGCCAGCGTCTGCTGGACGACCTGCGGCGTCAGCCGCTGCTCAAGCGCGGCCAGCGCGCCGGACATTGCCTGCGGATTGCGCTGGGCGCGGTACATGCCGACGACGAAGTGCAGGATCTCGTCAACGAGGCCCATCGCGTTCAGGTTGCCGGCGCGAATCGCCGCGCCCGGATCGTGCGCCAGATCGCGCTGCGCGTTCATCTGCTGGGCGAATCTGCGCGCCGCCGCGAAGTCCGCAAACACGACGTTGCCGGTCAGGCCGAACAGCGTCTCGTCGAACTCGTAGCGCTGCCGGGCCGCGCGCGCGACGTGGAACTCGAATACGGTCATTGGGCGCGACACCTCATCGATCAGGGCAATGCTACCGGTGAGTTGCGATCGGTCCAGCGTCACTTGCGAAACGTTGCCATCGTGCGACTGTTTCAGCGGCCGGCCCTCCGATTCGCTCACGGCGCCGTGCTACCTTCCGCTGCCAATGGCCCGAACGGGGGGAACTGCCGTGCATCGACTGATCGCGCTCGCCACGCTGCTTCTTCTCGCCCTCGCCCTCGCTCCGGCCGCCGCGGCCGACTCGTTTTCGACCACTCTTGTGAAGGACGGCTTCACTCAGCCGGTCTTCGTGACCAACGCCGGCGATTCGCGCCTGTTCGTCGTCCAGCAGAACGGGCTGATCCAGATCATCGAGCCCGACAACTCGGTCAAGACGTTCCTCGACCTATCGTCGCAGGTCCTCGATGACGGTGAGGAGGGCCTGCTCGGCCTCGCCTTCCACCCCAACTACGCCTCCAACGGCCTGTTCTACGTCTACTACACGCCGAGCGCGGGTGGGGCCGAGGTCCTGGCCGAGTTCAAGCGATCTGCGGGCGACCCCGACGCCGCCGACCCCAACAGCGAGCGCATCCTGCTGACGCTGTCCGACCCGTACGCCAACCACAACGGCGGCTGGATGGCGTTCAAGGGCAACTACCTGTATCTGTCGCTGGGCGACGGTGGCAGCGGCGGCGATCCGCAGAATCGAGCCCAGAACCTCAACCAGTGGTGGGGCAAGATCCTGCGCATCAACCCGCTCGACCCCGATGGCAGCGGGCCCAAGACGTACAGCATCCCCACCAGTAACCCGTTCGTCGGCCGGCCGGGCAAGAACGAGATCTGGTCGTACGGATTGCGCAACGCGTGGCGCTGCTCGTTCGACGATCTTACCGGGAAGCTATGGTGCGGCGACGTGGGCCAGGACAGCTACGAGGAGGTTGACCGGGTCAGAACGGGCAAGGCGGTCAACTTTGGCTGGCACAGGCTCGAGGGCCGCCATTACTACACGCCGGCAAAGAAGCGCGGCCAGCTGTGCACCAGTAATTGCCTGACGATGCCCATCCTCGACTACGCCCACAGCGCCTTCGGCGGCGGCAACTGCGCCGTCACGGGCGGCTACGTCTCGCGCCGCTCAGGAGCAGCGATGGCCGGCCACTACACCTTCGGCGACTACTGCTCGGGCAAGGTCTGGGTCATCCCCAGCAACTTCAAGGCGGGCTCGACACTGCCGTCGCCCATCGCGGATACGGACTACAGCATCAGCTCGTTCGGCGAGGGCGCCGACGGCCGGATCTACCTCGTCGACCTCAACGGCGGCATCTACCTGATCGACCAGAGCTGACCCCCTGCCGTCACGGGTCGGTCGATCCGTCGTAACTACAACCGGTGTGGCGTTACCCGTAAGCAAACCCCGGCGAGGGCCGCGTTTGTTCGCTAACTCGAAGCACCACACGAGTTACTGCGCCACTGGGAAGTCTTCGAGGCCGAAATCGGGACGTTCGATCCGACTCTAGCGCTCAAGGCCACCCGGATTGGAGTTGCGCACGGTGGTGGGGGCGCCAACGATCAGGCCGTCTTTGACGCGTAGTTCTTCCAGAGGTACTCGCGCAGAGTGAGCCCGCTGGCGTGGACCTTGGCCGCCAGGTCGCGGCCGACGTAGCGGTAATGCCACGGCTCGTAGTAGTAGCAAGTCTTGGACGTCTTGCCGCTGGGGTAGCTCAAGATCCAGCCGAACTTCCAGGCATTGCTCTTCATCCAGCGTCCGGCCGCGGTCTTCGCAAACTTCTGCGACACATCACCGCGCGTCGAGGCGCTACCGAAGTCGATCGTCACGCCAAGCTGATGCTCGGAGTGGCCGGCCCGCGCGACGCTGCCGCGCGCAGTCCTGCTGCCGTAGCGCTGGACTTCGCGCCTGTACAGCGACTGCTGCGAATGCCAGCTGCGGTAGGCGGACAAGACGCGCAGGCCGCTGTCGGCCATGCGCGCGGCGCTGGCCATCGCCTTCAGGTCGGGGATCACGATACTGCGCACCTCGCCGCCACCCCTGAGCCCGGCCTTCGCAGTCGAGACGAGCTTTGGCGGCACATAGCTCTTGGGCAGCTCGTAGATGGTGTCGAGCACGGTGATGTCCCAGTCGGCGTACGAGGCGTTCTTGGCAGGGACGTCCTTGAACGCACATGCAGGCGGCGATGAGCTTGCCGCGACAACGGAAGCGGGCGGCGCCGCGCCGATGAAGGACGCCCCAAAGATGAGGAGCGCAGCGACATACGGACGCAGGCGGCGGAGAATCACGCCAATACCCCCACTAGCGGTAGCGCCCTATTAAACCAGACGGGCGCCGGACGAATCGGGCGCAAAACGCACAGGTTTTCAGAGTGATCCAATGCCGTCGATCGTGCGTAGGCTGTAACGATGGAATCCAGGCTTGCCTGGGCTGCGACAGGCATTGCCGCGGCGGCCGTGGCCGTTGGCGTCGGTGAGGTCGTTGCCGGCGTATTCGGAAGCACGTCCGCGATTGCCGCGGTTGGAGCGCTGGTCATCGCCCTGCAGCCACCGGGCGCCAAGGACTTCATGGTCGGGCTGTTCGGCACCAACGACAAGCTCGCGCTCGAGATCGGCGTCTTCATCGGTGGCCTGCTCGTCGGCGTGCTGATCGGTCTCGCCGGCGGCCGCGATCGTCGGTTCGCCTATGCGGGCTTCGCCCTGTTGGGCATCGTCGGGCTCGTGCTCATCCTCCAGGATCCGCTCGAGGACGCATTTGCCGGCGTGATAACCATCTCCGCGGCCGTCGCGGCCGGCGTGGCCATGTTCCAGTGGCTGGCATCGATGCTCGTTGCGGCACCGCTGCCAGCTCCGCGGGTCACGCCGCGACGGCCGGCGCAGCCGGTGCGTGGCGTCAACATCCCACGGCGCGCGTTCCTGGTCATTGCCGGCACCTTCGTAGCCGTCGGTGCCGTGCTGTCCGTGATCGGGCGCTTCCTGGGCAGCCAGACGCCACAGACCAGCGCCGCCCAGATCCCCGTGCCGTCGCCGGGGTCGACCGTCGCCCCGCCACCGTCGGGCGCCAGCTTCGACGTCGCCGGGATCACCCCGATCGTCACCCCCGACACCGACTTCTACATCATCGATACGCGCCTGAGCACGCCCCAGGTCGACGCTTCGACATGGTCCCTGCGCATCCACGGCATGGTCGACAAAGAGGTGAAGCTCAACTACCAGCAGCTCATCGCTATGGCCCTCACGGAGCAGTACGTCACGATCCAGTGCGTCTCGAACGAGGTGGGCGGCGCGCTCGTCGGCAACGCCAAGTGGACCGGCGTGAATCTCAACTCCGTCCTGGCCATGGCGGGCGTCCAGCCGGGTGCGACCCAGCTCGTGGGCACGTCCTTCGACGGCTGGACGTGCGGTTTCCCGACGCAGCATCTCCAGGGCGCCGGCAAGGACGCGCTGCTCGCGGTGCAGATGAACGATCAGCCACTGCCGGCGCGCCACGGCTATCCGGCGCGGCTGATCGTGCCCGGCCTGTACGGGTACGTCTCGGCGACGAAATGGATCACCGACATCGAGCTCACCACGCTCGAGGCGTTCGACGCGTACTGGGTTCGTCTGGGCTGGGCGAAGCAAGGCCCGATCCTGACCCAATCGCGGATCGACGTGCCCCGCGCTGGGCAGAACGTGCAGGCGGGCTCGGTCGAGTTCGGCGGCGTCGCCTGGGCGCCGACGCGCGGTGTCTCGAAGGTCGAGGTCGATCTCGACGTGACCGGTAACTGGCAGCCGTGCGAGCTGTCGGTCCCGCTCTCCGACTACACGTGGGTCCAGTGGCGGACGACGCTCCAGGTTCCCGCCGGACAGCACACCATTCGCGTCCGGGCGACAGACGGCACCGGTGCCGTCCAGGAACAGGGACCCACCCCGCCCGCCCCGGACGGCGCGCGCGGCTGGATGACGCGGGGCTTCAGCGCGTCCTAGCGATGCTCCGCGTTATGAAATCCACGATCTCCGACTGATCCTTTTCAGAGGCGAACGCACGCTTCGGGATCCAAACGACCGGCACGCGGTCGCGTTTCACGACCAGGACACGATCGCTTTGGATCATCTCGGTGACGTCTGACCAGGGGACGCGTCCGCGGCCCGTGATCGTGTCGGCCTTGATCCCCTCGTCATCGAACACGAACGACGAGTTCGACCCGATGAGGCTGCGCGCGCTTCGTCTGACGCGCCACCGATCGAGCCTCTCAGAGTTGGCCAGGACGACGAACAGCAGTCCGATGCCGAACGTCCAGACACCCGTGAACGCGTCCTGGATGGCCAGCGCGACGATGCCGCCGATGCTCATCACGAGCAGACCGAGCGCAGTGCCGATCAGGTTCAGTCTTCGCTGCAACAGCCGCAGATAAGCAACGATGTCGTCCACGGAGATCGTGAAACTCACCCGATAGGGCGGCGCGGAGCCGGCGTCAGTCGTCACAGCCGGCCGGCGCTGATCACGCGCTGCAGGAAGCGCTGCGTGCGCTCCTCACGCGGCGTGGACAGGATTTGAGATGGCGGCCCTTCCTCCAGGATGCGCCCCGCGTCGAGGAAACAGACACGATCGGCGACGTCGCGCGCGAAGCCCATCTCGTGCGTGGCGATGACCATGGTCATGCCCTCGCTGGCGAGCTCGCGGATGACATCGAGCACCTCGGCCACCAGCTCCGGATCGAGCGCGGAGGTGATCTCGTCGAGCAGCAGGATGTCTGGCTTCATGGCCAGCGCGCGCACGATCGCGGCGCGTTGCTGTTGTCCGCCTGAAAGTCGGTCGGGGAACTCATTGCGCTTGTCGGCCAATCCGAAGCGATTGAGGAGCTCCGTCGCTCGTGCGTCCGCCTGAGCGGCGGACATCTTCAGCACTTTGCGCGGCGCGAGCGTGACGTTGCGGATGACGCTCATGTGCGGGAACAGGTTGAACGCCTGGAAGACGATGCCGATGCGCCGCCGCACCTGGTCGACGCGCACGTTGGGCGCGGTGATCTCCGTGCCCTCGATCCAGATCCGACCGGCATCGATCGGCTCGAGCAGATTCACGCAGCGAAGAAGCGTCGACTTGCCCGAGCCCGACGCGCCGATGAGGCACACGACCTCGTGCTCGGCCACGGTCAGGTCGATGCCGCGCAGGACCTCAAGATCGTCGAACGACTTGTGCAGGCCTTCGACCCGTAGCGCGGTGTTGGTGGAGGCAGGCATGGACATCAGCGAGCGATGCTCGCGAGCTGGCGCTTGCGATCGCGCGCCACCAGCCAATCGACGAAGCGGGCCATGGGGATCGTCAGGACCAGGAAGACGAGCCCGCACGCGAGATAGGGCGTGAAGTTGAACGAGCCGCCGGCATCCTGCTGGGTCTGCCGGAAGACCTCGACGACGCCGATGAACGAGATGAGCGAGGTGTCCTTCTGCAGGCCAATGAAGTCGTTGAGCAGGGGCGGGATGACGCGTCGGACGGCCTGGGGCAGGACGACATAGCGCAGCGATTGGAAGCGCGACAAGCCGAGCGACCGTGCGGCCGCCTCCTGCGACGGGTGGACGGCGTCGATGCCGGCCCGATACACCTCGGCGACATACGCCGACCAGACGAGCACGAGCGCGACCAGTCCCCAGACGAACGCGTCGTTGGTCAAGCCCTTGATGCGCAGGCCGGGAATGCCAAAGCCGAGCAGGAAGATGACCAGGATGCTGGGCACGCCGCGAAACAGATCGACGTAGATCACGGACATGAGTCGGATCGGGAAGAAGACCGGTCCGGGCAGGCTGCGCATCACTGCCAGCAGCAGCGAGAGGCTCAGGATGAGGATCTCGGCAACGATGAACAGCTGGATGTTGACGACCAGCGCGCTCAGGATGTCCGGGATCGAATCGGCAAAAACCGACGGCGAGAAGAAGCTCTGCTGCACGCGCGGCCAGCCCGGCGCATTAACGACGATCCAGCCGATCACGCCGAAGAAGACGACCGTGCTCAGGGCGGCGACGAGGACGCCACTGGGGCGGAGACGGCCGAGTAGCCGCGAATTGCGGCTGCCCAGCAGCTCCGGAGGGGTCGTCGGCGCGACCCCGCTCATGCGATTTCCGTGCGCTTGATGGCTATTGCAGCAGTGGGATTTCCTGACCCGAGTTCAACCACTGGTCGAAAAACTGCTGCAGCGTGCCGTTGGCCTTCAGGGTCTGGATCGCCCAGTCGACGCACGGCGTCAGCGGGCTGTCCTTGTCAAGCACCGCCCCGACGTGGTCGATCTGGACCGTCGACGCGAACTGGCCGACGATCAAGGCGCCGGTCAGCTGGACATCGCGCATGTAGATCGCACTGCCAAGATCCGCGACGAGGCCATCGATCTGGCCGTTTTGTAGCGCCGTGACGGCAGTGTCGTTGTCCGGATAGATGGCGGCCGCCGTTGTGGGCTGGATGGCGTTCTGGATCAGGTCATAGCTCGTCGTGTCGGCCGCGGCGCCCAGCTTGTACTGCTTGAGGTCGGCGATGGACGTGGCCGATGAGATCGGGTCGTCCTTGAGCGCCACGATCGACTGGACCGAGTCGAAGTACGGATCGCTGAAGTCGACCGCCTGGGCGCGATCTGGCGTGATCGAGATCTGCGCCATGTGGAAGTCGAACGGCTTCTCGCCCGGCGCGAACGCCTGCGCGAAGACCGTGTTCTGTCTCCAGTCGACCTGGTCGGGCGTAAAGCCGAGAGTTGCGGCGATTGCGTACGCCGTGGCGCCCTCGTAGCCCATCATCGAGTACGGGTTGCTGATCTTCCACTTGATGCCGCCCGACGGCTGGTTGGGGTACTGCGTCTTGGGATCGCCGCCCCACCACGGCGGATAGGCCGGGTTGTCGGTGCTCAAGGTGAGCCGGGGTGGGTTCTTGAGCACGAGGCTGGTCATCGCGCACGCGTCGGGCCGCGTCGGAAGCGTGGCGGCCGGTGATCCGGTCGCGACCACGCTGGCGCTGGCCGAAGGTACGGCGCTTGCCGTTGCGGGCGGCGCCGAGCCGATTGCGCTTGCCACGGCGGTTGGCGTGGCCGGGAGTGGCGTGGCGGTTGCAGCCGCCAACGTTGGCGTCGCAGCGGCATGTGTCCCGATCGCTGTCGGCGCAACACTCGGCGCGGTCGTGGCCGCGGGCGCGGCGCAGGCGACCGCCACGAGCCCCAGGGCAAGCAACGAGACCAATCTGCTATGTCTCACGGCGATCCTCCTCTACGTCCACTGAGGATAGCCAAAACTGTGGATCAGGCGAGCGACGGACTCGATTCGCCACTGTGAATGGCGGAAAGCACCATCGTCACGATGCCCGCGACGAGCAGGCCGCCGAGCGCCCAGGGCACGGCCGTGGCTCCGGCAGGGACGGGCGCGGTGATGATCACGCCGATCCCGGTCGCGGCCAGGATGAGCCCCCAGCCGGCGACGATCCAGCGCGGCAGGCGCGGCATGAGTGCCCAAACGATCAGTAGCACGAGCTGCAGGGCTCCCGCCAGCCACAACACGACGATGTCCACCGAACGAGGCACGGCGTCGAGATTGGCGACCGCGGCCAGCGTCGTCAGGAAGCCGACCGTGACGCCCATCACCGCCAGCGCGAACCGGTCGCGGATCATCAGACCTCCTTGAACTGCTCGAACGGTTGGGCGCAATCCGCACAGTGGTAGATCGCTCGGCACAGGGTCGGGCCGAAGGCGTTCTCCAGCGTCGTGTTGCGCGAACCGCAGTATGGGCACTCCCCGACCGGCAGGCTGGGCAGAATCGACAGCATCCGGCCGTTATCGACGGGCGAGGGCGGAGGCGGCGCGAAGCCAGCCAGGCGCAGCGCGGCACGGCCGGCGGGCGTGATGCGCTCCGTTGTCCACGGCTCGGCGAAGCTGATCTCGACCCTGACCTCGTCCGCAAAGTCGTGCAGGCGCTGTTCGACGTCGTGGCGCATAACCTCGATCGCCGGACAGCCGATGAACGTGAGCAGCAGCTCCACGCGGATCGTGCCCGCCCCGGTCTCGACGCGACGAACCACGCCCAGGTCGACCACGGAGATCGTGGGAATCTCTGGGTCGTGAACATCGTGCAGCGCGGCCCACACCGCCGACTCGAGCGGCCGCGGGCTCGGTGCCACGGCTACCACTGGGCGCCCTCCTCGAGACGAGCCACCGACGTGAACTCGTTCCACAGCCACACGAACGACTCGTCGGGCTGTGCGCGATCGCGCCCGTCGGCAGGTGGCGCGCCCGCGGGGATCGGGCGCAGGTTGAGCGCGCAGAGTCGGGCGGTGGCGTCCGACCGCCAGCGGTCGGCAAGCTGCGCCATGGATGCTGAAAGCACACCCGCGTCGACGAGCACCTGTTCGCCGGGGAGTGGCGCGAACACGCTCAGCGCCGCGGGTGCGAGCTGCTTGAGCGCGCTCAGGACCTTGCCCCGCGGCTGGCCGTGGTGCGTGCCCAGGCGCTCGAGCCACGCGTCGAGATGCATCAGGTGGTAACGCTCTTCGCGCCGCACTTTGACCACGACTTCGGCGAGCGGCGCGAAGCTCGCGTGAGCGAGAGCCGCGAGCCGGATCGCATCGGCCGTGTCGTACAGCCAGCGCCGTGTGATCGTGAACGCCCAGCCCTGGCGCGGCCAGTCGAGCAGCTGCGCGTGGCGGTACTCGTGTGGCTGACGGTGGAATGCCAGCCGGTCGGGGTCCTCGCCGGTCAGGGCACAGCGCAGCTCGTAGAACAGCCGCGCGTGGCCGATCTCGTCCTGGGCGAGCGACGAGAACGCGACGTCCTCCTCGAGCATCGGCGCGATGCCCGTCCACTCGGAGTCGCGGAAGCCGATGACGAACTCGTCGTCGGCCATTGACAGCAGCAGTTCCGCGATCGCGGCGCGCAGCTCGGGCTCGAGCGCGGACGCATCGAAGGCGGGCAGGTCAGGCTCGATGAGCTGGCGAGTCGGGCGTCGCGCCTCCGTCGTCATTCGGCGGCCTCCCCTGCGCGCCGCTTGGCGATCTCGAGCTTGTCGCGCATCACATAGCCGCCCGGCTTCTTGAAGCTCCGGTCGAGCGGGGGCTGGAGAAGGTCGGGATCGGACAGGTCGCTGATCTCGGTCCGGGGCACGACCCACAGGCGCACGCTCTCGTTGCGCCGGCTGTAGAACTCGCGCGCATAGTGCATCGCGAGCTCGCGGTCGGGCGCGCGCACATTGCCGGCGTGACGCATCGGGTCGCCGCCCTTCTCCTGGCGGAACACCTCCCAGACGCTCGGGTCGGCTCCCGGGCCGAGTCGTCCGGCTTCGTCGCGCCGACCCTCCGACACCGGCCGCTGCTCTTCGCTCACGCCAATCGACTCGTTTCGCGGCAACATTCGACTTCAAGTCGACACCCAAGGGCAATTTCGTTGCTTCCAGCGGCCGAAACCGCCTTGTCAGCGCCGGATTGACGCACGCTCATGCACGCTGAGCGCATCGAAGTCGCGGGAATGCGGCCCACCGGGGACGCCTGGGCTCCGAAACCTGCCGAGATGCGCATGGAGTGTCTACTTCAAATCGAAATGTTCGTGCTCAGGCCGCCGGAGCGGTCGCGGCGGCTGGCGCGGACAGGATCGTCCGGCGGACCCAGGCCGTCTGATCGTGGTTCATCCGGCGAAAGGCGAGCCGCTCCTGTGACTTCGGTCCGTGGCCGGTGACGACCGTGCGCAGTTCCTGCCAGTCGGGCTCCGAGTAGCGCCATTCGCCGGTCGACTCGTCCGCCTTGAGCTCTGGGTCGGGCGGGTACAGCCCGATCTCCCACAACCGCGGCACGTACGTCGACAGGAACTCCTGGCGCAGCTGCTCGCCGGTCTTCTCCTTGATCCGCCAGTAGAGATCGCGGTCCTTGGCCGGATCCGTGCGCGGGCCGTGCATCTGCATCAGCGGTCCCCACCAGCGATCGAGCGCTTCCTGGGCCATGTCGCGTTGCATCTGCGAGCCGTTCATCATCGTCACGACCACGTCGCGGCCATGCATGATGTGGACCGACTCCTCCCAGCAGATCTTCTTCATCGTCCGGCTGTACGGCCCGTAGCTCGAGTCGCGCAGCGCCTGCTGCGCGACGATCGCCGCGGCATCGACGAGCCAGGCGATGATGCCGACGTCGCCCCACGACTTGGTCGGGTAGTGGAAGACGTTATGGAACTTCGTCTTGCCGTCGAGCAGGTCCTGGTACATCTGCTCGCGCGACTTGCCCAGGTCCTCCGCGACGCGGTACAGGAGCTGAGCGTGGCCGGCCTCGTCCTGGACCTTGGCCGTCAGCGCCAACTTCCGCTTCAAAGTTGGCGCGCGCATGATCCATTCGCGCTCGGGCAGCACGCCCATCAGCTCACTGTTGGCGTGCATCTCGACGAAGCGCAGCACGCTCTGGCGGTACTCGTCGGGCATCCAGTCGCGCGCCTCGACCTTCTTGCCACCGTGGACGTGCTCGACGAAAAGGTCGTAGCGCTCCTCGTGGGTGAGGCTGTCGTCGGCGAACAACGGCGTCGGGCGCTCGTCTGGCGGCAGGATCGGCGCAAGCGAGATCGGGTCGGTCATTCGTGGGTCTCCAGTGCGTGGGTCTCCAATGCGTGAACGAAGAGGTCGGCGTGCTGGTCGGCTACCTCGTCGGCGGTCAGCGGGCCGCCGGGCGAGTACCAGGTCGGGATGCCGTTGAGCGCGGACAAGATCGCCATCGACGTCAGGCGCGCGTCGACGGCGCGGAAATCGCCGGTTTCGCTGCCCTGAACGATCACGTTCCGGAACCGCGCCTCGTATGCGTCGCGCCGGGCGGACATCTCAGCGCGACGCGCGGCGGACAGGAAGCGCCACTCGTGCAGGAACACCGCCGCGTCCTGCTGGATGCTGGTCAAGACCCCGATGTGGGCGCGAATCATGGCGCGCAGGCGGTCAGCCGGCGACGAGCCGGGATCGGCGGCGATGGGCCCGACTTCCGCGTTGAACCGATCCGCCGCGCGGCACACGATCGACCACAGGACGTCCTCTTTCGACGCCATGTGGGCATACAGACTGCCGCCCTGCAGATTGAGCGCCTGGGCGATGTCGCGCACGCTGGTCGCGGCGTAGCCACGCTCGCGGAACAGCTCGGAGGCGACTTCCTCGATCTGCAGCCGGCGCGGCGTGTCGGTCGTGGACGTCATCAGGCGGCGAAGTCTAACTAACGCTCGTTAGGTAGGTCAACCAGTGTTCTGGAGGCCGGCGGCGACACCACTGACGGTCAGATGGACCAAGCGGAGCAGCTCCGCGCGCTGCGGGTCCGCGGCGGGCAGCGCGCGCAGGCGGCCGAGCAGCAGCACCTGCAGCTCTGACAGCGAGTCGACATAGGGGTTGCGCAGCTGGATCGAGCGCTGCAGCACGGGCATGTTGTCGAGGAGCCGCGCGCGACCGGACACCGCGAGGATCTGCTCGACGGACAGTCGGAACTCGCCCTCGATGCGGTTCCAGATGTCGCGCGCGGCCGTGCCGGTCGCCAGCGACGCGTAGCGTGCCGCGACGGACAGATCGGCCTTGGCAAGGATCATCTCGGCCGTGTCGAGGACCGTGGCGAAGAACGGCCACTCGGCGTAGAGCCTGCGCAGTGCCGCGAGCCCGGCCGTGCCATGACGCTCGCGGAACGCGGCGAGCGCGGAGCCCGTGCCGAACCAGCCGGGCAGATTGACGCGCGCCTGTGACCAGGCGAAGACCCACGGTATGGCACGCAGTGATTCGAGCCGCGCCTCCTCCCCTGCCGCGCTACGTGCCGCTGGCCGCGAACCGATGGCCAGCGCGGACAGCTCGGCGATCGGCGTTGCCTGGCGGAAGAAGTCCTCGAAGCCGGGCGTCTCGCAGACCAGGGCGCGGTACGCAGCGCGCGCCGAGGCGGCCAGCTCGCTCATCGCGGCGTCGTCCTTTGGCCGTCGCGCTCGCGCGTGCGGCGCCGACGCCGCGAGCGTGGCATAGGTCAGCTGCTCGAGGTGGCGCAGCGCGATCTGCCGGTTGACGTAGCGGTCGGACATCACCTCGCCCTGCTCGGTCAGCTTGAGCCGCCCGTCGACCGAACCTTCCGCCTGGGCCAGGACCGCCCGCGTCATCGGCCCTCCGCCACGGCCGATGGCGCCGCCTCGGCCGTGGAACAGGGTCAGCTCGATTTCGTGCCGCCGGCAGACCTCCACCAGCGCTTCCTGCGCCAGGTAGAGCATCCACGCCGACGCCAGCGCGCCCGACTCCTTGGTCGAGTCGGAGTAGCCCAGCATCACCTCCTGGCGGTTTCCGCGCGACTCGACGTGGGCTCTGTAAGCGCGGTCCGAAAGCATGTCGTCGAGGATCGTCGCGGCAGTCGAAAGGGCGTCGGCGGACTCAAACAGGGGCACGACGTCGAGCGCCGGGACGGCATCGCCGCACGCTCTGCGGGCGAGCTCAAGCACCGCCGCGACGTCAGCGGCCGAGTGGGTGAAGCTGATCACGTAGCGATGGCTCGCGGCCTCGCCGTAGCGCGACTGGATTTCCGCGAGCGCTCGGAACGTCTCGAGCACATCGTGCGCGTTGACACCCGGTGCGACCACCGTCTTGACAGAGGATGCGGCGAGCGTCGCGGCGTGGACAGCGCTGTGCTGGCGCACCTCGAGCGACAGCCCGTGGAAGCCGAAGGTTGCCAGCTGCCAGCGCAGATCCTGCAGCTCGCCGTCCACGACGCGGCGCAGGCCGAGTTCGTTGAGAGCGCTCGCGATCTCGCCGAGCTCGAGCGCGAGGTCCGACGCGTGCGAGTAGCCGCGCGGTTCACCGACCCGAGTGCGCCGCAGGCGCTCGGCGATGTACGCGAAGCGGCGCCGGTACGGCTCTGTGGGGAAGCGCCGCTCCTCCTCTGCCGAGACCTCACGCAGGTCGCGCACGTCATTGCGCAGGCGTTGCGCGAGCAGGTCCGTCGCGTCCGTCCGAATCGTGATCGTCGTCGACAACCGCCGACAAACCGCCTCATAGGCGCGCAGTACGTGCTCGAACTGGATGGCCAGGGTCTGCCGCGTGACCTCAGATGTGACGCGCGGGTTGCCGTCACGGTCACCGCCGATCCACGAGCCAAAGGCCAGATATGCGGGCACTGCGCTCGTCTCGCCGCTGCCGAGCGCCGTCGCCAGGGCGCGGTAGACGCGTGGCACGACTACGAAGAGCGACTCGTCGAAGAGCGCCATCGCGCTGCGCACCTCGTCGAGCGGAGTGGGCGCGGCGATGCGGATCGGCGCGATGTGCCACAGGATCGAGATCTGCTCGCGCAACCGGCGCCGGATCTCAGCGTCCTCGGCCGGCGTCAGGCGCGGATCGTCGAGCGCGTCGAGCAGACGATAGACGCGGCGCAGCGCGACGAGCAACGTGCGCCGCCGGGCCTCGGTCGGGTGGGCGGTCAGGACGGGCGCCACGGACAGCCGATCGACCAGCTGCTCCAGCCACGCGCGCGACAGCCCGCGACGGCCGAGCTCGTCGATGGCGGCTGCGGGCGATTCGGCCACAGCCTCGGCCGGCAATCGGCGTTCGCGGAGCTGCAGCTGGCGAACGCGCTGCTTCTCCTCGGCGAGGTTGGTCAGCTGGAAGTAGAGGCTGAAAGCGCGGATCAGGACCTCCGCGTCATGCAGGCTGACGTCGGCCAGGTCGGCCGTCAGCCGTTCCCGGTCGGCGTCCGTGCCGCCGCGGCGGATGCCGATAGTCGCCCGGCGCACCTCCTCGACCAGATCGAGCGCGGATTCACCCTCCTGCTCGACAATGACCTGGCCGAGCAACGCGCCGAGCAGCTTGACCTCGCGCGCGAGCGGGTCACGCACGCCGAACGTGCCGACGCCACGCGGCTCCGCGCGCTCCGCGGCGTTCTCGCTGCGCGTGCTGGGTCGCCGGCCGTGTTTGGTGCTCACGCAGCGAAGCGTAGTGGCGAGCGTGTCGAAATCGGCACACCGCGTTCGTTGTGTTGCTGACGGCGCAGGGATCGCCGAACATCTGTCGACAGGAGGCATGTCATGCGCTACGCATTACTCATCTACGTCCAGCCGTGGGAGACGACCCCGGAGCAGGACAACCAGGTCATGGAGGCGTACAACGCATTTGGCCGTGAAGCCATGGCGGCCGACGTGATGCGCGGCGGCGAGGCGCTGAACGAGGCCAAGACCGCGACAAGCGTCCGCGTCAGGGACGGCAAGACGCTCGTCACTGACGGGCCGTTCGCCGAGACCAAGGAGGAGTTCGGCGGCTTCTACCTGATCGAGGCGGCCAACCTCGACGAGGCGATCAAGTGGGCGGCCAAGATCCCCGGCGCGACGCGCGGAACGGTCGAGGTGCGTCCGGTCGCCGATATGGCGTCGGCCCCGGACGAGACCAACCAGGCTCCGGCGGGCATAGCCGCTGGCTGATTCTCCAATCCGGCGACACGACCGCATCTTCCGCGAGGAGTCGGGCCGCGTCATCGCCGGTCTGATCCGCGCCGTCGGTGACATCGACATGGCCGAGGAATCGGTCCAGGACGCGTTCATCAGCGCGCTTGAGCACTGGCCCAGCGAAGGGCTGCCGCCAAATCCGGGAGCCTGGATCGCGACCACCGCGCGACGTAAGGCGATCGACCGTCTGCGCCGTACGCGAAACCTGGCGCGCAAGGTGGAGGCGCTGGCCGCGTTAACGCCCGACGCTGACGAGGGCATCGGAGGCGCAACGATGGAAGCCGGCAACGCGATCGAGGACGACCGACTCCGGCTGATCTTCACGTGCTGCCACCCCGCGCTGGCGATCGACGCCCAGGTTGCGCTGACGCTGCGGTTGCTCGGCGGCCTGCGCACGCCCGAGATCGCGCGCGCCTTCCTGCTGCCGGAAGTAACGCTCGCCCAACGGCTGGTCAGGGCCAAGAAGAAGATCCGTGACGCCGGCATCCCGTATGTCGTGCCGCCTCATGACGAGCTTCCGGCACGGTTGGAAGCCGTGCTGCGGGTGCTGTACCTCGTCTTCAACGAGGGCTATTCGGCGACGAGCGGCGCAACGATCGTCCGGCGCGCGCTGACGGGCGAGGCGATTCGGCTGGCGCGCGTCCTGAACTCGTTGCTGCCCGACGAGCCCGAGGCGCTTGGATTGCTGGCCCTGTTGTTGCTGCAGGATTCGCGCCGCGACGCGCGCCAATCGCCGACCGGCGAGCTCATCCTGCTCGCCGACCAGGACCGCTCGAGCTGGGATCGCGGCCGCATCGACGAAGGGCTGGCCGTGCTCGACCGTGCCGCGTTCCTGGGCGCGCCGGGGCCGTACCAGCTCCAGGCCGCGATCGCCGCCGTCCATGTCCAGGCGCCGCGTCCCGAGGAGACCGACTGGGCGCGCATCGTGCTGCTCTACGACAGGCTGCTGGCGATCAATGACAGCCCGATCGTGGCGCTCAACCGGACCGTGGCCATCTCGATGGCGCGTGGCCCGGCCGAGGCGCTGCCGATCATCGACGAGCTGCGCGATAGCGGTGGGCTCGACGGCTACTACCTGCTCCACTCGACGCGCGCCGAGCTCCTGCGCCGCCTCGGCCGGCGCGACGAGGCGGCCGTCGAGTACGGACAGGCAGCGGCCCTGGCTACCAACGAGGCGGAGCGGCAGTTCCTCGAGCGCAGGCGCGCCTCGCTCATCGACTGACGGCTCCAAGTAGCATTCGCGGGCAAGGCGATGGAGCTCGCCTTAACCGCCCATCGGGCTGATGGCTCCTACCGATCGTTGATCGCGAAGGAGGCTCGCCCATGGTTGGCGCTTTTCTTGTCGGTGTCGGTGGCTTCTTCGGCGCCATCGCGCGCTACGTACTCGATCGGCGGATCACCCAGTTGACCGGCGGAACCCTGCCTTGGGGAACGTTCGCGATCAATGTGTCCGGCTCGTTCGTGATCGGCGTTCTGTTCGCGCTGGTCGTGGAGCGAGCCGCGGTCAACTCGAGCCTGCGAGCGCCCCTGATGATCGGTTTCATCGGCGCATACACGACCTTCTCGACGCTCGCGCTCGAGTCGTGGCGCATGATCGAAGATGGCGCGTGGCTGACGGCCGTGGTAAATCTCGGCGGCTCGGTGTTGGTCGGCATGGTCGCGGTCGTGGTCGGCGTGACGGTCGGGAGGGCAATCTGATGAGGCTCGCGGGAACCGGTCTGCTGGTCAGGGTCTACCTGGGTGAGAGCGATCGGTGGCATGGCAAACCGCTCTACAAGGCGATCGTCGAGATGCTCCGCGCGCGGGGCGTGGCCGGTACGACGGTGCTCCGTGGCATCGAAGGCTTCGGCGCCAAGCAGCACCTGCACTCGACGCGCATCCTGAGCCTGTCCGAGGACCTGCCCATCCTGATCGAGGCGGTCGACAGCGAGGACAAGATCCGCAGCATCCTGCCGAGCCTCGACGAGATGGTCGGCGATGGCTTGATCACGCTCGAGAAGGTCGAGGTTGTCGCTTATCGCGCCGATCCGGGGTCGACCTGAGCGGCGGCGGTCCATACTCGATACTCATGAGTGCCACGGTAACCAAGGCCGCGTCGAACGCCGAGCCAAACTCCGCGCCACCTGCGATCGATCGAACCGAGCAGATCAGGCGGCGCTTTGCCGAGGCGTGGAGCCAGATGGGCGCGTCGTGGGGCATCGCGCCGTCGACAGCGGCCGTGCAGGGTTACCTGCTCGCGCACGGCGGCCCGGTGACGGACGCCGAGCTTCAGCAGGCCCTCGGCCTCAGCCACCGCGCGATCAGGGTCGCCCTGGCTAGCTGCCTTGAGTGGGGCATCGTCCGACGGGCCGACGAGCCGCGCCGGAGCGGCCGGCGC
>Ga0209014_10000610_pt1 | contig 20993 bp, 19 predicted proteins | sample BarGraNGADG00212_FD_184491 | JGI IMG/M metagenome (GOLD analysis project Ga0209014, IMG submission 184491) | Arctic peat soil microbial communities from Barrow, Alaska - Barrow Graham LP Ref core NGADG0002-212 (SPAdes) (version 2) | ecosystem: Environmental > Terrestrial > Soil > Wetlands >...
GCGGTTTCGCACATCGTGGTGAACGCCGAGCACCGGTTCCCTGTCGAGCGGTCTCCGTCCGCAGCCCGCAGGCCGTGGGAGTTCAGCGAGGCGGGGCATCGGGTCAACCTGAGCGCGACTGAGCTCGATGTCCTGGTGGCGCTCGTCGGCGGACCGGCGGTCGAGCCGTGGGCCTGACCATACGAGACGTGGCCCGCGTCGCCGGCGTCTCGACCGCGACCGTCTCGCGGGCACTGCGCGGCTTGGAGAACGTCGACCCGGCAACCCGCGACCGAATCGTCAGCATCGCCCGGGAGATGCAGTTCTCCGTCTCACCTGTGGCCTCGCGGTTGGCTACCGGCCGGGCCGGGACCATCGGCATCGTCACGCCGTTCATCGCCCGCTGGTACTTCACCGAGGTGTTCGCCGGCGTCGAGGAGGGCCTGCAGCCCTTCGACGTGAATCTGATTCTGCATTCGACGGGCCGGGGCACCTCGCCGGTGCATCCCGTCCGAGCGCACGAACGGATGCGGCGCAGGGTCGACGGCATCCTGGTGATCGGCCTGCCGGCCAGCCTTGCCACTGCGGAGGGGCTGTTGGGTCTCGACGTCCCCGTGGTGTTGCTCGGCTCGTGCTCGCCGGGTATGTCCAGCGTGTCGATCGACGACCGGCTGGGTGCGCGGACCGCCGTCGAGCACCTGATCGAACACGGCCACGAGCGGATCGGGCTCATCTCGGGCGAGCCGCTGCCCACGGTCTTCGTTCCCGAGAACGATCGCCTGGCCGGCTACCTGGACGCGCTCGCCAGGCACGGGCTGCCCACCGACGAGGCGCTGCGCGAGCCCGGCTACTTCGCCGTGCGCGGAGGTGAGCGGGCGATGGAGACCCTGCTGGCCCTGCGACCGCGCCCGACCGCTGTGTTCTGCATGTCCGACGAGATGGCGTTCGGGGCGATGCACACGATGTCGCGGCAAGGGCTGACACCCGGACGCGACATCGCCATCGTCGGCTTCGACGGTCACGATCTGGCGGAAGCTTTCGACCTGTCGACCGTCGCCCAGCCGGTGCGCGACCTCGGCCGCTTGGCCGCGCGACAGCTGATGGATCTCGTGGGCGGCTCGACGAACGCGGAGGTGACCGTTCTGCCGACGACCCTCCACGCGCGTGGTTCCAGCGGCTGCTGAGGCGGCAAGCGCTACGACGGCGGAACTCGCTCGTTACAAAGTGGTAACGCAATCGGTCTATAGGCGCTTAGTCCCTTCCCTACCTCGAGTGAGCGGCGCCACACTGTGCAAACGTTTACACAGCACGTTGCTTCGACGGGGAAGGAACAAGCATGGAACGCAAATGGATGACGGGGGCGATTGCGGCGGGGGCCGCGCTGCTCCTCGTCGCTGCGTGTTCGAGCAGCAAGAAGGGGACCACCAGCAGCAGTTCCGCTACCGCCCTCACCGGTGATTGCGCGCAGTTCCAGGCCTACGCGGGCCACAGCGGCAAGACGGTGACGATGTTCGGTTCGATCCTCAGCCCGGAGTCGGACTCGCTGAACAAGTCCTGGGCAGACTTCCAGCGGTGCACGGGGATCACGATCACGTACACGGGCTCCAACGACTTCGAGTCGCAGCTCCCGGTCCAGGTCCAGGGCGGCAGCGCGCCGAACCTGGCGATCATCCCGCAGCCCGGTCTGCTGGCCCAGATGGTCAAGACGGGTCAGGTGAAGGCTCCGCCGGCGGGCACCGTCGCGAACGAGGCGAACTGGAACGCGGCCTGGAAGTCCTACGGTTCGGTAAACGGCACGTTCTACGCCGCGCCGATGAGCGCGAACATGAAGTCGCTGGTCTGGTACTCCCCCAAGTTCTTCTCGGCGAACGGTTACACCGTCCCGACCACCTGGGCAGACCTGATGACGCTGTCGGGCAAGATCGCGACCGACGGTAAGGCCAAGCCGTGGTGCGGTGGCATCGGTTCCGGCACCGCCACCGGCTGGCCGGCAACCGACTGGCTCGAGGAGGCCGTGCTCGGTACCTACGGCGGCCAGGTGTACGACGACTGGATCAGCCATAAGGTGACCTTCTCCGACCCGCAGATCCAAGCGGCGATGAAGACCGTCGCGGGCTACATGCAGAACCCGGCCTGGGTGAACGGTGGTCACGGCGACGTCAAGTCGATCGCCACGACGACCTTCCAGGACGCGGGACTGCCGATTCTGCAGAGCAAGTGCGGAATGCTGCAGCAGGCATCGTTCTACGAGGCGCAGTGGCCCAAGGGAACCAAGGTCGCGGCTGACGGCGACGTCTTCGCGTTCTACCTGCCGGCCGTGAGCTCGTCGGTCCAGACGCCGGTCGAGGGTGGCGGAGAGTTCGTCACCGCGTTCTCGAGCGACGCCGCGACGCAGGCGGTTCAGAACTACCTGTCGAGCCCGGAGTGGGCCAACAGCCGGATCAAGGTCGCGGCCGGATGGGTGTCAGCCAACGAGAAGGTCGACCAGTCCCTGTACACCGACCCGATCGACAAGCTGTCCGCCAAGTATCTGTCCGATCCCACGGCGACGTTCCGCTTCGACGCATCCGACGCGATGCCGGCAGCGGTCGGCTCGGGCGCGGAGTGGAAGGCCATGACCGAGTGGTTCGGTACGGGCAAGTCGATCAGTGCGGTCGCCAAGGAGATCGACGCGTCCTGGCCGCAGTAGTAGTCGCTCGTCCGGTAACACTCTGACGGGTGTGGAGGTGCGGCCGACAGGACTCCCGTTGGCCGCACCTTCTCCGCAATACTGACCACTCTGCCCATCCGAATCAGCTGGAGTAGGCGTGACCGCTGGCTCGTCGCATGTTCTCGCCGGTCTCGCCTCTGACTCGGCCGCGAAGCTCTGGGGCGTCATCGAGGCGGTCGGTGGCTTCCTGGCCATCATGGCGATCATCTTCTTCGTCGCTGGGCGCGCGACGGGGCGCCTGCAACGACCGTTGACCGTCGTGATCTGTCTCGGGCCGGCGATCGTGCTGTTGCTCATCGGCCTGGTCGCTCCGGCGATCCGCACGATGTACCTCAGCCTGCACGGAGCCGACGCCTTCGGCCCCGACGTCCACTACGTCGGCATGAAGAACTACAGCTGGGCGTTCACCGACCCGACGACCCGAGCCACGCTGATCCGGACGGTGCTCTGGCTGGTGATCGTGCCGACCGCGGCCACCGGCTTCGGGCTGCTCGTCGCGCTGCTCGTCGACCGGATGCGCCAGGGACTGCAGTCACTGGCCAAGTCGCTGATCTTCATGCCCACGGCGATCTCGTTCGTCGGCGCCAGCGTCATCTGGAAGTACGTCTACAACTACACCGATCCCAGGCAGCCGCAGATCGGCCTGCTCAGCGAGGTCGCGATCAAACTGGGCTGGAAGCATCCGCCCAACTGGCTGCTCACCAGTCCGGTGAACACGTTCCTGCTCATGATCATCATGGTGTGGATCCAGACCGGATTCGCGATGGTCGTTCTCGGCGCCGCGCTCAAGTCGATCCCCGACGAGATCATCGAAGCGGCGCGCATGGACGGCGCCAGCGGCTACCGATTGTTCCGCACGGTCCAGATGCCGATGATCCGCACCACGCTGGTGGTGGTCGTCACGACGATCATGATCGCGACCCTGAAGGTGTTCGACATCGTCTACACGATGACCGGCGGCAACTTCAGCACCGATGTGCTGTCCAACGACATGTACACCCAGATCTTCACGCAGTTCAACTACGGCCGCGGGAGCGCGCTCGCGGTGATCCTGTTCATGGCCGTGATGCCACTCGTCGGCTACAACGTCATGCGGATGAGAAGGGACCGGGCAGCGCGATGAGCATCATTCCGACGACGGTGCCGGTACCTGAACTCGGCGACGATCACCGGTCGACCGCGCCGGTGAAGCATGTGCGCAAGGCGTTCAGCAATCCCATGGCGTCCCTGGTCGTCGTGCTCCTGACCGTGCTCTGGACGGTTCCAGTCCTCGGTCTGCTGATCACGTCGTTGCGGCCGCGGCTCGACTCGGCGACGAGCGGTTGGTGGACCTTCTTCGCTCACCCGCACGTGACGTTGTCCAACTACAACACCGTCTTGTTCCACGGCGGCTACAACGTGTCATCGGGGCTGTTCCCCTACATCATGAACTCGATCGCCATCACGATCCCGGCGACGATCATTCCGATCTTCCTGGCGTCGATGGCTGCCTACACGCTGGCCTGGGTGCGCTTCCGAGGCAGCGACACGATCTTCTTCATCATCTTCGGCCTGCAGGTGGTGCCGCTGCAGATGTCACTGGTTCCACTGCTTCAGCTCTACAGTCACGGCGCGCACATCGGCACCGTCACCGTCATCCCGAACCTGCACCTCAAGGGGTCGCTGGCCGAGGTCTGGCTGTCGCACACGATGTTCTCGCTGCCACTGGCCGTGTTCCTGCTGCACAACTTCATCTCGCAGCTGCCTGAGTCCTTGATCGAGGCCGCTCGCATGGACGGAGCCAGCCATCTGCGCGTCTACCGGTCGATCGTCCTGCCGCTGTCGATGCCCGCCATCGCGTCGTTCGCGATCTTCCAGTTCCTCTGGGTGTGGAACGACCTCTTGGTGGCGCTGACCTTTGCCGCGAAGACGACAGCGAGCCAACCCCTGACCGCCCAGCTGCAGCAACTCACCGGTTCGTTCGGCAGCCACCTCGAGCTGCTGACCGCGGGTGGGTTCGTCTCGATCGTCATTCCCATGATCGTGTTCTTCGCCCTGCAGCGGTACTTCGTCCGCGGGATGCTTGCCGGCAGCGTCAAGGGCTGATCTCGGGGTGAGCTTTCCGGAGGGCTTCCTGTGGGGCGCGGCCACCGCGTCCTATCAGATCGAAGGAGCGGTAGCCGAGGACGGCCGCAAGCCGTCGATCTGGGACACGTTCAGCCACACACCGGCAGCGATCGCGTCCGGGGACACCGGCGACGTTGCCTGCGATCACTACCACCGGTATCGCGAGGACGTCGCCATCATGGCCGAGCTCGGCCTGACTGCGTACCGCTTCTCGATCTCCTGGCCACGGGTGGTTCCCGACGGCAGCGGCGCGGTCAACGAGGCCGGGCTCGACTTCTACTCCCGGCTGGTCGACGAGCTCCTCGCCCACGGCATCGCGCCGGTCGCGACGCTCTACCACTGGGACCTCCCCCAACGCCTACAGGACGCCGGCGGCTGGTTGACGCGCGACACGTCCGCACGCTTCGCCGACTACACCGCCGTCGTGGCCCAGCGGCTCGGCGATCGGATCTCCACGTTCACGACCCTGAACGAGCCGTGGTGTTCGGCGTTTCTCGGTCACGCCAGTGGCGAACACGCCCCCGGCATCAAGGACAACGCGGCTGCGCTGACCGCGGCGCACCATCTGCTGCTGGCGCACGGACTGTCGGCCGGCGTGCTGCGCGCGGAGCTGCCGCCGTCCGCCCAGGTCTCGATCACGCTGAACCCGGCACTGCTTCGTCCAGCGTCCGAGTCGCTCGCGGACCGCGACGCCTGCCGGCGGGCAGAAGTACTGTCCAATCGCATCTTCGTCGACCCGCTCGTCAACGGGCGCTACCCCGCCGAACTCATCACAGACACGGCCGACCGGACCGACTGGTCATTCGTCGCCGACGGCGATCTGGCCACGATCCAGGCGAAGCTGGACTTCATCGGTGTCAACTACTACCAGCCGACCACGGTGGGAGCGAACCCCGCTGATCCGGCCGCGCCGGTGCTGTTGCCGGGTGCCAGCGACATGTTCGTGCACCCGCAGCCACCGCCGCACACCGGCATGGGGTGGGGCATCGACCCGTCGGGGCTGCGCGAGCTGCTCGTCCGCACGGCGGTGGACTTTCCCGGCACCTCGCTCGTGATCACCGAGAACGGCTCGGCGTTCGAGGACAGCCTCGACGAGGCAGGCGAGTACCACGATGCGCAGCGCGCACAGTACCTGCGCGACCACGTCGCCGCGGCACATCGGGCGATCGAGGCCGGCGTGGATCTGCGCGGTTACTTCGCGTGGTCCCTGCTCGACAACTTCGAGTGGGCGTGGGGCTACGCGCAGCGGTTCGGCGTGGTGCACGTCGACTTCCAGAGTCAGCAGCGCAGGTTGAAGCACTCCGCGCACGTGTACCGGAGCATCATCGCGGCGAACGGCGCGAGCTGACCCGTGTCGGCAGCGGCCGCGGTCAGCCCGTGGCGGCTGCCACGCAAGGCGCCTCGGCTGGGAGGGCCGCCGCCGGCGACAGGGCCGGACGTCGGCGTCGCTCGCTCGCGACGAGCAGCAGCGAACTCGCAAGGATGAACGTGGCCGAGATCGTGATGGTGAGGTCGTGCAGAACCAGGGCGTAGACCAGCCAGGCCACCTGCGAGGCGCCGCGCAGCAGCCAGGCAGGCACCGAGACCGCGGACGTCGCCTGTCGCGGGCGGGTCAGCGACTCGACGGTTTGCGGCAACGCCGAGACGAGGCCGATCCCGAAGGCGAGGAAGCCGATCGACGCGGGCGGCAACACCTTCGCCAGTCCGACGATTGCGAGCGCCGGCACGCTCAGGCGCAGGGCGCGCCCGGGCGCGCTGATGGCGGACGGTACGGCCAGCACGATCACCACGGCGCCGCTGATGATGAGGACGTTTCCGGGGATCTGCGGGATCTCGTGGGCGCGGATCCCGTACAGCATCCACGTCATGCAGGACAGTGCGGTGAGGGCCCACGACATGGCCGACACCCCTGGCACCGCACGGTTGCGGAAGGTCCGCACGATCTGCGGGACGACCATCGAGACGCCCAACGCGGCACCGATATAGCCTGACGCGACAGCAAGAGCGTGCAGCTGAAGTTGGTCGCCACCAACGTTCTGGATCGATACAGACGGCGTCACACCTGTAACGATACAGACCAACAGGATGGACTGGGAGCGGAGCAGGCACGTGGCACGTGAGCGACCCACCCTCGACACCGTCGCCGCAGCGGCCGGCGTCTCTCGGATGACGGTATCGAACGCGTACAACCGCCCCGATCAGCTCTCCCCCGCCACCCGGCAGCGCGTACTCGAAACGGCAAGCCGCCTCGGCTACCCCGGGCCCGATCCCACCGCGGCGTCGCTCCGGCTGCGGCGGACGGGCACGGTGGGCGTGGTCCTCACCGAGCGCTTGCCGTACGCCTTCACCGACCCGGGGCTGGTGACGATCCTGCACGGCATCGCCACCGAGCTGAGCGAGGCAGGCAACGCCCTGTTACTCGTGCCGGCGTACGGCGCGGACGGAGAGTCTCTGCTCCGGCACGCGATGGTCGACGCGCTGATCCTGTGCTCGCTCGCCGCCGACGATCCGGCCGTCGCCGCGGCGCTGGAGCGGCAGGTCCCGCTCGTGACCGTCGGCAATCCCCGGCTCCCGACGGTACCGGCGGTAGGCCCCGACAACAGGCGCGCCGCCGCCGAGGTCGCGCGTCATCTGCTGGGCTTCGGGCATCGGCGCTTCGCTGTGGTCACGACCGTCACCGGCGAGCGGCGCGGCCCGTCGCGACCCCTTTTCCACGAGCGGGTGGACGGCTTCCGCGACACGCTCGTCGACTCGGGAATCGATCCGCGTCACGTCGAGGTGCTCTGCGCGGCCGACAACAGCCGGGCGGCAGGGTCCGACGCGGTCGGCGAGCTGCTCGCGCGCCCGCGCGCGAGCCGACCGTCCGGGCTCTTCGCGGTCACCGACATCCTCGCGCTGGGAGTGCTCGACGCCGCCGCTGAAGCGGGGCTGGCGGTTCCGCGGGACCTCTCGGTGGCCGGCTTCGACGACATTGCGGCAGCGGCGAGCAGTGTGCCCGCCCTGACGACGGTGGCGCACGACCTGTTCGGTCAGGGCCGCACCGCCGCTCGGCTGGCGCTGCGGATGATCGCCGGCGAGGCGGTGCGTGCCCCGCGGATCGGCACCGAGCTGATCGCGCGCGGCAGCACGGGCCCCCGTCCCCGCGCCCGCGCCCGCGCCCGCCGTTCCTAGCCTGCCGAGAGCGTGGCTTCACCCGCTCAGAGCGCGCGGGTCGCGGTGCCGGCCGCGCCGTGTTCGTAAGCCGTCTCCGCGTGCACGGCCATGTCCAGGCCCTGCAGCTCGACGTCGCGCACGACGCGCAGGCCGATCGTCTTGTGCACCAGAAAGGCGATGACTCCCGTGGCCGTGAACGCCCAGACGACGGCGACGAGCACTCCGAGCGCCTGGACGCCGAGCAGGTGCACGCCCGCGCCGTCGATCAGCCCGCGGCCGTTCGGGTTGACCGAGCGGGTCGCGAAGATGCCCACGGCCAGGGTGCCGACGACCCCGCAGACACCGTGGACGCCGACGACGTCGAGGGAGTCGTCGTAACCCAGTCGGAACTTCAGTCGGATCGCCGCCAGCCCGGCGCCACCGGCGGCCAGGCCGATCGCGACAGCGGCGACGCTGTTGACGTACCCGGCCGCCGGGGTTATCGCGACGAGGCCGGCGATGGCACCGGACGCCGCCCCGAGCGTCGTCGCGTGGCCGGTCGTCTTCCACTCGATGGCGATCCAGCTGAGCAGGCCACCGCACGCGGCGAGGTGGGTGCCGATCAGCGCCTGCGCGGCGAGGTCTCCGGACGCCAGCGCCGAGCCGGCGTTGAAGCCGAACCAGCCGAACCACAGGATGCCGGCTCCGAGGAGCGTCAGCGGCAGCGAGTGCGGCGGCATCGCCTCGTGCGGCCAGCCGCGACGGGCGCCCAGAACCAGCGCCAGTGCCAGCGCCGACGCTCCAGCGTTGATCTCGACCACGGTCCCGCCGGCGAAGTCGCGCAGGCCCAGCTGCGCCAGCCACCCGTGGGGCGTGAACACCCAGTGCGCGAGCGGTGCGTACACGACGAGCACCCACAGGCCGGCGAAGACGAGGAATCCGCCGAACCTCATGCGGTCCGCGCCGGCACCGGTCAGCAGCGCGGCGGTGATCACCGCGAACATCATCTGGAAGGCGGCGAACGCCAGCGGCGGAACGTGAAGATGCAGCCCGGGAACGTCGGCGTGGGCATCGGCGAAGCCGGCGAGGTGCAGGTTGCCGATGACGCCGCCGACGTCCTTGCTGAAGGCGAGCGTGTACGCGGCGATCATCCACACGATGCTGACGACGGCGATGACGGCGAAGTTCTGGGCGAGCATCGACAGCACGTGCTTGCTGCGCACCATGCCGCCGTAGAAGAACGCCAGCCCTGGTGTCATGAAGAGCACGAGCGCCGTGCTGACGAGCAGCCAGGCGGTGTCGCCACTGTCGATGTGCATGATCGGGTTCCTTCGCGCTGAGCGGGCCGTCGCGCTGAGCGAGGCGCCACGACGGTAACGACCGCGCGAGGACGAGCCGCGGACGGGGCAGGTCCGCTGGAAGCGATGGTTGCGAAACTGGTTTACATCATGCATGATCCTGTAAAGCATCGAGACTGATACGCGCGATCTGTAAAGGTCGCCCCAGAACCGAAGAAGGTGCAGGATGCGCGCAGGTTCACTGTCCGGACGTGCAGTGGCGACCACGGATCAACGCCCGGAGTGGAAGGACGGCAACCGGTATCTGTGGGTGCTCGGCGCGTTGGTGCCGGCGTTTCTGTTCGCCGGTTGGGGCCTGGTCAGCCTCACCGGTCTGGGGCTCTTCTGGTGGATGGGCCCGATCCTGCTGTACGTGGTCATCCCGCTGCTCGACCTGGCTATCGGCACCGACAGCAGCAATCCCCCGGATGAGATGGTCCCGTGGCTGGAGCAGGACCGGTGGTACCGATGGATCACCTACGCCTACCTGCCGATGGAGTACCTGTCGCTGTTCGCGGGGTTCTGGCTGATCACTCATCACAGCGGTCTCGGACTCGTCGACAAGCTGGGCATCACGTTCACGCTGGGCGCCATGAGCGGCATCGCGATCAACACCGCGCACGAACTCGGCCACAAGAAGGCACACGTCGAGCGGTGGCTCGCGCGGGTGGCACTCGCGCCGACCGCCTACGGGCACTTCTACATCGAGCACAACCGTGGCCACCACGTACGCGTCGCCACCCCCGAGGATCCGGCGTCGAGCCGGATGGGCGAGACGTTCTGGGCGTTCCTCCCCCGCACCGCGGTCAGCGGCATACGCAGCTCCTGGGGTCTGGAGCGCACCAGGCTGCGCCGCATGGGCAAGCGCACGTTCTCGCTGCACAACGACGTGCTCAATGCGTGGCTGATGACCGTCATCCTGCTCATCGTCCTTGTCGTGGCGTTCGGTCCGGTGGTCGTCCCGTACTTCCTGCTCCAGGCCGCGTTCGGGTCGCTGCTGCTCTTCGAGGCCGTCAACTACCTCGAGCACTACGGGCTCGCCCGCCAGTCGCTGCCCAACGGTCGTTGGGAGCGCATCACGCCGATGCACAGCTGGAACAGCAACAACAAGGTGACGAACCTGCTGCTGTACCACCTGCAGCGGCACAGCGACCACCACGCGAACCCGACCCGTCGTTACCAGTCGCTGCGGCACTTCGACGAGTCGCCCCAGCTGCCGAGCGGGTACGCCGCGATGATCTGGCTGGCCTACCTCCCGCCGCTGTGGCGCAAGGTCATGGACCACCGCGTCATCGAGCACTACGACGGCGACGTGACGCTGGCGCACATCCACCCGCGCAAGCGAGCCGAGGTGCTCGCCCGCTACGGCGCGGCGGATCGGTCCGGCAGCGCGACGGCTCCCGCGGCCTGACGAGCCGCGAGTCTCGCCGGCGACGTCCCCGTGCCGGCGACGGGTGCGGCCGTAACCTGAGCCGCATGGATCTCGTCGTCGGCCTGCGGGGCCGCGTGGAGCAGGTCGTCACCGAGTCCGACACCGCCACCGCTCTCGGCAGCGGCGACGTCCCCGTGCTGGCGACGCCACGGTTGCTTGCCTGGGCCGAGGCCGCCACGGTGGCGGCGGTCGCCGGGCGGCTCGATGCCGGTTCGACGTCGCTCGGTTCACGCGTCGAGCTCGAACACCGTGCGCCCAGTGCCGTAGGCGTCGCAGTCACCGTCACCGCGGACCTCGTGGCCGTCGACGGCCGGCGGCTGCAGTTCGCCATAACAGCATGCGACGGCGACGACCGAGCGGTCGCGAGCGGCACGGTGACCCGCGTGCTCGTCGACCGGGAACGCTTTCTCTCGCAGCTGTGAGCGCGGGTCAGATCCCGGTCGTCGTGCGCGGGTAGGCGATCGCCGGGTCGGTGATCACGTTGACCAGGTAGGGCACGTTCGAGGCGAACGCGCGGTCGAGCGCCGCACCGAGGTGGTCGGGGCTGGTGACCATCTCGCCGGCTCCCCCGAGTGCCCGGACGACATCGTCGTACCGGGTGGCCGGCCGCAGCTCGGCGGCGACGTCGTAGCCGTAGAGGAACCGCATCGGGTGCTTCTCGAGGCCCCAGATGCCGTTGTTGCCCACGATCATCACGACGGGCAGCCGGTGCCGGACCAGCGTGTCGACGTCCATCAGCGAGAACCCGGCCGCGCCGTCGCCCAGCAGCAACACGATCTGCGCCGACGGTCGTGCCAGCCGGGCCGCGATGGCGTAACCCAGTCCGGTGCCGAGGCAGCCGTAGGGACCGGGATCCAGCCAGCCACCGGGCCGGGCAGGCTCGACGAAGCGGCCGGCGAAGGAGACGAAGTCGCCGCCGTCACCGATCACGATCGCGTCCTCGGCCAGCCGCCCGAGCAGCTCGCCGTAAACGCGGCCGGGGTGCATCGGAGTGCTCCCGGCACCGAGCATCGCGACGTCCGCGGCACTCGCGGCGAGCGCATCGGCACGTAGGGCGGTCGTCCAGTCGGCGTACGAGGGACGCCGGGCCGCCCGCTCCCACGCGGCACGGATCCCGTCGAGTACCAGGCTGAGATCGCCGGCAGCCGAGGCCGCCAACGGGACGTGCGTGGCCACCTGATCACGCGAGTCGGCCAGGTGCACGACGCGGGCAGGCGCCGCGCCGTCCTTGCCGCCGAACACGCCGAAGCCGAGCCGGAAGTCGAGCGGCGTGCCCGCGACGAGGACCAGATCGGCCTGGCCGAACGCGCGCGGGCGGGCGCGGGTGACGAGTTGCCGATGCCCGGCCGCGACTACGCCGCGGCCCATGCCGTTGGCGATCACCGGCAGTCCGACCGTCTCGACCAGTCGCAGCGCCGCGTCCTCCGCGCCGTCGGCCCACACGTCCGAGCCGATGACGAGCACGGGCCGCTGGGCGGCAGACAGCAACTCGCCGATCGTGCTGAGGTCGTCGACATCCGGCTCGACGCGAGTCGTCGCCGGCCCGGAGATGCTCGACGCGGGGACCTTGGCGTGAGAGTAGAGCTGGTCCATCGGGACGTCGAGGAAGACTGGGCCGCGGTGGGCACGCTGGGCCAGCCGCAACGCCTCGTCGACGCTGCCGGCCAGTTGGCCGACCTCGTGCACTGTGCCCGCGTGCTTGGTGATCGGGGCCAGCAGGGGCGGATGATCCAGCTCCTGCAGCGCGCCGCTACCCCATCGCTGGCTCGGGGCACGCCCGCCGAGGACGAGCACCGGTGATCCGTTGAAGTGCGCGCTGGTGACGGCGGAGATGCCGTTGGTCACACCGGGACCCGCGGTGAGCACCGCCAACCCCGGGCGGCGGGTGAGCTTGGCCGTGGCTTCCGCCGCGAACACCGCGGTCTGCTCGTGGCGGACGTCGATGATCGGCATCGGCGGGTCGGCCTTCACCGCGCCGTCGTAGAGCGGGAAGACGTGCGCGCCGCTGAGCGTGAACATGCGCTCCACGCCGTGCGCTTGGGCGACGGCGACCGCCAGGTCGCCGCCGTGCCCGTCGAGCTGAACCTCGGTCTCGTCCGCGGACTCTGTCACGGGCCGAACCTACCGGGCGCACCTGCTGGACGGCCCGCCGATCCCCGCGCGATATGTGTCGCAATCGAGTCGTACGTAGGACTTCCTGCCCTGCCCCGTGCTGGATGCGGCGGGCAAGATCGAGTCCGCCACCGGCACCCAGGACGTGCCGGCGACCAGGACGAGGACCCATGAGGGAGCACACGTGACCACCACTGTTGACCGTCGTGCCGACACAGCGCGGGCCGGGCTGGCGTGGAGGAACTCCGAGCCACTGGGCGAGTGGGTTGCCGAAGCTCGTTGCGCGCAGGGCCTGCCACAGTCGCTCCCATTCACCGAGATCGAATCAGCCTCCGACGCCACCCGGGCGATCGCAGTCTGCATGAGCTGCCCTGTCCGCGCCGCCTGCCTTGACTACGGGCAACGGTCACGGGTGGACGGGGTGTGGGGCGGGGTGCTGCTGCGCCGCGGACGCAGACGCAGGCGCGGGCCACCGAGAGACGGCAGGTGGGTTACCCAGGTGGACGCGCCCTTCGTCGTCCCAGTCGTGAGTACGGGTGGCGAAGAGCGACACTAGGTCATCCGGTGCCGGCACGAACCCGCCCTGCGTAACCCCGACCTGCCAGGCGTCGATGACCGTTGTGTGACGCAGGCCGGCATAAGCGCGCGGACTGCGGTCAGACGCGCGGTCGACGCACTCACCGCACGGATGTGGTGGGTCTTCGCCCTCTGGGCGATGGTGCTGGGCGCCGTGCACGCGTCGGTCTGGGCGGGGCAGGCGTGGTTCTACTTCGTCGACGGGTCGCACGCGTTGTTCTCGTCCGAGGGCCTGCATCTCTATGCCAGGCACCCCGAGCTGCAGATCGGACCGTTGACCTTCGTCGTCGTGGCTCCGCTTGTCTTCGGCCTGCCAGGACACGCGAGCGAGATCGCGGCGATCGTGCTCATGTCGGGAGCCGGCCTCGTCGTGCTCGCCGAGATTCGCCGACTGACTCCGGCACGCAGCGCATCGACCGATCGCACGTTCCTGCTGGTCGGTATCTGCTTGCTGCCCGTGTGGTCCGAACTGGCGGTCACCTACGCCCATCCCGAGGACGTCCTCGCAGTCCTGTCGACGGTCTTCGCCCTACGCGCGGTGCGTTCCGGCAGGCTGTTCACGGCCGCGTTCGTGCTTGCCCTGGCCGCCGACTTCAAGCCCTGGGCCGTCGCTTTCGTCCCTCTTCTTCTTCTCGCCGACCGCCGCGACCGGCTGCGCGTGTTCTCGATCTGGCTGGCGACGATCGCCGCCGCATGGCTGCCGTTCTATCTCGCCGATCACCGCACGCTCTCGGCAGGTGCCTACGAGATCCCCAACTCGCTGGCCTCGTCACTGCGGGTGTTCGGCGTCGACGCGGCGAGCACCCCGACGTGGGACCGGCCTGCGCAGTTCGTCCTCGCGACGGCGCTCGGCGTGGTGATGATGCGTCGCGGCCGATGGAGCGCCGTCGTTCTCGTCGCGGTAGCCGCACGGCTTCTGCTGGACCCGTCCGTCAAGTCGTACTACGACGCCGCGCTCTTGGCCGGGACGGCCATCTGTGACCTCGTCCTGCTGGGCGGGCCGATTCCTGCACTCACGCTCAGCGCGGCGCTGGTCTTCTACCTGCCCATGTTCGCGTTGCAGTCCGAGCCGCACATCTACGGCTTGGTACGCACCGCATATCTACTCAGCGTGCTCGCCCTCGTCACGTTCGTCCCCGACTCGAAAGTGCGGGCGGTGGCTGACAAGCCGCACGCGGGCCTCACCACGACGGGACCCGCTAGATTCCACCTATGCCAAGCGACTTCGCGCTCAAGACCATGAACGCCGTGCACCGCGTGCTGCTGAAGGTCAGCGGTGGGCACGCGGGCTGGACGGTGTCCAACATGCCTGCCCTGGAACTCACGACCACAGGACGCAAGTCCGGGCTCGCGCGAAAGACGATGCTCACGGCTCCGGTCGTCGAGGGATCGACGATCGTCGTCGTGGCCTCACGCGGAGGCGACGACGTCTACCCTGCGTGGTTCCTCAACCTGAAGGACAACCCCGCCGTCACGGTGTCGATGCAGGGCAAGCCGCCGGTACCGATGACGGCACGCATCGCGGACGCCACCGAACGAGCCAGGCTCTGGCCGCTGATCACCGCGGATCACAAGAACTACGCCGGTTACCAGAGCAAGACCGAGCGAGAGATCCCTGTCGTGCTCCTCGATCCGGTCAGCGACAGCTGACGGGCGTAGCCGGCCCGGCGCCGAGCGCCTGAACAACCGCCGCCGGACGGGTCGGGCGGCTCATGACGAGGTAGGCCGCGATGTAGAGGCCGCCTGCGATGAGCAGCAGCACTCGGTACCCGAAGACGAGCGACAGGTACTCCAGACATCCGCCGACGATCGCTCCGAGCAGATTCGTCCCGAACGCGAGCGGCGCGTTTGCGGTTGACGCGAATCGCTTCGCGAAGATGATGTTGGCCGCGAAGATCGGGACGAAGTTCACCGTGATCGCCACGGCGGCCCGTGCGGGGACGCCCAAGGACAGAAGGGCGCCGGGAGGTATCGCCCAGGCCAACCCGAGACCACCGAGCAGCAGCGCGTACATCGCCGCAAGGGGTGGGGTAGCGATGCGGTGCGTGAACTCGACAGCGCCGAGTACGGCGATGAGCACGCCGCCGAACACCAGCGAGTTGACGACCCACGTCGTACCGAAGAGCAGCGCGAAGCCGGTGACGCTCTTGGTCTCCATGAGCAGGAACGCCGCGCCCAGCAGGAACAGGTCCCGATAGGACCACATCTCGCGAACCTGGCCGCGAAGTCGCGACGATGCGCCTCGGCCGCCCGCTGCCGCGTTGAGCAGCAGGACGAATCCGATCGCGAGCGCGCTGCCCAGCACGATGAGCAGAAGCGAGTTCGTGTACAGAGACGGGATCGTGCTGTGCTCGAGGTACAGGAACGGCTTGTCGTCGGTAGCGGGAGCAGGAGTCGACGCCGGGCGGATCCACGGCTGGGCGCAGGTCTGGTCGGCGGTCGTGAGCCCGGCGGTCAAGACGGCCAGGGCGTTCGCCGCCTGGTTCCCGTAGACGCACGGTGCATGGCCGAACACGTCGTCGAGGGTGCCGGCAAGGCGATCGATCAGCCACGCCTGCCGGTAGAAGTTGTACATGGAGAACGCCCCTCCCGGGGCCAGGTGCTGGCGAGCGACCTGCATGGCTTGCTTCGTGAACAGGTAGCTCTCCAGGCGCAGCGAGCTCGCGCCGGATACGAGCGTCAGCGAGTCGGGCAGCGCAAAGATGATCAGGTCGTACTTCGTGTGCGTCTCTTGCAGGAACGCCCGGCCGTCGTTGATGTGCGTCGTGACTTTCGGACTGCTGTACACGTTGTCGGGGTTGTGCTGGCGGCCGAAGCGAAGCAGCGTCGGATCGATCTCTACGGCGTCGACGTGCGCGGCTCCGCGTTGCAGCGCGATGGCGACATCGGATCCCGTCCCCGCGCCGACGATGAGGACGTTGCCCGGCTGGCGTGGGATCTGTTGATAGGTCAGCAGGTAGTAGCCCTCCTGCTTCTCGCGCGTCGCGGCGGAGGTGAGGCGTTGGTGCGGGATGCCGTTCACGTCTATGTTCCACGCCGTGCCGCCGTTGCCGTCGGGGACCGCAACGGTGCTGACTTTGTAGTAGGGCGACCAGAACACTCCGGTGTCGTGCCGCAGCGGATAGACGAACATGAGCACGACCGCGATGAGCAGGCTGACGCTCACCGATATCGCCGGGCGTCCGAGGAGCACGACGAACAGTGCCGCGACGACGCTGAACCACACCAGAGGTGGAGCGTCGAGGAACGCCAGAGCGGTGAAAGCGATGATGCCCAGCAGGCTTCCGACGAGGTCGAGCCGGTAGCCCTCCAGCCTGTCCAGCTCGTTGAAGCAGGCACCGACCAGCTCACCCGGTCCGGCCATGACCGCGGCGACGGCCAGGAACACCGCCGGCAGGACAAGTCCGATCGACGGCCCGTTCGTCCCCACGCTGGTGAAGAAGATCAGCTGGCTGCTGTCGCGGTTGATGGTCACGGGGTAGGCGCTGACGAACGCGATCAGGCCGAGCAGGATCACCGGCGAGTACAGCGGCGTCGGCCGCGCCGCGCGTCCGGGAGCCGCCGCCCGAAGGAAGCCCAGCCCGATCCCGAGGAACGAGCCCATCAGGACGAAGTTCGAGAAGTAGGAGAGGTGGACGATGTTGGCGCCGAGCCAGCGAATCAGCGCCAACTCCAGAAACAGCATCAAGGCGCTCGACAGGACCAGCCGCACTCGGACCGTCACTACCTACACCCCCGGACTTCTGTAGCCCACCGTGTGTGGCTGACAGACTTGGCGCCGGCAGCTATCGCGCACGCCCGTGATCGGCAAGGACTACGTACCTGAACTCTTCGCCGGGTTCGCTGATGGCACCACGAACCAGCGGCGGAGACTGCTCTCGGCTGGCCGACAAGTGCACGTAGTTGCTGGTCAGAAGCAGCATGAACGCGGCCGTCCGCTCGTCCTGCGGCATGAGCTCACCCAGGGTGTTGCCCCACACCGCGGAGTCCGGCCCCTCGCGGAATCCCTGCATCGGATCCTGTCCCTGGTAGACCGGAGACCAGTGGCGCGTCAACAGCTCCGGCTCGTCACCGGCGGTGCGCACGGTCTCGGCCGTCAGCTCGTACAGTGGCGCCAGCTCGTCCTCGGTCAGGTGCTTGTTGACGTCGAACGAGTACAGGTCGGTGTCTGCGAATATCGTCGCGAACTCCGCCAAGGGCGGGTCGTTGCTCGGATGGAACACGGCGGGATTGCCTTGTTCGGCGCGTTCGACAAGGTGCGCGCGGAGCGAGGTGTGGCGCATGGTGCCCCTAACTGAACGATGACAGGACGTCCGGTGGTTCGGATGACCGTCCGCACATCCTTACCACGTTGGTGGCCGCGTTTCAGCACCGATGATCTCGGCCGAAACCGCGGCTACCCGCGGAAACGCCCGAGATCATCGCGAGACTCTGGAGGCGGACAGGGCGTCAGGCGCTGTAGCGGCCGCGACGGCGCAGCAGCAGGTATCCGAATCCGGCGGCTGACGTGATGGCGATCCCTCCCGCGCCGATCGCCATCCGCGCGCTGTCGATGACGGTCTTGGGCTGCGGCGGCGCGGTGGTCGTCGCCGTACGGGTGCTGGTCCGGAAGAAGTCGCTCGTGCTCCGCAGAGTGGTGATCCTGATGAGGCTGTTGGTGCTCGTGACGGTGCTGGTGGCAGTCACGCTGGCAGTGAACGGCAGCTCGATCCGGTGTGTGGAGTTGCTCTGGCTGACGCTCGTCTCGGTGACGTGGGACGTGTCGATCTCGGTGTTGACCTGGGTCGTCGTGGCGACGACGGTCGTGTAGGCCGTGCTGGTGACCGGAACGACGGTGTACGTGGGTTCGGTCGTCATCACGGTGACCACCGTGGTGATCGTGGAGACGACCGGCGGCGGCGCGCCGGAGTCGACGGCGAGCGGTTCGGCTGAACTCGCCGAGCTGCCTCCGCCGGCGAAGATGACGGCGAGGAACAGGCACGCCGCGATCACGACGCCGAGCGGCCACAGGCGAGGTCTCACGACTGGTGCCGATGTCTGCCACGGGTGCGTTTCAGCCCCCACGCCGCGAGCGCGACCGCGAGGACCCCGAGTGCGGCGAGGATCCCACGCAGTGTGTTGCGTGTCGAGTGCGGACTCTGACTTCCCGCGTGGGAACCCTGAACTGTCACGGAGGTAGCGAAGACGTTCGCAGTGGTGGTTGAGCCCGCCGACGCAGCCAACGGGGTCAGATCGCCGGTGAACGTCGAGAAGGCCTGGGTTTGTGTCAAATCGATCGTGTAGGTATCCACGATCGGTGTCGTTGGGCCGGCGGCGGCCGTGTGGGTGTCCGTGAGCGGGATCGAGGGTGGTGTGCGCTGACTGCTCGCCGCTACGGCGGGAGGAGCAGCCTGACGATGGTCATGACGGACGGCGGTCAGCACGACTGCCGCGACCGCGACCGCCGCGATCGTCGCGCACATGGCGAGCAGCGCGACGGCTCGGCGCCGGCCGGAAGGCGCGTGCCGGGACACCCCTGAGGTCACGGCACGCAGCGCGGTGTCGAGGTCGGGTGGCGCCGGCTGATCGGCGTTCCATCGCTCGGCGTCCGAAAGCAGCAACTCGTCGATATCGATCACGCGTAGTCCTCTCCCAACAACGCGCGCAACCGGCTGCGCGCGTCGGAGAGCGTCGATTTGACTGTCCCCTGCGAGCACGCCATGACGTCGGCGGTCTCGGCGACCGGCAGGCCGAGGTAGTAGTGCAGTGTGATCGCCAGCCGTTGACGTTCGGTGAGTCGACCCAGCGCGGCGGCCAGGTCGATGCCCATGGGCAGCTCGGTAGGGTCGGAAGGGTCGCGCAGGTGTTCGCTCAGCTGGAGTGTGGGCCGGGCGCGGCGGTGATGCTTGTGGGCCTGGTCCGCGACGATGGCCAGCAACCACACCCGTGCCCCGCCTCGGGCCGGATCGAACTGGGCCCGCTTGCGCCAGGCGGAACTCAACGCCTCCTGAACGACGTCCTCAGCGTGATCGGGACCGCACAGGCGTCGCGCGAGGCGGTGCAGATCGTGCCAATGCGGGCGAACCCACTCGCCGAACTCGCGCGCGTCCGATCCGACGTACGCGCGGTGAATGACTGCCTGTCCCGCCTGAACATCGAGCCGATCAGTGTCACGACCGACGACGTGCGCCGGCACGGGCTCCGCGCAAGGCTGGCCACGGTCGTCGCCCCCGTGAGCACGCACAGCCGGCACCTGGCTGACGTGGTCCGAATCATCTCGGACGCGCACGTCCCGGGCCCGGTCGAACGATTCGCAGTTGCCACGTTCGAGGCCCTCGCCGACGCCGAGGGCCGGGTGCATGCCCTCGCGAGCTCCGAGGTGCACTTCCACGAGGTCGGCGCCCTCGACTCCATCGCCGACGTCGTCGGGTGTGGGGCGGCGCTCGCCGACCTCGGGCTGCTCGACGAAGGCGTGCACGTCACCGTCAGTGCCGTCGCCGTGGGCTCGGGCTCGGCCCATACCGACCATGGCACGGTTCCGGTTCCGGTTCCGGCCGTCGTCGAGCTGCTCACATCAGCAGGGGCCCCGATCCACGGTGACGGACCCGGGCGCGAACTGTGCACACCCACCGCCGCCGCGATCCTGACGACGCTGGCCGACGCTTGGGGCAACTGCCCGTCGATGACATTGCGCGCGTCCGGCATCGGTGCCGGCACCGCCGACCCGCCAGGTCACACCAACGTCACCCGCGTCCTGCTCGGCTCGGCGGACGGCGGCGACAACCGTCCGACCGTCACCGAACTGGTCATCGTGGAGACCACCGTCGACGACCTCGAACCGCGGCTGCTTCCCGGACTCCTGGACGCGATCTACCTGGCTGGTGCGCTCGACGCGTGGGCAACGCCAGTGGCGATGCGCAAGGGGCGCACCGGCCAGACCATCTCGGCCCTGGCCAGGCCCCAGGATCTTGAACCGGTCTTTGCCGCGTTCGTGCGCCATTCGCCGACGTTGGGTGTGCGGAGCTACCCGGTTCGCCGGACGGCGTTGCAGCGCGATCAGATCGCCGTCAACGTCGATGGCCACGAGATCTCGGTGAAGCGGGGCTGGCTGGGTCAGCGCATCGTGACGACGCAGCCGGAGTTCGAAGACGTGGAGCGCGTGGCCGCTGCGCTGGGCCTCCCCCAGGGCGTGGTCCTCACTCGCGCGATGGTCGAGGCGGCAGCCGTCTCGTCCCACTGAGCGCCTCTACTATCCGACATATTCGTCTCTGATACAGAGCGCACGTCGATCCGGTCAGCATCGACGAGTACGCCATTTCGGCTCATCGGTTTCTCCTGATCAGCTCAAGGAGTTCACCCGACACACCGCCCGCTGGGGTGAGGTGACCACGCACCGGCATCCATAGCGTGCACAACACACCCCGTGGTGGGCCACAGAGGAGGTCAGCCGTGCAAGATCTGTACGCCGTTGCTCAGCAGCTCGTCGCGGCTGGGAAAGGCATTCTCGCCGCCGACGAGAGTATCGCCACGACATGCTTATCCGGTTAGCTCAGCCGATTCAGCGCGCTCGGCCCGGTCGCGGTGATCTCGTCGTAGGTGCTGGGCAGCCGCTGGCTCTGCAGCCCAAGCA
>Ga0209014_10000614_pt1 | contig 20866 bp, 14 predicted proteins | sample BarGraNGADG00212_FD_184491 | JGI IMG/M metagenome (GOLD analysis project Ga0209014, IMG submission 184491) | Arctic peat soil microbial communities from Barrow, Alaska - Barrow Graham LP Ref core NGADG0002-212 (SPAdes) (version 2) | ecosystem: Environmental > Terrestrial > Soil > Wetlands >...
CAATGCGGTTCAGGCCGCTGACTTCTTCCTGCGTGAGGTAGTTCTTGGCAACAGACACGTCGCTCTTGTGGACAGACCCCGCCTTCCAACTCTTCAGGCCCATGTTCTCGGTAGTATGGTCTGCCCTGGCGAAAACCAGCTCTGCTCCGGTCTTTCCCGTGGCCGCGACGTGCAACTTGTTCTGCATGATGTTGAAGCAAGCCGCAGCGTCGGGGCGCATTGGATCATAGTCCGCGGCCAGCGCAAAAATCTCCTTGACACGCAGGTACACACGCGCCTCACTCGCACGGATGTCACGGATGCGTTCCAGCATTTCATCAAAGTGGTCAGGGGCAGCAATGCCTTTCACCGCAGGGTGTTTGAGGCGTTCATCGTCGAGGACAAAGCCTTTCACCAGATACTCCCGCAAATGGTCTGTTGCCCACTGACGGAACTGGGTGCCCCTGAGCGAACGCACCCTGTATCCCACTGCTAGGACACCGTCCAGGTTGTAATACTGTACTGTACGATGGACGCTACGCTGGCCCTCGGTTCGAACCTGTAAGAAATCCTTACTAGTTGCCGCTCTGTTGATTTCCCCTTCCTCGTATAGTGCCTTCAGGTGCAGGGTGATGTTCTGGGGAGTCGTCTGAAACAGCTCTGCCATCTGAGCCTGACTCATCCATAAGGTCTCTTCTGCAAACCGGCACTCGATGCGTGCTTTGCCGTCTTCTGTCTCGTAGAGAAGGAGCTCTCCCGTTGGGGCGAATACCTCCGAAACCCGTACGGCACGCGGATCTGCCTGCCTGATGTCTTCTTGTGTTCGCTTTCCCGTTTTCATTCCAGCCTCACAGATTCTCGACGTGCTCGAGCAGGTCTTGATCCTTCCACGCTACTTCGAACTCTGATCCAACCATTCTTGGACTGGCCTCTTAAGGATCAGAACGAGCCGCTGCGGACGTACGTTGTCTCTCAGGCCTGTCACGTAGGTGCTGTCGCCGAAGTTCGGAAACGCTGTCTCCATTTCCAGGTATGATCCGGCCAGCTCCCAGCCCTGGAGTCCAAGCGCATCCAGCTGCGCATCTCTTACTGTTATCTGGTTCTGCGCCAATGCCCCCGCGGTAGTCGAACCACGATCATTGGCGACATCCGGGCTGACATTGACAACACGGTATTCCCACGTAACAGGTTTCGCTTCTAGGATATCCTTGAGGCCCGGGACATAAGGTGCAACCGTCATCAACAGCATTCCGACTGCTGCGACAGCCACGACCAACCTGAACCAGCTGAAAGAGGCTCCTCGTCTTGAACCGGCTTTCAACACGACAGCCTCCGCCGTGGTCCCCGCTGCAGACGCCTCAACTTGCCCAGATACCCTAGACTCACTTTCGGCGAGCGTTTCCTGCTTCAATTGTCCATTCTCTTCCATTTCGCCCATCTCCTTTTGCCAACCTGCCGAACAACGAACGAAGTATCTAGAGCTTGAACATCTCCACGGTCTCATTCACCAGGCGCTGGGTCCGTGCCTGGATGTCGGCGACAGACCATGAGTCCTTGTCGGCCATGCCTGAGTTAAGGTAGATCCCATTACGATAGCCAACCCAGTTGCCCTTCGTGTCTCTTCTATCCCGTTTCGCGGCAAACGGCTCGTTGGACAACTCCGGATTGTATCCAGTCAACGTGAGGTTCCCTAGCTTGTGCGTCCATTGCAGTTGCGCCCGTCTCGCATCTTGTGCATCACCCTCACCAACCGCATCGACCCACGATTGGGGCAAGTTGGCTCCCTCGGGCAAGATGTGCTCGATGGTCCACACGAAACTGCCTCTGCTGTCGCGACACCACAGGTCACTCGCGGTTTCCTTGGTTTGATGCGCCTGTTCAAGACTGCACAGAATGAATCTCGCAGCGTCAGCATTCTGCTCGTACAGATCATTCTCGAGGCATTCTCGGAACCGACTCTCAGTGGCAGCCCTACCCTCCTGAACAAGGAAGTCCCGAATTCCAGGAACTAGCAAGTACTCGACGTGACGACAGTAATCGATGAGGTCCATCAGCATAGCGTCGATCTTACGTGTCTGAGGGAAGTCCGTGATGTTGCGACGCAAGAAGTACTTCACGAGAAGTTCGATTGTATCTCGGATGAGCACGGGATCCTGACTACGCTCCATGAGTAGGTAGAAGACGACCATGTAGGCAGGAGCAGCTTGAACGTGGAGCAAGTCTGACAGTCCGTCCCGATACTGCAGCAGCTCTCCTTGCGCCTTGTCCGGATGGAGGAAGGCCTCGTTCATGACCGACTTCACTTGGAGATCATCAACGACACTCTGTACATCAACGTCGATAAGCTGCTCATATACCTGTATCAAGTTGCTGCGCGTCGCCTGGCGAGCACCCTCACCGCCCCGAACATGCGTATCAGAGCGCGAGTTGTATGCCTGCCGCAGGAACCTCTCCTGGTACTTAGCTCTGGATGGAATGCGGCCGGCCATGCCGACCCATTGGCGAGCTGCCTCGTCCACGGTTTCACGGTTCACCTGCTCGATCTTTGCCAATGCCTTGTTCTTAATGAGGTCCATAGCTGTAAGCGCCATGCCTCTGTTATTGAGGCTTTCGAACAGCAGGAACGCGTCAGATGACGAGTCGACCTCGATCTTCACGACCTCAGCCCGGTTGACCCGATCAAGCAAGTCAGAGAAATCGTTGACTGAGAGGGAGGCGATCTTTTTGACGAAGTGGTGATATGCCCGGTAGATGGTTCCAGACTTCACGTCGGTTGTCAGTACTGAGCCGGCGTCTTTGATGATGCCGGCCGTGCACAGCACCGCCCGGAAGTCTGAATCATTGTCCTTCTGGTGCGACAGCTGGAGTCGCACTGAATTGTCCTTCTTGAGACAGACGCGGTGCTGGATGTTCATGCGGTCGACTATCATCTCGTCTGTGAGATCTGCCCTGGGAACGCCCAGTAAGCGGGAGTGAATGGCTGCATAGAGCAGCGACAAAGTCGCGAGCCGCTGCTGCCCATCGACAAGCTCCAGGTCAACCTCGCCCAGAGCATCTGTGGACCTGTTGATACAGATAATCGAGCCCAAGAAGTGCCCTCCGGCGTTTTCAAACAGGTCATCGAACAGGTCGTCCCACTGCCCGGCGGTCCAGGAGTACTCCCGCTGGTAGCGTGGAACGCGATATCTTACCTTGCTCTCGGGCTCGAATAGTGCCGCGATGGAGTACTTGCTCGCCGACTGGATCATCTGTCACACCTCATGTCACGAATTTGCCGACCCTTCTACGAACTGATTGCAGTCTAGTGCTCCTGCGCCGGTTGCACGACGACATCCTGGCCCCCCTGGACTGAGACCATCAAGCCAGAGTTCTTGTGGCGTAGATCAGCCACGTTTAGTCGCAACTTGAAGGGAAAGAGCGCCAGCTCGTCGGGAAACTGGCTCAGCGCGTAGAGCGGCGGATCGCTCGTCAGACACAGAGCGGTCAGCAGCAGACGCTGGGTCGCTTTGGTGATGGAACGCTGAGGTGCCAGATGGTAGAACCCCGGCTTGTCCATGATGACCACTCCCCAATCTCGCATCATGCCAAGAACCTCGCTGATGGATATGGCCACGGTGCGCCCGCCTCCGTATACTTCACCGAGGCGCTGGGCGTAGGCACGGCTAGAAAACTGTGGTCCGAGCTTGCCAAACCGGCCCATGACCGTCCACGCCTGGCGCACAAAGGGGAACGCGGGCAAAAAGAGTGACCAGTAGACCGCAAGCCGGTCATCAGGATCGAGCTGCTTCTCACGGCACAGCTCAGCAGCACGCTTCACCAGCTGGCATGTCGATGGTGTGGTAAACAGCTCGCGCACTTCATCCACAGCCTTGGCTCTCCGGTTGGCTCCATGAATGTTAGCAGCCATCATGGTATCGAGCATTGCCGTGCTCGCGTCACCGGTCGCAAGAATCTGCTGCCAGGCAAAGTCGAGGTATGACAAGCGAATCTTGCGGTTGAAGCCTACTGTTCGTATCATGAGTGTTCTCCTATGATCCGAGCAAAGGGAACCGTGACCTCCAGTAACGAGATGCCACCGTGGCAGTTGATGATCTCGCCTGCGGGCGAAAACGCACCATCGCTCCGACACAACACCGCGTACACATCGTCCGGCAAGCTGGCACTGTTCCAGGCCATCACGCTGTCCCCGTGCGCTGCCACAAAAGCATCACGAAGGACACCAGAGCCGAAGAGTCGCATACGCTTGCTGCCTTCCTCGGCCAGGACTCCGCTGCCCATAACGCCGATGCCCTGTGCCGATGTGTTCCCGTGGTCTGCCGTCACATAGACATCATAGCCGAGATGCAGGAGACCTCCCAGGTAATGCGCAAGCTCGCCCTGAGCAGCCCACGTCTTGACTGCCGCGGCAAACATCCTTTGGTTGAGTCCTGCATTGTGGATGAGCTCGTCAACGCGTGGCACAACAGCTCCAAACACTTGTACGGCAGCTGGATAGGCGGTGTCAAGCGACGATACCAGTGACGACGTTGGTCCGACAACGTCCAGCCGGGTGTGCTCGGCGGACAGTCCGTTCTCTTCCCAGAACTCCTCCCACAGCTCACCCTCGCCTACTTGGTTGGCCATCTTGAAGAATGAGCGAGGAAGCTTGCCGGCGAAGATGGCGGCACGCGAAATACTCGTAATTGTGGGTATGCACGCAAGCACAGACGAGATGTTTTCAATACGCAAGCCCTGCGTTGCCAGTTCCGCTGCGATGATTCGCCACTGCCACCAGTTCATGCCGTCCATCACGACCAGCGCGACACGTTGTGACTGAAGTGCAGCCAGGTAGGGTGCAATCTGATGAACTGCATGCGGACGGGGCAGGTATGGCAGCGCCAATGAAGCGTCGTAGCGAGAAGAAACCCATGAATCGAACATGGCGTCGATGCGCGACAAGAGACCACTCATGAGTTTGGTGGACTCCTCGTCCTGGTCGGCAAGCAGGTATCGTCCGAACAAAGAACCTATATCCGGTGCCACCGTTCCCCAGAATGCAGTGTCGGTGCCAGTTTCTGTGTCGCCTTTCGCAAGGAGTGCCTCAAGCTTCGCGATTCGTCGCCGTACATGTTCCTCTTCGTCGACCACGACGCCGCACGCCGCCCACTCTGGCAGGCCCCTACGCCCCACGGCATGCACGGGTTCCAGGAGGCCCATGTCGAAGTAGTCGTCCACGAGCGTCCGTACTTCCACTGATTCCCATGGGACCACCGGAATGCTGCTCCGAGGGGCTGAATTGCCATAGGCAGCTGTCAACACGGGTTCTGCGATGCCACCCACGACGCGACCATCAATCAGTGAGACGACCCATGCATTCCAGTGCTGCTGGAGATATTCAAGAAACGCGACACGACTGCGCACCAGCCGCTCCAGCGGAACGGCCTGCCATGCCGTGTTGCTGCACCACACACCGACGATGTAGTCTGCGACAGCCTCCGGCAAGATCTGCGGGCTGAGGTGAATGCGCAGCAGTGTCTCGTACAGCGACGCATCGGTCGACACCGACTCGGCTGCGATGCCGTACCCCTTCTCCGCCACCAGACGGAGCGTCTCGCGCCGTGACAGGTCCGTCAGCTCTTCGCCAGCGCGAGCATCATAGAGACGGGAGAGCACTGTGTATAGCAGCGACCGTAGCGTTGCCGCGTCAAGATGCGGAAACAACGACGCCAGACTCAGCTCAATGCGACGCGCTCGGGAAAGGATCTCCAGAGGAACAGTGCAGAATCCGGTCCTGGTCACGACTGCCAGCCTGGTCTCTGCAAGATGTCCACGGTACCGGGACTCATAGAGGTAGCGCAAGTCCAGAGAGGATCCGAATGGGATCAGCGTGATGCCCCGTTCCATGAGCGCTGCGGATGATTCCTCGGCTGAGAGAATACCGTCGGCGTCCTGCACCACAAACAGGCGCACGTCAGATGGGTCAAACAGGTGAGCAATATGCTGGGTCAGCTTACTGGACATGGTTGTCTCCTGGGGTGATCCGCATGGCGAGAATGCATTCGAGCACTGGGGCGATGTGTCCTCGCCGCTCCAACTCTGCTGTCCACTGGGTACGCGTCCTGTCCAAGTCGCGTTGCCGCTTGCTGCGGATGTTGTCCAGAGCTACCCGGTCGATCAACTGCTGCTGAGCTCCAAATGCCGCTTCCCTTGCCTCGTTCTCACGATCGAGGTCTTGCTGATGGCGCTGTACCAGTTCCTGATACTTCTGGTATGCCAGCGGTTCAGCCAGGGCACGGGCACTCGCAAACAACTCTCCGGTCTTTTCCCGCGGCAGTGTATCAACAACCATCGGAACAGCGTCACTGCAAAGTGCTTCCCATACATGGCGGCCCGAAACGAGCAACGCCTTTCCTTCATCGTCCACCAGCACAGGGAGCATGGCAACGAGGTTCTCTGTTTCTGTATGAGCCTCGACACGCCAGAGCGTCCACATGCCCGACACGCCTGGCACAAACCCGCCCGAGCGGACAATCGGTACACCACGGTCTGCCGTGAACACGAAACCGTTGTCTACAATGCGCCGGATCCGGTCATCGTGGACGGTCAGCTGCTGCAATCCACTGTCCACGGCGGCTCGCGGCTGAAACGTCACGCTCTCCTGCCGGGTGCCATCAGGCCAGGTCAGGTCATATCGGAACAGGTCGTGCGTGAGACTGCCACCTTCAGCAGTAAGATAGGCGGTGACCATGCGTTCACACCACCAGGGCATGGGGCTGTGGGCAATCGCAGCAGCACGCGATGGATCAGCCTGTCCCAGTGTCGGCAGCACGCCGGCAGTCGCCTTATAGTTGGCCAGCTTTTCACGGACAGTCGTCAGAAATACATCACTGGCCGCATCGAATCGGTCGGCATCGAGCAGTGACTGAAGATAGAGTCCTTCGACATCTTCCATCTCGATAGATGAGTCAAGGACGTCTCCGACCTTGTCGATCCCGAGTTCCGTCAGGATGGTCCGCAGCTTCGTCATCAGGACACCCTGTACTCTCTCTTCGGCACTGCCGCCCACCACCAGGTTGACGGCTTCCACATCCCGTGACTGGCCGATGCGGTCGACACGTCCGATGCGCTGTTCCAGCTTCATGGGGTTCCAGGGTAAGTCATAGTTGAAGACGACATGACAAAACTGCAGGTTGACGCCTTCGCCACCTGCATCCGTCGAGATCAGGACCTGAGTCTGGCCCGCAAACTGCTTCTGCGCTGCCATCCGTTCGTCAGGTGACATTCCACCGTTAACGAGAACAACAGCGTACCCACGGTCAGCGAGCAGCCGCTGGAGCATGCCTTGGGTCGCGCGGAACTCCGTGAAGATCAGCACCTTCAGGTCTGGATTGGCCTCCGACGTCCTGAGCGCATCGATCTGGTGTATCAGTTCATCAGCCTTTGCATCGGTGCCTTCAGCCTTCGCACTCTGCGCCAGCGCCACCAACTGCCGAATCCAGTCTATCTCGGAATCTGGGTCAAGCGACGCTGCTTCCAGGGTCTGGTCGTCTATTGACATGTCATCTGCTTCCAGCGGTTCCATCTCAATCGGCTGACCAGTCAGGACGGCAAGGCGGTTTCGCAATCCCTGCAGGCCTGCCTCGGTCGAGCTGCCTGCCATGCGCAGCAGCAACAGGACCAGAAATCCCAGCATCGCATTCTGTGCAGCGATGGCACGTGCGTAGATGGCCCGTGCGAATTCCTCCATTCGGGTGCCGAACAGTACCTGTGCCGGGTGCATTGTGGCTTCCACATCGACCCGGCAGAGGTGAGTATGGCGCTCATGGAACAACGGTTTCCCGTCATAGTCCAGTGCCTTGCGCTTCTCGGTCCGCAGAACGTATTGCCCCAGCAGGTCACTGCTGATTTCTCCCTGTCCTGTGAATGCCTGAGGATCCAGGATGTGTAGCAGGCGCTTGAACTGACCCGTCTTGCCCTGGTGTGGCGTTGCCGAAAGGAGCAGGATGCGCGGCGCTGCCTGTGCAATCGCATCGCCCAGCACATTGCGTGCCATCCGACCAGCATATCCTGCAACCTTGTGACACTCATCCACGACGACCAGGTCCCAGCTAGCACTCACGAGCTGATCGAAACGCAGCCGGTTGTACTCGTCGACATCTTCATCTGCTGCACCCCTTCGGCCGAGGCGTGGCTTCACGGAATCCAGCGGAACAATGACGTTGTCGAATAGTCGCCACGGGTTGTCTGTGGGTCCTTGACCATCCTTGCTGGCCATGAGGCGCGCGACGGCAGCCAGGTCTGACGGCACAATGATGCTGAAGTCCTCGTTGAAGCGCTGATGCATCTCCGATTGCCACTGCGTTGCCAGCGCGTGAGGGGCAATAACCAGGACTCTGCGGATCTTACCGCGTAGCTTCAGCTCCTTGATGACCAGGCCCGCCTCGATGGTCTTGCCAAGTCCGACCTCGTCGGCGAGCAGGAACCGCGTCCTGCGCGACCCCAGGACCCGTTCAAGCACGAGCACCTGGTGAGGCAACGGCAACAGGTTTGCCCCATACGCAGCGGCCACATCCCCGCTGTCGAGGGTCTCCTGGATACGGGCAGCCAGCGCGAGATAGCGAAGGTGCTGTCCTGTGAGGCTAGTGTCCTTCTGTTGCAGATCGTCCTCGGCCACCACGGTCGTCGTCCCATCGGACTGCAGGACCTTGCACCAGGTCCTGCCCCACAGCGTGTAGCGGTCGAGGACGCGTACAACCATCAGCTACTTCGCCTGCAGCATCTGAGCGTTGTCGTAGTACATGAGCAGTTGCGGGTCTTCTTCGACAACCTCGGTCGGCAGATGCTCGGCCATGAGGATAATCGTGTTGTAAGCCCGATCTTCCCAGCACTGTCGGAACCCTGCACGCATGGCCTCAATGCGGAAGTCCTTGAGCTTCTTGCGCCCGATGGTGACTTCCTGGCGGTATTGCTCAAAATCCTTGAGCAGATCCTTGTCACGCAGTCTCTGCAGGTCGCTCTCCTTGTGGGGATCGGGCACGTACCACCGGTTCTGATCGTCCTGCAGGAAGTTTTGATCCAGCAGGACCTTGAGCTCAGGAATGCGCTCGTGCTTGGTGATCGACTGTGCCACCTTCATGTATCGCCCGACAATCCCGGCATAGGTTTGACGCTCGTGGCCCAACTCACGACGCAGCCAGCCGATCGCGGTGGCTTCGTTCGAGACGAACAATTCCTCGACCTCGACACGGTCTGCTCGGAGCTTCGCCTTGTCGTACGTGGCAACCTGCTGGTCCAGGAACAACATGTCATCGCGCTCCGAGAAACGGTCGCGCGCCAGCTGCTGGAAGTCAGCAGAATCCATGGGCACACGGGCACCATGAGCGACGTAATAAGCGACCAGTCTATCATACAGCGACCGGGGGGTACGCTCCTCGGTGCGGTGCAGCACTCCGCCACTCACGGACACCACCGGCAGGTGTTCCAGCTGCATGCCGACGAACTCCCAGACACCCTGTTCAGTGCCGGCTTCCTGGACGAATCGTTTCTCCAGCTCATCCGTGGGCTTGTATGCCGAGATAACAAGGTCCTGCTTCACGGCGGTTGGCGTTGTCACCCCGTTGAAGCTAAGCTGCTGCTTGTCCAGCGCGGCCACGTTCGCGATGACCAGCCCTGATTGCTGGATGGAACCCTGGATGGCATTCCACACGCTTGCCTGTGTGTTGGAGAACTCGACCGTCATCCACCGTCCAGGCTTGAGCACCCGGTAGTGCTCGCGGAAGCAGCGCAGCATCAGCTCGCGGTATTCGTCGATGCCCTTGCCTTGTGTTCTGTTCTCGATTGCCTCGGGCCTATCATTGGTCCAAACCTTGAGCCAGGATTCCCACAAGAAGTTCAGTTCGGAGTACATGAAGTTGCCGCCGAACGGTGGGTCGGTGAAGACATAGTCCATGGAGCTACTTGGAACATTCACGAGTGACGTTGCCGAGCCGCACTGGAGACCAACAAGGTACTCATGCGGGCTACCTGCGCTCTGCATAGCCTGGGACTTGTTTTGCAGCAACTTGAGAGGCGAGTTCTCTGTCCACAGAGACGGCAAGTATAGCGTACCTGATACCGTGCCCATCTTGCGATCCAGAGTGAACTTGTACATCTTTGTCGTTCTGATCATTGAAGCAGTGACCCATGTGAGAGCCTTTGCGCCACCATACCGCAGTGCGCGATCCCACACTGCAGCCAGAACCCAGCTCGCACGCTGCGTGTAGAAGTGGTGAACGCGTGTGATGCCTACACGCAGAGGTTCTCCCGTCTTGTCCCCATCAGGGATCGGATCTGTGGGGAGGCGGTACGGTATGCGCATCCCATCTATCTTCTCAACGAGGGCCAAGTCATCGGCGTCTGGCTTCTTCTCGAACCGCTTACTGTCAACCGAGTAGTTGATGAGAACCGGGATTTGCTTGGTCTGACGAACTGATTGCCCGATAGCAGTGTCAATCCTGGTGACCCAAGCATGGTCCATACTGCGCTTGGTGAGCTTCGCACCACAATGTGGACAGACAAACTCGTCCTTGAACTTGTCAGCTTTCTGGTCCACCGCCACATCCCAGAAAACGACCTCACCTGCACACGTCGGACAGATAAAGACGTCAGACCAGACGGCGTAGTTGATTGCTCCAACACGACCATCGGAGTGGCGCGTCTCGTACATCCACCTGCACTCTTGCTCGACCTCGCCTAAGATACGCCTTGCTTCAACTTCGAACTCGGCAGGGTCAAACGGGGTGTTGTAGCCAGCAGAAATGAGCGTGGCGGCAGGCGATAAATCACCAAGCACGGTGTCACGTGCGCCCAACTTTGAGAACGGAACCCAAGCCTTCTTGCTATCTGCATCCGTGTCCTCACGCAGAATCGTGCCGTCGGGTTTCACCTGGTACCCAAGCGACAGGACCACGTCGCGATCGCCACACAACTGCGCCGCCACGCCGGTCATCCCTGTGCCACAGAACCCGTCAAAGACGATGTCACCAGGTTCGGTGTAGTGAAGGATATAACGCATGATGGCCTTGTGGGGCACTTTTGTATGGTACGAGTGTGCATTGTAGATGGGATCGTTCTTGCCCTCACTGACGTCAGCAGCAAATGGGTCCCGGTGATACGGCTTCTGCTGTGCTGGCTTCTCTGCCTCCCATTCGTTCACGAAGTCGGCGATCCACGGGTTGGGGCATGCGGTATAGTAGGGCGGGTCTGACAGGGAAATGATGTCGTAGTCCGTGCCAAGCGGGAATCCTTCCATCTGCTTCAGCTCGGGCAACTTCGTGCGCAACTCGGCCCGGAAGTATTCTCGGCGCTCCTCATCACTGGCAAACTCCTTGCCCAGGACAGTCACCTTGCTCTGCCCACTTTTCTCAAACATGCGCCCCTCCTACTCGATCACGATGCGGACTCTGGAGCGGTCGTGTCCTGCCAGTTTCTCCTCCAGCAAGTCCTGGACACCACGGTTGAATTCGTCCACGGTGAGAGCCTGGTTCTTGCCCACCTTTTCCACTAACTCCGCTCGGGTAATGACGATCTTTGTCATGTCCTGAAGAACTAGCAGCACTGCTGCCACGAAGGCTGATGCATCGACGGGCCCCTTTCCGTCTTTGGTAAACTCCTTGAGGGCACGCAGCTGCTTCGGTTCCAGCAAGGCGATGTGTTCCAGGACAACGGGGTCGGCAAGTTGTGACCGAACGCCTGTCAGCCAGTCAGCAAGAAGCGACTCGGCCATCTCTTCGAGATCGTCCAGCGACGCCATGACTCCGCCCTCACGCTGCGGATCGTACTGACAGTCTGGGCATAGTGGAGAACTCTCCATCTCGCGTGCATCCAGCTGACTGCATGTCACCAGATGCCCCAATCCGTCAATCAGTGTATCGTACTGCTGTTGCGGCAACATCGGGACAGTCCTGAGGGCCTTCAGCCACTTCATAGTTTCGCTCTCGAGCAGCTTCTTCTTGTGCTTGTCTCCAGTCGCTCCCAGCCGCGCTTTGGTGTGAAGCTTGAGGTACCCGTCGATGTATTGCTGCTTGAGTGCCAGGAGGTCCTGTTTGAGCCTCGCTGTACCAGCAGTGTCTCCGGCAGCCAGAACCGCCTTGAGCTGTCCCTTCTGCTCATCCCAGGCACTGTGCCAGGCTGCATCCGTGCTTCGAGCCGCGTCAAGGTAGTTCACCAGCGCCCCGAGATCACGTGCTGCGTCGCTCGCGCGGAGTACGCGCTGCACGTCCTCCCGAACGCTGAACAGCTTGGTAATTGCATCGCGTTCTGCATCGAGGTGCGTCAGTTTGGCTGGCGTATCGTAGTTGACCAGTTTCTCCAGGAACTTCTTGAGGCTGTCGACCTTTTTGCCCGTTTCACCGAGATCGTCCGTGGAGTTGATGACAATACTGCCACAGGCGATGCCACTCGCCACGGTCGTGCCAACAGTGACAAGCTGGTCGACCAGGGTGTGGACTGCAGCAACAATCTCCTTGACCGCCTTGACGTCATCCTGGGCATAGAGACCTGGAGGTAGTCCCAGCCCCTCAAGCACAGCCTTAATGACCTCTGGTGGCGGAACCTTAGTCCGTTCCAAGTGCTTGAAGTCACCCCACTCGCTGACATGGACCTCACCATACAGGTCCTTGATGTTGGTCGCGTCGATGGAAACCTTGGAATACACGAGCTTCACATTGCCCTTGGCATAAATGACAGCAGCAATGACCACGACCAGCAGGGCGGGTTCCAGACCGAAACGGCGCGAACGCGCAATGCCATAGGTCGGCACAATGTCCTGGATGAGATCATCCCGCGTGATGACTTTTCCCTTTGGCGCTGCGTCGATGACGTCTTGTATCCACCGTGCGTAGGGCGACTCCGAGATGTCGACCTGGTTGCCTTTCAGCAGTCCCAGCCCCACCAGAACGGCGTTGCCTTCGTTGGACAGATAACCGGCGAGCCGCTTGAGGGCGTTTGTGCACGCTGCCTCCATATTGTCCTTTGTCAGCGACGCATTCAGACCAGTGAACCGTGGGTAATCTGGGTACAGTGTGTCCAAGTACCCGCTCAACCTGGAAGATGACACCGCGTCGACGAGCTCCCTGACCGTGGCGACGTCGCCCGCCGGCATAGCACTTAACGACTCTTTCTGTCCCTGGTAGGTTACGTCAAACATCTTCGGGAAACTGCGTTTCAGTTGCGTCAGCAACTCGCGGCCCACACCTTCGGCGATGCGCTGGTACTCCGACCGATCATTGCCACTGGAACGGCTTGCCATGTCGTTTGCGGCGGCAAACCTTTTCAGCTTGCCATCGAACTCCGAGCTGCGGGCGATGAACGTGAAGAAGAGCTCGTCTGGCTTCTTCTCACCTGTGACACGTCTATGGGCATATGGGTGCTCGAAGTACAAGTAGTAGTCCAGTGGCGGCTGGGTCGTACTCCGCTCGCCGGGATCGCCGAGAAACACGTACCCTCTCCTCTTGGCCTTGTGCCCAGCCCACTCGACCTGATGCTGCCAGATCCGGAATCCTGAACGGTACGTCGCATCGGTGAGTTCCAGTGCCTGCGCCAGCAGGTCATAATAGGCCTCATCCAGGTCGTCGTCACTGAGGGTCTCGGCGCGCTCCGCAACCTTGGCGTCGTAATCCACGGCGCCCTCGCGCACGTCGATGTACCATTGACCATTGTCTGGATTCTGCATGATGAACTGTCCAACGGTCTTGCGGATATCATTCAGCACCGTATCGACCGTCGTCTTGAGGAAGTCCTTATCCTGCTGGGGCAAACCTGCTATGTACAGCATCAGGTCGTCCCGCAGCTCCTCGCTGTTGGCTCCAACCTTGCTGTCCAGGTCACCTACGGTCAGCCGCAGGACGGCAAGTGCATCCACGATGCGCTTGGCCGCCGGTTTGTAGACGGCTCTCGGGAATGACCCATCGATCTTGCTCCCAATGCGGTCAACACGGTCGAAGACGATGCGCCGTTGAGGGTCGGCTCTGAGTGCCAGGTTCGAGGAAAGGACCGACCAGTAGCTGTCATACGCGATGACTCCAGGACGATCAGTAGGAACCTCCTCGTCAAGGAGTGCTGCAACAGCCTTGCTGAGGGTCTGCAGCGCCATGCGGTTCTCAGTCACCAACACTCTCTCGAACACGCTGAGGTACTCCGGGTGTACCGGGAAGAGGCTGACGTACTCCTCAGTCCGACGCGGGATGTCTGGGAACATCTTGTCAAACTTCGTGATGTACTCGCGAATCGACTGCTTCTGGTGCTCGTCCTTCTGAAGCAGGCGTTGTTCCACAACGTACGCGATATCATCGCGGACGATGGTCACATTCACGAATCGGTCGTTGATGTGCGACAGCTGCTCTGCTGCAAACTGGAAGGCTGGATTGCCAAACAACATCGCCTGAACGCCCGCCACAATCCGGAACGACGTACTAGCACAGACCTCACCCACTTCACGCAGGAACGCAAGATCCTGTGTCAGCGCCTGATGGTTACGCGACTTGAGGTAGTCGAACAGTTCATCCAGCACAAACAGCAGGCCCTTGTCCGGGTATTTCTCATGAAAAGCGTTCATCATGCGCACGAAGTCGGGCTTGTTCTTGGGTGCCTGAGCCGGGAAGTCAAACGTGACGCCCATCTCTGCCAGTCCCTCGGAGAGGTATCCGGTGATGATATCGCGTAGCGGCATCGTCGTGCCGCCGATTTCCTGCCGGATGACCTTGAAGCGACCTGCAATCGGTTTGAAGGCCTCCTGCACAACGTCGCTGCGCACACTGGGCAGCAACTTCTCTTGTTCGGCGACCGCCGCGATGACACTCATCAGGTGCGACTTTCCCGTTCCGTAGTTGCCGACAACGAAGATGCCCTTGTTGTCTCCCGGCTTGTCAAACCGCAGGTTGGGCACGAGAATATCCTTGAGCTGCTTGGCCATGCCATCGGAGATGACGTAGCTGCGTACCAGACGTTCGGCACTCTTGCCGCTGTCTGCAATCTGGATGATGCTTTCGATTGGTTCAAACTGCACAAGGTCACGGTATTTCATCTCGCCTCCGTCCGTTCAAGGTCTACGATTGCAGTAGTGTCAGCGTGCGGATAGGTACGGTACTCGTCATGGCTGGAGTCCGCATGGCTGAGCGACTTGAGCATCAACTCCTCGCTCCACGTACACTGCCCAGGCCATGCCACGATCAGCGTGAGCGCACGCGAGATGCCGGTCAGAAGGTCCAGCGGGCTGAGCGACAACGCCGGGTCGAAGAGGATATCGATGTTGTCGACTGCAAGGACGGTAGACGCGCCGGACGACTGCGTGACAAGGTCACGGACTGCATCTCCAGCCTTCAGGGCTCGCCTCGCTTCAGGCACCGCAACAAGGGTTTCGCTGAGTCTCAAGCCCATGTCAAGGACGGGATACTCGCGCTGAGCAGCAGCTTCGCTGAGCACGCTGGAGAGCTTGACCTCATCTGGTCCGACTACTAACACGAGGTGATACCTCGTCGGTTCCCTCAGCATTTCGTCGACGTAGCTCAGGGTACTTGCAACAGCTTGTTGCTGATCCATTTTCCCCTCCTGTCGCCTTTGTTGTGTCCACTGCGAATCAGCGAGATTACAACATACAAACAAAGTGTAGTCCATAGGACCACATAGGCAAACCGCATGCTGCGCCACTTTGAGTGTGTACCGTCGCAGCCACTACTTTACCGCAGCCAATGGCAGCAAAGCGTGTCCTCGGCGGAGCGCTGGGAGGTGTTGTTTGACATGCACATGAGACCGTATATGTTGGTTCGTGGACCGCGGCGCATGCGATCCAGGAAAAAGCTCATCGCGAGGCGCGAGGACTCCGGCGCGATGTGAAATTCCCTGAGGGAGGGAAGGAAAATGAACCAGCTACCGAGGACTGCTCGAATCGTCGCAACCGCCAATCCTGTCGATATGCTGTTCCTGTGCATGTCTGCACTCATGGTGGACGCGTCAGTCAGGACCGCCACTACAAGATCTGAAGGCATCGCGCAGGAGGTGCGCAATGACTAGTGGGGACATCAAAGAACTTCAGTTTATCGCTCCAATCGAGAATCTCTATTCCATTGTGTCAGACGGCATTATGTCGCACGAGAGAATCGGTTCACGTCCTCATCGCTCTGTCGCAGACCGCGAGGTACAGGCGCGGCGAGAGGAGAAGCGAGTGCCACCAAGCCAGCGGAGCCTTCACAGCTACGCGAATTTGTACCTGAACGCTCGAAACCCCATGATGTTCAGGGTAGCCAAGGAGATGGGGCAGGACGCGCTTTGCATCGTGTGTGTCGACCCTGCCATCTTGCACGGCGACGGAGTCATGATTGCAGACCACAATGCGGCGACTACGAGTTGCACATTCTACGGGAGCCCCGGGGGACTGGCACACATCGACGCACGAGACGTCTTTGTCGAGTGGTGGACCACCGACGAGTCCAAGCGCAAGATAATGGCTGAAGTCCTTGTTCCGGATGTGGTACTCCCACGACTGATAATGGGTATCAGAGTCGGAAGCAAGGAGGCGCAGGCTGCTGCCATCACCGCACTGCGCGAGTCGTGGCTACGGGACCACGTAAGGGTCGACAGCCACATGTTCTTCCCCCCGGATCCCCAATGAGCGTGACCATCGTGGAAGGGAGCGTCCTCGACTCAACAGCACAGACGCTCGTTAACACGGTCAACTGTGTAGGCATCATGGGCAAGGGTCTTGCCTTGGCATTCAAGAAACGCTACCCCGCAATGTACCGTGACTACGTGAACCGGTGTGCCAGAGAAGAGGTCCAGCTTGGGCATCCCTATCTGTACCGGCCACTGGAGGACCTGTTCGCCAAGGGTCCCAACCAGTGGATCCTCCTCTTTCCGACAAAGGATCACTGGCGGTCCAAGTCCAAGATCTCCGACATCAAGGCGGGACTCGACTACCTTTCTGCTCACTACGCCGAATGGGGCATTACCGAACTCGCGATTCCACCGTTGGGCTGCGGCCTGGGAGGATTGGATTGGCCAGAAGTGAAACCAATCCTGGTCGAGAGCCTCGAGAAGCTGGATATCCCGGTCACCATCTATGTTCCGGCCAGGAGACAGACAGACGATGGCCCGGAGTGATTTGCGTTCGGACAGTATCGGCGCACCGTTGTTTGCTCCAGACCATCTTCATCGGTAGTATCAACCAGCAGTCGAACTCACGTGGCATCTGGTGGACCATAGGATTTCAAGCAACATACCTAGCCGGACTTCATCATAGACCAGTATCGTCAGATTCATCCTCATCGTAGCCGAGGAACGAATTGCCCTTCACTGTCAGGCCGGCCTTGAGTTGTGCCTCGGGCAGCGTCTTGGCCACGAGTCGCTGCGCTTCCAGGCATGTCCTGCCGGACCACAGCAGCAGAAACCAATGCCCGTTGTACTCGCCAATTGTGTAGTTCGTCGCAGTGCCTTCTGTCGTCTTGCAGTTGCAGGCACGCCTACGGTAGTCCCCGCGACCTTCCGGTCTCGTTTCATGAGATCCCCGCGTCGCCACAGAGGGTACCATGCCAGAACTATGCTTATCAGTGCTCACCGTGTGGGCCGAATGCCAGATCTTCGATGAGCTTCATCTCATCGGGGATCTCATCCAGGAAACGAGACCGCGTCTTCGGTGAAGTGACCAAGTACAGTGCCTCGGACGCGCGCGTCATGGCGACGTAGGCCAGCATGCGCTCTGCTTCGAGTTCGATAGCTGCGGTCTCAGCGTCTCCTGTTGTGTGAAGCATCGGTAGTTGTCCTTCATGCCAACCCATTACGAACACGACGGGAAACTCCAGTCCTTTGGCCGAATGGATGGTCATGACCTTCACCTTCTCCTCGAGGATGTTGAAGGGGCTGTCCGGTTTACGCAGCAAGGCAGGCACGTTGTGAACCGACAGATACTGGAGAACCCTATCGCACTGGGCATTGGTCCTGCACAGGACGGCGAAATCTCCGACGCGGAATTCGTTGCCGCCAGCCAGGTCGAGAATACGGTCACAGACCGCAGGAATCTCGCTGTCCTCCGACTCCGCAGTCAGGATAACTGGCCATGGTCCGGTCCTCGTCACCTGCTCCGGGTCGACCCAATCCTCCGACGACTTCAACACCAGGTCGTGCCCAATGAATGCAGCGGCAGCCTGTGCCACTTGCCTGGAGTTGCGGAAGTTGCGACGCAAGCTGAAACTACGTCCCTGCAGGGACAACCCGGCATCCTTCCACGAGTATCCCCGAGTGTAGATACTCTGTGCGACGTCTCCCACGAGGAAGACAGATGTTCCCAGACGCTGGACCAGACGAATCTCGGATGCCGTCAGATCCTGAGCCTCGTCCACGATGACGTGCGCATACGGCGATTCCAGCGGCGTCTGATCCAGGGTTCGGTGCACCAGCAGGGGCAGATCCTCCCACTCAATCATGTTGGACCGTTCGAGCAACTTCTGGTACTGCTCATGGGCAGCCCATACTGCTCTGCGAGCAGATGCCTGCAGGGCTGCGCCACGCCCAACGCGTCGGGCAGCGAGGTACTGTTCGTCACTTGTGAGCCCTGTCGCTTTGATCACGCCGTGCACCTCCCGCAGAAGGAACCCAATGTCTTGAAGGATCGGATGGGGGTTGGTCACTGCTGCAGACTTCGCCGCCGCATGCATCAGTTCCTTCTGCTGGTTCTCGGTGGGCATATCCCAGTGCGAACGTCCACGTCGTGTGATGAATCGTGTGGCCCATTGCGCCACCGTTCGTACTTCAAGCTCTCTGGGCAGCGGGTCGCCGATACGCTCCTTGAGCAGGGTAGTCGCAACATCAGTCAGTGCCTTGCTGAAAGTAAGGAAGAGGACCGATTCACCCTTCTCGGCCAGTCGAATTGCACGGTAGAGGGCTACCGTCGTCTTCCCCGACCCGGCGCATCCCCGGAGCAACATGGCCCCACCGGGGAATTCCTTGTCCACATAGAGCTGCTGTTCGGGTTCGAGATTCAGCATGAGCTGCCGGATCTTGCCTTCGCAGTACCCCTGCAATCGCGACACCGTTGTTCTGAAGAAGAGGTCATCTGGTGAAAAAAGCTCGCGCGTCGCTGACTCATCAGTAGCCAACTCCTCAAGCCAAGCTACTGTGTGCAGCGGAAGCCCCGCCATGGCCTCCAGTGTGTCAAACCCATCGCAATGCTGGACCTCCTTGACCAGCTCTCGCGGCACGCCCAGCACGCGCAAGTGGGCGGGAGCCAGGCGAAAGAACGGCTGTTCCTTTGCGATCACCTCTTTGTTGAAATCTGATGACTCTACAAACAGCTTGACATCGGCCGCTGGCTCAGCCACAGCCTGAAGCCGCTGAAACATTGTCCCTGCAGCAAACGACATGTTGCGAGCGCGGTCGACAATCGAATGGTCGCCGATGTCCCATATACGAAGTTCACCTTCGCCCAGGTCGTAGATGATGCGGTAACTGTGGTTGATGTAGCATTCCCACTTGTCGTGAACGTTCTTGAGCCCGGTCAACCGATGCGCATTGAGCGATGGATGAAATGGGTTACTGGCCAGCAGAGTGAGCTTCTCTGATGATTGATGACGGAGTTCAGCTGGCAAAGTATCCAGTGACTCTACCGCCTCGGGACTCAAGAGAACCTCACGAGTCATCGCAGTCGTTTCCACAATCCCTCCCTAGTGTCCCCTAAACAGCGAACGCAGTCTGTCGAGGAAGCTGACATGTCTTGTTTCGGTCGGTGCACAATGCTCGTCTGGCGCTGCATCGTCGACTCCGCCGTCATAAATCGGGTACGGCGCCTCCTGCGGGTCATCCTCCACAGTGTTGTCCACCGGTTTCATGTCATCTCTGGTGTCCTCACTGGTTCTGCCCTTGCCACAAATCACATCCGGACCGATAGTATCACTCAAGGACACTTCTGATACAGCATCGCTTGGACGAGCCGATTGACCTGCCTCGGCTGACTCGTAGTACTCATCTGGTGCTGTGTCATCGATAGCGCCATCGTCACCGAAGAACGGCATGACGTGGGAATCTTCGTCCACCGCCTCATTCGTCTGTTCCGCCTCTTGTGATGAACTGTCGCCAAGCTGAGCTGCCCCGCCTTCACATCCCTCAACAGGAGCTGCACCCGTGGCCGCTTCTTGCATGTGATCAGACACCGCAGGAACTGGCTTCAACGGCAGCGGTGCCTGGACAGCTTTTGCCAGCCACTCAGGTCGGGTTCGGTTCCACTCAAACATGAGTTCCGGGACCGAAGTCCCGGCAGGAATCGACTTGCCCACAATGACTGCTTCCTTGAGACCGGTCAGGCGATCGATCTTGCCTTTGATAGCTGCGTCAGCAAGGACTCTTGGCGTCTCCTGGAATGATGCAGCAGACAGGAAACTATCCGTTTCCAGAGACGACTTGGTGATCCCCTGAAGGACGAGGTCGAAGGACGCAGGCTTACCGCCCTGCGCGCGGACCTTGCGGTTCTGCAACAGGAGTTCGTGCTTGCTCACAATCTGGTCGGTGAAGAATGTGGTATCGCCTGGATCGACAACCTTCACTTTCTTCAGCATCTGGCGAATGATCATCTCCACGTGCTTGACATTGATATCGACACCCTGAGAACGATAGACCTTCTGGACTTCCTGAACCAGGTAGCGAGCCGTCTCTTCGACGCCCACGAGTTCAAGGAGACCCTTAGGGTCGATCGAGCCCTCGGTAAGCTGGTCACCCACGCGCACGTGGGCTCCATCCTTGACGCGGAACCTGGTCATCGGCAGGACTTTGAACTTGGCTTCGACACCCGTCTTGGTCGTGACCACGATCTGCTTGCGTTCCTCGAGGTCTCTCTCCATCACTTCAACGATACGGGCGGTACCCTCAAGAGGAGAAACAACAGCCTGCC
>Ga0209014_10000615_pt1 | contig 20830 bp, 13 predicted proteins | sample BarGraNGADG00212_FD_184491 | JGI IMG/M metagenome (GOLD analysis project Ga0209014, IMG submission 184491) | Arctic peat soil microbial communities from Barrow, Alaska - Barrow Graham LP Ref core NGADG0002-212 (SPAdes) (version 2) | ecosystem: Environmental > Terrestrial > Soil > Wetlands >...
CCGGGTGTCGTTCGAGGTCGGCGCGACGTTCCTTCGCTTCGCTCGGGAACCCGCACGATTGTCGTCTGCGCAGAGCGGGAGCGCCTCGATGGCGAGATGATCCGACTCGCTCGCGTCGGTGCCAAGCCGGCTGTTGCTTCGTCGCGGTACGTCGCAGATGATTGTTTCGTGGAGGCCCGCCACTCCGGCCTGACGAGCGACACCCAATTTCAGACTGTGACGAGCGAGAAGCGGTGAATGATGGCGCGTGCACGAAGGTCGGGAACACGTGACGGCGCACGGCGAATCAAGCAGGTGCTCATGGCCGTCGGCGTGGTGGTCGCGCTCGTGTTTGCGGTGCAGGGGGGCGAGTACGGTACGCGCGACCTGATGCGGCAGAGCGCTCGGCGAAAGGCGCTGGTGAGGACGATCGACTCGTTGCAGCACGTCGTCGATTCGCTGACGCGGTACAAGAAACGTGTGGAGACCGATCCGGCGTTGCAGGAGCGGATCGCGCGCGAGGAGTTCGGGCTCGTGCGGGGAAACAAGGAGCTGTTGTACAGGTTGGCGGAGCCGGATTCCGCGACGCGGGCGCCGTGATTTGCCGAGCGATGCTGTCCGGAGTGGGGCCAGACATCTTCGCCGCCAGGCGGCGTAAAATCTTGACTTCAGCCAGCGTCCGACTACTATTGAAGGACTGGCGCGGGGTGGAGCAGCCTGGTAGCTCGTCGGGCTCATAACCCGAAGGTCGCGGGTTCAAATCCCGCCCCCGCTATGGAAGGAAATTCGGCCGGTCCGCGAGGGCCGGCCGAGTTGTTTGGGCCGCGATTTTTGTGAGATTGAAGGTGCTTGGGCGGTGAGCGAGTTCTCGAGTAGTGAGTCGCGCGACGTCGGGGAGAGGAGTGGGGCAGGGTAGCTCAGCTGGTTAGAGCACGGCACTCATAATGCCGGGGTCGCGGGTTCGAGTCCCGCCCCTGCTATTTCATAAAGGCCCTAACAGTAACCAGTTAGGGACTTTCTGTTTCGCTCCGGAATCATGGCACCAGAAGGTTGGCCGACGTGGTCGACCTTGCCGACGGGCCAGCGCGTGATCACCTGTCTGCTCGAGAGCGAAGCGCCCATCGCATCGAGGAGCGAGGCGCTTCCTGCGGCACCCAGTGCGTGCCAGAGTCAGGTCAGGCCGCACACGCGAGCCGAATTGCTCGATGGCGCGAGAAATGGTGATGGTATTCTCCGCATTGACAATGGCACGGCTAGCGATGCGGTCGTGGCCCTTTACGACAACGAGGCCCAGCGATCGGTGCGTCTGATGTACGTGCGATCTGGGACACGGACAAGCGCCTACGGTGTGCCGTCTGCGGCCTACTCCATTCGCTTCGCGTTTGGACGGGACTTCGTCTCTACCGAAGAAGGCTTCTGCAGCGATGAGCGGCGGGGGTGTTCGGCGCGCCGACGGCAGTCGATCCTCCCCGCGACGATCCGAGCGCGGCGCACCCGCCGAGCAGGAAAGAGAATGGAAGGGCGCGCCAGCTCGCTGTCATCATGATCGTCCGCATTGTGGAGGTAGCAAGCACGCGGGGGACCGGCGAAAGCCGGTCCCCCGCTGAAAGGAACTTCGGTCAGGTACCGGTGGTGCTCGGAATGAAGCCAGGCCCGAGGGTGGGGTTGTTATTCCGCTCGACGTCGGGAAGGGGGAGACAGGTGGTGTTGCCGTAGGTGCCGCCGCCGACCGGGAAGTTCATGCCGACCGGGGGATTGAACGGGATGCCGAACCGCTCGACGTCGTAGTTGCGAGTCCCCTCGATGAAGAGCACGCGCTTCCGCTCGTCGATCACGCGGCTCTTGATCGACGCCGCGTCGGTCGGTCCGACGTAAGGTGCGAGGCCCACGTCGGCGCGCATGGCATTGATGATCGCCACCGCCTGCGCCCCTCCCTGGACCTCGGCGGCGATGAGCTGGGCCTCCTCGTACCGCACCATGGGCAGCGGCGCCGCGTCGCCGGCGATGTATTTGTTCGGCGCGTAGATGATGGTCTGGTTGTTGTTCGCCGACCGGGTGTTGGCGAGCTGGGTCGCCGAGCGCGGATCGACTTCGCCATTCTCGGTCGTCATGTTCTGCGCCCACGACGGAATGGAGTAGTAACCGTACTGCTTCGTCACGGTATAGACGCGGTTGTACAGCCGCAGTGCCGTGCCGGAGGTGCTCGCGTTCATGACGAAGCCCTTCGGCACGAGCAGGGCGTCGGCGAGCGCACCAGCCGTGTTGCCCTGATAGAGCCGCACCCGGGCCCGCCCGGCGTAGGCGGCGAACTTGACGCTGTCGGCCCCGACCGCCTGCGCTGCCGTGATGGCGTCGGTGTAGCGCTGCTCGGCGAGGGCGAACATTCCCTTCTGGTTCACTGCCGGCCCGTTGTCGAACGCCGCCTGGCACATCGACCGGCCGAGGAAATCATAGGCGAAGCCGGCGTACAGGTCGGCGACGGCGAGAAGGCCGGTGCGGTTCGGCACCTCCGCGTCGGTCCACGACTTCAGGTTGGTGATGGCGTGATCGGCGTCGAAGCGTGCCGTCGACAGGGGGAGATAGATGCCCGGTGACTGGGTGGCCGCACAGCCGGCGGTGCCATAGATGCCATTCGTCAGCGTGTTCGCCGTTCGGCGGGCGTAATCCCACTGCGCCGCCCCGAGCTGGGCGTCGTTCATCTCGCCGGCCAGCAGCGCCTCGACGACGATCGCCGACCCGAAGGCGCACTGGTAGTCGCCGACCACGCTGTTGACCATCAGCACGGCGTTGCCCGGCCCGTCGAGGATGCTCACCGGCACCTGATCGGGCGTCGTGACGTCGAGCAGCCGGTTGGTGTTGCAGGCGGCGAGCAGTCCCGCCGCCGCCACCACGAGGCTCACGAGGGGCAGGCTGCTGTGGCGCCCCGGTCCATTCTGTATGAGTCGCATATCTCTCAGTAGCTCAGGTGGATGGTCAGGGTGTAGGTCGTGAGCTGCGGCAGCTCCGCCTGGTCGACCTGGGTCGGGCTGCCGGCGACGAACTGGCTCTCGGGATCGATTCCCGTATATGGCGACCAGATGTGCAGGTTCCGGCCGGAGGCGGTGAGGCTGAGCGCCCGCGCGCCCGCCCGTGCCGCGATCCACGCCGGCGCATCGTACGACAGTGACAGCTCGCGGAACTTCACGTAGCGCGCGTCATTGATCGAGAAGTCGCGCAGCGAGCCGTTGCTGTAGTACTGGGCGAGCAGCTTCGGGTCGGTGTTCTGAGGCTGCACGTACTCGAGGCAGGTGAGAAAGAGCTGGCAGCGGATGCGAATGTTGTTGTCCATCCGGCGGGCGCCCTGCGCGGCATCGAGCATCGCGTACGCCCGAAAGTTCGTCAGGAAGCGTACCGTGTTCGACCACGAGCCCTCGAACGTCGGGGTGGAGTGGCCGAGGAACACCTTCGGCGCGATCGCCAAGCCGTTGGCGTTGTAGCAGGGAGTCGCTCCGCCATGCCCGTCGTCGCAGAAGACGCTCGACTTCGGGATCGCCACCGTGTTCGTCGCCGGGTCGTAGACCGGATTGTCCACCCGAACTACCCGCTGGGTGAACCAGTCGAATGGCGCGTAGCCAACCCGGTGCGCCGAGAAGCCGAGATCGACCAGGGTGTCCGTGCCGCTCAGGCGCGTGATCTTCGCCGAGTTGGTCGACATGTTGACGTTCATGTCCCAGCCCCAGCTCCGCCGGTTCACGAGCTGCGCCTTCAGCGCCGCCTCGATGCCGTGCTTCGTGATCTCGCCGGCATTGAAGTACTGGCTCGACGCGCCAAAACCGGTGCCCGGCGCCACGGGACGCGAGAGGATCGCGTCCTTGGAGTCATCGTGGAAGTAGGTGAAGTCGATGCCGAACCGGTCGTTGAACATCCCCGTCTCGAAGCCCAGCTCCGTGCCGATCACGCGCTCCGGCCGGAGGTCGGAGTTGCCGAGGGCCCTCGGGGTGAGAATCCCCACGCTGTTCGGACCGACGGCAGGGCTCAGCGTCCGGAGCGCCGTGTTCAGTCCCGGCTGCTGCCCCGAGCCGCCGTACGCGCCGCGCAGCCGCACACTGTTCAACCAGGTCGGCAGGCGGCGCTGCACCGCCGGCTCCTCGCTGAGAACGTACGATGCGCTCAGCTTGGGATAGGTGACCCAGTGCACCTGGCTGCCGAAGGCGCTGTTGTTGTCCACTCGCGACGCGCCGGTGAGGTACAGGCGGTCGGCGAAGGCGAACTCCTGCTGGCCGTAGAAGCCGAATGTGTTGTTCTGCGTCCAGTTGTCGAACGACGGCTGGATGGTGCCCGCCGATCCGATCGTCTGCAGACCGGGCGCCGGGAAGTAGTCGCCCTCGCCGGAGATGTAGTTGTTGTGGTTCGTGTAGTACTGGACGCCGGCCGAGGTCTTCGTCGTCCAGTTCCGCGGCAGGGCGAAGTGCACCGAGCCGTTGTAGTCGTAGGTGTTGTAGGTCGCCTGGTGCTGCTGATTGTACCGGTATCCCTGCGCCGACGCGCCCCAGAAGTTCGCCAGCGTGTCGTTGGTGAGATACGGCACGTACTCGACGTTCCCTTCCTGGGTGACGTCGGTTCCGATCGACACCCGGTTCGAGAACCAGGGGAAGGGGTTGTAGCTGAGCGTTGCGCTGGCGGTGAGGCGGTTCAGGTCCTGCCAATCCTGCAGGACCAAGTCGGCCTTCGGCGGCGTGCCGTTGAACCCCTGGACCCAGGTGCAGGGGATGTCGCCCGGTGAGCAGAACTGTGGCAGGTTCGCCGGGTTGGAGTATTCCGAGTCCCACATCAGACCGCCGCAACCTCCTTCGCAGCTCAGCGTCGTGTGGCCGTTGACGTAACCGATGCTCGTCTCGACGGTCACCCGCTCGCTCGGCGTGATCGTGAGGTTGGTGCGGACGCTCGTCTTGCGCTGCGCGTTCGTCGGATCGATGCCCTGGTCGTCGTTCAGCGAGCCGCCGGCGAAGAAGCGGAAGATGCTGGTACCTCCGCTGACGTTGCCGCTGTAGTCGGTGATGCGGCCGGTGCGGAAGATCGGCGCGCCGAGCGAGTCCTGCCGCTTCACGGTGTTGAGCCCGAGCAGCGGTCCCGCCCCGGTGGGAGTGCAGGAGGTGGCGCTCTGGATGTGGCACCAGTTCGTCGGCATGCGGCCGGCGGCGTCCTGGAATGTGTTGCCGCCGCCGCGCACCATGAAGTCGTAGCTCGTCTGCCCGGCGGTGCCCTTCTTCGTGATGATGTTGATCACGCCGCGGGCTGCCTCCGTTCCGTAGAGCGTCGCCGCCGCCGGACCCTTGAGGACCTCGATGCTTTCGATCTGCTCCGGGTCGAAGTCGTTGAGGCGGGAGACGACGCCGGAGCCGAACGCCTGGATCGTGATGCCGGTGCTCGTCTGATTGTCGACTCGTACGCCGTCGACGTAGATCAGCGGATCTGCGCTCAGCGAAAAGCTGCCGATGCCGCGGATGCGTACGCGCGCTCCCGCGCCCACCATGCCGGTGCCGGGCAGGATCTGCACGCCGGGAGCGCGGCCGTTGAGCAGTGCGTCGACCGACGGCACCGCCGTCTTCGCCACGACGTCGGAGACGTTGACCTGCCCGACGGACGTGCCGAGCTCGCGCTTCTGCGAACCGCCGGCCGTTCCGGTGACGACGACCTCGTTCAGCTCGACGGCGCGCTCGGAGAGGAGGAGCCGCACGTCGGTCGCGCCGACCTGTGCGGTGCGCGTGACCGGCCGGAAGCCGATCAGCCGCGCGTCCAGCGTCACCGTGGCGCCGGTCACGCCGGTGATGCCGGTGATGCGGAATCGGCCGGCGGCGTCGGTGACGGCGCCGCGTCCCGCCTGGCCCTCCACGGTGACCTGCGCGCGGGCGAGCGGACGCTGCGAGCCTTCGACGACGACAGTGCCGCTGATCGTCCCGGTCTGGGCGCGTGCCACGCTCGGCGTGGCGCCGAGCAGGAACGCGAGCCCGAGGACGAGCATCGAAGGGTGGCGCGACGCGCGAAGTGCGCGGCGCGCCGCGGTCGCCGGAACGTGGCCGGCGACCGTGGGATGACGTGTGCAACACCAAGCCGAGGGGACGACGCGATGCATTTCTAGCCTCAGACGGGGGAAAGAGGAGCGGATGGCCAAGCGGCAGTGGAGAGAGGCGGGGGTTCTCGGCGGCTACGCTACAGCGTGCTTGGGCATCCCGCAAGGGCCAGTGCGGGATACCACCTTGGCCGACCGCCTTGCCGATTTGCCGCGGCGTGTCGTACGTTGGCGGTTTCCGACCTTCTCCGAGGATGCCCATTCACCGCCCCCCGCCGTGCGCGTTCGGCCGCCGCTCGATCACCGTCGCCGCGATTGTGCTCGCCCTCGTTCCCCTGGCGGCGAGCGCCCAGATCGCGGCCGCTCCGGCCGCCGCTCCCTCTGCCACCACCGACGCGGCGGCCCTGCTCGCGCAGCGCCTGCGTCCCATCCTCGATCGTCCGGAGTTCCGGCACGCCGTCTGGGGGATCGAGTGCTACTCGCTCGACGACGACCGGCCGGTGTTCACCCTGAATCCGAACCAGCTCTTCAGCGCGGCGTCGACGACCAAGCTCCTCACCATGGGCTCCGCGCTCCGCCTGCTCGGCCCCGATTACCGGTTCCACACGAAGGTCTATCGCACGGGCGCGGTCGACGCGTCGGGCACGCTCGCCGGTGACCTCGTCCTCGTCGCGACGGGCGATCTCGATCTCTCCGGGCGCATCCAGCCGGGCGACACCCTCGGCTTCACCAACGAGGATCACGCCTACGACGCCGATCCGAGCACCCGTGCCGTGCCCGGCGATCCGCTGCTCGTCATCCGTCAGCTTGCCGCGCAGGTGGCCGACCACGGCGTCCGCCGGATCACCGGCCGCGTGCTCGTCGACGTCAGCCTCTTTCGCGAGGGGGAACGCGAGCTCGGCACCGGCGTCGTGATGTCGCCGGTCGTCGTCAACGACAACCTGGTGGACCTGATGATCGGGCCCGGCGCCTCCGCCGGCGCGTCGACCACCGTCGCCGTCTCCCCCGCCTCGGCGTACGTGCGCTTCGTCAACCACTCGACGACCGCCGCCGCCGGCACGACGCCGCACATCTCCTGGTCGTCCGACGTCACGGGGGCGGACGGCTCCCACACGGTCACGATCAGCGGCGTCTTTCCCGCCGGCAAGCCGGCGATCCTCTACAGCTATGCCGTCCCCGAGCCGAGCCGCTTCGCCGAAGTGGCCTTCGTCGAGGCGCTGCGCGAGCGCGGCATCACCGTCACCCTTCCCGCCGCGTCCGTGCAGCATGCCTTCAGCAGCGTGCCGACATCGTATCAGCCGGTGAACGTCGTCGCCGAGCACGTGTCGCCGCCCTTCTCCGAGGAGGTGAAGGTCACCCTCAAGGTGAGCCAGAACCTCCACGCCAGCACGATGCCGATGATCCTGAAGTCGGTCCTCGCCCACGGCGATACGGCGACGACCGGCTTCGACCTCGAGCGCGGAATGCTTCAGCGCGCCGGCCTGGATCTGTCGGGGGCGCAGCAGACCGACGGCGCCGGCGGCGACGCGCGCTTCTCCCCCGATTTCATCGTGCACTACCTGGCGTACATGGCGAAGCAGCCGGACTTCGCCGTCTTCGAGCGCGCGCTGCCCGTGCTCGGACGCGACGGCACGCTGTGGAACGTGCAGCCTGATTCGCCGGCGGCGGGCCACGTCCACGCCAAGACGGGAACGCTGGGGAACTACGACGCGCTCAATCGCTCGCTGCTCGTCACGGCGAAGGGACTGGGGGGCTACTTCACGAGTCCGTCCGGACGGCGCTACGCGGTGTCGATCTACGTCAACAACGTCGCCGTGCCGCTCGACCAGGACGCGGTCACCCGCATCGTCGGCCAGGCGCTGGGGGAGGTCGCCTCCGCGGCATATGCCACTCTTCCGTGAGGAGCCGGCGACGCTCGAACGGGCGCTGGCACGAGCACCTACTCACCTACTCACCTACGCACCTACGCGCATGGACCGCCCCACCCTCGCCCGCACCCTTGGCTTCACCGACCTCGTGCTGATCGTCATCGGCACCGTCATCGGATCGGGCATCTTCATCGTTCCCGCTACCGTGCTCGCCCAGTCCGGCGGCGCGATCGGCACGGCGCTCCTCGTCTGGCTCGTCGCCGGAGTCCTCTCCCTTCTCGGCGCGCTCACCTACGGCGAGCTCGGTGCGGCGAATCCCGATGCGGGTGGATTGTACGTCTACATCCGCGACGCCTTCGGCCCGCTGCCGGCGTTCCTCTACGGGTGGACGACCTTCTTCGTCATCAGCACGGGGTCGGTCGCCACCCTCGCCGTCGCCTTCACGGGATATCTCGGGCAGTTCATGGTCGTCTCGCCGCAGATGGCGAAGATCGTCGCCGTCCTCGTCATCGTGGTGATCGCTGCCGTGAACGTGCGCGGCGCGCGACAGGGCGCCAACGTCCAGAACGGCAGCACGGCGTTGAAGACGGTCGCGATCATCGGCATGAGCATCGCGCTGCTCCTCCGCGGCCATGGCTTCGCCGGCCAGCTTCACGTCTGGCCGTCGGCGGTCACGCCGAGCGTGCTGTCCGGTGTCGGTCTCGCGATGCTCGGCGTGTTGTGGGCCTACGAGGGATGGCAGTACGTGACCTTCTCGGCAGGGGAGGCGCGCGACCCGCAGCGCATCTTCCCGCGCGCCATCGCGATCGGCACGAGCGTCCTCATCGCCATCTACCTGCTCGCCAACCTCGCCTACCTCGCGGCGCTCGGACCGGCGGGAGTGCAGGGCAGCCAGCGCGTCGCGGCCGATTCGGTCACCGCGCTGTTCGGCCCCGCCGCGGGCAAGCTGATCGCCGCGGTCATTCTCGTCTCGATGTTCAGCGCCGCGAACGGGATCACGCTCACCGCGCCGCGGCTCTTCTTCTCGATGGCCCGCGACGGCGTGTTCTTCCGGAAGCTCGCCGTGGTGCATCCGCGCTTCCGCACGCCCGCCTTCGCGATCGTCGCCGGCTCGGCGTGGGCGGCGCTGCTCGCCGTCTCGGGGACGTTCGAGCAGTTGTTGACGTACGTCGTGTTCTCCGGCTGGATCTTCTACGGGCTGGGGGCGATGAGCATCTTCGTGTATCGGCGTCGCGCGCCGGACATGCCGCGTCCCTTCCGCGTGCCCGGCTATCCGATCACTCCGATCCTGTTCGTTCTCGCCGCGGCGGCCGTCGTGGTCAACACGATGGTCTCGCAGCCGGGCCGCGCCGTCGTCGGGCTCGCCGTCGTGCTGACCGGCGTGCCGGCGTATCTCATCTGGCGCCGCTTGGCAGCGCGGCCCGGCGCCGGCCCCGGCGGCCCCCTGCCGACCGCCGCCGTGACGGTGCTGTTTTTGCTGGTCGGCACGACGTCATGCGCGTCGAGCGGGGCCGCTCCCGTCACGACGGCCGCTCCCACCGTCGCCGCGGCGGCGGGCGACGACTCGACCTACGACGTCGTGATCCGCCATGGCCGCGTGCTCGACGGGGCGGGAAATCCGTGGATCCGCGCCGACGTCGGCATCCGGAACGGCCGCTTCGTCCGCATCGGCGTCATCCGCGGTCGCGGCCGCACCGAGATCGACGCGACGGACCGGTACGTGTCGCCCGGCTGGATCGACATGATGGATCAGTCGGGCGACGTGCTGCCGCGCAATCCCCTCGCCGAGAACAAGCTGAGGATGGGCGTGACGACGGCGATCGGCGGTGAAGGGGGAACGCCGGTGCCGGCGAGCGGGATTCCTGCCTACTTCCACGGTCTGGAGCAGAAGGGAATCAGCATCAACTTCGGCAGCTACTTCAGCGAGACCCAGGCGCGGGTGCCGGTGCTCGGCATGTCGGCGCGTGCTCCGACTCCGGCCGAGCTGGTCCGGATGCGGGCGATCATGGACACCGCGATGCGCAACGGCGCGATGGGGATGACGACGGCGCTCATCTATCCGCCGAGCAGCTTCGCCACCACCGACGAGCTGGTCGAGGTGGCACGCGCTGTCGCGCCGTACGGCGGCCTCTACGCGAGCCACATCCGCGGCGAGGGACGCGAGGTGGTGGACGCGGTGCACGAGGCGATCGAGGTCGGCGAGCGCGCCGGCATCCCCGTGGAGGTGTTCCATCTCAAGGTCGCCTATCGCCCCGGATGGGGGACGCTGATGGCGAAGGTGCGCGACACCGTCGAGGCGGCGCGCGCGCGCGGCGTGGACGTCGCCGCCGACATGTACGTCTACACCGCCGGCGGCACGGGGCTGGAAGCAACGATCCCGAGCTGGGCCCACGAGGGGGGCACCGACTCACTCAAGAAGCGGCTCGCCGATCCGGCCATCCGTGCCCGCCTGAAGCGCGAGGTCGAGACCGGATCGCCAGGATGGTGGAACATCATCGAGGCCGCGGGGGGATGGGACGGCGTGGTGCTCGTGAATGCGCGGAACCCCGACAACGCGAAGTACGAGCGAAAGACCATCGCCCAGATCGCCCGCGAAACGGGCAAGAGCCCCGCCGACGCGGCGTGGGACATCGTCGCCGCGGGACATGGCCGCGTGATGGCGATCTACCACATGATGGGCGAGGATGACATCGAGACGGCGCTGCGCTTTCCCTGGACGAGCATCGGCAGCGACGCCGGCGCCGCCCTCTCCGCCGGCACGGCCGACGCCCTCGGCCTCCCACATCCGCGCAGCTACGGCAACCACGTGCGGGTCATCGCCCGCTACGTCAAGGAGCTCCACGTCCTCACGCTCGAGGAGGCGGTGCGCAAGATGACCTCCTGGCCGGCAACGCGGATGCAACTGGCGAATCGCGGCTCGATCCAGGTGGGAAACTGGGCCGACGTGACGATCTTCGATCTCGCCACCCTGAAGGACAACTCGACCTACGACGAGCCGACGCTCTCGCCGTCGGGAATCGACTGGGTGCTGGTGAACGGCGTCGTCGTGATCGATCACGGCCGGCACACGGGCGCGATGCCGGGACAGGTGCTGCGAGGGCCAGGCGCACGCGCTTCGCGCGCGGCGCCCGTAGGTGCGTAGGTAGGTGGGTAGGTGTGGAACGACGAGGGGCACACCGGGCGGTTCCGGTGTGCCCCTTCCGAATCGTAGTCACCTCTCACTTTTCACGTCTCACCTCTCACCGGCAGTTCGCCTCTCACGTCTCACTTGCAGTTACCAAAGTAGGTATTCCTCGACCACCCCGTCCGGCCGCCGGTACATGAGCGTGTTGACCGTGCGAGAGCCCGCGGTGAGCCGCACGACCGCCACCTGCATTCCACCGCGCTCGGACAGCCCGGCGAGCTGCGCGGCGGTCACCTCCCCAAGCGGCGCCAGGGTGGCCGACGCGCGCCGCACCCGGTCCGGAGTGAGGAAGGCGGTCTCGTCGGCTGACAACTGGCTGCGGTTCACCTGTCCGCGCTGGAGATCGTTGAAGAAGCTCACCGCCGCCGCGACGGCGCCGGGGCCGCGCGGCGTCGGCGGCGCCATCGGACGCTGGGTCCGGCGCGGCGCCGCTGCGGTCGTGCTGCGCGGCGGCGACACGAGCACCAGCAGCGGAGCCGCCGACATGTTCTGGTCGGTGTTCGAGAGGAGCAGCACCGCCGCGCTATCGGCGGGGACGAACACGTTCGTCGCCGAGAAGCCGGCCGTCGCGCCGCCATGCTGGAACACCGTGCGGCCGCCGATCTGCGACACGCTCAGTCCTGCCGCATACCCGGTCGGCGTCCCGTCGCGCAGGATCCGCTCGCCGAACATGACGGCTCGCGACGCGGGGGTGAGAAAGCCGGGGCGCATCAGGGCGAGGTCCCACCGCGCGAGGTCGCCCGCCGTGGACCAGATCCCTCCCGGTGCACCGATCCACCCGCGCCCCTCGAGCTGGGCCGGCTCCATGTCGCCGAGGGCCCACGAGACGTAGCCGGTGGCGCGCCGCTCTGGTGCCGTCGGCTCGTACATCGATTGGCGCATGCCGAGCGGACCGAAGATGCGCTCATCGAGCAGCGTGCCGAGCGGCTTGCCGGTCACCCGCTCGAGCACGCGGCCGAGGATGGTGTAGCCGGTGTTGCTGTACGACCAGCGGGTGCCGGGATCGAAGTCCAGCGGACGTGTCGCGTACTCGGCGATGATCTGCTCGGCCGTCGTCGGCCGCGCCATCTCCCGGTCCACGTAGTCGAGCGGATAGTAGTCGCGGTAGCCGGAGACGTGATTCATCAGATCGAGCAGGGTGATCTCGCGCGAGCCGGTGAGCTGCGGATACCACTTCGCCAGCGTGTCGTGCACCGAGAGCTTGCCGTCTTCCTGGAGCAGCAGCGTCAGCGCGGCGACGAACTCCTTCGTCACCGAGCCGATCGAGAAGCGCGTGCCCGTATCGACCGGGCTCCGCGGCTGAAGCGCCGCGGCGCCGTAACCTTTCATCAGCACGACACGCCCGTCGCGCACCATGGCGACGGAAAGGCCTACCAGGCGGTGCTGCTGCATTCCCGCCGCGACGATGCTGTCGACTACATGCTCGTCGACGCCGGCGCTCTGCGCGGCGAGCGATGAGGGAACGGACGCCAGACCGACGAGCAGCAGGCAGGAGCCGAGTCGCACGCGGCGGGCGCTGAGGGGACGAGTCATCGCTTGCCTGGTTGGAGGTCGAACCGCAGATGGCGGACCCGCCCCGCCTCGAGGACGAAGCCGGTCAGGCGCCCTGACCGGTCGCGGGTGAAATCCACTTCCGAACTGCCGTCCACGAACAGGTCGCGCGATGCCGGATGGAGCGTCCCCTCGCGCCGGCCGCCGCGCCAGGCGACGAGCGAGTCGCCATCCATCCGCAGGTGGAAGGTGACCTCGACTTCGGGGTTGTAGTAGTCGCCGTCGTAGTCGGCGAGCCTGACCGAAGACGTCGGCGAGGCGACGCGGTCGAACGTCGTCGTGTTCCCGCCGGAACGCACGAGAAGCGCCGTCGGCGCGCCCGCGCGGTCTCCGGTGAAGCTCACCTCCGTCGCCGGCGCGGCGCGGAATCGCCGCGCACCGAGCGGCACGAGCGCCGCTCGACTCCCGGTCCGGAACACGAGGGTGTCTCCGGCGAGCTCCGTGCGCCGCACCTCGCCCAGCTCGACGTTGCGCCAGCTGCCGGTGAGCGGGCGCAGCTCGGCGACGGAGCGGGTGACCGCCGGCGACCGCAGCAGCGTATCGCGCCAGGCGGCCGCGAAATCGGGGACCATCGCATCGCCGAGGTAGATCGCCGCGACCTTCCGCGCCAGCGAGTCAGGGCCCGACGTCGTGAAGTTGCAGAAGGTGGCGACGGTGAAATCCTGATCGGGGAAGCGGTCGAAGGCGGCACGATAGCCGGCCCAGACCCCGGTGTGCGAGTCGACGCGCAGTCCCCGATACTTGCCGACGCCGACTCCGAGCCCGTAATACGAGTCCGGCCCCGAGCTGGCGAGCGAATCGTTGACGAGCCGCGTCGGGGTGAGCATCGCGGCGATGATCTCCTTGCTGCCCACCGTCGCCTCGTCGTAGTTGCGGATCCAGCGCTGGAAGTCCTCCACGCTCGTGTGGAGCCCGCCGGCGCCGGCCATTCCGTCGAACTGCGACATGCGGCGCGCCCAGCTGCCGCGACGCGGCGCGTATGCGGTCGCCCGGTTCGGGATCACCAGGGTATGGTCGTCCTGGAATCGCGTGTCCCGCATGCCGAGCGGGGTGAAGATCCGCTCGGCGGCGAAGCGGGGAAGCGGTTCGCCGCTGACGCGATAGACGATGGTGGCGAGGAGGACGAAGCCGCTGTTGCTGTAGAGGTATCGCGTGCCGGGCTCGAAGTTGGGGCGCGCGGATCGGGTGATGAGGCGGAGATAGTCCACCGTGTCGGCCGTTCCGTCGAAGTCCTGGCCGGCGACGTCGAGCAGGTCGAAATGATCGCGGATGCCGCTCGTGTGGCTGAGGAGCTGGCGGAGGGTGATCCGGTCCGCATAAGCGGGAAGCTCCGGCACGTACTTCCGCACCGGATCGTCGATCGACAGCTTGCCGTCCTGCTGGAGCAGGAGGATGCTCATCGCCGTGAACTCTTTCGAGAGGGAGCCGACGTCGAACACGGTGCGCGGCGAGATGGCGACGCCGAGCTCGAGGCTCGCCATCCCGTAGCCCCGCGCATAAGTGACGGCGCCGTGCTGGTACACGCCGACCGCGCAGCCCGGCCCGTCGGTACGGTCGAAGAGGCGGAACACGCTGTCGACGCGGGATGGGCGAGGGTCCGACGATGCCGCTCGCTGGGCGACGAGGGGCGCGGCGGCGGCAAGGAGCAGGGCGGCCGTGCGGACGACGGTGACGGCGGTGGCGCGAGTGACGAGCATCGTGGTTCCGAAGGTGGTTTGGTCAGCCATGCCAGCGTCCGCGCTGCGGCTTGATGGCGCGGTGCAGGGTGAGAAGACGCGGGCCGGCGACGGCCTCGACGTACCGGCGGTGGAACTCGATGTCGAGCTCGAAGAAGCGCGTCGAGTCGCCCTTCTTGGTCGCCTGCCGCGCGAGCGCGTCGTTGGTGGTGCGCAGCTTCTTCACGAGGAGGTCGCGGCGCGGCCGGGGTAGGAGAGCGGCGGCGCGGACGGCCAGCCCCTCGAGGTGCCCGACGATCGTGAAGACTTCCATTCCGTCGTCGATCGTGAGCGGGGCGACGACCAGCCGCCGCTCGCGGCCGGTGCCGACCGCGGCCACGAAGCCCTCCTGCTCCAGGCGGTGGAGGGCGCTGCGCACCGGGGTGCGGCTGAGGGCGAGCCGCTCGGCGACGATCCGCTCCGAGACGCGGGCGCCCGGCGGGAGCTGGCCCGTGATGATGCTGGAGCGGTGGGCGGCGGGCATGGGCACGAAGCATAGACCGCCGATGATATGGCCGCAAGACGAGTCGGAATCGCCAGGCGCCATTTTGGTAGACCGTTACGTTATACCAAACTTCACCGTATGTTCGACCGGTCCACCGGTCGCTCACGCGATCCCTCCGCGTGTCCCCGCCCACCCTGCGATGACCTCCACTCTCCGCAGCCTCCCCGACCGCGCCGCCTTCGACGTGCGCCCCATCCGTGCACTCGCCGAGTACCGTGCCTGCGTCGCCCTTCAGGCCGAGGTGTGGGGCGAGGGGTTCGAGGCGGTGCCCGCCGCCGTGCTTCAGGTCGCGACCCACGTCGGCGGGATCTGTCTCGGCGCCTTCGACCATGATGGCACCCTGTGCGGCATCGTCTTCGGGCTCTCCGGCAGCGAGGACGGTGTGCCGATGCACTGGTCGCACCTGCTCGCCGTCCGCGAATCGGTGCGCAACCTCGGGGTCGGTCGCCTGCTCAAGGAGCGCCAGCGCGAGCTGCTGGCGAGCCGCGGCATCCCGGAGATGCAGTGGAGCTTCGATCCGATGATCGCCCGCAACGCGCACCTCAATCTCAATCGACTCGGCGCGCGCGTCGTGCGCTACGTCCCCGACATGTACGGCATCACGGACAGTCCGCTGCATCACGGCCTCGCCACCGACCGGCTCGTCGTCGCCCTCGCCACCTCGCCCGCACCTGCGTCGTCGCGGGTGCGCGCACGGCCGACATCGGCGCCGGTGCTCACTCCCGAGCCACAGGCCGGCGACGACGTCATCGAGCCCGCGGGGACGGCGCGCCCTCCGGCCCTGTGGATCGAGGTGCCGTCCGACTTTCAGGAGCTCCTCGCCCGCTCCCCGTCGTCGTCGGTCCGCTGGCACGGCGCCCTGCGCCAGCAGTTCCTCTGGGCGCTCGGCGAAGGCTACGTCGTGACCGGGCTGCACCGCGATCGGTTCACCGCCCGCTCGTACTACCTCCTCGAGACGCGCTGACTCCCGCATGCTCGAGCTCACCGACCGCGGCGGCGCCTCCGTCATGTCGGAGTGCGTCGCCTTCCAGCTTCCAATCTACACCGCCGAGACGATCGATACGGCGTGGCTGGCGATCACCGAGTGGCTCGCGCCGCGCGTGTTCGGACGGACGCTGGCGGGGCCGGAGGTCGTGCACGACCTGCTCGAGCAGAACATCCGCGGCCACCACATGGCCAAGGCGCCGCGGCGAAAGCGATTCACGATCTCTGTGCCGCGGCTTCCATTCCCGTGTGGTGCGGAGGGATGCTCGAGACCGGAATCGGCCGCGCCTACAACGTCGCGCTCGCGTCGCTCCCGAACTTCTCGCTGCCGGGCGATCTCAGCCCCAGTGCGCGCTACTGGCATCGCGACGTCGTGACGCCGGAGTGGACGATGGACGACGAAGGGATGGTTCGCGTCCCGCGCGAGCGGCCCGGCCTCGGCATCACGGTCGATCGGGACTTTCTCGACTCGCTGACCGTGCGGACCGAAGAGCTGTCGGCGCGTTCGCCCGCGGTGACCGTCGGATGACTGCGCCCCGGACGACGCGTGCCGTCCGGCCGATCGGTTCCGGCGCGTTGATCGCGTTCGCCGCGCTGGCCTGCGCCGGCGCGGGCGCCGTCCATCCAGTCGCCGGCCCCGACGCAGGCGGCTACGACGTCGTCATCGCGAACGGCCGCATCGTGGATGGCACCGGCGATCCCTGGTACTATGGCGACGTCGCCATCCGCGGCGATCGGATCGTCGCCGTGGCGCGACATGGCGCGCTGGCCGCGCTGCCGGCGCGCCGCCGCATCGATGCGACCGGTCTCGTCGTCGTCCCGGGCTTCATCGACATCCAGTCGGGCGGTCCCGATGTCGGCGACGACGGCCGCTCGGTCGGCAAGCTAACCCAGGGCGTCACGACGGAGATCATGGGCGAGGCGTACACCGACGCGCCGGTCAGTGACCTCACGCTCGCCGACCTGAAGGGCGAAGCGCCGGAGACGATCGCGATGGAGCGGCGGTTCATGGGCCCGCACGGATTCGATGCCTGGCTCCGCGCCGTCGAAGCTCACGGCGTGTCGCCGAACGTCGGTTCGTTCGTCGGAGCGAGCACGCTGCGCGAGTACGCGATGGGGCTGCACATGGGCGCGGCCACCGGCGCCCCGCTCGATACGATGCGCGCGGCGATGCAGCGCGCGATGGAAGACGGCGCGTTCGGGCTCGGCACGGCGTTGATCTATCCGCCGGGCAACTACGCCGGCACCGAGGAGCTGATCGCGATCGCGAAGGTGATGGCGCCCTACGGCGGCCTGTACATCACCCACATGCGCTCGGAGGCGGACAAGGTCCTCGAGGGAATGGACGAGGCGCTCCGGATTGGACGCGAGGCCGGCGTGCCGGTCGAGATCTATCATCTCAAGGCTGCGGGAACCGCCAACTGGAGCAAGGCGCCGGCGATGATGGCGAAGATCGACTCCGCGCGCGCCGCCGGATTGGACGTGCAGGCGACGATGTATCCGTACACCGCGGGCGGGACCGGGCTCGCCGCCTGCTTTCCGCCGCGCTTCGCCGCCGACGGGCGGCTGAAGCAGAACCTCGCCGATCCGGCGATCCGCGCCCAGATCCACGCCGAGTTCGCGCATCCAACCAGCTACTGGGAGAGCCTCTGCGAGCAGGCGACGCCGGCCGGGGTCCTGCTCACGACGCTGAGCGCGCCCCAGAACCGGCAGTGGTCGGGGCATCGACTCTCCGAGGTCGCCGCCGCCACCGGGAAGGATTGGCTGGAGACGCTCATGGACCTCGTGCTCACCGAACCGCACGACGTCGGCACGATCTATTTCCTCATGAGCGAGGACAACGTTCGCCTCACCCTGCGACAGCCGTGGATGGTGATCGGGACCGATGCCAGCGGTTACGATCCGGACAGCACTCGCGGCATGGTGCATCCGCGCTCCTACGGCACCTATCCGCGGATCCTCGGCCAATACGTTCGCGAGGAGCATCTCCTCACGCTCGAGGACGCGGTGCGCAAGATGAGCGGCGCGGTGGCGAGCCGGCTGCGCATCGCCGATCGCGGGCTCCTGAGGCCGGGAATGTTCGCCGACATCGTGGTGTTCGACCCGGCGACGATCCAGGAGCATGCCACCTACGAGAAGCCCAATCAGCTCTCCACGGGCGTGAGCACGGTGTTCGTGAACGGCGTCGAGGTGGTGCGCGACGGCCGCCACACGGGCGCGAAGCCCGGCCGCATCGTTCGGGGACCCGGCTGGCGCGCCGCGTCCTCACCGCAGTGACCCGGCACCGGGAGTCGAAGATGGGATCGGTCGAGCAGGCAGGTTGGCGCCACGTGATCCGCCGAGGGCTGACCGCCGCCGCGCTGCTCGGCGCCAGCGCGCTCCCGCTCGCCGCACAGGGCGCGCCGGACTGGGCGGCGTTCGACCGCTCGGTGGCGAAGGCGGCGCGCGACTGGCACGTCCCCGGCCTCGCCATCGCCGTGGTGAGCAACGACTCCCTCGTCTTCGCGCGCGGCTACGGCGTGATCGAGGCGGGCAAGCCAACCCCCGCAACGGAGCACACCCGCTTCGCCATCGGCTCGACCACCAAGGCGATGACGACCGCCGCCCTCGCCATGCTCGTCGACGAGGGAAAGCTGCGCTGGGACGATCGGGTCATCGACTACCTTCCCGAGCTGCGACTGTACGACCCGTACGCGACGCACGAGCTGACGGTGCGCGATCTCCTCACGCATCGCACCGGGCTGCCGGGCACCGACCTGCTGTGGGCGATCCCGGAGAACCAGTACCCGATGGCGGAGATGATCCGCCGGCTCCGCTTCGTCCATCCGGCGTCATCCTTCCGCACCACCTTTTGGTCCAGCGTGTCGGACATGTCGAAGTGGATGCGCTTCATCCTCGACAGCGGCCGCGTCGGCAGCACACGGCTCATCAAGCCCGCCACCTTCGAGGAGATCGTCGCGCCGCAGATCCGCGCGCCGTTGAGCGAGTATCCTGCGCTGGAGCTCTCCCATTCCCACTTCTTCGCCTACGCGCTTGGCTGGTTCGTGCAGGACTATCACGGCAACACCGTCTGGATGCACACCGGCAGCATCGACGGCATGAGCGCCATCATCGGACTGCTCCCAGGACAGCGGGTCGGCGTCTACGTGCTCGCCAACTTCGATCACGCCGAGCTGCGCCACGCCCTGATGTACGAGGTGTTCGATCTCTATCGTGGCGCCGCGCCGCGCGACTGGAGCACGGAGATGCACTCGCTCTACTCCGCACGGCGGCGCGGCGCGATGGCTTCCGCGTCGAAGCACGCCGCGGGCACGCATCCGTCGCTGCCGCTCGAGCGCTACGCGGGCCGCTACGCCGACTCCACCTACGGCATCGTGACCGTCGAGCTGGCCGGCGGTGCCCTCCGGGCGCGATTCGAGAACGCCGACCTCGGCGTGCTCGCACCGTGGGAGTACGACAGCTTCCGCAGCACCCCCGCCCGCGCCGCCGCCGATCCGGCGACCGTCACGTTCCTGCCCGACGGTACGGGGCACGTCGCAGCGGTGAGACTCTTCGGCGTACGCTTCGCTCGCGCGGAGCGAGACGCGCGATGAGGATCCGGTCGGGCTATCGAACGCCGATCCGCTCGAACACCGTGTTGCCGATCGGATAGCGCTGCCAGTCGGCAAAATCGAAGTGCCACCACTCCGTCTCGTATACCGAGAACCGCTCGGCTTCCATCGCGCGGCGGAGCAGCGCGCGGTGCCAGCGCTGGCGGGACGTCCCGCCGGGATAGTCGGGGTACGCGCGCGGCGATGTCTCGTCGTAGGTGCTCACCATCTCGATCGGCGTGCCAGTCGCGAGGTCGTACAGTGTGAGATCGGCCGCCGCACCGCGGTTGTGCTTCGATCCCTCGGCGGGGTTGGCGACGAAGATGTGCTTGTCCTCCGGCGCGGCGTCCCAGAACATCTTCGTCACGTACCAGGGTCGGTAGCCGTCGTGGACGAGCAGGCCGTAGCCGAGTGGACGCAGGCGGGCGTTTGCTCGCACCAGCGCTTCCGCCGCCGGCCGCTGGAGAAATGCACGCGCCTGCGAGTAGAACGGAGTGCCGAACAGGTTGTTGCTCGTTGCGTAGCGAATCTCGAGGTGGATCGTCGGATCGAGCTTCGTCAGCTCGACCAGATCCGACGGCAGGAAGGATCCGTGCTCGACCGGCGGCTTCGCCGCCAGCGCCTCGCGCCGCAGCTCGGCGATCGGCCGCACCGGTGTGATGACGAGCTGGTTCCCCGACGCCGGTCCGATCTGCCGGCGCGCCAGCGTCGAGCCGTTCTCCTCCAGCCGCGTCGCCCGTCCTGCCGCATCGCGCCGGAAGACGACCCTCCCGCCGCCTGGCACCGCGAACGTGCTGTCCCGCTGCTCCGCGATCGGAATCTCGCTCGCGGCCGTATGCAGCCAGAGCCGTCCGCCGCGCTCGAGGACGATCGTCACCGCGGAGTCGGTACCATACTCGCCGATCAGCCCAAGCCACCGCGCCGGTGGCGGAACGGGCGCGAGCGCACTCCCCGTCCCGCGAACGACAGCAGGGCGGCCCTGCGACGCGACCGCCGTCGGGCGCAGCGCGCCGGCGGCAAGAAGCGTGGCCAGCGACGCGGCGACGATGATCGGGCGCCGACGCGCCGGACGGGAGGGGATGCGAAATCGCATATGCGGGGAGGCGAGTGAAGGGGGGTAGGAATCGCCAACATGCCCCGGGCGCGGGAATGCTGTCAAGACGACGCCAGCCGTCAGAGCTGGGCGCGACACCAGTAATAGAGCGCATCCATCGTCCGCGTTCCGACGGAGAGCGACGGGAGCGTCGCCGCGGTGACCGGCGTGCTTCGAGCGAGATCGGCCGCGAAAACCTGCGCCATCTGGGATAGGAATTCCGATCGTGGCCTTGGAAGTATGCAGCGTGATCCCGCGCGGCGCGACGACGGGTGGCGCAGGCTGATGGGGGGCATCCGCTCGACGGCCGGC